>Ga0181520_10011930_pt1 | contig 11284 bp, 9 predicted proteins | sample PEATcosm2014_Bin_29_FD_132451 | JGI IMG/M metagenome (GOLD analysis project Ga0181520, IMG submission 132451) | Peatland microbial communities from MTU Mesocosm Facility, Houghton, MI, USA - PEATcosm2014_Bin02_30_metaG | ecosystem: Environmental > Terrestrial > Soil > Wetlands > Peat | place...
CAACTGGCGACGCTCAATCGCAGCCAATCGAGGGAGGGGATTCGAGGCGCCGTTCACATTTCCAGTGTATGGGCGGTAGCACATTTCTCAGCAGAAATGTTTGCCAATTTCTTCACACATTCCAGACGGAACGTTTTCATGTTATCTTGCACCGGGTTGGCCGGAAAACGTTCTTTCTGTCCTCGGTTTTGGTTCTGTTTTAGGCATTAAGCGTGAGCTGAATGAAACTTGGTTTTCTATTGTCGTGTATGGCTCTGTTCGCAGGTGGCTCCGCGATCTGGGTGGAGTTCGGAGACTGCTCTGTCATAAGCGACGCTTACCCAGATAAGACTTGCGTAAGTCTCATCGAACGGCTTTCAAGAAATCTGCCATCTTCAAGACCTCCCGTTATACTGGACGACGTCGTTCTGCGCGGCACCGTGTTTACGGAACGGAAGCAAGTAATCTACGACAAGGGTGTCCCGCAGACGGTGCGTGGCGGATTTGGTCATCTAGACGCGTATCCGGCAAAGATCGAGGTCGAACAGATCGTGGTTCCAGGGCAGCGGTAGGGACGCGGGGATTCCCTGGTTTACCGCCGCAGCACGGCGTAGTGCGGGTCCAGCGCGACCTTGAGGGGCGGCTGCTCCAGCGCGACGGTGAAGGTGGTGGGCGTGTTCCCACTGGGCACCCACTGGGTTATGGTGCGGCCGCGGGCTAGCTGGATCTCCACCGGGACGAAGGCGCTGAAGTCCTGGTCCTGGACATCCGATTGCGTCACCGTCCCCACCAGCCGCAAGGCCGGCGCTTTGCCTCGGAGCGCCCAGGTGAGCTTCAGGGTGGGAATGCCGGTTCCATATATCCACTGGTCGAAGAAGCTTTCCAGATGCGCGTCGCCGCTCCTGGGAGGCATGAAGCCGGAAGCCGTCTCGCGGAACTCCTCGGTGGTCAGCTCCTTATGGTCGAAGCGCTTCAATAGTTCCGCCAGCATACTGAAAAAGCGCTCGTCGCCCATGCGGCGGCGCAGCATCTGCAAGACCCAGGAACCTTTGCCATAGGTGATGTCGCGCCATGCGTCGGGCTCCTGCGAGCTCTCCAGGCGCGGTCCCAGGGCCAGCGGGCCGACGGCATCCACGGTGGGAGCCGTCTGGGCCTTGCGCAGCAGGTTCTGGCGGTAGCTGTCCAGCATCAGTTCCAGGGAGCGCACACCCTTGGCCTTCTCCAGGTACAGCAGGGCGGAATAATTGGCCAGGGCCTCCATCAGCCAGGAATCGCGATATGAAGAGGCCGTCACGCGGTTTCCCCACCACTGGTGGGCCATCTCATGGGCTTGCAGGATGTCGTCGAAGAAGAGATTGTCCGCGGTGGCGCCGCCCGATCCGGGCACGCTTTTGAGGTAGGACAGCGTGGAAAGGTAAATGATGCCCGGAAAGCCCTGCCCGAAAGCCCCCGGAATGGGCGAAACCGTCACGTGCGGCAGGGCCGGCGGGCCGAACTTCGAGACCATGAATTCGAGCGATCCCTCCACTTCGGCCGCCAGTTCCTGGAGCCTGTCGACCGGATTGGGCGCGGCAGGCGCCATCTGCGCCAAGCTCTGGAGATCGGCACGCGAGCCGCGCGTATGCCCGAGCATCCTGGGCTGCGGCATCGGCAGCGGTTTGGGTTTCAGGGCCGTTTCCAGGTTGCGATTGGCGCACACGTCCACCACGTAGCCGGCATGCGCCACCGTGGCGCGCGCGTAGTTGCCCAGGTTGAAGCCGGCCAGCCGGATAGGTGCCGTGGTCCTGCGGCGCACGGTGCGCCACTCGCCCTCCACGCGATCGTCCACCACGTCGCCCGGCGTGACCACGTCGAGATCGGCCGGGACGCGGAAACGCAGATCGTAATTGGCCCACTGCAGGCCGTGCGAGGGATACCAGTTGCCGCGCGCACCCACGTAATACACGCGGTCGCCGGCGCTCCGTATGATCTTGCCGGAATGATGGAGTTCGAATTCGTAAGTGCGCCCGGCCCGCAGCGGCTCAGGCGGTACTACCAGAATGAAAGCGTTGCCGTCGCGCCTCAGGTCCACCCGCACGGCCTCGCGCTGCAAGACCTCGGCCGGGCGGCCATCCACGGTAGCCTGGCTCAAGGTCATGGCGGCGGCCAGATCGAACCACACCACCGGCGCTCCATCCAGCGTGGGAGTTACCTTCACCCGCGTGACCGCATCGAGCGAAAGATCGGGATTCACGGTGGCTTCGATGCGGTAATCGCTGAGCCGGAAAGCCGCCGGCGCGGGATCCTTGCGGCCGCGCGTGGAGCGGCCCTGGAAATTGGCCCACACGTCGAAGCTCAGGTCGTTGTTGCGGCTGACCACCTGTCCGGCGGTGACCTGGTCGGGCCAGTCCGGGTCGTATAGCAGATCGAAATTGCCGAACTTGGAATTGCCCAACATGGCGATCAGCAGGCCGTGCCGGCGGGCAGGGGTGTCCAGCAGATCCAGCACCAGGCGGGTCTGGTAGCTTTCTACGAGGTTGCGCAGCGCCGGATTCCACTCCTCGTCCAGCACCGCGCCGATCTCGGGAACCTTGCGGTTGGCGGGGTTATCGGGAAGCTGCTTCACGAGGGCATCGTATTCGCCGCCCGTAAAGAGGAAGACCGCCGTGCGGAAGTGTTCGTCCAGGTTCGGCGATCCGGTAAATTTAGCCAGCGAGCGGCGTTCGGCGCGGTCCGGCGGAAGCAGGATGGCCTCGCCATCCCCGTTCTCGACGTCGGTAGTGTAGACGGCCGCAATACGCCGCCCGGCCACGGGCTTGGAGAAAATCAGGTGGCCGTCGTTGAGGTAGATGCGGATATCCTCGCGGATCAGCGTCAGGTCGCGGACGCGGTAGCACTCCTGCCGGTCGAAGCCGATCTCCCGCAGGTCGCGCGCCAGATCGGCCGCCGCGCCTCCCCAGAGCGGCCAGCCGGCCAGGACCACGATTCCCGCCATCCAGCGATACATAATCTCAGTCTACCGGTTCGCGGAAACGAAACGGCGATTGAGGAGACGGTCGGGGATAAGCGATCGATCGGGCCGGTCGCGAATCAAGCGCCGCCTAGCCGCGGCGGAAAGCGCGCGATTCCAGTTCCCAGGGTGTAGGGAAGGTGCGCGACATGTGATCCTGCCAGGCCAAGGTCTCTTCATCCACCAGCAGCCAGAGCTGCCCCAGCACTGTGCACAGGCTCATGCAGGAAGTCAGGAAACGCGTCACGAACTGACGGCGCTCCGGCGGCAGGCCGTCGAAGGTGATCAAACGCAGACGCATCCAGCGCATCCCGGCCGATTCGGTTCCCGCCACCGCCCAGTACAGCTTATAGGTGATCGCCACCAGGGCCAGCATTCCGCCCAGGATACCGAGCGTGAGCTTATCCGGCGCGAAGCTGGCGCCCAACAGGAAAAACGTCGCCAGGATCGCGCCGTAGCCGATCAGCACCATGCTGCCATCCAGAACGGCGGCCACCGCCCTGTGCGCAGGCGTAGCCACGGGAGCCTCGCAGCAGATTACGGCTTCGACCGACGTTCCCAGGGTGCGTGGTTTGGCCGGCGCGGGCGGCAGGAATTCCAGGCTTCCCTGGCCGGGCGAAACGCGCGGTGCGCGGCGCACCGACGGGCGCGTACCCGTTTTGACGGCCGTTCCCGCCGGACGCGGCCGCGGCGGCGCGGCGGCCGAGGGAAGAGCGTAGGATTCGAAGGCCACCACTTTGGGACCCGTGTGCTCGGCGAATTGCAGCGGCCTCTGTACGGCGTGCGCCCAACCGGGATCCGGGCGCGGCGCGGGCGGCGGAGTGCGCGGCTGCACGCGTGGCGCGGCGCGCGGTACGGTCGCCAGGGCCCCGTCCGTGCGGGACATCTGAAACTCTCCGGTCAAGGTATCTTCGGGCCGGCGGCCGCAACGTACACAGCGATGTTCGCCGTCACGGTTTCGCGTTCCACAGTAGCTGCAAGTCATCGGCGGATATGAGAACCTCGAGAGCTCGTTTCCGTTTACCAACGGAATATGGTAATTATGGCGATTGAGGTCTTTCCCGAAAAGCTCCCAAATCTTTCTTAACATAAGAGCCGGACATTGTCACGAGAAATCTTCCAGTCGTTTGTATCTTTTGCGGCTTATTGTGTTGGGGGCATGGGCCTTATCGTTCGCAGCTTTCGCCCAGACCGGGGCTGCTCCCGCTAAAGAACCGCCCCCCGGCGAGCCGCCCGCCTCGATTCCCCTGGACCACTGGGACGTCCATTTCGAAACTCAGGACCTGACCGGCGACGAGTACGTGTGGACCGGCCATCCGGTGGAGTTCGAAGATTCGCGGCGGATGTTTCGCGCCAACGAGGTCCACTATAACCGCGATACCGGCGTCATCACGGCCAAGGGACACGTTTATTTCCGCAGTTTCGACACCAACGAACAGCTTTGGTGCGACCACCTGGAATACGACACCGATAACGAGAAGGGCAAGTTTTACGATGTCATCGGCGAAACCATGCCCCGCGTGATCGCGAAGCCCGGCGTGCTCACGGTGAACCAGCCATTTCATTTCGAGGGCCAATGGGCCCAACGTGTCGGGGAGAAGTACATCCTCTACAAAGGTTGGGTAACCAACTGCCAGATCCCCAAGCCCTGGTGGCGACTGCGCGGCGCGCGCTTCGACATCATTCCGAACAACCGCTCGCTCTCCTACAAAAGCTGGTTCATGGTACGCGGCATCCCCATATTTTATACGCCGTTCTTTTACCATTCGCTCGAGAAGGAACCGCGTAAGAGCGGGTTTCTGTCTCCCAGCGGGGGTCATAGTTCTATCGGCGGGTTCATGCTGATGGTGGGCGCCTTTTGGGCCATCAACCGCAGCTACGATATAACCTACCGGATGACCGACTACCTCTCGAGAGGCTACGCGCACCACGTCGATCTGCGAGGCAAGCCCCTGCCCGGCACGGATTACGACGTTATTTTCTACGGCGTCCAGGACCGCGGCGTGCCCAACAGCGGCAATCCCCCGCAGAAGTACGGCGGATTCAGCTTCTATGGTGTGGGCAAATCCGATCTGGGCGACGGCTGGACGGCGCGCGTTACCGTCAACTACATCAGCTCGTTCGATTTCCGGGCCGGCTGGACGCAGTCGTTCAACGAGGCCATCGGCTCGGAAATTCATACCACCGGCTTCCTCGATAAGAGCTTCGGCACATTCACTTTCGACACCGTCTTTTCGCGCTTGCAGAATTACGAAGACCTCGAACATCCGGTCTTCGACCCCACCACGGGGACCACCAGGACGATGTCGAACGACGTGATCATCCGCAAGCTGCCGGAAGCCGAGTTCGGCTCCCGCGACCATCAGCTCCTGAATCTTCCGCTATGGTTTTCGTTCGATTCCTCGGCCGGCCTGCTGGAGCGCTCCGAGCCGTTCATCCTATACAACTCATCGGCACCGAATCCGTACACCCTCACCGGCGATTTTCAAACCAGCGACTTCACGAGCCGCTTGGATTTGTCGCCGCACGTCACGACGGCTTTCCACCTGGGGCCGCTCGACATAGTGCCCAGTGCGGGCTTCGAAGAGACATTCTACTCGGAAAGCCAGACCAGCGTCCTCAACGCCATCTCGAACCAGAACCAGAATCAGGTTGTGGGCACCAATCTTGTGCGCAGCGCGCGCGATTTTTCGCTGAACATCATCTTTCCGCCGCTGGTGCGCATCTTCCCGAAGAAGACGATATTCGGCGATAAGCTCAAACACGTGATCGAGCCGCGCGTGACCTACCGATATGTCACCGGCGTGGGGGACGAGTTCAACCGCATCATCCGCTTCGACCAGACGGACCTGCTGGCGAATACCGACGAGGTCGAAATCTCGCTCACCAACCGGCTCTATGCCAAGCGCGGCGATTCCATCCTGGAGGTTTTCACCTGGGAGGTGGCGCAGAAGCGGTACTTCGACCCCACCTTCGGCGGGGCGGTGGTTCCCGGCCAACCGAACATCTTCACCAACACCGCCGATTTGACGGGCATCGCGTTCATGGTGGGGCCGCGCGGGTATTCACCGGTCGTTTCCAATCTCGGGATCAGCCCCATCAATGGCTTGAGGATCCGCTGGCAGGTGGATTACGATCCCTACTTCAAACACCTGACCGACAGCAGTTTTGAACTCAATTACAACAGGAAAAAGTTTTCGTTTATGGCCGGCAACGACGACGTCCATACCAGCCCCGTGCTATTCGGCCCCGCCAACCAGTTCCGCGCCCGGGTGGCTTATGGCGACCCCAACAAGAAGGGGTGGAACGCGGGTGCGATGTCGGTCTACGACTACGACCAGCACAAACTTCTGTATTCCACCATGCAGGTCACCTACAACACCGATTGCTGCGGATTCGCCGTGGAGTACCACCTCTTCAATATCAGCAGCATCCGCGACGAAGGCCAGTGGCGAGCGGCGTTCGTGATCGGCAATATCGGATCCTTCGGGACGCTGCGCAAGCAGGACCGGCTGTTCTGAGCCGCGGGCGTCCGGCGATAGAGAGCCTCGTTACCCAACTCCCTGGGGCGCAGTGAGCTTTCAGACACCTCCGGAACATCCAGTGGCTCCCGGGTGTCGTATACCGAATCGAGGGGACCCATGCAACATAACGACGAGATCTTGAGGAACGTGATTAAACCTGCGCGGAGAGCCTTTTTTAAGAGCCTTGGCGGGCTCGGCCTGGGCGCGGCGGCGGGTGGGATTTTGTTCACCGATGCGCCGCGCCTCAAAGCACAAACCGCCGCCATCCAAGACACGGCCAACCAGATTTTTACCGCCGCACTGGTCGCCGAGGACCTGGCCACGACCTTCTACTACAACGGCCTGGTGGGAGCGGTCATCACGGACCCGGCCCTGGCAGGTCCGGGTGGAACGGCCGTGGCGCCGAGCGCTGCCGGCAATGTTCCGAACGTGGATTACCTGCGGGCCGCTTTGTCCCAGGAGATCTCGCACGCCAACCTGCTTCGGGCGGTCGCCAACCTGGGAAGCGGCGCGGCTACCGATCCATACCAGACCTTCTATTTCCCGGCCGGCACTTTTGCCACTCTGAGCAGCTTCGTGGGCATACTGGAAGCGCTCGAAGCGGCGTTCATCGGCGCTTATCTGACGGCCGTGCGCGAGTTCTCCACACTGGCGGTCCAAACCAGCAGTTCGGTTCCCGACGGTCCCTTCGGCGGCCCCTACAGCGCGGCGCAACTCGAATACTTTGCGCAGGTTGCGGCTTCCATCATGGGTGTGGAGGCGGAGCATCGCGTGCTAGGCGGAGTCATCCTGAACGAAAATCAGCCGAACAATTTTTATTACGAGCAGACCGACGGATTGTTGAGCGTCTACAACGGCCCGAACTCCGCGGTGGCGGCCTTGACGCCCTTCCTGACTCCCTCTACGGGGCCGGCCTATTCGCTGGCCACCGCGCTCGCGGGCGCGGCGATCGTGGGATTGGCGTCCACCGGAAATCCCCCCGCGTACCATGCCGCGTCGCTGACGGCGAGCCCCAATCCGATTCCGGTCCAGCCCGGCCAGGATGGCGCCACGACGATCTCCTGGAGCGCGCCCTCGGCGACCGCGATTCAAGTGCGTGTGAACTCGCCCAGCGGCGGCCTGCTGACCGAATACGGAAACATAGGTTCCATGGCGACGGGCGTTTGGGTCACCGACGGCACAATCTTCTACCTGCAAGATGCCAGCACTGGAAATCCCACTGCGGCCTCGAACACCCTGGCCACCGTAACGGTGCACCTCCAGACTTCGTAAGTGGGGTGGCACCGGGTGCAAATCCCGCCCGGCGGATCGATGGGGGAGCCGCAAGCGCGCGACAAGGGTATAATTCTGATTGCGGCCGGTACCGCTTGCGCTGTCATGCTCCCCCTTGTCTGGGCAGTCTTCGCGAAGTCCGAGGGCGATCTTCTGCTTCGCCTTCAAGGGCGGGACCCGCACGCGCTGGCGGAGTTGTACGACCTCTACGGGAAGCTGGTCTACGGGCTGGTCCTGCGGGTGGTCCGGGACGCTGCTATAGCGGAAGATCTGGTGCAGGAGACCTTCCTGCGGGCCTGGAACCGGGTCGCCGGTTTCGATTGCGAGCGGGGCGCCGTGGGCCCGTGGCTGCTGGCCATTGCGCGCAACCGCGCGATCGATCATCTGCGTTGTCATGGGCGGCGCGAACGGTCCACCGTCGAGTTCGAAGAGACGGAACATCCCTCGGCGTTCGCCGATCTGGAAAACGACATCGTGCGCTCCGACATCGTCGAGCGCGTGAAGAAAGCGCTGAAACTGTTGGAGGCCAACCAGCGCAGCGCCATCGAATTGGCCTATTTCGAAGGTTTGTCGCAGACCGAGATTGCGGAGCGCATGGGCCAGCCGCTGGGCACCGTGAAGACATGGGTGCGGCGGGCGCTGGAACATTTACGGGGTGAACTGAGAGGCGGCAGATCGGCATGAGCTGCGACGAACTGCGCCCGGATTACGAGTTGTTCGTAATGGGCACGCTCGAGGACCCGGAGAGGCTCGAGGTGCTGGCCCATGTGGAGAGCGGCTGCCGAACCTGCTCCTTGGGAATCCGGGAAGCCCGCGCGACGGTGTACGCGCTAGGCGCTTCCGCGGAGGGTCCCGCTCCACCGGCCGGTCTGCGAAACCGGCTTCTGGCCTCGGTGGGAGCCGCGCCTCGGAGCGCTTGGCATTGGAACATGGCATGGCGGATCGCCGCCGCGGTTGCGATAGCCGCTATTGTCGCCTTGGTCTATGTGGACTGGCGCCAAGCCGCCGAAACGACGGCCTTGAGAAAGCAGGTAGGGCGCGAGGCCGCCGAAAGTGCCGGATTGCGCGCGGCCCTGACGCTTCTCGAAAGCCCCGAGACGCGCGAAGTCAGGTTCGGCGAGGGCCAGCCCGCACCGCCACGGGGCCGTGTCTTTGTGAATCCATCCTCGGGTGTGCTCCTGGTCGCATCCAACTTGCCCGCGCCGCCGGCCGGAAAGACATACGAGATGTGGATCGTTCCCAAGGCGGGCAAACCTGCGCCGGCCGGGTTGTTTGCGTCCGGAGCGGACGGAACGGCCGTGCATGTTTATCGCGCACCGGTTTCCCTTGCCGATATCGGGGCCATTGCCGTAACGCTCGAGCCGGCCGGTGGTGTGGAAGCGCCCACATCTCAGCCGGTTATAGCCGCCGCACTCTGACCGCCTGGGATGGCGCCGGGAAATCTTGCGGATTCTCGCGGCCGCATTGCGGCTCGGCTGGGCAAGCTAGAGCATACCCCACCTGACAGGCAAGAACTGGGATTTTGGCTGGAAAAATCAAAAGGCCCCGAGCTGGGTATCTCGGGGCCTGCACTCAGAGAGTTGGCGGTGGGAGGGGACTCACCGCCAGGGATGCTGTCTGTGTTGTTTCAATACTAACAATTTCAGGTCTGCTTGTCTACTATTGAGTCACTTTTGCTCTAAACAATTATGGGGGTACCAAAATACCACCCGCATATGGGGGCACCCATAGGGGAATTCCCTGTTTTGCGGGCGAAATGAAAAGGCCCCGAGCTGGGTATCTCGGGGCCTGCACTCAGAGGGTTGGCGGTGGGAGGGGACTCACCGCCAGGGATGCTGTCTAGATTGTATAAATCCTACCAATTTTAAGATCCGATTGTCCATAATTTCGCAATTTTTTCCAGAAACTTTCACTCCCGCAAAAAGCTCCGCCAGCTTGCCGAAGAATTCCACAAAGGCCCGGGCTGGCCGCGGGAACGATTGCGCGTGAGTGCGCCGACAGCCTGCCGGAAACGCCGCATAGGCGCGGACTGGCTGCGGAAAAGATGCCGGCACCGCCCCGCCAGAGCTCCGGAGTACTAAGGCCCGGGCCGTCAACCTTATCTCCATAACCCCATGTAACAGATTGATTGCGATTGGCTTATAGCTAGGCACCCGAACCCGTGGGAAGAGCTGGATAGCACCGCCGGAATAACCAAAGAGATATTGAGCGCGCCTCGCCGGCGATGCAATTCTGCGGGTGGGAAGGCGGTGTGTGGTGATAGAGACGGAAGAGAGTGCTCCCATCAGAAACGTAGACCGCGAGCGGCGGCTCAAACGGCGATTCCAGATCGAACAGGAAGTCCGCTACAAGATGCTGTATGGCCAGCGCATCGCCGAGACTGGCACGGGGAAGACCTCCAACATATCGAGCAGCGGCGTGTGGTTTACTACCGACAACATGCTGACCACGGGGATGCCGATCGAGCTCTCCATGAATTGGCCCGTGCTGTTGAACGATTCCTGCCCGATGAAGCTCATGATCTACGGCTGCGTGGTACGGAGCAACGAGAGGGGAGCCGCGGTGGCTATCGAGCGCTACGAGTTCCGCACGCAGGGCCGCGCGTTCACGCAGGCCATGCAGCAGCCCGTCGAACTGGTGCCGGTTCACTAATCCCGGTTCACGAACCGAGCACCGCGAGTTCCGCCCAGCGTGCCCGCCCGGCCGCGGCAGCACCCATGCCCGCCGTGCGTCAGACCAGCGCACGCACAATGCGCGCCGGCAGAGTCACCACCGCCCAAACCAGGCCCAGCGCGCCTTCCACGGCGATTCCCACCACCCGGAACGGCAGAAGCAGCAGCCATACCAGGGGATAGAGAATCAGGGCCACCAGAGCCAGCGGCCAGCAAAGCACCAGCAGGATGCACCAAAGCAGGAATTTCACCGCGTACCTCCCACCATGTTACGCGCAAAGCTGGGAATTGTTCCAGTCTGGTAACATAAGATTTCACTTAAGACTTTCCTAATGTTGCGATTCGAGACCGCCGGAGAGTCTCACGGCGAATGCCTGGTGGCCACCCTCACGGGATTGCCCGCCGGGATTCCTATTTCGATGGAGGGCATCGACCGGGACCTGTGGCGGCGTCAGCAGGGCTACGGCCGCGGCGGCCGCATGAAGATCGAGCGCGACCACGCCGAGATCGTGGCCGGCGTGCGCCACTCCCAGACCATCGGCTCGCCAGTCGCTATCCTCATACGCAATCGGGATTGGGAGAATTGGAAGGACGTGCTGGCGGTGGAGGATGCCGGCGGCGCGGAGATCCGCGGCAAACCGGTGACCCGTCCGCGCCCCGGGCACGCCGACCTGGCCGGCGCGTTGAAGTACGATTTCCACGATGCGCGCTATATTCTGGAACGGGCCAGCGCCCGCGAGACGGCCGCGCGCGTGGCCGTGGGTGGGGTCGCGAAAGCGCTGCTGGGGCAGTTCGGCATCGCCATATGGAGCCATGCGATCGCGGTCGGCCCGGTGCGCCTGGCGCGG
>Ga0181520_10011931_pt1 | contig 11284 bp, 5 predicted proteins | sample PEATcosm2014_Bin_29_FD_132451 | JGI IMG/M metagenome (GOLD analysis project Ga0181520, IMG submission 132451) | Peatland microbial communities from MTU Mesocosm Facility, Houghton, MI, USA - PEATcosm2014_Bin02_30_metaG | ecosystem: Environmental > Terrestrial > Soil > Wetlands > Peat | place...
CGTAGCGGGTCGCCTGCCAGAAGCGCTGCTGCTCCGGCGAAGCCAGGTATCGCGTGCGGCCGAGATCATCCTGCCACAGCGCCACCACACTTCCCGCCGCGCCATCTTCCGATGCGCTCCGTTCCAGCGCGGCGTAGAGCCGCCGCCGCCCCTCGGCGCCCCCGCATCGTTCCAGGGCCGCGTCGATGAACACCGCCACGATCTTTACATCGGCGATATCGAGGTACGCGGCCGGAAACGTCGTCATACGAAACGCTACAGCACTTCCTCCGACCAGCCCTCCAGCACCTGCTTCACCTTGGTCATGAACTGGTCGGCCAGCGCGCCGTCGATCAGCCGGTGGTCGAAGCTCAGCGAACGATGGCAAATCGACCGGATCGCAATCGCGTCGTCGATCACCACCGGCGTCTTGTCCACCGTCCCCACTCCCATGATCGCCACCTGCGGCTGGTTGATGATGGGCGTGCCCACCAGGCTCCCGAAGCTACCGAAATTGCTGATCGAAAAGGTGCCCGCCTGCACTTCATCGGGCTTGAGCTGGCGCGAGCGGGCGCGCCCCGCCAGATCCACGATGGCGCGCTGCAACCCCAGCACGTTCTTCTCATCGGCGTTGCGCACCACCGGCACGATCAGCCCGTTCTCCAGCGCCACCGCGATCCCGATATTGATGTCGTTGTGATAGACGATATTGTTGCCGTCGAGCGACGCGTTGACCAGCGGGTATTGGCGCAGCGCCACCACCGCCGCCCGAACGATGAACGGCAGGTACGTCAGCGAGAAGCCGTAATTGGCCTGGAACGTGGCCTTGTGGCGCGCGCGTGCATGCGCCACCTTGGTCATATCCACGCGATGGATGGTGGTCACGTGCGCCGAGGTGCGCCGCGAAAGCAGCATGTGCTCGGCGATCTTGCTGCGCATGGTGCTGAGCGGCTCGATGCGCGTCCGCGCAGGGCCCGCCGGCATAAGAGGCTGGATAGCCGGCGCCGGTGCGGCAGCCACCGGCGGCGGAGGCGGCGGTGCTGCAACCGGCGGCGCGGGCGCAGGCGCTGCCACCGGAGCCGCCGCGGGCGCCTCAGGAGCCGGCTGCTCCCGCTGCGCCACGTAGCTCTCCACATCCTGCTTCGTGATCCGTCCGTTGGCTCCCGTGCCCTTCACCTGTCGCAGATCGATGTTGAGCTCCCGCGCCATCTTACGTACCAGCGGCGAGAGCGGCCCCTGCGGCTCCCCGATCTCCACCGGCTCGGGCACGGGCTCCGATGTGCTCTCCGGTGGGGCATGCTTTAGCTTGCCCGCAACCTCCTCGACCTGCTCCGGCGCCGGCGTCGGCTGGACAGCCTCCTGCGTTGGCGCCGGAGCGGCCTGCGCGACCGCGCCGGACGCGCCGTTTTCGGCGATGCGCGCCACCACCGTGTTGATCCCCACCGTCTTGCCTTCCTCGATCAGCACCTCCGCCAGCGTGCCGGCGGCCGGCGAGGGGATCTCGGTATCCACCTTATCGGTCGAGATCTCGAACAGCGGCTCGTCGCGCTCCACCTTCTCTCCCGGCTTCTTCAGCCAGCGCGTCAGAGTCCCCTCCACGATGCTTTCGCCCATCTGGGGCATCACTACGTCGGTCATGTCAGTTCTCCCTTTCCGGAGCCGCGAGGACGGTGTCCTCGAGCAGCATCTCGCATTCAAAAACGCGGCCGAAATGCGCCGCCAGTTTCCGGGAAACTTCTTCCACCGTTGCGCGCGCGCCAAGCTGCGCCATTGAAGTCACCGGCTTGGTCAGCCCGCAGGGAACGATGTACTTGAAATAGTCCAAATCCGTGTTGACGTTCAGCGCGAAGCCGTGCGACGTGACCCACCGGCTGATGTGCACCCCGATAGCCGCCACTTTGCGTTCTCCCACCCACACGCCCGTCAGCTTGGGGATGCGGCCCGCTTCGATGCCGTATTCCGCCACCGTGTCGATGATCGCCTGCTCCACGCCGCGCACGTAAGCCCCTACGTCGCGCTGCCACTCCCGCAGATCCAGAATCGGGTATCCCACGAGCTGCCCGGGGCCATGATAGGTCACGTCGCCGCCGCGGTCCGTGGGGCAGAACGCCACGCCCGCGCGCTCCAGCACCTCGTGCGAGGCCAGCACGTTCTCCATGTGCCCATTGCGGCCCATGGTAATCACGTGTGGATGCTCCAGCAGCAGAAGCTGATCCGGTATAACGCCCTTCTGGCGCTCTCCCACCAGGCGCTGCTGCATTTCGAACGCCTGGTCGTAGTCGATCCGGCCCAGTTGGCACAGCCTGCATTTACGCATTGATCGCCAGGCCGTATACCGCGTTGAAGGCCTCTCCCACCGCTTCGTACAGCGTCGGATGGGCGTGGATCGTCTGCATCATCGTCTCCACGGTGGCCTCCGCTTCCATGGCCGCCACGGCTTCTCCGATCAGCTCGAACGCCTCCGGCCCGATGATGTGCACTCCCAGAATCTCGCCGTACCGCTCATCCGCCACCACTTTGACGAAGCCCTCGTGGTGCCCCAGGATGGTCGCCCGGCTGTCGCCCGCGAATGGGAACCGGCCCACCCGCACCGGGTATCCTTGCGCGCGCGCCTGCGCCTCCGTCAATCCCACGCTGCCGATCCCCGGCTCCGTGTAGGTGCAGCCGGGAATGCGGTTGCGGTTGATCGGCACCGCCGGCTTCCCCGCGATGTGCGCCACCGCGATCATGCCCTCGCGCGTGGCCACGTGCGCCAGTTGCGGCGTCCCCGCCACCACGTCCCCGATGGCATACACGCCCGGTTCGGCGGTCTGCTGGTGCTCGTCCACGCGTATGAAGCCGCGCTCCAGCTCCACCCGCGTCTTCTCGAGGCCTATGCCATCCGTGTTCGGCTTGCGCCCCACCGCCACCAGAAGCTTCTCGGCCACCAGCTCTTCCTGTTTCCCATCCTTCGCGATCAGCGTCAGACTCACGCCGTCTTCGGTCCTGCGAATATTCTCGGCGCGCGCCCCCGTCTCCACACGGATCTTCTGTTTGCGGAAGTTGCGCTCCAGCTCCTTGGAAACGTCTTCATCCTCCACCGGCACCATGCGCGGCAACATCTCGATCAACGTCACTTCCGCGCCGAAGCGCCGGAACATGGAGGCGAACTCCACGCCCACCGCGCCGCACCCGATTACGATCAGGCTTTTGGGAACCGCCGTCAGATCCAGAATCTCGATGTTGGTGAGGATGCGCTCCGCGTCCGGCTCCAGGCCCGGAAGCATGCGCGCCTCCGACCCCGTCGCGATAATAATATTCCGCGCCTCCAGCGTCTGGGTGCCCGCGTCGGATTGAACTGCGACCTTGCCGCCGCCCGCCAGCGTGGCAAACCCCGCCACGCGCTCCACCTTGGCGCGCTTCAGCAGCATGGCCACGCCGTTCGAATGCTTGGTGACGATGCCATCCTTGCGCGCCTTTACTTTGTCGAATTCCAGGCGCGGATTCTCGCACTCGATGCCCTCGGCGTCCGCGTGCACGAACCGCTGCCATACATCCGCGGTCTGCAAGAGCGACTTGGTGGGGATGCAGCCCACCAGCAGGCACGTGCCCCCCAACCGGGGCTGTTTCTCGATTAATGCCGTCTTGAGTCCGTATTGTCCTGCGCGTATGGCGGCCGAGTAGCCACCCGGGCCGCTTCCGATCACAATCAAATCGTAAGCCACTGGTTTTATTCTACCTGGAGATAACTCGCGTAGACGCCCAGGTGGGGCATGCTTTAGCTTGCCCTCCTATTAGAATTAAATTAATAGAAGAAGAAGCATGCACCTCTTCCTCATTTTTCTGATGCTAGCCTCCGGTTGCGGATTCGCCCAGGCCCCCCGTCCCGCGCGCAAGAAAGCCGCCCCCCCGCCGCCCGCCACCCAATGGCCCATCCAGTCGCTAGCCGTCGAAGGCAACCACACCTATACCGCCGCTCAGGTTCTCGCCGTAGCGGGGCTTAAAATCGGCCAAATGGCCGGCAAACCCGAGTTCGAAGCCGCCCGCGGCCGTCTCGTCGCCACCGGCGCCTTCGAAACCGTGGGCTACAAGTTCGAGCCGGCATCCAAGGGCTCCGGTTACACCGCCAGCTTTCAGGTCACCGAGGTCCAGCCCGTCTACCCCGTCGAGTTCGAGGAGATGACCGTCCCCGATGCCGATCTCACCGCCCTGCTGCATTCCAAAGACCCGCTCTTCTCCATGGCCGCCATCCCCGCCACCAAGCCCGTGCTCGATCGCTACGTAAGCTGGATCGAAGAGTACTTGGCTTCCAAGGGCAAGCCCGAAAAGATCGCCGCCCGCGTGGTTTCCACCTCCACCGACAAGTACGAGGTCCTCGTGCGCCCCGCGCGCAACCGCCCCTCCGTGGCCGAAGTCACCTTCGAGGGCAACCAGGTAGTGCCGCAATCCGTGCTACGCGCCGCCATCTCGGAGGTGGGCATCGGCTTGCTCTTCACCGAAGCCGGCTTCCGCGAGTTGCTCGATAACGCTGTCCGCCCTGTCTACGAAGCCCGCGGCCGCCTGCGCGTGGCCTGGACCAAGATTCGCATCGAGGCCGCCCCGGATGTTCAGGGCCTGCACGTCTTCGTCACCGTCGATGAAGGCCAGAGCTACACGCTGGGCAAGGTCGCCATCGAAGGCGCCACGCCCGTTCCCTCCCCACAACTCCTCAAGGCCGGCGACTTCAAATCCGGCGACGTGGCCAATTTCGATCGCATTAACGAGGGTCTCGAACGCATGCGCAAGTCCTTGCGGCACGCCGGCTACCTCGAAGCCAAGGCCGCCACTAAGCGCCGCATCGATGACGCCAAAAAGACCGTGGATCTCGCCGTGACCATCGACCCCGGCCCGCTCTTCACCATGGGCAAGCTCGTGATCAAGGGCCTCGATCTCGATGGCGAAGCCGAGATCGTCCGCATCTGGACTCTCAAGGAAGGCAAGCCTTTCAACCCCGATTACCCCGATTTCTTCCTCGGCCGCGTGAAAGAGCAAGCCATGTTCGATAACCTCGGAGCCACCAAATCCGAGACCCAGATCGATGCCAAGACTCATATCGTCAACGTCACACTCAACTTCTCGGGCGGCGAACCCGGTCGCGGCCCCGGCCGCCGTGGAGGCCGTGGCCTATAAGGTGGGGCATGCTTTAGCTTGCCCAAAACCTGTTCAACGCATCCGGTTCCCCTCCCCAAAATGCGATCCTGAAAGAGTATGCCGTTCGTCTTCTCCTTCGCCCCCGTCCTCTTCTTCTTCCTGGGCGGCCAGATCTATTTCCTTCTGCGCGCCATTCTCTTCATCGGCCGCAAATTCCCCAAGCCCGTCGCGCGCACGGCCCTCTCAGCCGCGCTCCTGGCCCTCTACGCCGCCTGGTTCGCCCTCGGCGTGCACGCCGAACGAGGCCATACCCCCACCCACCTCACGCTTTCCGAAGCCTTCATTTCCGCCCCTTTCCTCTGGTGGCTCTTCAGCTCCACCGTGGCCTTCTTCCTGGTCGTAGTGGTCTGGATAGTCAAGGCCATTGCTCGCGCCGTCCTGTGGCTGGCGCGCGCCCTGCGCCCCCGCCGCGAAGCACCGACTCCCGCTCCCGCCGCAAACCTCGCCGTTCCCTCGCGCCGCCGCTTTCTAGAACAGGCCGTGGTGGCCGCGCCCTTCGTAGCGGGCGCTTACGGCCTGCTCTACGGCCGCCTCAACCTCGAGGTCAGCCATCCCCGCATCCGCCTACCGCGCCTTCCCCAGGCCTTCTCCGGCTTCCGCATCGCGCAGCTCACCGATATCCACATCGGTCCCTTTATGAGCCAGGACCAGATTCGCAGATTCGTCGCCGTCGCCAACGCCCAGAAGCCCGATCTCATCGCCATTACCGGCGACTACGTCACCTGGGATCCGTCCACACAGGAGGCCGTCGTCGCCGCCCTCGCCGGCCTGAAAGCCCCCTTCGGCGTATTCGGCTGCCTGGGAAATCACGAGGCCTGGTCGGGCACCGAGGATTCCATCACTCACCTGTTCGCCCAAGCCGGCATACCCATTCTGCGCGGCGCCCGCACTACCATCTCCTCCGGCGGCGAATCGTTCAACCTCATCGGTGTGGATTACGGCTCGCGCCGCCCCATGATGGTGCGCCACAGCAAGGCTTTCCTGCGCCAATACCTCCCCGGAGTCGAGCGCCTAGTGGCTCCCGGCTCGACCAACATCCTGCTCAGCCACAATCCCGAAACTTTTGACCGCGCGGCCGAGCTGGGCATCGATTTCAGCCTCGCGGGCCATACCCACGGCGGCCAACTGGCTCTCGAATTCGTCAGCCCCGAGATCGCCCCCAGCCGCATCATCACGCCCTACGTCGCCGGCTGGTTCGGCGCGGCCGGCGGCCAGCTCTACGTCAGCCGCGGCATCGGCACCATCGCCGCCCCCATGCGCGTCGGCGCGCCGCCCGAAATCCCCGTCTTCGAGCTGGTTCGCGAAGCGGGTGCCTGACCTCCGCAATCCCGCAACGTGCGCTAGAATCAGTTCTCTGCGGCCGCCGGGAGAGAATCGCCGGGACGGCGCCCCCGGATGCCAATCCGGTCGCCTCGAAGCGGTACGATGACTCAAGCCATCCTCTCCGTCGAAGCCGTCGCCCACTTCCGCCGCGCCCGCGGCGAAGTCCTGTGCGCGGCCGGATTCGAGATCCTCGAAGCCGCCAACGGTTCCGACGCCCTGCGCCTGGCGTCCGAAAATCAGCCCGCACTGGCCGTTCTCGCCATCGACCTGCCCGAAATGGATGGCCTGGAAATCTGCCGCCGGTTGAAAGCCGATCCCCGCACCGCCGCCATCCCCGTGTTGCACATCGACGGCCCCGGCTTGCCGTATGGCCGCTACGCGCAATCGCTCGCGAGCGGCGCCCAGGCCTACTTGCAGGAGCCGGTCGCTCCCGCCATCCTCACCGGTGTCGCCACTGCGTTGATCCGCGCCCGCTCGGACGCCGCGACCGCCGCCGAACAGGATGCCGTCGCCAAGGACCGGCTATCGGCGCTGATCGACGGCATTCCCGACGAGGTCTGGTTCGCCGACGCCCAGGGCCGCTTCACGCTGGCGAATCCAGCCGCTCTCCGGGAATTCAAGATCGACGCTCCAACCCAGTTGGAAGTCGAGGCGATGGCCAAGAGCCTGGAGATCTATCGCGCCGATGGCAGCCTGCGCCCTCCCGAGGAGGCTCCGCCGTTGCGCGCTCTGCGCGGGGAGATCGTGCAGGAGCAGGAAGAGATCGTCCGCACCCCGGCTTCCGGCGCGCTGCGCTATCGCCAGACCAGCGCCGCCCCGGTCAAAGACGCCGCCGGCAACATCATCGGATCGGTATCGGTGGTCCGCGACATCACCGCACGCAAACAGGCCGAGGAAACCCTCCGCGCCGCCCAGGAGCGCAACCGCTTCCTGGCCAACATGCTCGATCACGCCGATCAGCCCTTCGCCATCGGCTACCCGGATGGCAGCCTCGGGTACCTCAACTCTGCCTTCGAACGCCTCACCGGCTATACCCGCGAGGAACTCCAGGCCATCGACTGGTCGGCGACTCTGACTCCGCCCGAATGGCGCGCCCTCGAAAGCGCCCATCTAGAGGAGCTTCACCGCACCCGCCGGCCGGTCCGCTATGAGAAGGAGTACCTTCGCAAAGACGGCACACGGGTGCCCATCGAACTACTCGTTCACCTCTCCACCGGCGAGCGCGGCCAGCCCCTCTACTATTCGTTCCTCACCGATCTCACCGAACGCCGCCAGGCCCAGGAGGCCCTCCGCCGGCAGGGCGAATGGCTGCGCGTCACCCTCAGCAGCATCGGCGACGCCGTCCTGGCCGCCGGCATCGATGGAACCATCGCTTTCCTCAACCCGGTCGCCGAGCGCCTCACCGGCTGGACCCAGGAGCAGGCCCTCGGCCATCCGGCCCAGGACGTGTTCCGGACCCTCAACGAACAGACCCGTGAGCCTGCCGAGGATATCGTCGCGTCCGTTCTTCGCGGAGGCCGTCCCGTTACCCTGGCCAATCACACCGCGCTGGTCACCCGCGACGGCCGCGAGATCCCCATCGAGGATAGCGCCGCCCCCATTTTGGATGCCGCCGGCAGCGTGATCGGAGTCGTGCTGGTCTTCCACGACGTCGCCGGGAAGCGCCGTGCGGAGGAGGCTCTCCGCGAGGAGCGCGCGCGCCTCACACTGGCGCTGGACGTGGCGCACGCCGGAATCTGGGAGTGGGACCTCCGCACCAACCTTAGCGTCTGGTCGGAAGAGTTGTGGAAAGTTTATGGGCTGGAGCCGCATAGCTGCCAGCCCTCCTATGAGGCCTGGCGCGAGGTCGTTCACCCGGACGACCGGCCCTCGGCCGAGCAAATCGTGCAAGAGGCCGCTCGCAACGGAACCGAGATGCGCCTCGAGTTCCGCGTCCAGGACCCCGACGGCACGGTGCGCTGGCTGCTCTCCCTCGGCCGCCCCCTGCGCGATGCCGATGGCCACCTGGCGCGCTTCGTTGGAATCGCCGTGGACTTCACCGCGATTAAGAAGGCCGAGCAGGCCCTGCGGGTTAGCGAGGCGCGCTACCGGAACCTCTTCGAGACCGTGAACGAAGGCTTCGCGCTGTGCGAGATCGTCTGCGATGAGTCCGGAAAACCGCGCGACTATCGCCACTTGGCGGTCAATCCGGCTTTCGAACGTCAAACCGGCGTCACGGCCGAATATATCCTCACCCACACCAGCCGCGAGACGTTTCCGCAAGCCGAGCCTGTCTGGCTTGAACGGTACTCCAGGGTGGCTCTCACCGGCGAGCCGGCGCACTTCGAGGAATGGTTCGGTGCCGCGGGGCGCTGGTTCCAGGTTTCGGCTTTTCAGACCGAACCCGGCCGCTTCGGTGCCGTATTCTCCGACGTCACCGCGCGCAAGCGCGCCGAAGAAGAGCGCCAGCGCCTGGCCGCCGAATTGGCCGACCGCGTCGAAGAGCTTCAAGCCATCCTGGACGCCGCGCCCGTCGCCATTTGGATCGCCCACGACCCGCAAGGCCTCCGCATCACCGGCAACGCCTTCACCGATCGCATCGTCACGCCGCCCGAGCGGGGCGCCAATATCTCCCTCAGCCCGCCCCCCGGCGCCGCGCCCCTCCCGTACAAGGTCTGCCGCAACGGCGTCGAGCTGCGGCCCGAGGGGTTGCCTGCCCATATCGCCGCCACGACCGGCCGGCCCGTGGGGCAGCAAGAGATGGATCTGGTCTTCCCCGATGGCCGCGTGGCCAACCTGCTCATGAGCGCCGTGCCCCTGTTCGATACCCACGGACAAGTGCGCGGCGCTATCGCGGCCGGCGCCGATATCACCAGCCGCCGGCAAGCCGAACAGGCCCTCCGCGAGAACGAAGCCGTCCTGCGCGGTTTCTTCGACAGTGCCGGAGTCATGCGCGGATTCGTGGACCTCGTCGATGGCGCCATTACCCACGTTTCTTGCAATACGGCCGCGGCCGAGCTGAACGGCGTGGATCGGGATTCGATCGCCGGCCAGACCGCACGACAGACCGGCGCTTCCGAGGAGGTCGTGCGCGCGTGGACCGCTCTCTACGAGGAGAGCCGGCTCACCGGCAGCCCCGTCTCCATGGAATACGCCCGCCCGGGCGCCCCCGGCCAGGACCGCTGGATGCACGGCACCGCAGCCTACCTGGGAACCGGGCCCTCCGGCCATCCCCGCTTCGCTTACACGCTCCTCGATCTCACCGCCCGCAAACGCGCCGAAGAGGCGCTGCGCGAAAGCGAGGAGCGCCTTCGCCTGGCCCAGATCAGTGCCGGCGTCGGCGTCTGGGAATGGAATCCGCGCGCGGACACGCTCTATCTCACGCCCGAATTCGAACAACTCTACGGTTTGCCCCCGGGGACCATCAAGACGGCTGAGGATTGGCGCCCGCTGATCTATCCCGATGACCTCGCCCGAGTCGAAGCCACACGAGACACCGCCGTCGCCAACCACGAGCCTTTCGAGATGGAATTCCGCATTCTTCACGCGTCGGGTGAAATTCGCTGGCTGTCCGGCAACGGCGCCGCTGTCTACGACGATTCCGGCGAAACCGTGCGGATCCTCGGAGTCAATGTAGACATTACCGCGCGCAAGCTCGCCGAGGGGCGCCTCCGTGAGAGCGAACTTCAATTGCGCACCCTGGGCGACAACCTGCCGCTAGGAGCGATCTACAGGTACCGCGTCGATGCCGGCGGTCGGCACCATGTCGATTTCATCAGCGCCGGCATCGAGCGCCTCACCGGCGTGCCCGCGGCCGAGTTCATGAACGATGCCGCCACCGTGGCCCGCTATACAGTGCCCGAAGACCGCGATAAACTCGCCGCCGCCATCGATCTGTCGCGCGACTCGCTGACCCGCTTTGAAGTGGAACTGCGGCATACCCATCGCGTAACCGGCGAGCTTCGTTGTTCGCTGTTGCGCTCCACGCCTACCCGCCTCCCGGACGGCTCTACCGTGTGGGATGGCATCGAACTCGACATCACCGAGCGGAAACGCGTCGAAGAAGCCCTGCGCGAGAGCGAGGAGCGCTTCCGTATCATGGCGGATGGTTGCCCAACCCTGATCTGGGTAACCGATGCTGAAGGCAAGCAGCGCTTCGTCAACCGGACCTATCTGGAGTTCTTCGGCACGACCTTCGAGCAACTGCGCGGAAGTGGATGGCAGCCTCGGGTTCACCCGGACGACGCGCCCGCCTATGTCGAAGCGGTCCGCTGCGCCGTCCGCGACCGCGCGCCTTTCCATGCCGAAGCGCGCGTGCGCAATGGCGATGGCGAGTGGCGCTGGGTCGCATCCTACGCGGAGCCGCGCTGCTCGGCCGGCGGCGAGTTTCTGGGCCACGTCGGCATCACCCTGGACGTCACCGAAAGCAGGCGCGCCCAGGAGGCCTTGCGCGAAAGCCGGGCGACTCTTCAGGCCGCCCTCCATAGCATGGCCGATGCGGTCTTCATCTCCGATGCCGAGGGCCGCTTCATCGAGTTCAACGACGCCTTCGCGACCTTTTACAGGTTCCCGAGCAAGGAGGAGTGCTTCAGGACTTTCGCCGAACTTCACGGCAGCCTCGAGGTGTTGCTGCCGGATGGAACGCCCGCGCCGCGGGACATGTGGGCCGTGCCGCGGGCTCTCCGGGGCGAGTCTGCCGCCAACGTCGAATTCACCCTGCGGCGCAAGGACACCGGCGAAACCTGGATCGGAAGCTATAGCTTCGGCCCCATTCGCGACAAGAGCGGCGCCATCGTCGGCTCCGTGGTGGTGGCCCGCGACATCACCGAGATCA
>Ga0181520_10011932_pt1 | contig 11284 bp, 6 predicted proteins | sample PEATcosm2014_Bin_29_FD_132451 | JGI IMG/M metagenome (GOLD analysis project Ga0181520, IMG submission 132451) | Peatland microbial communities from MTU Mesocosm Facility, Houghton, MI, USA - PEATcosm2014_Bin02_30_metaG | ecosystem: Environmental > Terrestrial > Soil > Wetlands > Peat | place...
ATTTTGCCGGGAGGGTAGACCGTTGAACGCCGTTGAAATTGAAGAGGCCATCTCGCAACTGGCGGATCAGCCGTTTGACCCGGCAAATTTTCCCTATGCTTTCCTTGAAGCGTTCGGGAATAAAGAAACAACGATCAAAAGGCTGCGTGCAGGGGCCTCCAACAAATCCGACCTTGGCGGCGTTCTCCAAACCAGCAACATCCATGTTAAGGTGTGCGCGGAGGGTGAGGTTACGAAGACCCTCGCCGCCCTACGGGAAAGCCCGTCCACTACGCGGGGCAAGGCCAAATTCATTCTGGCGACAGACGGGCAAACGCTGGAAGCCGAAAATCTTGCTTCCGACGATCCGCCTGTCGCCTGCGCATATAAAGACTTTCCCGACCATTTTGGTTTCTTCCTGCCGCTCGCTGGCATCTCCACCGTCCGGCAGATCACCGAAAATTCGTTCGACATCCGGGCGACCAGCCGCCTCAACCGGCTTTACGTCGAACTTCTGAAAGACAACTCCGAATGGGGCACGTCTGCCCGCCGCCACGACATGAATCACTTCATGGCGCGGCTCATCTTCTGCTTTTTCGCTGAGGATACCGACATCTTCATCGGCAAAGGCCTGTTCACCGACACGATCACGCAGATGAGCGCGAGAGATTCCTCCAACACCCATGCGGTAATTGAGACGCTCTTCCGCGCAATGAATACCAAGATCGCTGATCGTGACCGCGAAGGCCTGCCTCGGTGGTCCAATTCATTCCCGTATGTCAACGGCGGCCTGTTCTCAGGCAACATGGACGTACCGCGATTCAGCAAAATCGCACGTTCCTATCTTCTGCACATAGGAAACCTTGACTGGACGAAGATCAACCCGGATATCTTCGGGTCGATGATCCAGGCCGTCGCCGAGGACGAAGAACGTGGCAAGTTAGGGATGCACTACACCAGCGTTCCAAACATCCTCAAAGTCCTCAACCCACTTTTTCTTGACGAACTGCGCGCGAAGCTCACCGAGGCCGGAGACAATCCGCGCACTCTGCTCAACCTCCGCAAGCGCATGGCGAAGATCAGGGTCTTTGACCCCGCTTGCGGCTCCGGTAATTTTCTTGTCATTGCCTACAAGGCCATGCGGGAAATCGAGGCCGAGATCAACAAACGGCGCGGCGAGCCGGAGATTCGCAGCGAAATTCCTCTCACGAATTATCGCGGCATAGAATTGCGCGACTTTCCGGCAGAGATTGCACGTCTTGCGCTCGTTATCGCCGAGTATCAATGCGACGTTCTCTATCGCGGACAGAAACTAGCTCTTGCCGAATTTCTTCCCCTTCGCTCCGAGAACTGGATTACTTGTGACAACGCATTGCGTATAGATTGGCTGAGCGTTTGTCCGCCGACCGGAACGACTGTGAAGTTTCAGGGCGATGACTTATTTAGTACGCCGCTCGACCAGGCGGAAATCGACTTCGAGAATGAAGGCGGTGAAACGTATATCTGTGGAAACCCTCCGTACCTTGGTTCCAAGTGGCAAACCGACGAACAGAAGTCGCAATTAGGAGCGATTTTCAACGGACGTACTAAAGGCTCAAAATCGCTTGACTATGTTACTGGCTGGTTTATGAAAGCCGCTGACTACGGCACGCAAACCAATGCTGTTGCCGCCTTCGTGGCCACCAATTCTATCTGTCAGGGCCAGCAGGTGCCGATCCTCTGGCCCTTGATCTTTAAGACCGGGCACGAAATCGCGTTTGCCTACACGTCATTCAAATGGGCAAATCTTGCGAGCCATAACGCTGGTGTCACCGTTGTAATTGTCGGCATTTCAAATCATGTTGGAAAACTCCGCAGATTATGTTCGGTCACAGATGATAACAACACGGTAGTAAAGGAAGTTGGCAACATCAATGCTTATTTGGTGCCAGGACATAACATAGAAGTTCAATCGGTCAGCAAACCATTAGCAGATGTTGCTGTCATGCAGTTCGGCAATCATCCGTATTATGGCGCGTCACTGATCTTTTCCACGTCTGACGCAGAACAAATTCGTAGGGCCGACCCACGTGCCTCGCGATTCATACGCCCGCTCTACGGTTCGCAAGAATTCATTTCCGCCGCTCCGCGCGCCTGTTTGTGGATTGGAAACGACGAGGCAAAAGAAGCCGGGTCTATTTCGCCAATTGCCGAGCGAATGGTTGCCGTGGAAGCGGCTCGCCGTGCTGCGAAACAGGATAAGGCAGCACAAAAACTGGCCGAAACCCCCTATCGCTTTCGGGATCAGGAAACCGCCGACAATCACGTCCTAGTGGTTCCCCGTGTTAGTTCGGAAAATCGGCCTTATTTGCCTGTCGGTTTGCTCGCCTCTGACGCAATCATTCAAGATCAAGCCTTCGCCCTTTACGATGCCCCACTTTGGAACATGGCGCTGATCGCATCGCGCTTACACTTGGTTTGGATTTCAACCGTCTGCGGAAAATTAGAAACACGCTATCGCTATTCCAATACCCTCGGCTGGAACACATTCCCGGTTCCGATACTAACGGCAAAGAACAAAGATGATCTGACCCGTTGCGCCGAGGACATCTTGCTTGCGCGTGAGCACCATTTTCCTGCTACGATTGCCGACCTCTACGCCCACAACACGATGCCGGAAGATTTGCGCCAAGCGCATGAGCGCAACGACGAAGTGCTGGAACGTATCTACATAGGCCGCCGTTTCAAGAATGACACCGAGCGATTGGAAAAACTCTTCGAGCTTTATACCAAAATGACGAAGACAAAGGGGGAAGCATGAGCACCCTCACGGTCATTGATCGGCGTTATCTTGAGAAGTTTTTGGATATGGGTGGCGGCTACGTGTTACCCCCATACTATTCCGACAGGAGTTTCGGGGCATTCTTCAACCGCCACTCGATTGACATTCATGGCCCACAATACCAGACGATTGGAACATCGAAGGCGAACAAGTTGCGCGCCTTTTGGGATTGTGAAGATGATTCCGTTGTCGGCAAGATCATGTCCGGCATGGTGGATGAATATGTCGTCGATTGTGAATTGAACAATAAGGAAGTTGATTCAGCCCTTCTCGAAAAAGTTCGGGGCATCATTTCACGATTGTCCGGGAAGCCACAGGTCGCTAAACCAGCGCAGACCGTCGACGATTTCTTGAAGCATGAGTTCACGATTCCGAATGTTCACAAGCTGCCGATTGAAGCGCAGGTTATTCCGGTCATTGAAAGTCGTCTTGGTGAAGCCCTAAGAGCACTAAGTGCGGACGCGCATCTTTCTGTGATCTTTCTTTGCGGAAGCGTTCTTGAAGCCGTCCTGCTTGGCGCGGCCCAGAAGGAACCGGCGCGTTTCAATCGGGCTTTGGCCAGCCCTAAGGCCAAAGACGGAAGCGTGAAGCAGTTTCACGAATGGAGCCTCGCGCAGTTCATCGATGTTGCTTGCGAGATCGACCTGTTGAAGCCTGACGTGAAGAAATTCAGCCACGGGCTGCGGGATTTTCGCAACTACATTCATCCTTACGAACAGATGGTGTCCGGTTTCACGCCTGATGAGCACACGGCAAAACTATGCTTTCAGGTTCTCAAGGCGGCATTAGCGAGCGTTGCGGGGGAACGAAAATGATGGAGTTCAACAACATGACCATTGTCGCCGCTACAGAGGTTATCGCCGATTTCAAGTCGCATGGTGATATGTCGGTTTTAGAGGTTCAGTGGGGCATTATCGGCAATTCGTCGAGCAAGTCCGCCCGCGTTTCGAGTTGGGCACTCCGCGCCACCGCGATGGATGCGCCCGAAGTAATGACCGAAAACGGTCGTGTAAATCTTGGGCGAGCCATTGTCGAAGCTGCGATTAAGGCTCCAGAGGGTGTCCGTAACAGTGACGTTTGGAAAAAGTTTGTCGCAGGCCTTCGGTTTGATGGGTTCGAAGTGGTTGAAGTCCCAACTGAGCCGCGCAATTCCTGGGAGACCCCACGCAATACAGTCATCCTCAAACGGATGTTGCCCACCGACATTCCTGGACTGGACTTCCGCGAAGCCGAAGACGAGGTGACGACCCTGCTTGTTCAGAGCGGCTTCACGGTCGCCAAAGGGCACTTGGAACAAGCAGTATCCGCTTTTCAACGTGGTGAATGGTCTTTGGCAAATAGCGGGCTTCGCAATTTCTACGAGAGCTATTTGAACGAAATCGCTGTCCATTTTGGTTGTGAAAGTTACCAGGACAGCAAGGCAAAGCGTGATTATCTCGGACGCCTTCAGCCGCCTTTTCTATTGGCTGAATATAACGAGTGGAATGAAAACAGTCAGAAGCCCCAATACGTTCAGGGCTTGATGAGCCGGATGCACCCGCACGGGGGACACCCCGGACTGTCCGAGGAAGAAGACGCGACTTTTCGCCTTCAGATAACCCTCGTCACGGCTCGTTTGTTTTTACGGCGCTATCGCCAACGAATGAAAGAGGTGACTGCATGACAGTTGAGATGAAATCAGTCCCGTCCATATCCGTCACCTATGCGCGGAACGGCAATTCAACGAAGGCGAACGTGCTGGGGATGCGCGCCATGCAGGAGCGTGCGTATGAAAAGCGCGGTGAGCAGTATTTGCTTATCAAATCTCCGCCGGCATCCGGCAAGAGCCGCGCGCTCATGTTTATCGCGCTCGATAAGCTGGAAAATCAGGGTTTAAAGCAAGCCATCATTGTCGTGCCGGAAAAGGCCATCGGCGCCAGCTTTCACGATGAGCCGCTGTCGCAGTTCGGCTTTTGGGCAGACTGGCGCGTGGAGCCGAGATGGAATCTCTGCAACGCCCCTGGCGGCGACAATGGCGGCAAGGTGAATGCCGTCAGCGCGTTTCTTGAGAGCAACGATAAGGTGCTCGTTTGCACCCATGCGACGTTCCGCTTCGCCGTCGATCAGTTCGGCGTGGAGAAGTTCGACAACCGATTGATTGCCGTGGACGAGTTCCACCACGTTTCAGCGAACCCCGACAACAAGCTGGGCGCGCACCTGGGCCAATTCATGGCCCGAGATCGTGTGCATATCGTCGCCATGACCGGATCTTACTTCCGGGGCGACGCGGAGGCTGTGCTTGCCCCACAGGACGAGGCGAAGTTCGAGCCTATCACCTATACCTATTACGAACAGCTCAACGGTTATCAGTACCTCAAGCAGCTCGACATCGGCTATTTCTTCTATTCCGGCTCTTATGTCGATGACATTCTCAATGTCATCGACACGACCGAGAAGACCATCATTCACATCCCCAATGTCAATTCGCGTGAAAGCACGAAGGACAAGATGCGGGAGGTGGAACACATCATCGAGGCTTTGGGTGAGTGGCAGGGAATCGACGCGAAGACAGGATTCCAGCTTGTCAAAATTCCCGGTGGGCGCATCCTGCGTATCGCTGACCTTGTGGACGACGACCCCAACCGGCGCGACGGCGTGACCACTGCGCTGAAAGACCCGGCCCAGAAGAACAACCGCGATTATGTGGACATCATCATTGCCCTTGGCATGGCGAAAGAGGGTTTTGACTGGATTTGGTGCGAGCACGCGCTGACCGTCGGCTATCGTGCGAGCCTGACCGAAGTAGTGCAGATCATCGGGCGCGCCACCCGCGATGCACCCGGAAAGACCCGCGCACGGTTTACCAATCTGATAGCCGAGCCGGACGCTTCGGAAGAAGCCGTCACCGAGGCCATAAACGACACGCTCAAAGCTATCGCCGCGAGCCTGCTAATGGAGCAGGTACTTGCTCCGCGCTTTGAGTTCAAGCCCAAGCATCCTGAGATCGGCCCGACCGAGGGCTTCGACTACGGCACGGGCGGCTACGATCCTGAGAAGAATAACGTCGGATTCAACCCCGACACAGGACAATTCCAGATCGAGATCAAGGGCCTTGCCGAGCCGAAGAGCAAGGAAGCCACGCGCATTTGCAAGGAAGATTTGAACGAAGTGATTGCCACGTTCATTCAGGACAAGACTGCGTTGGAGCGCGGCTTGTTCGATGAGGAATTGGTGCCCGAAGAAATCACGCAAGTTCGCATGGGCAAAATCATCAAAGACAAATATCCCGAACTTGACGAGGAAGACCAGGAGGCCGTGCGCCAGCACGCTATAGCCGCCCTCAACATCACACAACAGGCCAAGCAAAATGTCTTGGGAGGGAACACTGGCAACGGTGAACCGAGTCCCAACACTGCTCTCATTGAGGGTGTACGGCGCTTTGCGCTCAGTGTGACTGAACTCGATATCGACCTGATCGACCGTATCAATCCGTTTGGCGAAGCGTATGCCATCCTCGCCAAAAGCATGAGTGAGGATAGCCTTAAACAGGTTGCAGCGGCAATCTCTGCCAAGCGTACCAACCTAACGCCGGACGAGGCAAAAGATCTTGCCGTGCGCGCGTTCCGGTTCAAAAAGGAACGCGGACGACTTCCGGCGCTCGACTCTCAGGACGCATGGGAAAAGCGCATGGCCGAAGGTGCAGCCGCTTTCATGCGCTATAAAAAAGAGGGGCGCTATGAGTGACCCGAATCTCGACGAACTAGCCGCAGAACTCGCGGAATTTGCGGAGCCAGAAAAGAAGGGCGTACGCCCGCCCCGCGAAGAGCGCATCATCGCTGGCTTCGAGGAAATACAGCGTTTTGTCGAAAAGCATGGATGCGCTCCACAACACGGGGAAGGCCGCGACATTTTTGAACGGCTGTACGCAGTGCGCCTCGACCGCTTACGTGCGCTGGAAGAATGCCGTTCTATTCTTGCGGCGCTAGACCATCAAGGATTGCTTTCTGGAGCGGTCATTTCCGCCCCGCAGCAAGATGCCATCGACGAAGACGAGCTTATGGCAGAACTCGCTGGCGCAGCGGGCGACAGCACCATTACTGAACTGCGCCATGTTCGTGCGAGCGTCGAAAAGCGCGCCGCCGAGGAAATCGCCAATCGTGCAGTCTGCGCGGACTTCGACTCATTCAAACCGCTCTTCGAGCGCGTACAGAGAGAGTTAAAATCGGGCATTCGCCAATCTCTTCCTGTTGACAAAATGGAAGAAATCAAGCTGGCCAAGATACAGCAGGGACAATTTTTCATTGTAGGTGGTCAAATCGCATATGTCGCCGAGGTCGGCCAGGATTTCAGAACTGAATATGACCGCCGCGACAGTAGGTTACGCGTTGTCTACGATAACGGAACTGAGAGCAATTTATTGGCGCGATCTTTCCAACGCTCACTTTATCCCGATAAAGATAATGCTGGCCGCATCATTACCGACTCCAGCGCCGGACCTTTATTTGCAGATGAACACGACGCCGACGACCTCGCCAGCGGCACGATCTACGTTTTGCGGAGCAAGTCAGACAATCCACAAGTTGCCGCCAATCGAGATGTACTGCATAAGATCGGCGTCACGGGAGGGAAGGTAGAAACCCGCCTCGCAAATGCGAGTCTGGATCCAACATTTCTGCTCGCAGACGTGGAAGTTGTTGCCACCTATGTTCTCTACAATGTCAACCGTGTGAGGTTGGAAAACCTCATCCACCGCGTCTTTGATCCCGCGCAGTTGGATATTGAGATCAAGGATCGCTTCGGCAACCCCGTCAAACCACGCGAATGGTTTCTCGTTCCGCTTTTTATAGTGAACGAAGTGGTCGAGCGGATAAAAGACGGGACAATTACTGAATATGTTTATGACCCCATGACAGCACGACTCATGAAAGATAGGTCACGACCATGACAGTAGATTTGAATAGGCAGCGATTGAACAAGTCGAAGACAATGGCCAGCTAAACAAATCTGTGAAAAAGAGCATTCGCCGATGACTCAAACAACCACACCGACCGACACACTGACGACCGCGCCGAGGTTCCACCGCATCACCATTGACCGGTTTCGCGGAATCCAGCACCTTGAATGGAAGCCCAATGCCGGTGTGAATATCATCCTTGGAGGCGGCGATACAGGGAAGACCACGGTCTTAGAAGCGATTTCGCTTCTCTTGTCTCCAACAAACTCGATGGTTATTGCTGAGTCCGACTACTGGGATCGCAAGGTTGGAGAGGGATTTTGCATCGAGGCAGTTATTTCGCTACCTCCATCATGCGGAATCAGCAATCAAGCAAAGGCGTCGTGGCCCTGGCAATGGGATGGTCAAAACCTGTCAATTCCAGATATGGGTGATCTTCCGTTACTCAAAGTGAATGGTGAGCCGGTATATCGCATTCAAGTTCGGGGAACAGAGGATTTCGAAGTCCTTTTTGAACTTGTTCAGCCCAACGATGTCCATGATGTGTTCAGTGTTGCGTTACGGAGAAGAATTGGACTTGTTCGTCTTGGCGGGGACGATAAGAATGATCGCGACCTGCGCCTCGTATACGGCTCAGCTTTGGACCGGCTTATATCCGACAAACCGTGGCGCGCAAAGATTCTCAGTGAATTCTCGGACAAGGACATAAAGTCCACTCTGGATCAAGACGCAAAGGACGTAATTGATTCGCTTGATAAAGCATTTGAAGCGCAGACTCTTCCACACAACCTGGGCCTCGGCCTTGTAGGAGGGCAGGGACTTTCTCTGAATGCTCTCATCGGCCTGACAGCAAGGAAACAATCCGTTGATCTGCCGCTTTCAAGTTGGGGATCGGGAACCAGAAGACTTGCGGCGCTTGAAGTTGCTGCTCAGCATCAGGGCGAGAACCCGATCACCATTGTTGATGAGATTGAGCGAGGACTCGAACCATACAGACAGCGCCGCCTCATAGCGAAATTAGAAAAAGGGCAATCCCAGGTTTTCGTGACTACACATAGTGCAACGATCATCAATTCGGCGAATACATCGAGTCTCTGGTATTTAGATGCGACCTCCAATATAGGGACGCTCCCGTCTTCTGCTCCGGTCAAGCTACAGCAAGAGAAGAATCCTGAGGCCTTCTTGTCTACCCTCACTATTTTCGCCGAGGGACCAACCGAAGTCGGGTTTGTCTCGAAGCTTCTTGAATCCGGCCTTGGGAAGAGTTATAGAGAGCGCGGCGTCTTCGTTGCAGACGCAACAGGAAACGACAATGCCCTACAAATACTTGAGATATTCCAAAAAGGAAAAATCATGTGCGGCGGATTTGTCGATTATGAAGGCAGAGACCCGATCCGGTGGAAGGCGGTGAAAAGATCTCTTTCTGGCTTGCTATTCCAATGGGAGTCAGGATGTTTAGAAGAAAATATCATACCTTTGGTTCCGGACGATTGTCTGGAGCGACTCGTCAATGATCAGTTCGGTGACAAGGCTGGCATTCGTCTGCGAAGTTTAGCAAAACGCCTTCCAAGCGAAGATAAGGACTTTGAGACACTGAAGGCAAAATCCACCGATCTTCGCGCACTTATTATTGAGGCTGCCACGGGAAGAATTCCGGACGGGATTGCGAATAAAGACGAACAGAAGGCATATAGGAGTGATTCGAGATGCTGGTTCAAGTCCTATGATGGCGGTGTTGAATTATTTGATAAAGTTCGTGCATTTGGGATTTGGCCACAGCTGCGGGACAAGCTCTTACCATTTGTCAATTCGGTTCGAATCGCTTTCGAGTTGCCTCCGCTTGACGATTTGATGAGTGATGAGTGACAACCCAGCAAAATCGGCGCTTCGCTCAGAGGAACGACTCGTCCTCGTGGAGGCGCCGGCTGGGTGTGGAAAGACATTCCAAGGCGCGCTTTACGCGTGTGACGCGGCATCAAGCCTGAAACGCGGCCGCGTTTTGATCCTAACCCATACCCATGCGGCCTGCGATGCCTTCGCCTCGAATACGAAGGGCCACAGTCGGAATCTCGACATTCGCACCATCGATAGTCTAATCGTGGAGATTGCAACCGCATATCACATCTCGCTTGGGATTCCTTTGGATGTTAGTACTTGGGTCCGCTTAGCACCGAAACGTTACTTGCTAATTGCAGAGAAGGTTTCCAAGCTGTTAAGGGAATCGCCTATCATTTCGCAATCCCTTGCCGAAAGGTATCCAGTTGTCATTTGCGACGAGCATCAAGATGCAAACGAATTCCAGGAGGCATTGATTCTGGCGCTGCACGATGGCGGAACTAAGGTCAGGATATTTGGTGACCCTATGCAGAGGATTTTTCCTGACGGAGGCCGACGCGATTCAGACTTGGCAAAGCTGCGATGGACCTCATTAAGTGAAAAGGCAAATGTCTTTGAGCGCCTCTGCGTTCCGCACCGCTGGAAATGCGGCTCTCCGGCTCTTGGCGACTGGATTCTTCAGGTGCGCGACACGTTAAGAGCTGGGAATAGGGTCAATCTGCGTGGGAATCTACCTGCTGGTTTTGAAGTGATCGTTGCAGATAACGAATCGAAAAGCCCTGCGGGCTATGCGCTTTCTAAGCAACGTGCTAAAGATGTTTACTCTATCGCGAAAAGTTATCCTGCACTATTGGCTTTGGCCGCGCACAAAAGCACGGTGGAGGCAGTGCATTCGTTCTTCGGTCGAAGAATTCCGATTTGGGAGGGCCATATAAGGGAGAGTCTCGATGGCCTCGTAGAATCCATAGAACGAGATAAAGGAGACCCTGTCAAGGTTGCTCAGTGTACGATAGGATTTATTTCTAGTGTGGCCACGGGGTTCTCGCCTAGCGCATACAGCACTAGGCTTCTTTCAGAAATATCCAGTGGTTGCCAAGGACAGTGCACAGGCAAGCCCGCAATTCTTCAAGAAATGGGTAGGATATTATTGAGCCGTCCCGACTACAAAGGGGTGGCAGCGTTTCTTGGGAGATTGTCAGAACTGAGTCGAACTGAGTCCTCTTTCCGAAACGTACATATTGACTATAAGCGCGAGTTTGCCGAAGCCATTCGAATCGGTGAATACGATGATGTTGAGATTGGCTTGGCAGAAACGGCCAGGAGGCGGTCCTATTCTCACGCGTCACTTCCTCTGAAGGCCATTAGCACAATCCACAAGGCAAAGGGACTGGAAGGTAGCAACGTACTGCTCGTAGGATGCGACGATAAGCATTTTCAAAACACGGACGAGGCTCGGTGCAAACTCTATGTTGCACTGAGCCGAGCACAGAAATCACTAACGATAGTCGTTTCCGCTAAGAATCCTAGTCCGCTACTTGAGATATAACGTGGTGCCTTGCGGGGAAGGAGCACCTTCCCTCGCTACAGCCGCACAATAATACCAGCGTCTTTCGCTACCCATCCCAGCGGGTCCGTTCCTTCCCCGCAACGCCCCTCCCCAAGTCCATTCGGTAGAGAACCTAATTTCTTCTTCGTTTAAGTGCCCCCGCTTCATG
>Ga0181520_10011933_pt1 | contig 11283 bp, 18 predicted proteins | sample PEATcosm2014_Bin_29_FD_132451 | JGI IMG/M metagenome (GOLD analysis project Ga0181520, IMG submission 132451) | Peatland microbial communities from MTU Mesocosm Facility, Houghton, MI, USA - PEATcosm2014_Bin02_30_metaG | ecosystem: Environmental > Terrestrial > Soil > Wetlands > Peat | place...
AGGCCGGGTGCATTGGGACGGCGGTCATAGAATGCTCGTTCTTTCCCGCCGTGATTTTCCCTTTGCTCCATCCCCGATTGAGATTGATTACGCTGTTCTGCCAATCAACATCCCCCCATTGCAGCCCGAAACCTTCCTCCGGTCGCATGGCGGTAGCAGCGTGCAATAGTGCCATCATCCATTCAGCTTGAGTCTCCGGCTTGTCCAGATAATCCAGAATCGCAATCATCTCGTCCGGCGTTACGACTGTCGCTTCATAGCTGGAGGACTGCTTGCACCATACTCCTCCGTCTTGGGCTCTGCGGAATGGGCTCTGAGTTCCAGACGGCAGAAGCCTGTTGCGTAGGGCATGAGCAAAAATCAAACTCATACAGCTTTTGATTTTCTGCACCGTGCCCCATTGCATTGGTTTTGGCTTGAACCCGGCTGGAGCTTCTTTGCCCGGAGGCAGGACTTTCTTTTGAGGAGTGGTAGCCAGCGACTCAAACCACGTCTCCACCTCTGTAGGCTGAATCTCCAGAGCCCGGACCCGACCCCACCGGGGAAGAATGTATCCGTCCAGATTTGATTCGTGAACGACTACGGTCTCGTCCCCTCGCTTGCCGATGACACCGCCCTTTTTGAGGTCGTGCTTTCGCCAGTGTGCGGCAAGCTCACTGAATAACGGGCTTGCGGGAATCGCGTTGTCAAGGAGCTTCTTATAGCCTAGCTTTTCGACTTCCACCCAAGCTTTAATCTCGGTTTTGAAGTCTTCAACTAAGCCCACTCGCTTGGAGTGTTCTACTCGTTTACCATCCTCTACACGGGTCACAAAGTAGCAGTACAACCACATTTCCCCGTCAGAGTACTTCTTCTTGCGCAACCAACCTTCGCCATCTCCCCTAAGCTTTGCCATATCTTTCTCCTAAGCTGAGAGGGCAGAAGGACTGCTGCCAGCCATGGTACTCGGCTTCCTGAGCTTTGCCAAGTCCTGTTCTACTTCGGACAACTTATACTTGAAGGTCTTGCGCTTGTTCCCGCTCATTATGTAGGCGGTAAGCTTACCCGACCGTGTAAGCGCGAGTACCTCACGACGCTGTATAGACAGGTGCGCGGCTACTCGGTCAGCATCAACGAAAGGTTCAAATGGCTCAGTCATACTCTATAACTCCCTGTGAGACCTTCCATGTACTTCGGAGTCTCCCTGTTTAGTACTGCGTAGTCGTAGAACTCAGTCGATTACTTTTTCGGAATCAGTACTCTCTACTCCAAGCTGGTTCGACAGGTCGTTAGTTATCTCTGCCAAAAGCTCCCTGCGGGTGAATCGCTCGATAAACGGGTCAATCTCACTGCCTATGATTTTCTTGCCCCGGTACGTTGTACCCCCGGCTTTGAGGATGTTCCTCATGTCCTCTTGAAAGCGACGGTCACGGCGGGTGTTTCTCAGGAACCAGCGTTCGCTAATACCCGCAGGTGACTTCGCCATCCGTTTGCGTACTTTCTCCATCCGCTCATCTAGCTCCTGCCTACGCTCCACCTCTTCAGCGAGGGCATCAATCTGCTCGGCAAAGCCGTCGAGGTAGTGAGCACAGCGCAGTTCATCTGCGATTCCCATGAGCCTGTCTGCGAGTGTGGCGAGAGGGATAGGCTCCCCCTCCTCGCCACGAATCTCCGGCTCCCCCTGTGAACACATTCACGCTGCTCCCGGTTCGCTGTTCACCGTGATGTCCTCGTCTGCCCCCGGCTCCTGTGAACAGTTCACAGTGTTTTCGTGTTCACTGTTCACAAGCTCGTCTTGCGGTTCAGGTTCGGGCTCAGGTGAACAGTTCACTCCACCTTCCGGTTCACTGTTCACAGGGGTGCGGGTAAGACCAGAAGCTAGGCTGGTCAGGTACCGACCGCAGATTTCTCGAATTGCATCGACATCGTCTTCTTGGAAATGGTCGATGGCACCATCGACTGAATTCAGGATGGCTACCACTGCCTTACGCAGTGCAATCTGCGCCTTTAGCTGCGAGCGGTTATGCTTGCTGGCCGCAGCCCATGGGTTCTCTTCAGCGCGTTCTTTTTGGCGGTAGCAATTAAAGCACAAACCATGTGCCGCCATCTCACGTTCTTCAGCACAGTTCATGCACTTCGCAATCTTTCTTTTATTAGTCATCAATGACTCCCTTTAGGTAGCTCCGCGACAAAAACAAAAGTACGAAGGGTGGAGAAGTTCTAGCTACAGTTCACCTTGTCTTGCGCGTGCGAAGTCACCGGTTGCACCATCCACCGTCAGCATGATTTCCCACATCAACTCATGAGTCTTTCTCTGCTCATCAGATGACAGCCAGTCGAGAACCGTCAGAACCTTTCCCTGCTCCCACACGAGGCGCATGTCTGGCACATCTTTCTCGCTGACAACGATGCGAAGTTGCGGGTACTTATCTCCGGGCTCTCCGTTGATAATCAGTGCTATGCCCTCGTTCATGACGCCATCTATCGTGTCTACGGGATTCAACCGAGTATCAAATAATCCGACCTGCATGTGTATGTCTCCTTTGTGTAGGCTTCGCCTCATCACATTGGTAAAGTACGAGCGACCATCGAAAAACAGCTACAGTTCCTAGACCTTTCTTCTATCTCTTGTAATGAGTAGTTCTGTCGCATATCTCTAAAGTACAAAGACGCCCTAAAGAACAGCTATACATCTGAGTACCCCGGCTGGTACTCTTTTAGGTCGGAGGCTGGACTATATGGCAATGGATAAAATTGTGGAATTGATGATTGCGGAGCGTGACAAGCTGGACGCGGCGATTAAGCTGCTACGTGGTGGAGATGGTAGCGGTTCGATACCTTCCCCGAAGAAGTCAGTACAGGCAGTAAAGCCGGGTAAGCGCGTGATGAGCCCGGAAGCAAAGGCTAAGATAGCCGAGGCTCAACGGGCGAGATGGGCGAAGACGAAGAAGGCTGCGAAGAAAGCTACTACTGTAAAGAGGGCGGAATAGTGGAAACCATCACGCGCAAGGATGGCAAAATAATTCGCTGGAGTGGAACGGTCGAAGACCCCACGTCGGTACTCGACAAATTTAACCAGCTTACGACAACAATACAGTTCGCGGCGAAACTTGATGTCGGAGAAACAGAGCCGCACACGATGTTGGTGCGAGTTCCTTACCTGTCAATCATACGAGTGGGAGTTCCGGGTACCCCGGAAACAATCAAGCTGGTGCGCGATTGCGTGAATCTATGCGTGCGTGAGCATTGCTCAAATAGTTGGGTTCCCGGTAGGGAGGAATACTTCACTATCAATGATTCGGAGATGTGGCTGTTGAAGGAAAAGCTTTAGCAGACGATAGAAAGCCCCCGAACTTGGGGGCTTCGCTATTAATCAGGGCTCGGGCTGTAGAATCCACCGGACCCGGCTACGAGTTTGGGCTTTCCCGTCCGGGAAATCTCCACATTCTGTGCAGTGCGACCGCATTCCGGACAGGTATCCCGTTCAGGTATAGACTCCCGCACCCGGAACAGGCGTTCGTAGATACCACATTGAGGGCAGAGGTATTCGTGTAATGGCATGGTGATTACCTGTAGAAGATGTGCCCCCCGGCATGGGCGCATATCGGATGCTCAGCCGGGTTGCCGATGATGGTTTTCTCAAACCATCCGCCTTTGGTGATGGCGGAGGGATTGCAGTAGTACAAGCCACCATTGCTGAGGTCGGTACCTTTACCTTGGTAGATGTCGTCTATCTTCTGGATTAGTGAGATGAACAGGGGCTCCCTGATGTCCGGGTAAACAATCGTCTGACTATCGCCAAGGTAGGTCATCGAAGACAATTGGTTCTTACCTTCGACCACCTGTGACCATGACTGTTTCCATGTTTTCACGCGGTTGTGAAGACAGTTGCCGACCGCAATCATGCCATCCAGTCCTGCTCCCCTGTCCTCGCGCCAAAGGGCGAGGGCGAGAATGCTCTTTTCAAATCCTGTGGAATCCATCTAATTAGTGCCTCCTGAAGTAAATCCGGGCGCGGTCTGTATCTCCGCGTGCCAGATGCTATGAATCAATCCAATGCGCTGTGCGTACACAGCGCCGAAATATGTCTCTGTGCGGAGTAAATCCTCTGCCTTGAGACTGGAGATAGTGCCGCGCTGATGAATCAGGTCAGCGACCATATGAGTGAGAAAACTCATTTCATCCCTGTCCGCTTGCGATGCATCTCCGGAGACCTGCACCGGATGCGTGAGGAACCGACAATTTGCGGTCGCGTAACGCCGTGCCCCGGCGAGAAGTACGACTATTGCCGCAGACATACAGCTACCCGTGGCGATAATCTCAACGTCCCGTCCTATCAGCGCGTCATAGATAGCAAAAGCGTCATTCGTTTCTCCACCTATGGAGTTGAGCCAGATACGGGAGAGCCCATCCTCAAGTTGTCCAAGCACCGCGCCGACCATTGCAGAATCTATGTCTCCGGCTAAGTACAGGGTGCTCGTCATTGCTTGGCCTCGTCGTATAGCTTCATCCATTCCTCACGCGATAGCTTTGTGGCTATGTGACGCACAGTATCCACTCTGGCAAAGCTTATTGAGACGAAGGCTATTAAACTTCCCACCGCATAACCCATGACTAACTCAATCATTGTTTCTTACTCCACTCTTCCAACGCCGCAAAAATCATTGCCTTGGCCTTGTCATAAATTCTGCTGTCCATGCTTTTTGACTCGTATAAAGACTCCAGCGCGGATAGCTCCCGCTGAGCAGCGGATGGACGCAGCCGGGGATGGGGACGCTTAGCCTTCGCTCTAGGCTCACGGGTCATTGCTTCGCACTCCGCAGACTCACGATGAGCCGGGTAAACAGCCGCTTAGCTTCCGCTGTACCAATCTCCACCGCACGAGCAGGACTCATGTCAGCAGCCGACAACCAATAGCCCCATTCCTCCGGGTGCTGCGCTATCCACGTCTGATACTTGCGGCTGGATAGCGTGTGCAGGACAACACTGGTCGCGACCGTACGTTCCGGAGACATCCCAAGGGTCTCGCAAGCGTCTGAAATGCGTTCTTCTGTGTCAGAGGCGATAGCAAGCTGCTCCGGCGATAATTCCGAAGAGGGATGGGTATCCTCGTACCGGACGGACACCCCCTTGCGTTTCTCTCGTCCAACCATCTCTGCGATGTGGAGCATGTGATTGCGTGTGCTGATGGCGACCATTCCGGCATTGAGGGAATCGCCATACGACTCAACGCACTTTGTGAGGGCGACCATCGCCTCCTGCTCTGCGTCGGGAATGGATAGGTGACAGACGGATGCCATAGACCGACCGACGCGGCGTGCGATGCTGGAGTAGGCGGATACAACGTCTGGGCTCATCGGATACCCCCTGCGAGGTATCCGATGACGAATCCGATTACTGCTGCTAAGAGGTAAGGCATGGTTACTTAACCTCCTGTAGAACACGACCAAGGGCGATGAGCAAGTCTGAGGCTGCTGCAAGGTAGGCAGTGCGGTCATTAATCCACTCAGGAGTTGTGGGCTTCTGTTGAGAAGCTACAGGTGTAGGTTGCGGAACGATAGCTCTGAGAACTGCGCTACCGCCGCGTACTTCTCCGGTCGGCTCGATAAGACTGCGCTGCTTTAGTTCGGACCCGCGTCCGGAGACGGTATTGAGTTGGACGCCCATCGCCTCAGCTACTTCCTTCATCGTGCGAGGGGATTGCTTGATTAGTTCATAGACCTGACGGCGCTGAGCTTCGCGGTGCTGCTTGTTACGGTTGTTGGCAGCTTGAGACTGTTCGTTCCCGCCATGGCGGTTGCTGCATATATCGTTTGTGTTGGTCATTTATCAAACCCTCCAACCTACAATCCGGAAGTCTGAAAACTCACTAATTAATAAAGCGCAGTTTTCCCAGTATTGTTGGCAGAAGCTGAATTCTGTAGAGTTCCGGGAGGTCTGAGGCGGTAAAAATATTTCAGAAATATTCATTTCTCTACTCAAAAGCCATCCCTTTACTGTCTGGGATGGCTTTGGGAGCGACTGAAAGTTAGCAATGACAACTGATGATTAATACTGAGGTGGCGCAGTAAGAGTACAGATAATTGTGTCAGGGTTCATAGCATCCCCATCTGGCGCAAGCCTTCAAGCGTCATGACGTGCGGGTTACCTATTTCACGTTCGACCAACGCCTTATGAGCCGGGTAGAGAGCGTACCAGTCGGCAGGGTAAGGCCAAGGGTTGTCCGGGTTGGCATCGCGGTAGGCGAAGTATTCGCCGGGGAATAACCAAAGGATAGCGTCAATCTCTGCACGTTCCGGGCAGTGTTCCCACTTGTTGTAGCGACATTCAGCCTCATAATCGGGGTCGTTAGCCTTCAGGGTGTGAGGGTAGCCACACTCGGAGCACTTCATGACCTTCCGAGCAGCATCGACATCTGCCTTTGTAACCTCATTCAGACGGTCAAGGTCTAACTGGTAGGTGTTTGACCAGTTCTTCCCGGCCTCAAGGTCGTAACCGCCTTTGGTCAGAACCTTGACTATGCTGAGGTCGATTAAGAGTTGAGTAGCGCGTCCGGCTGTGCGCTTGCTGCATCCGGCTTGTTGACCCATGTAGCGATGAGAAGGAAAAGCGGAGCCATTGGGCTTTGCACAGTGTGCAATAACCATGAGGACAGACTTTTCCGTCGCCTTGAAAGCTGTGTTGCCTGAGACTGCGTCGGTGTATTTATTTGCCATATTGTTCCTCGTTCGCCAGCATCCTCTAACTTGGGAGCAGCGGAACAGGAGAGGATGATGGACTTAGTTACCCTGTTCCGCTTTACCCAGATAGTTGGTCTGGGGCTCGTATGTTTCTAAATACCGATTCGGTAGCTGATTTGCCGCAGTAATAAATAAACGGAAGTTTTGCCAGTCTTACAGCGATAACTACGAGTTCGGAGCTTATGGAGCCCAAAACTACTTTGTAAAGAATTGTTACGTCGCGTCTTTACTTGAGTGGAGTACATAGAAGTAAGTTACGAGGTAGGCGGGAAATACAGGTACAGTTCCGAAGAGGAAGTTCAAGTTTGTCACCACGGGGTAGTGACAGATTTGCACCACGGGGTAGTGACACAGTGAACTTACAGGTAGTGTCACAGAGTGGTACCCCGTAGTGTCAGAAATGCAGTACGGGTAGTGTCAGATTGTCATGGCGGGTAGTGTCAGGGAGTGGTATCCCTGTGGTGTCAGGGTGGCACACTAACACATCATCTTCAACACATCATGTTCAACACTTCATATTCAACACAAAATGGAACACATCATATTCATATTCATGACTAGGGTTCCGGTTTTAGGTTCCTAAAGACAGATTCAAATTCAAAAGCGACAGGTTTCTCTGGCTACAGAGAACCAGAGGTTCTTTTCTGGTCATAAGAAAGAAAACACGCGCAAAGAAAGATAGCTGGTCTCGAAGAGATATATCTGGCCGTCCGCCCTAAGGGCGATAGCCCCTCCCCAATTGCGCAGCCCCCCTCCCACGGCGGAAGCCCGGAACCCGTTCGAACGGCGTAGCCGTGAACACGGGTCCGGAGACTTGCGTGACGGTCACAGATGCTCTTGAGGCGGACAGGTCGCCAGACTCTCTGTATATTAGTCAATAAAAGACAACTAAACAGGAAAGGCAGCTAAGGCATGAATAAAGGCGTGTTTTGCGTAGGCACTCTACAGCTTCCGGTACTCTATTCACTTCGCGTTGACAACAGAATCCAACACTCTCTGAAACCTAGTGTGATTGTTAAGATGACTACAGACAACGGGGAAGAAATCGCGTTCTTTGAAGGTATTCTCATCGCAGAGGACAATTTGAGATACAAAATTGCCAAGGTTAAAGACAGTTGGGTTGGCAAGCAAGAGTAAGTGGTTCGGGGCTGGCGCAAACCAGCCCCGTTCGCATGTCAGCACGGCAAGGAGCCATGGTCGTTTTGCCAGTACCCGAGGGTCCGACAAAGAGCCATGCACTCGGTGTCCAACCCGCAACAATCCGCAATCCGCATCGGCCTATATTCTTCCGAAGTCATGTTTAATATTCCTCCGGCAATAAAATTGTGGTAGCTGAACGGTCGGCTTCCGTGATTACCCAAATGCGGGTTAAGTCCGGCATCGAATAGGCTGACAAGATGCGGAGACCCCGAACCAGTGCCCAGTCATTCTCAGCCTTGTCCTCACGTTCGAGTTCACCCCAATCCCCCGCCGAATGACGGCGGAGGAATTCATAGGGCGAGGTCTGGTTAGCTTCCATGGCTTCCAAGGCTCCGGGAGTGGCAACGATACAGCCAAGGTCGAATCGCGCCATTAGAGCACCCCCGCGAGTGCCGAGAACATCCGGCGAACTCCAGACCACATTGAGGGCTTCGCAACGATGGCGGGAACCAGAACTGGGATAGGTTCCGGTATTGATTCAGTTTCGGGAGCAGTGATGGACTCCATAGGCTCAGGAATGGGCGCTACTGCCTCTATCACGGGCGTAGGCACAATAACGGGCTCGGATGGGAGAACAGGAGGAATCGGAGGAATTATCGGCTTCACAGCCGTTTTAACGGGAGTTTTCTTCCGCTGAACCCGCACCCATGCCGCAATCCGTTTCTTGCAGTCCGGCAATGGTTGGTCACGGAATGAGTATCTCCGGCAATTCTTAGGATTCTTCGAATCGACTCCGGCAACCACAATCGACCGATGACCATCCCCATCCTTCACAAGTTCAATCTTGCGGATGGTCATATTGCGAATGGCCGTAGACAGAACCCGCTTGACTATCAGAACCGGACGTTCGCCGGGTATTGGAATGGCGGAGATAGGGCAAGCGGCACGGGCAGCAACGGCCAAAGACTTGGCGGTGATGGCAAACCCTATGCTTGGCATCTCAGGCTTAATCACGTTTGGGATAGGGGCAACGGGCTTCGGTAGTGGCGCACCATTCGGACGGACTGGCGTCACCATGTACGGGATACCCTTAGACTTGCCAACCTTGCGAGTGATGGCGGATTTAATCGCAACGTCCGACCGATAGCCAAACAGTTTCAGGGACGGGCAATTGTAGGAGATGGCTGAAAAGAATACGTCATGCCCCTTCCAAGCGAACACGGCATTGCTAGAGGGCTTCGATTCTGCAACGGGCTCAGGCACGGGTCCGGTAGGAACCACGGGGGCAACATTCGCCCCCGTTCCCTTTGGTTCAGGTTCAAGGGTAGCAGCGGAACCTAGAATCATATCCGCTGCTTTCTGAGCCTGTCCGGCAGCAACCAACACAAGTTTGGAATCGTTGCGCAATGCCTTGAGCCATCCGGCAATGTAGGATGTTGAGTTCGCAAGGGTCTTAGTCTCAATGCCAGTGAACCCGCACAGAAACGCGGAACCCATCTCAGCAACCAATTCTTCCCGTGAATAATTGGCATCACCGAATTTCTCAACATCCATCAGGGTTTGACGTGCTAACCGTTTCGGATGCCCCGTTGAATGCGTCAATTCGTGGAATAGGGTTGAGTAGTATTCCTCTGAACCTTCGAACGAGTTCCTATCTGGCATGTTGATATAGTCGAGAACCTTGTGATAACTCGCATGGTCTGAGCCGTGTTTAATCTCAGGCTTGGAAGTCCAACCCGCAACGATAGACTCACAGATGTCGATGGCGGGAACATCGGGCAAGTTAGACGGGGCAACCACGGGAGTTACTTGCAACCCTTCACACTGGGAGACATTGAACACGGTATAGTATCGGCACATCGCATACTCATGCTTTTCAGTCTCTCCCGTCTCGGATTCCTTCTCAGTCTCGCCGAATTTCCAGAACACCACGGGCAAGCCCTTTTCACCCTTGCGAACACATCCGCCTAATTCTTGGGCTTGCTTATAGGTCAGAAAATACGGGCTTGAGAATCCTGCACTCATGAGAATCCAGACGTTGATTCCACGATAGGGTTTCAACGTCCGGAGATTACGCGGAATGGCGGATTCACCACGGGCTGACCATGGTTTGTGCCATGGTGCGCACCCTTGCTCAAGCTGGCTGATGACGCGGTCGGTGATTATCTGGTAGACGTTCGGGCGAGTGCTGGTAGAATTGGCGTTAGCCATGTCAGAATCTCACTTTCTGATTTTGGTTAGCGGTCTGTGAGTGTTGGTAGCACTTGCAGACCGCGTTTTTGTAACGAGTGAAAACTAACACATACTTTCTAACTTACCCTTCCAAGCTACTTACCCGAGTTAGTCTAAGTTACTCAAAACTTAGTAAGAAAAAATATTTCTCAAAGTACTTGACAAGTTCTCAGGCTTGTACTTCAAAAATAATTCGCATAATAGATACATTCGGCACAGTTACACGGTTATTGATAGGTAGATGGGCTAATGCAAGCTTGCCCCGTTTGGGATTCTATGAGCATAGGTGCTCAACCCATACTTACAGTTAGCCCATCCCGGCCTAAGTAGGCGAGTAAGTGAGTTATGAACAAGTACAGACAAGCGAAAGTAATCGGGATGCTACGCAAACTAGCCAAGCAAGAGAAACATATGCCCGTTGCTTTGTCCGCTGTGAAAATGCTGATGATGATTGAAGGATTGGGGCAGTACATCCTGTACGGTCGAGCCCCTGAACCGTTAGAACCACTCGAAGCCGAATCGAGCCCCATTGAGGCTACGATTACCGCCGATGTGTTACGGGAGTTGCTCGAAGACAAAAGCGAGAACTAACAGTGTGGCAAAAATACAACACTCTTCAGACTCAGCAAAATTTCTTCAGGAATCGGCGATTCTGCATATTGTGAGTACGAAACCCGCGTCAACCCGTGATTGATAACGGGTTGCAATGATGCGCAATGCAACAATCGCCAATGTTTATGCGGGTTCCGCGCATCCAGACCTCTACCATGCATAAGTAGCGGTCATGTCTAAGCCTAGTTTGTGGAGATGTGATGCGCGAGCCGATGCCAGAGCTAAGTTATAGGTACCATGGGACTTAGTTTAGGACAGGGGGCGGGGGAGCCTCGGGGGTGTCGGCGGTGGTGGGTAGTCCACTGACGTTTTGTTGCCGCACCATTGCTGCCCTACTGACTACTTTGTCTTCCTCTTGCAGAACGGCGAGTTCTGGTGAGCCGCGAGTTCACTTCTCAGCCGCTGTAGCTCTTGCGGGAAATGTGCCTCTGCGCCGACCGCATACGAGCCGCCTTTACTCCGGGCGTCATCGTAGTTCTTCTGCATCTCCGAAAACACCTTCTCGAAGTTACTGCACTCAACACATTCCACAGTGACTCTCCTTTATCTCCTCACTGTATCGAAGGAACCATCGAATGTC
>Ga0181520_10011934_pt1 | contig 11283 bp, 15 predicted proteins | sample PEATcosm2014_Bin_29_FD_132451 | JGI IMG/M metagenome (GOLD analysis project Ga0181520, IMG submission 132451) | Peatland microbial communities from MTU Mesocosm Facility, Houghton, MI, USA - PEATcosm2014_Bin02_30_metaG | ecosystem: Environmental > Terrestrial > Soil > Wetlands > Peat | place...
AGCATGATGGCGGCATGCCTGGGGTGCACCTCGACCGCGCGGGCGAACAGCGCGGTGGGATCGAAGCCGAACTGCACCAGCACCAGCACCGCGATCAACGTGGCGCCGCCGAGCAGCAGGCAGGCCTTGACGATCTGCACCCAGGTGGTGGCCAACATGCCGCCGAAGGTGACGTACAGTACCATCAGTACGCCGACGAGCACGACCGCGACGTTGTAATCCAGGCCGAACAGCAGCTTGATGAGCTGGCCGGCGCCGACCATCTGCGCGATCAGGTAGAATGCCACTACCACCAGCGTGCCGGCAGCCGCAAGGCAGCGCAGCGGAGTCTGCGCCAGCCGGTAGCTGACCACGTCGGCGAAGGTGAACTTGCCGAGGTTGCGCAGCCGCTCGGCCATCAAGGTCACGATGATCGGCCAGCCCACCAGGAACCCAATTGAGTAGATCAGGCCGTCATAGCCGCTGGCATAGACCAGCGCCGAGATGCCGAGGAAGGAGGCCGCCGACATGTAGTCGCCGGCAATCGCCAAGCCGTTCTGCAGGCCGGTGATGCCGCCGCCGGCGGCGTAGAAATCCGCTCTCGAACGGGTGCGCTTGGCCGCCCAATAGGTGATGAACAGCGTGATGATGACGAAACCGACAAACATCACGATAGCGGTGAAATTGGTCCCCTGCTGCTGCGTCTGGCCGACATCGGGGCCAGCGGCCAGCGCGGGTACAGTTGCGAGGGCGGACGGCACCGCCAACGCCAGCGCGCGACGTATGCGGGCGAGCATCATCGTGCATCCTCCACAATGGAGCGGGTCATCGGGTCATAGACATTGTTGGCCCGGAGCACATAGAGGCCGGTAATGATGATCGCTGCCAGGATCACGCCCAGGCCGATCGGGAAAGCGAGCGTGACCGCTGCGCCAATTTTGATTGCCAAAAACTGTTTATCAAATGCGACCAGTAAAATAAATCCGTAGTATATCACAAGCATAAGTATAGCTAATGTCCAGCTATACCTACTTCTTTTCTCGATTAATTCGGCGAATTTCGGATTTTCCCTGACACGACTTACAACGTCCACACTCATTTCTCTCTCCCCATACTACTGACGGTCCACTTCCGGGACCGAGGCGCTTTTTTCGCCACGCTGCCGTGCCGCGTCGTCTCGCGCGCAACAGACTGTTCGCTCTATCCTGATGCATGACAGGATTGCAAGGATTGAGTTGCCGCCCAGGAAGGGCATGCTGCCGGTTCCGCGCTGCGCTGTTCCCGGCACCTTCGGAACCCTCTCGTTGCCGTGTCCAGCCCCGGCAATACGGTGTTGGATACCAACGACAGAAGCACTTCGACGGCGACGGTTTCGTGTAGGACTGTTCCGCGCCCGGAGGGCCAATAATGCCTCGCGCCGCACACGCCTCCGGCTATGCCGGCATCATTGCCTCCTGGCGCCGCGACCCGGAGGTGTTCTGGGGCGAGGTCGCATGCGGCATCGACTGGAACTACCCGCCACGGGGCCACTCCGACTCCGCCTTCCGCCCGTAAGGTCAGTGGGTTCCCGGGGTGGAGTTGGACATCTGCTTCAACGCGCTCGTCTATCGCACACAGGCCGGGCGTGGCACGCAATAACCGCGGATCTGCGACAGCCCGATGGCCGGGCGGGAGACCAGAAACCGGCTGGCGAGAGTGATGACGGACATTGCCCGGCCCCTTCGCGCTGCGCCAGTTCGTTTCGAAATAGCGCTTAGATCGGTATTACGCTTTGCCGTGGATAATGCTGCGTATCGGGTTCAACCGATCTGCAGGTCCTGTACCGCGTTCTCCAACTCGAAGAAAGTCGGCATGTGCTGGTTGGGCGCCATTTTACGTCCGGTCTCCACGCTCACTTGTGGCGCATTACCATGTAAGTGAGCTACCAGAACCGCTCGAATCACCTCGAAATACTTGCTCTCTTCCTCGACCATGCTCTTCATCCGGCTGGCGCAGGGTCCGGCCAGCCCATAGGCCAGCAGCACGCCCAGGAAAGTGCCAACCAGCGCGCCGCCGATCATTGCCCCCAACACCGCCGGCGGCTGGTCGATGTGGGACATCGTTTTGACCACACCCAGCACAGCCGCGACGATACCAAGCGCTGGCAATGCGTCGGCGATGGTTTGCATCGCATGGGCCGGATGCAGCTCCTCGTACAGCATCTTCTTTAACTCCCGCCCCATCACATCCTCGATCTGGTGCGGGTCGTCAGCGTTCATGCCAACCATGCGCAGGTAGTCGCAAATCATGGGACAGGCATGGTGGTTTGCCAGGATTTTCGGGAACTTCTTGAAGGCGGCGCTTTCCAGTGGCTTCTCGATGTGCGGCTCCAGCGCCATCGAGCCCTTGGTGCTGGCCAGCCTGACGAAGAAGAACAACAAACTGAGCAGGTCGATGTAGTCTGATTTATTGTAGTCAGTTCCCTTCAGGATCTTCCGCAACGCAGCCAGCGTGTGTTTCACTTCGTAGATGCTATTAGCCATCACGAAAGTACCGAGAGCCGCGCCACCGATGGTCACCATTTCGAACGGCAGCGCCTCCATCAGTGGCCCAAGGCTGCCGCCGGAAGCCACGTAGCTGCCGAACACACAGACAAGCAGGAAAACCAATCCACCGATAACGAGCATGGGCCCCGCTCAGTTTCTCGGCGCGGACCGCAACACCACGATGGCGATCCGCCGGTTCGCCGCGGCAAACGGATCAGCCGGCAACAAAGGATCACGGTCAGCATTCCCCGACACGCTGCGGAAACGGGAATCCTGCAGCCCTGCCTCGACCAGCAGCCGCCGGGTCGCGTTTGCCCGCTCGGTGGAGAGTTCCCAGTTCGACTTGTCGCCGCCGCGATAGGGCGTGGCATCGGTATGACCTGAAATGGCGATGCTTTCCGACAGCTTTGCCAGCACGGGGGCGACTTTCAGCAGCAGCGCATGGGCGCGGTCCAGCAGCACGGAAGACCCGGAGTCGAACATCGGCCGGCGATCCTCGTCCAGGATCTGGATACGCAGCCCTTCCGGTGTCACGTCGATGGCAAGCTGGCTCGCGAGCGCGACCAATTGCGGATCGGCAAGCACGGCCTGGTGGATCTGCTCGGCAGCTTCTTGGAATGCCTCCGCCTGGCGATGCTCCAGCTCGGCCCGTAGCAGCCCGGCAGTCTGTGCCTGCGTCGGCGGCGCCGCTGCCTCGGTCAGCGCTGGACCGCCGCCAGGGGACTGGGTGCCGGATTGTGGTCCAGCGACCGCCGCGTTGCCGCTCGCGGTGCCGTGCTCCAGTCCGGAGTTTTGCAGGCTGTTCGGATGGACCGGCTCCATCGATGTCTCCGAATCATCTTCGTCGGGGTCGGGAGGCGCGACTGAGTTCGCCGGCATAACGCTCATCGCACCCTGGTCGGAGACCAAGGCGCCGTTGTCGAACGGAGTACGGCCACCGAACGGCAGACCGGTGCCCGACACGGTGTGGATCAGTGAGGCGGTCGGCGAGAAATAGTCGGCGAGGCCGCGTTTCTGTTCCTCCGTAGTGGCATTCAGCAGCCACATCAGCAGGAAGAACGCCATCATGGCGGTCATGAAATCAGCATAGGCCACTTTCCAGGCACCGCCGTGGTGCGCGGCATCTTCCCCATCGTCGCGCTTGATCACGATCAGCGCCGACTTGTCGCCCGATCGCCGCTTGCCGCTCATCGCCGGTCACCGTCTGAATCCGGCGACTATCCTGCGTTCACGCGGTTAAGGACCCCTTATCCACCACGCTGCCGACACGCCGGCATGGTCACACAAACACCCCGGCTCCCCGTCGCCGGTTCGCGGGGGGCGGCAGTCCTCCCGCTCGATCACACAAAGCCCGCTTCGCGAACGCGAAGCGGGCTTTTGCATACCATCCTTGCGAAAAAGCCGTCAGTCGGTGTTGACCAGCCGCTCGCCTGGCGTCTTGGGCTCCCAGAGCAGGGTCTTGCCGCTCTTGTCGTGGGCGGTGCCGTTCTCGCAGCTGACGAGCTCGAAATTCATGCCCAGGGCGCAAGGAAATAGATCCAGGTGAGCCCTGCGGTCGGCCCTTCCATCTTCTGGTCGGGTGACTTGTACTGGAACAGCTTGAGATTGACGCCATTGCCGCACCGCACATAGCGGTATTCGACACAGCGGGCCTGCGGATGCACGTTGATCTGTTCATCCATCCGGACGCCGGTTTCCCTGCTGAACGAACCGGCCGAAAACAACACTTCGCAGCCCATCACTTCTTCGAAGAATTTGCAGGCCGCATCAAGATCGGGCACCGTCATTGCGAAATGCTCGATACCACGCATGCCGGGCATGCCTTTGGATTTGCTCATGTTTCCTCCTCATGAGGCGCGGGCATGTGCCGTGATCCGTTGCAACTCGCTTATCCAGTGTATTTTACGAACCCGAAACGTCCGACGCAAGAATCGCGCAGCCAACCTTTTGTGAGGCCAATACGCCAGTGTCGCGCAGCCACAAGCCTGTCACGCTCCCGCGGCGTCGAGGTGCGCCCTCAGTTCGGCCGGCGCCACCCCAGCGTCGCGCATCTGCCGCAGTGTCTCCACGCGGTCGCGCTTGGCCAGGCGCCGCCCTGCGGCGTCGGTCACCAGGGCGTGGTGCGCGTAGCGCGGCGTTGGCCAACTCACTAAAGCCTGCAGCAGCCGATGCAGGTCGGTCGCCGGCTTCAGGTCCTCGCCGCGGGTCACCAGCGTCACCCCTTGCAGGGCATCGTCATGCGTCACGCAGAGATGGTAGCTGGCCGGTGCGTCCTTGCGAGCCAGCACCACGTCGCCGAAGCGCGCTGGGTCGCAGGCCACCGATCCCTTCCCCTCTTCCTCATATTCCGGCGGTCCCGGCACAACCGCGAGGGCCCGTGCCATGTCCAGTCGCAATGCATGCTCCTCGCCCGCGGCCATTCGCGCCGCCCGCACCGCCTCCGGCAGGTGGCGGCAGGTGCCAGGATAAAGCGGCGCGCCATCCGGTCCGTGCGGGGCGGCGGCCGATCCGGCCACCTCGCGGGCGATTTTCGCCCTCGTGCAGAAACAGGGATACACCAACCCCCGCACCGCCAGCCCGTCCAGCACGGCCCGATAGTCGGGCAGGTGCGCAGACTGAACGCGCACCTCGCCGTCCCAGTCGAGCCCCAGCCAAGCCAAGTCCTCCAGGATCGAAGCGGCGAATTCTGGCCGGCAGCGCCCGGGGTCGATGTCCTCCAGGCGTAGCAGGAAGCGCCCCCCGGCCTGCCGCGCCCGCCGCCAGGCAGTGAACGCCGAGAAGGCGTGGCCGAGGTGTAAATAACCGGTCGGGCTGGGGGCGAAGCGGGTAACGATCTCCATGCACGATCCGATATACAAGCCCCAGCCGCCAACCGGGAGTGCGAGCGATGCTGGACGGGCCACGCTGGGGACCCAAACAGGGACGAGCGGAGCAACTGGTCGTGCTCTGCCACGGCATCGGCGCCGACGGGCATGACCTGATCGACCTCGCCCCGTGGTGGGCAGCGGCCCTGCCGCAGGCCGCTTTCGTCGCCCCCGACGCGCCCGAACCGTACGATGCCGCGCCGATGGGCCGGCAATGGTTCCCGCTCTGGGACCGTACGCCGGCGCAGGTGCAAGCCGGGGCAGACGCTGCCTCGCTGCTGCTCGGCGACTTCCTCGATGCGGAGCTAGTGCGACTCGGCCTGCCCGATGGCGCTTGCGCGCTGGTCGGCTTCAGCCAGGGCGCGATGATGGTGCTACATGCCGGGCCGCGTCGGGCAGTGACGCCGCGCGCCATCCTCGCCTACTCCGGTGCCCTGCTCGCACCCGAGCTCCTGGCACAGACACCGTCGCGTCCGCCGATCCTGTTGGTGCACGGCGAGGCCGACGAGGTGGTGCCGGCGTCCCGCTCGCACGCGGCGGAATGCGCGCTGCGGGCCGCCGGTTTCGCCGTCGACAGCCTGTTCTGCCCACGTCTCGGCCACGGTATTGACGAAGCCGGACTAGCCGCAGGTGCGCTGTTTCTGCAGCGCGCCTGCGGCACGTGACAGAGCGGCGAAACCCGCCCCACCCGGCTTGCGGCGGCGCCGAGGCGATGCGATAAATTCACTCGGTACACCGCGTGCACAATATCTGGCGGGTCGGTTCGGTGAACCTCCCCCAGGTGTATGATGCCGCGCCTTGGGGAGTTGGTTTTGCCCGACGGCGGACAACACTTTCCTGCGCTTGTCCTGAACGCGGACTTCCGCCCGTTGTCGTATTTCCCGTTATCTGTCTGGTCCTGGCAGGATGCCGTCAAAGCGGTGTTTCTCGACCGCGTCAGCGTGCTGAGCGAGTACGAGGTTGAGGTCCATTCGCCCAGCCTGTCCATGCGCCTGCCCAGCGTGATCGCGCTGAAGGACTACATCCCAGCTGCCCGCCGACCGGCCTTCACCCGGTTCAATGTGTTCCTACGCGACGCCTTCGCCTGCCAGTATTGCGGCGGCCGCCAGCCCACTCCGGACTTGACCTTCGATCACGTCATCCCGCGTTGCCGAGGTGGTCGCACCGCCTGGGAGAACGTCGTCACTGCCTGTGGCCCGTGCAACCTGCGCAAGGGCAGCCGGCTGCCGCGCGAATGCCGGATGTATCCGCGCCGCGCGCCACGCCAGCCCTCCACCTGGGAGTTACAGGAGAATGGCCGCGCCTTCCCGCCGAACTACCTGCACCAGAGCTGGCGGGACTTCCTGTACTGGGACAGCGAACTGGAAAACTGAGCCATGGCCGTGCTGGTACGTCTGCGCCGCCTGTGCCTGGCTCTGCCGGAAGCCGAGGAACGCCGAACTTGGGATTGTGCCACCTTCCGCGTGCGTGGCCGTATCTTCGCCATGCATGTTGCCGAACCGGGCGAGGCGGTGTGGTGCAAGGCGCCGCCGGGCGTGCAACCGATGCTGGTGGAGGTGGCGCCAGAACGTTTCTTCGTACCGCCCTATGTCGGGCGCAACGGCTGGATCGGCATCCGTCTGGACCGCGCCACGGACTGGCACGAATTGGCAGATTTGATCGGCCGCAGCTGGCGTATGACGGCGCCGAAGCACCTGGCCGCCACCGCACACGCGTAATCGCGCGACGTCAGACCGCGAGTGCAAGCTGGGCGATCTCCCAAATGACCAGCCACAGCCCGAGCGATAACCCACCGATCAGCGGTACCGCCAGCGTCCAAGGCAGCCGCCCCTCAGCCTTGAACCACGGCGCCCTGCGCGTCGCCATCATGTCCTGTGTTCCTTCGTGCCCCCGGCGGGGCCGCATCGGATCCGCCGCAGCCACGCGAGAGAACAGCGCTGTTAATAAGACACCGTGAACGGACGCAGGAACAGGTGTCATGCAAGCTGCACAATATCGTCACCGTGCCGCCTTCACCACCAGCTAGACAACGATCCGTCACGGTCGCCGCGTGGGCGGACCGCACGGCACGGCAGCGGAGGCGATCATGAACGATGGCGGGCAGGGCGTTTTTGGGCAAGTCGATCACGCCGTCGCCGACTCGCCGCCGCAGGCCGCTCGGCACGTTGCCCGCCCGCTGCTGTTTCTGCGCAGCTGGCTCGCCCATCCGTTACGCATGGGCTCCGTGATTCCGTCCTCCGACGCATTGTGCCGGCGAGTCGTGCGCCGAGCCTGGCCAGCGCCTGGCCGCGCGGTGCTCGAGCTCGGCAGCGGCACGGGCGTTCTGGCGCGCGCCTTCCTCGCCGCCGGGCTGAACCAGGAGAGACTAATCCTGGTCGAGATCGATCCGCGACTCACGGCCCACCTTCGCCGGGAATTCCGGGCTGCCACGGTCGTCGAGGGCGATGCACGCGAACTGGCCTCCCTGCTGCCCGAACGCTGGCTGGGTCGCATCGGCAGCGTAGTCTGCGGCATCCCGCTGGTACTGTTGTCCACCGCCGAGCAGCGTCGCTTCATCGACGCCATGACCGCAGTCGCTCCTGGCCGCGGCTTCCTCCACTATAGCTACTGCATCACCTCACCGCTTCCGGCCCACCGGCACGGACTGACCGCCCGCCGCGAGGCCTGGACGCCACTGAATCTGCCGCCGGCAAGCGTCTGGCGTTACCAGTCCGCCCAATAGCAGCCGCCGCGTGGGCGGTTGCTACGCCCATATTGTTGTTGTCGGGTCCGGCTCGATTGGAAGGCGAACGTCTGTCGCTACATCACCTGTTACAGCAACGCCGGGCGCATCAGGCCTTCAGCGGCACGAGGTTAGCGACGAACCGCTCGGCACAAGCCTGCCAGGAGAAGCGCCCGGCATGGGCCCGACAAGCCGCGCGGTCAGCCTGCAGCGCGCGCAGGCAGGCGGCCCGTAGGTCGTGGTCCAGCGCACCGACATTGCCGGCGCCATTCAGCACGTCCACCGGCCCCGTCACCGGGAAGGCGGCCACCGGCGTGCCGCAGGCCAGCGCCTCCAGCAGCACCAGCCCGAACGTGTCGGTCAGCGAGGGAAACACGAATACGTCCCCCCCAGCATAGGCGCGTGCCAGTGCCGCACCGTGCAGCGCGCCGGCAAAATGAACGTCCGGATGGCGCCGCCGCAATGCGGCAAGCTGCGGCCCATCGCCCACCACCACCTTCGACCCGGGCAGATCAAGGTCAAGAAAAGCGCTAAGGTTTTTCTCCACCGCTATCCGACCCACGGTGAGGAACACTGGACCGGGCAGCCCCCAGTCGTGCCGAGGCTCCAAGCGAAACAGCTCAAGGTTAACGCCACGCGACCACCGTCGGATGTTGTGAAATCCCTTCGCTGCAAGGTCACGGCAGAGGCTCTCGGTCGCCACCATCATGCCGCTGCCGGCGCCGTGAAAGCGACGCAGCAGCGCATACGGCAGAGCGGGCGAAAGCCCGGTACGGGCCGCCAGATATTCGGGAAACCTAGTGTGGTAGGCGGTCGTGAAACGCGCCTCGTGCCGCAGTGCCCAGCGTCGCGCCGACGCGCCGAGTGGTCCTTCGGTGGAAATGTGCAGCGCTTCTGGGCCGAACGCCTCGATCATGCGCGTTAGTCGGTGGCGCGGCAGCACCGCGAGGCGAATCGAGGCGTAGGTCGGGCACGGAATGGTGCGGAATCGGTCGGGGCCGATCACCTCCACCTCATACCCCATGCGGCGCAACTCCTGCGTCACGGCGCGCATCGTGCGCACTACCCCATTCACCTGCGGTTCCCAGGCATCGGTCACGATCAGAATGCGCTGCAAGGCCGGCGGCATGGCCGGCTGGCCCCTCTCAGACCGCCTCAGGAAGTCGTGCACTCTGCCGTCCGGTCGGGCGCGAAAAGAACGAAAGGCGGTTCAGCGCTGCCCAGTCGATCAGCTCGAGCCGGCCATCGTGGTGCTCGACCACCGCGGTACAACTTTCCACCCAGTCGCCGTCGTTCATGTACAGCACGCCGTTCACGTCGCGCATCTCGGCGTGGTGGATATGACCGCACACCACACCGTCGAAGCCTCGGCGGCGCGCCTCATCGGTCAGCGCGACCTCGAACCGGTCGATCGCCTTAACCGCCTCCTTTACCTGGCGCTTGGCCCAGGCGGACAACGACCAGTACGGATAGCCGAGCCGGCGCCGTCCGGCATTGAACCAACGATTGACGGCCAGCGCGGCGGCATAGGCACGATCGCCCAGGAATGCGAGCGAACGGGCATAGCGCACCACGCTGTCGAACTCGTCGCCATGGATCACCAGCAGCCGGCGCCCGTCCGAAGTGACATGCACGGCCTCGGAAGCCAACCGGACCCCGGCCACCTCCAGCCCCAGCGCCAACCAGGCGCGGAGCATCTCGTCGTGGTTGCCGGGTATGTAGGTCACCTCGGCCCCGTTGCGGGCGTGCCGGACGATCAGACGCGCAACTTCATTGTGCGCGTCATCCCAGTACCACGACCGGCGCAGTCGCCAGCCGTCAACGATGTCGCCGACAAGATACAGTTGCCCGCAAGTCACCCGCCGCAGAAAGTCGATCAGGAAGTCGCTGCGGCAGTCCCGCGTGCCGAGATGGGTATCGGAGATGAACACGGCCCGGTATTGTCGCGCCGAGAGCCCAGGCGAAAGTGCGTTCATGCGCGTCGTGAATCCTGATCGGAGTTCAGCATTGCTGATGCACCAGATAGGACCATGGCGATTCGAGGCATGTGAAACTTCGGTGACCCGCCCAAATCGTCGGCGCAGGAGGTAATATCATCGTTGTGTCGTTTGAGTATCACAAAATCGTAACAGATATAACCGATGGTAGTTATTTGCCATCATGATTGTCGTGTTCAATCCCACCGCTGGTCGCCGGCGTACCCATTTGCTCTGGCGGGTCCTCGACGTGCTGGTCGAGAATGGCGTGCACGTCGATTTGGCGCGCACTCGCCGGCGGGGCCACGCGACCGAACTGGCCTCCGAGGCGGTACATGCAGGAGCTGGACTGGTGGTTGCTGCCGGTGGAGACGGCACGGTGGCCGAGGTGGTCGCCGGCCTGCTTGGTAGCTCGGCACGGCTCGGCATCATTCCGCTCGGCACTGCCAACGTGCTGGCCCACGAACTCGGCCTGTCCGTGCAGCCGCGTGCTGTGGCAGCCGCGCTGGCCTTCGGCCGCACCCGCCCGCTCTGGCCGGGACTTGCCATCACTGAATCCGGCACGCGGCTGTTCGTGCAGATGCTCGGCGCCGGCCTAGACGCTCAAGTAGTGCACGGGCTGCAGCCACCCCTGAAGCGTCTGCTCGGACGCGCCGCCTATGTGTTGCAGACCCTCGGCGAGGCGGTGCGCTACGACTACATGCCGCTGCGCGTTTGCATCGACGGAAAGGAGATGCCGGCGACCAGCGTAGTGGTATGCAAGGGGCGTCTGTACGGCGGTCCTTACCTGCTGGCGCCGGGCGCCTGCCCGTACGAGCCGGGTTTCTCCGTGGCCTTGTTCGGCGTCAGCGGCACGCTCGCCGCACTTGGCTACGGAGCTGCCCTGCCGTTGAATCTGTTGCCGCACATGCCCGGTTTGTCATTGGTACGCGGGCGAGTGATAGAAATCCGCGCCGACCGCCACGTGCCCGCGCAGGCGGACGGCGACGTCGCTGGTGCCACCCCGATACTGATCCGCGACGCCGCGTCTTGCATCGAGGTGGTGGTGGGGTAGCGACCCCCATCTTGCTGGCCTAGCGACCAAAACTCAGGCCTGTGAAATCGCGCGCAATAGTGACCCCCTGAGGGGTGGTTTTCGCGTCCAAAAGTGACCCCCCTGGCGTTGTGTCAGTGATCCTTCCCTTTGGCCGTTGGTGGCTGGGAAGGGCAATGGGGGA
>Ga0181520_10011937_pt1 | contig 11281 bp, 6 predicted proteins | sample PEATcosm2014_Bin_29_FD_132451 | JGI IMG/M metagenome (GOLD analysis project Ga0181520, IMG submission 132451) | Peatland microbial communities from MTU Mesocosm Facility, Houghton, MI, USA - PEATcosm2014_Bin02_30_metaG | ecosystem: Environmental > Terrestrial > Soil > Wetlands > Peat | place...
GAAGATATCAAGGCCGGCATCAATAATGATGATGCCCTATTTATTATGGGTCAGCTTTGCTTCATATTTAAATGCAGGTGTATTCATTTTAAATAATAAATAGGGCAAGACAACCTAACAAAATAATTGACTTTATCTTTTGCCGGGTCTATCATATAAACAAGATAGTGAAAGCAAAAGAAAGGTTGATAATGGCGAAAAAAACCATACTTTTTTTGGTCATAATTTTATTCATTATTCCATATATATACCCCTGGGAATCGCAGTTGTTCCCGTTCAATGCCGGAACCGGCAAATACCAGGCTGTGCCTGTATCATTCAACTCAAACACATGGCAACTGCTTGACTATTCCTATGTCGGCTACAACCTCGGCCAGACGCCTTTGCAGACCGGCGTACCCTGCAATGTGCTCACCATTACGGGATCCGGCGACATAACCCAGGAACTTCAGCAAAAGATAAACACGGTAGGGGCGGCCGGCGGTGGGATCGTAAAAATTCCTGCAGGGGTTTACACGATAACATCGGTCGACATGGGCACCGGCTCCGGCCAGAGGACAATATGCATAAACTATAATAATGTTTCGGTCGAGGGAGCTGGCAGCGGCTATACTATAATAAACGTCCCTTCCACCCATTCTTATGATGAAAGTTCAAACACCTTCGAGGGGACTTTCTGTATTGAACAGGGTTATTTTGTCTGGAACAAGGGATGGACGGATCCAAGCGGGTTGTTATGCACGGTCAACAACAGGATAAACGCCGGCGATACATACATCACAGGGATCTCGGACCTTTCTACGGTGAACGTCGGAGACTGGGTTCTCATCATCCAGTATTTCTGGACCGCGCTTGTCAATAATAACGCTGTATCCGGCGCATGGAGCTCGTGCACGGGCAACTGCAGCGGCAACCCGCAGAGGGAATACGCCTTTTCATACTTAAGGAAGATAGTGGCCAAGGACGCATCGGGCATAACCGTGGACGCGCCCATACCTTATACGCTTGATCCCGCAAACAACCAGATAAACGTTAAGAATCCCGGAGTCGCAACAGGGAGCATGGTGCAGAACAGCGGTGTGTCCGGCATGACCATACAATTCGCGGACAACAATAATTCCACGACATCGAGCCTGCCGTCTGGATGCGGGGTCTACTTCGAAGCGGCCCTGAACTGCTGGGCAAAGGATATAAATGTGGTGAATTTTCCGCGTTACGGAATATGCGCGGAGTACTCGGCCAGGGTGACCGTCGAGGACTGTTATGTAAAGAAAGCGCAGAATTACGGCGGAGGCGGCTGGGGATACGCATTCCGCAACACTGCCACCCAGAACGCGCTTTTCAAGAATTGCGTCTCCGAGAATGTCAGGCACGGATTTATAACGGAGCGCGCAATAACCAACTATGTCGCATTCACCCACTGTACGTCCATAAATTCACAGCAGGGAGAGGATACTCATTTTTCGCTTGCGCACGCGATATTGCGCGATGATTATTTCCAGTCAAACGGAAATGAACTGAACGGATATAACAGGGGAAGCACGAGCGGCGGTGCGTACGAATCCTATCTATCCGGCGCGCTGTGGAACTTTGTCGGTGACGGCTACGCGGGCATATATTACGGAGGCACTATAAATATAACCCCATCAAATGACGGTTCGGCCATTATTGTAGGGGGCCCGGGCAGTCACACCGTGTATGATGGCAGCTATTATGACACCGGCGGGACCTATCATCCGGGCGATATTATGCCCATGAACGCCGGACTGCAGGTGGGGACCGGCCCGAACGGAACCAGGAAAAACGTCCTGTATGAAGGGCTGGGATTAACAGGACTCCAGCCGCAGTCGTTATACGAACAACAGCTGCAAAACAGGGTGGGGACCGTCGCGGAGTGGGCAAATGTATGCGGCGACGCGCCGACACTGACTCCGGTGGCGACTAATACGCCGGTGCTTACGCCAGGCATACTGGTATACGACGGGGATCATCCTGCATGGGGAGCGGGCTATGGCGGATCCGCTCTAACGCCCGTATGCACCCTGACGCCTGGAAACAGCCTGTACGATAAGGGCCAGAACAGGACGATAAACGGCGCTTACTCCTCGAGGTTTGCGCCGACAGGCGGCGATTACGGCATATTAATGACGTACGGCGGCCCAAGCTGCTTAACTTCCAATATCAACAAACTTGATTTCTGGATATATCCGGTAAACGCCGGCATGAATTTCAGGCTGCACCTTATGAACGGAGTTCCGCTTGCTGATGTTGGCAACTCCCTGATAGTAACAGGCGCGATGGCGGATGGCGGGGCTTTTACGGCGAACGCCTGGAACCATGTCGCCATACCTATCGCTTCTTTCGGGTACAGCGGTACATTTAACGGACTGGAATTGAGTAATAATACAAATACCGCGGGCAATACCTTCTGGCTGGACGACATATATTTTATTCCAAACGCGGCCCCGACATTTACAATGACTTTTACTCCCCCATATACATTAACGGCTACAGCGACAATCACGCCGAGCGGGACGCCGAGCTTCACGGCTCCGGCCACTTTTTCAAGTACGCCCACAATAACTTTTACCGGCTCGCCTGCAAATACTTTTACCGCGTCGCCGACATTTACGCTCCAGCCGCCGACTTTAACTTTTACCCCGACTCCGGGTAAGTGGGGGGCCTGCGGAAAAATACTCCTTGCCTATTATTATAATGACGGAACAAATCCATATAATGCATCCAGGATTCCTTATAACCAGCTGACGCATATCGCTCATTCCTTTATCGTACCCAACGCGGATGGATCGCTCGGCATTCCAGCCATTTTTATAGAGCCGGCGCTTATTTCAAAGGCCCATGCCGCAGGAGTAAAGGTTGTAATATCGACCGGCGGCGGCGGGACCTATACCCAGTATTCATCAATGGCAAACAACGCTTCGTCACGCGGCACTTTTGAGGATAATATGGTTAATTTTATCAAAACAAACGGCTATGACGGCATTGATATAGATTACGAGGGGCCGGAAAACGCCACCGACACCGCGAATTACACCCTTTTGATGAGCGAACTGCGCGCAAAGTTCAATGCTGCTCAGCCGGCGGGCCAGCCATGGCTGATAACTGCCGCGGTAGGGGGATCAAATTATTCCGGCCAGTGGATTGATTACGCCTCCATACTCCCGTATGTGGATTATTTTAACCTTATGAACTATGAAATGGGCGGTTCCTGGAACGACCATATGAGCCACAACGCTCCGTTGTACGCGGGAACGGACCCTTATCCCGACCTGAATTGCGCCGCGGCAGTGGATTATATAGTAACCACACGCGGCGTGCCTGCTTCAAAAGTAATATTTGGAACACCTTTTTACGGCTATGAATACACAAATATTGAAAATCTTTACGACGCCTGCCCGGGCACGTGCGGCGCGGCAAACGTGCTTTACCTGGATTACAAGGTCATCGCGACAACATACATGACGGCAGGCAGCGGCTGGACATACCACTGGGACGCAGGCTCGCTTGTGCCTTACCTTACAAAAGACGCAGGAGCAGGCATCATAACTTTTGATGATGTGACATCAATTGCGGATAAGGTAAGCTACGCAATTACAACCAGGAACCTTGCCGGCGTCATGATGTGGGATCTAAACGCAGATTACATACCATGGCTGGGACAGCCTTTGATGGATTCTATGTCCAGCGCTTTCATGCAGGCCTGCCCGTCGGGCTACACGGCAACGCCCACGTTTACAATCACGCCAACATATACGACGACGCCGGTCTGGCCCTCCACGATAATTTACGACGGCGACACGGCAGGCTCCAGGCTTTCGGACGGAACAATCACGGACAGCGGCAACGGCGGAGGATTGACCGAGACAACGGGCGGCAACCCTGGCAACGGAATGACAGTGACTTATGTGGACACTGCCTGGTATACGGGCCAGGAGTGGCAGCCAAATTCGCCGAAATCAACGGCGGGATATAATTACATACAATTCGATATTAAAGCCGTATCCGGTTTTGTGGACGGCCTTGAACTTGAACTGGACTGGGGAAAAGGTGCGGTCAGCGTCATGAATTACGCCCCCCAGGGAATACCGCCTTACTGGGTGACAATACAGATACCACTCTCGGCCCTGCTTGCTTCGGGCACAACGCAGGTTTCAATGCTGGACTGGATAAAAACCGTAAATTATCCATATACCGTCATCATAGACAACGTAAAATTGGTGGACCTTACCGTTCCGACTCCGTCACAGACGCAAACACCCTTTACGCCGACCATGACTTTTACGGCAAGCGCCTCGTATACGGCCACTCCGACAAACACCGGCACGGCGTCGGCGACCCCGACGCAGACCGTTTCGCCCACGCAGAGCTTTACGGCATCGCCGGTTTTTACGGCAACGGCAACCACGACCATAACGGCGACATGGACGATAGCTTACGGGACTTTTACGATGACTCCCACAGTGACCGAAACGGTAACGTCCGCAATTACGGCAACGGCGACCCCTTCGATGGCGGCGCCAACATTTACCTTAACTCCCACATATAGTTACACATCAACATTTACGCCTTCAATGACCGTAACGCAGCAAATTTCCGCCACATCAACCCCGACCCAAACGCAGGCGGCAACGCCCGGCGTGACGCCTGCGGACGGGCTGCTGTTCCCGAACCCGCTGGACCCTGAGACAAACGACCTGTACGTGACTATGAACATAGATTATGACTCCACCGAAGTTTTGTTCAGTTTATATACTTCTGCGTTAAGGCTGGTGAGGACCGTAAATCTTGGGACCCGGAACCACGGGGCTCATGTTGAAAAGATCGATAAAAACAGCCTTACCGGCCTTTCCAACGGGGTATATTTCTGCATTGTCGAGACCAGAGCCCCGGGAAAGACCGGCAGGCTCACGCCGCAAAAACTGTTGATACTGAAATAGCCATCTGGACAAATCCCGCCGTATAAGTTATTATTATCAAAACTTTAAAAAGGGAGCTTTTATGGAAAAGGTTATTTTTTGCGTGTGCGCATTGTTTTTTACCGTGATTTTTTGTTCCCGGTCGATAGCCGCCATATTGCCACCTGAATATTCCATAAACTGGAAAAATTGCGGCGCGATATTTCAGGCCAATGAGGCGGTGATAAAAAAGATAGATCTTAAAAAGGATTTTGGCGCCTCAGGCGGCGGCAAGACCGACGATTCAGAGGCCTTCAGGAGGGCGATAGAATCAGCTGCGGGTCCCGCCGAGATCTATGTGCCCGAGGGTGAATACCTTCTCAGGTCGCCGATAGTGATAAAAAAGGACAACATTTATTTGACGGGCGCAGGAGCCGATAAGACAAGGCTTGTTTTTGACCTGAACGGTACGACTCTCAACTGCATAAATATTTGCGGTACAATTTCAAGCGATTCGTCAAAAGCAGTCGACGGCCTTGAAAAGGGTAACACACGCATTAAAATTGAAAATTCAGGCGCTATCGAAGGGGGCGGTTTTGCGGCCATCCTGCAGGATAACGACCCTGCCATAATGTACACAAAACCCGAATGGAACCAGCCGTGGGCCAAAGACAGCGTCGGACAGGTTTTCGGGGTGAAGTCGGTAAAGGACGGTTTTGTCGAGCTTGAAGAACCCCTTCACATCACTTTCAGAAAGGAGATGTCGGCCAGGCTCGTAAGGGTGAACGCGGTGACCGGATGCGCAGTTTCCTCTCTTTATGTAAAAAGGCTGGACAGGGGGGATTCAGACATCATACACATTGAGAACGCGGCAAACTGCCTTATCGACGATATTGAAAGCGAACTTGCGCTCAGAAGCCATGTATCGATCTCCACTTCGTATAAGTGCAGCGTAAAAAACAGTTATTTCCACCACGCCTATGACTACGGCGGGGGAGGGCACGGATACGGGGTTGAACTGAAGCACTGGACGTCCAACTGCCTGGTGGAGAATAATATTTTTGTTCATCTGCGCCATTCAATGATGGTCCACCAGGGAGCCAACGGGAATGTTTTTGGTTACAACTATTCTAAGGACCCGGTGGCCACGGGAGACCACGACCCCAATTCCCTGGTTTGCGATATTTCCGTCCACGGCCATTACGCGTTCATGAACCTTTTTGAGTCAAACATAGTGCAGAAGGTGGAGATATCCGATTACTGGGGGCCATCCGGCCCGGGCAATACGTTCCTGCGCAACAGGATAGAGACAGAGGGTGTGCGCATAAATGACAGAACTTCAGGCGAGAATTTTATCGGAAATATTATCGTGAATGCCGATTACGGCATCGAACCGGCGCCCGGCGCGCCTGTTTCCGGCATATTGACCCAGGCAAACGTAGACTACGGCGAGCTGGGATATGACGCTTCCATACAGGACCGTGAAATACCGGCAAGTTTATACCTTGGTGAAAAACCCGGTTTTGTCAAGAGCGTGAAATGGCCGTTGCTGGGACCCGATGTCAAGGGCACCCAGGACCTGCCGGCGCGTGAAAAAGCGGAATTGAAATGAAGAAGTTCGCTGTTTATTCTTTGCTTGCCCTGCTTTTGTTCGTTGTTTTATTCCTTTTATGCGTCAGCCGCAGCGGGATAAAAAAAACAATAAAAGAGGCGCTTAAGGCGCCGTTGAAAACAGAATCTCTCTCGGAAAGGCGCGATTACGTGATCACCATGCCGCAGCCCGGCGAAAAGAAAAAACAATACAATTATTCAATTTACCTGATAAAAGCCGACGCTTCCGGCAATACAATGTGGATCAGGTCTTATTCCACCGGCAACAACGACTGGGCCGAGGCTGTTTACAGCCTTGACGACGGCGGGGCGATAGTAGCGGCCAGGTCGTATTCTCCGGAAGAAGGCTATCTCGGAATGTATGTTTTAAAGGTCGGACCTGACGGCGGAAAGATATCGCTGACATGGTTGAACGACGTTAAGGAAGGCGAACTGAAGGAAAAGAGCGGCGACTGCGTTATAACCGCGGGCAGGGCCTACACCGGCGGGGCCGCGGGCGGCGTATATATCGCCGGAACCGGAAAAGACGGTAATTATAAGTGGGTGAGGAATTTTGGCTCGGGGTATTTTGAATGGGGCTATACGGCGCTATGGGTAAAGGACGGCCATTATGTGACAATAGCCCAGGATGACGACCCTTCGATAGCTAACGAGGATTTTGTCATAGTGCAGAGGGATTCCCAGGGAAAATACGACTGGACCAGGAGGTTTGGAGGGGATAAATTCGACAGGGGATATTCCATCGAGCCGGTAAAGTCCGGAGGCTTTATAGCGGCGGGGTTGACATATTCATACGGTGCGGGAAACGACGATGCCTATATTATCCGCCTCGATGACGACGGCGCGAAGATATGGGAAAAATATTACGGCATGCAGGGCCATGACAGGGCATACGACGCGGTGGAGGCGCCCGACGGCGGTTTTTTGGTGGCAGGGACGACAGATTCAACAGGCGCGGGAAATTACGACGCGTATATCATAAAACTTGACGCGGACGGAAATTTAATCTGGCAAAAGACATTCGGCGGCGTTTTTGACGATACCGCGCACGCGATCGCCGTCACAAATGACAACGGTTTTATAGCGGCGGGCGCCACGGATTCATATCCGCCTGAAAAATTATGAAATATTCTTTTGAATAAAAAAACATTTCAGCAGGAGGAAAAATTTTGAATAAACTAATAAAGTACGCGCTTATAGTTCTTGTCGTGATAATACTTGCGGCGGCCCTGATAACAAGGTGCTCAAAAAAACCCGCGGCCGAAAAACCCGCCGCAACGGCTGCGGTTCCACAGGCGCCCCGGCCGGTCACAACAGCGGCAAAACCGGAAGCCTCCGCGGAAAAACAAAAAAAATCCGCGCAGGCGGCCAGGGCGAAAGCCCCTTCGGGCAAGGTGAATTTGACTGATTATGAATTCAAGCTTTCTACGGATAAGACGACCTTTAAGGTAATGAAAAAGGGAACCGTCGTAATGTCCAGGACGGCCGGTGATAAGGAGAGTTTTCAGATATCCGCGGACAACGCTGAAAAATCACTGCCCAAGGCAGGCGCGGATCTGCTTGGCGACGGAAGGCCCGTTGTCGTGCTTAAGACAAAATCGGAAAAAGACAGCTGCTCCAACGTATATTCGATATTTTCCGTGAGTGAAGACATGTCGCTCATTGCCGAGATAAAGGGGCTCGAGGACGGCATAGAATTCAAGGATATCGACCATGACAATATATCCGAGATTCTGGGACGCGATTGCACGTTCCTGGACTGGTGGGCCGCATTAGGGGAACCGCCGGCGCCAAAAGTGATATTAAGGTACTCTCCGGGTTCCGGTTATGTGCTGGCCGACGACCTTATGAGGAAGGACCCGCCGTCCGCGGCGCAGCTTTCCGCAAAAGCCGCGGCATGCAGGAACGGCGCCATATCAAAGGTATGGAGTTACATGCTGGACCTGATATATTCGGGTAACGGCGATGCGGCCATGAAATTCTACGACCAACTGGAATGGAACCCGGAATGGGAAGCCCAGAACCCGGGCAACGACACCGACAGCGGAAAGTCGGACAAGCAGGAATACCTTGAAGCATTCAAGGAGCACCTTTCGACCAGCCCTTACTGGCCGGCGCTCAAAAAGATGAACAACTGGGAATATTCGGATATGGCGATGTAGTGGAAATTCAACATTAGCCTGGCAGAGCCCAAAAGTTTTCAATAATTCAATGGAGGGTATATGCCAAAAAAAGTCGTAATAGTCGGAGCGGGACCGGGGGGATTGACGGCAGGAATGATATTGGCCCACCGGGGATTTGACGTCGAGATCATCGAAAAAGAGGACAAGGTCGGCGGAAGGAACGCGCCTTTGAAACTCGGTGGGTTTACCTTCGACACCGGGCCAACATTTTTGATGATGAACTTCATACTGGAAGACATGTTCCGGGAGACAGGCAGGCGCGCAGGGGATTATCTGGAGTTCAAACGCCTTGATCCGATGTACCGGCTTAAATTCTTCGGCAATGAGATAATGGCCTCCGATGACCATGAAAAAATGGAAGCTGAAATAAAACGTGAATTCCCTGGTGAAGAAGCCGGGCTGAAAAAATTCCTGGAAGGCGAAAAGGTGCGTTTTGATTACCTTTTTCCTTGCCTTCAGAAACCTTACAGTTCTTTCAGGGACATGCTTATAAACCCTTTCTTAAAGGCAATACCGCACCTTGACCTGCATATGAGCGTATATTCCGCCCTTGGCAGGTATTTCAAAAGCGAGAATCTGAAGTTCTGTTTTACGTTCCAGTCCAAATATCTCGGGATGTCAGCGTGGGAATGTCCCGCAGCGTTCGCCATGGTGGCGTACATTGAGCACAACTGGGGCATATACCATGTCATCGGCGGACTGAACCGGATATCAACGGCCATGGCAAAAGTAATCGGCGAAGAAGGCGGAAGCATAAGGCTCAATACAAAAGTCAAAAGGCTGGTCAATGAGAAGAAAAACGTCACCGGCGTCGAGCTTGAAGACGGCAGCGTGATAAAAGCGGACGAAGTCATAGTCAACGCGGATTTTTCATACGCGGCGACCAATCTCATGGACAAAAAATACGTAAAAAAGTATTCTCCGGTAAATCTTGCCAAAAGGAAATACTCTTGCTCCACTTTCATGCTCTATCTCGGAGTTAAGAAAAAATATGATTTCCCTCATCACAATGTGTTTTTTGCCCAAGATTACAGGAAAAACGTCGAGGATATATTCACCCGGTTGAAATTATCGGACCAGATCTCTTTTTACGTGCAGAACGCGTCCATGACGGACAATACACTGGCTCCCGAAGGAAAGTCCACCATTTACATACTGGTCCCGGTTGCAAATCTCAAGGCCGATATAGACTGGGAAAAGGAAAAGGATGCGTTCAAGGAAAGGGTGCTTGATGAAGTCGTAAAACGCACCGAAATGAAGGATTTACGGGAAAACATCGAAGTCGAGAAAATATACACCCCGGATACCTGGAACGACGATCTTAATGTTTATTACGGCGCCACATTTAATTTGGGCCACAATATACCCCAAATGCTTTATTTCAGGCCCAGGAACCATTTTGAATGTTTTGAGAACACATACCTGGTTGGCGGAGGGACACATCCCGGATCCGGGCTTCCAACCATCTATGAGTCGGGAAGAATATCGGCAAATATGATTTGTAAGAAACATGGCGTCAGCTACCAGGAACCGACAATACTGAAAACGAAGAAGACTGTTTAGGACCAAAAACAATAAAACGCCTTGTTTTTAAGGGATAAAAAATCCTTGACATTTTCCGGTGCAGCGGTAATATATAGTCTGTTTTGTAAATGGTTTATTTGGTCGGTTTGCAGGGATAAGATCCGTGCAAAGAGACCCCCAACAATATCAGCTACATTGAAATCAGGCAATTAAATTCGGGATATTTCAATATCCTTTTGGATAATGAAATTACATTCCGCGTTTATATACTATCTTAAGGAGGCGCTTTTGATGTCAAAAGATATGATGGAAATCAGATGGCACGGCCGCGGCGGCCAGGGGGCCAAGACTGCAGCCCTGTTGCTTGGCGAAGCTGCGATCGCTGCCGGAAAGTATGTTCAGGCGTTCCCGGAATACGGACCCGAAAGGATGGGCGCGCCGGTTGCGGCTTACGACAGGATAGCTTCCAAGGAAATAACGATCCACTCGCCGGTCCTAAAACCGGATGTTGTGCTTGTCCTGGATGAGACATTGATCGAATCCGTGGACATGGTCCACGGCCTTTCCGAGAGCGAGGGCGTCCTTATCGTCAATACCCCAGACTCAAAGGAAGAGACGAAGAAAAGGATAAAGTGGAACGGCAGCAAGCTCATAACAATTGACGCTTCCAAGATAGCCCAGGCGAACATTGGAAGGCCGATCCCGAATACTCCCATGATAGGCGCGCTTATCGGCGCGACGCTTATACTTCCCATTGAAGCCTTCATGGAAGACACTAAGAAAAAACTTGAGAAAAAATTCAAATCAAAACCGGAAGTTATCGAAGGCAACCTGAAAGCTATCAGACAGGCTTATGAGGAGGTAAAAAAATAATGGTAAAAAAACCCGAGATCAAAACATGGAAGGACATCGCGGTAGGCGGTGTCGTGGAAAGCGGAACGGCCGAATATTTCCATACAGGCGGCTGGAGAAGCAAGGTGCCTGTGTGGCAGAAACAGAATTGCATCCAGTGCATGACATGCTGGGCTTTCTGCCCGGATAACGCCA
>Ga0181520_10011938_pt1 | contig 11280 bp, 10 predicted proteins | sample PEATcosm2014_Bin_29_FD_132451 | JGI IMG/M metagenome (GOLD analysis project Ga0181520, IMG submission 132451) | Peatland microbial communities from MTU Mesocosm Facility, Houghton, MI, USA - PEATcosm2014_Bin02_30_metaG | ecosystem: Environmental > Terrestrial > Soil > Wetlands > Peat | place...
CGGCGGGCTCGTCGAATGTGGAGCTGATGACTTCGCCCTTGACCGAGCGCTGCATGTCGGTGACTTCCTCAGGGCGCTCGTCGATGAGCAGGACGATAAGCACGACTTCTGGATGGTTCGTTGTCACGGAGTTGGCGATGGACTGGAGCAGCATGGTTTTGCCGGTGCGAGGCGGGGCCACGATCAAGCCGCGCTGGCCTTTGCCGACGGGCGTCAGGAGATCCATGACGCGGCCGCTGACGCCCTCGCGCGTGGTCTCCATCTTGATGCGCTCCTGCGGATAGAGAGGCGTGAGATTGTCAAAGAGGATTTTGTTGCGCGTTTCTTCAGGCGACTCGAAGTTGATGGCCTCGATCTTGACAAGGGCGAAATATTTCTCGCCTTCGTGAGGCGGGCGGACGTTGCCGCTGATGGAGTCGCCGGTTTTGAGATCGAACTTGCGAATTTGGGATGGAGACACATAAATGTCGTCCGGTCCGGGCAAGTAGTTGTAGTCGGGCGAGCGGAGGAAGCCGTAGCCGTCGGGGAGAATCTCAAGGACTCCCTCGGCGAAGATGTGGCCTTCTTTTTCGCTCTGCGCCTGGAGGATCTTGAAGATAAGATCCTGCTTGCGAAGGCCGCTGGTCCCTGGAATTTCAAGGGTACGGGCGATGCGGCTCAGTTCGGTGATGTTCTTTTCTTTCAGTTCTGCGATGGTCATGTTTACCTGCGAATGGACGGGATGTGTGGGAGGGGTGCGGAGCGGGAAGTGCTCCTGAGGAAAGTACCGTGCGGATTACAGCAACTTCAGCCGGCGCATAAGTCGCACTCAAAACGCATTTGGATTTGCGGAGCGCCGGAAAACAGAGATGGCCTCACTCGGAATCGACTGCTCAAAACAATTCTCATTGCTAAGCGCACAACTTGGCGATAGGCACCTTTAGGCTGCACGGCGCCTTTCTACCGGATGAATCGCGGGCGCCTCTTCGGGCGTCTCTGCTTCGGGGTTTGCCACTTCAAAACGGCACAGAACTTCGTTTGTGGTGTCTTGCAGCCGTGTATTCGGCTTGTGGAGCTTGCGGGTAGCCTTGCTCGCCAGCGTACAAAGCTGGTAGCGATTGGACACATGAGAAAGTGCCTTAAAAACGAGATCGGAACGCATTGTCTATCTCCTTCTTTTTCAAATTGCTGCACTGGAAAAAGCCAATGACCCGCCAGCACAGCACAGGGGAAGCCAATACAAACCAAACAAGATTGCGGGCTACCCCAAATTGCAACTTACCCACCTTTAGACGCGCTTCGCCTGCCCACAGTTCAAAAAACATTTGGGGCCGCTGAACGTCATGAAATGGATGCCATACCGTATCGGATCTGCAGTTTGCGCGCCGGACACCCGGGCGCCTATCTGGCCGTTCCCCAACGCTGCTCAAGAACGCAGCCAAGGCATCAAGAGAGCCTTCTCTCAAAGGTTTGATGCTGGAAGTGGCTGATGGGCACACCCGGTCGCAATGTGCAACCTGCCCTTTATGGATGGCTATGAAGAGAGTATATGCAAGCCGGGGTGCGGTCAATAGTTATTTCGGGTCAATTGGGGTGAATTGTCAAACGTTTACCCGGTTCGCGAGTGGCCGGGCGGGGCCCGATTAGACATTAGACAAAAGATTTATTTTCAATGATTTGCATGAAACACAGACACCGGGTTCATGATGACAAACAAGGACAGGCTGTTGGCAGCGGGCTCAGAGTTCGGAGGTGTGAACCTTCTGAGTCAATCAGGCGCTGGTGTGAGGTGCGGCTGCAGATTCGTTCCAAGGCGTTCCGTCGGGATCGCTCGTGACCACATGGCCTTTTTCGTCGTTGCCGGGGAGCCTGGGACGGCGGCGGCCCTGGTTGGTCGCGATTTCATCGAGGCGGAAGACACCGACCAGAACCATACCCACGATTGGGGCTGCAAGAAGAAAGGTCTCCCATCCGGATTGAAGTGCAATTCCCTGCAAGTGCGCCTCCCCGCTCAGCGACTGCGGACGTGAAATGTATCTTAGCCGGGATATCGGCGAGGGGATTGGGGTGCAGAGTCGATTCCAATTCCAAGGTAATGACGCGGATGGGTGAGTGGGAGAGCAGGTATTGCAGCGCCAGCGCCGTAAATGAATCGCATTGCGGCGGTTAGATCGGGCAAGATAGGCTTTGGGGCCCGAGCCGGACCGCCAATACAAGGCAGCCCGGGCGGACTGAGCAACTGATTGAACTTAGCCTGACGTGACCGCGATTCTGGACGTATTCGTCCTTTGCACCTGGTTCGATTGACCTTGGGGCTACCTCTGCCCAGCGCTTACCGCGGACGGGAAGTTGGACTGTGCGCCGAAATAGCACTCAAGGGCCTCCAACTTGCTATCGCTGATCCGGAGATATTCCACGTTTCGAAATGATTTACCGTTCGTCGTGTGGCAAAGATACTTCACAAACGCCTCGTTGCCACCGACCATCACTCGCTCCAGGTCGGATCGCTCGATAAGCTTTGCCTGCGTATCCCAGCATTGTGTTTTGAAAGTGCTCCGACTAATGTGGTCATCGCCGGCCGCGCTAGTGAAGGTAAAGTTGTCCGTCATTAGGTCCTCGAATTGGCCTTCGTCCTTGTCCACCCATGCCTTATACCATTTCCGCACGATTTCTTCGGTTGCCGTGTTCGACTCCCCTCCTGCGGGCGCGCTTCCCGCCGCTAAGAGTCCCGCCGCTCCAGCCAGCACGCAAAATCCCGCTTCCAGCGCCTTCCGCCGTGATACCCCGATTCTTGTCATGTCCATTCTCCTCCTCCAGTATCTTGGGTTGGTGGCCTCTGGGCCGTGGTGAGTCTTTCGAAGGTCACCCGCACTGGCATCCCGAGCTTGCACGTAGCGGGGTGTGCCTAGTGAGTACAGACTGGTTGGTATGCTTCAAGTTCGGTCTAGATGACAACATCCGTTCAGCTCCGTTTCCGGTTGCCTGGCGGGCGCAAAGACCGCAGCCACTCTACGATGTTTCTGATCCCCATATTCCACACCTTCGCGTCCTGAGCGTTCTTCGCCAGCACTTCGTAACCTTCGACCAACGCGATCAAAAAGCTCGCGGTCTCTTCCGGAACCAGGTCGCGGCGGACTGTTCCAGCAAACTGCCCCTCTCGCAAAGCAGTCGCGATGCCTTCCTGCCAGGCATTGAAGATTCTCTCCAATTGCTTTCGGAATTGTTCGTTGAGCTGAGACATCTCCTGCGTCAAATTGACCAAGGGGCAACCGCGCTTTACATCTCCTGGCTGAGCCGGTATCGCCAGTACGATTGCGATCAAAGCATCGATAGGGTTCTTGTCTTTGCTCCGCCGCAGAGGGCGTAACCATCGGTCGTTGGTGATTTCTGCGACGACCTCCTCGATGATGGCGTGGCCCAGAGCTTCTTTGTTCTCGAAGTGGTAGTAGAGCGCTCCTTTGGTGACGTTGGTGGCGGCGAGAATCGTATCGATCCCGGCGCTCTGGAATCCGTATCGGTAAACCTCGCGAAACGCCGACTTCAATAGGCGTTGTCGCGTGCCGTCAGGATCGCGCAGCCTTGGCGCCCTGCGTTGCGGCTTTTTCGGCGCTAGCAACATACCAACCAGTATGTATGTAACTGCGCTGGAGGTCAAGTGGATGATTTGTCTACTCCCAAGTTTCACTTGGCGCTTATAAGGCTTTCTTGGGATCACGCCCAGTAGGTGCGGTCGAGGGTTCGATATTGGATGGCTTCGGCGAGGTGGCCCACGGAGAGGTTTTCAGCCCCTTCGAGGTCGGCGATAGTGCGCGCGACTTTGAGAATGCGATCGTGGGCGCGGGCTGTGAGGCCCTGCTGCTGCATGGCGCGCTCAAGGAGGCGTTCGGCGTCCGGGCTCAACTCGCAGTGAGCACGAATCTGACGCGTGGTCATCTGGGCGTTTGCGTAGATTTTTTCTTTCGCTTTGGAGAAGCGCTCGCGTTGACGCGCCCTGGCGGCCATGACGCGGGTGCGAATCTGGGCCGAGCCTTCCGCTGCCGCGCCGCCGCGCAGCTCCTTATATTGAACGGCCGGAACTTCAATGTGGATGTCGATACGGTCGAGCAAGGGGCCGGAGATTTTGGCCACGTAGCGCTGAATCATGGGCAGAGTGCAGGTGCACTCGCGCGACTTGTCATTGAAATAGCCGCAGGGACATGGATTCATGGCGGCAGCAAGCATGAAGCGCGCGGGAAAGCTCAGGGTCATCGACGCGCGCGCGATGGTGACGGTGTGTTCCTCAAGCGGCTGGCGCATCACTTCGAGAACGTTGCGGGGAAACTCCGGCAGCTCGTCAAGAAAGAGAAGGCCATTGTGCGCGAGCGAAACCTCGCCGGGCCGGGGCACCATGCCGCCGCCAATGAGGCCGGCATCGGAGATGGTGTGGTGGGGCGAGCGAAAGGGCCGCTGCGTGACAAGGCCCGCGCCAGGTTCGAGGACGCCGGCGACGGAGTGAATCTTCGTGGTCTCTAGCGCTTCCTCGAAGGTAAGCGGGGCGAGGATCGAAGGCAGGCGCTTGGCGAGCATGGTTTTGCCAGAACCCGGCGGGCCGATCATGAGAATGTTGTGACTTCCGGCTGCGGCTACTTCAAGAGCGCGCTTGGCGGTTTGCTGGCCGCGGACATCGTGAAAGTCGACCGTAAACTCTTCGAGCTTTCCGAGGAGATCCTGGGTGGCGATTCGGAAAGGCTCACGCTGAATGACGCCGACGACCGAGGTGTTGAGCAGATCGAGCACATCGAGAAGAGAGGAGACGGGATAAACGTTGACGCCTTCGACGACCGCGGCTTCGGCAGCGTTCGCAGCGGGCAGAATGAGATTCGCGATTCCTTTTTCGCGGGCCAGGATCGCGACGGGCAACATGCCGGGGATGGGGCGCACGCCGCCATCGAGACCGAGCTCGCCGACCATGAGAAAGCGGCTGAGGTCGTTGGAGTGCAGGGCGCCGTAGGCTCCAAGAATGCTGACGGCGATCGGAAGATCGAAGCCTGAACCTTCTTTTTTTAGATCGGCAGGCGCGAGATTGATGGTGATAAACGTGGGCGGGATGGTGTAACCGGAATTCTTGATCGCGGCGCGCACGCGGTCGCGGCTTTCGCGGACGGCGGCGTCAGGCAGGCCGACGGTGTGAAAGTGGTCTTCATTCATGACCACGCCGCTATAGTCGACCTCAACCTCAATGAGATTGGCATCGATTCCGTACACGGCCGCACTTAGAGCCTTGAAGAGCATGAGGAGGGCTGCGGAGGGAGTGTAGCAAAGCGCAACCGTCAATGATCTGTGCGCGCGGGCACAAGGGTTGACCGGCAGGTCCGGACGCGGTGCTTCAGGCCGGGTCGGAAGGGAAAGATCCGACGGATGCTCCGGGCGCAACGTTCTGACCGGCAAGAACGATGGCGTGGCTCCCGATGTGTGCGCCGTCGCCGATGACTGTGGGCTGAAGGCGGATTTTTTCGTAATCCGCGGCATCGTGCCAGAAAGAATAGATGCGCGTGTACGAGCCGATGATGGCGTTCTTACCGATTTTGATGCCGCCGCGATCGTTGATGAGGGCGCGCTGGCGGATGACCGCTCCGTCGCCGATGGAGAGGTTGTAACCGTAGGTGAGGTCGACGCCGTGATAAATCTTGACGCCGGAGCCGAGATGGTCAAAGATGTGGCGGCCAAGCATGCAGCGAAAACGCAGGCCTAACCAGTGATTGAGGCCGAGCGGCGAGCGGTCGAACATCTGCCAGAACCAGAGGAGAGGCTTCCGACACGCGAAGCGCTCGCGATCGACCTCAGGGAAGTGCTCCGCTTCCATGGTGACATTGAGCGGGTCGAGGGAGAGATTGACGACGTTGCCGGGCAGTTCTGAAGTGAGAGTGAGATTGAGTTTGCCGCTGTGAGGCCGGCCGAGGTAAATCTGCGTCAACTGATCGCGGACGATTTCGCTGCGGCGCTCCATTGAGCTATGGCGCAGGAACTCCTCGTCAAGAAAGCGAATCCAGCGACGGTAGATTTCTTCTGCTTCGGCGGCGGGATGGGGAACGACGATTTCTGACGTTGCCATATCCCTTTGACAATAGAACAGGGAACAGGCAATAGGGAATAGGGAATAGTGAGTAGAAGGCAGCGGAGCCGGCGGAGTTAGCAGGGTTGCTACCGACGGGCGACAAACCGCAGACAGGAAACAGCAGACGGCCAAACAAGAGCCGGAGAACCAACAGCAGATCTTTCGACTCCCGTCGCCCCGCTGAAGCGGAACTCCGGTCGCTTGGGATGACAGGCTCTTGGGGCTAAGGATAGTGGCGCGACAGCGATCAGCGCTCTCGTATGGGTTGAATTCCGCCGCTGACAACTACGAGCGGTGAATCAAGAACCGCCTTTACCGTTTACCCTGAATCATCTTGGGGTTAGCGCCGAGTTTTTTGGCGGCGCGGCGGTCGGCGATGGCGTGCATCTCCTTGCCCCAATGTGAGCGGTTGATGCCGATCTGCATAAACAGCATCATCAGGTTGCCCGTCCCCCAATAGAGGGCGAGACCCGAGGCATAGTGCCAAAGCATGAAACCGAACAGAACCGGCATCATGACCGCCATCATGCGGCGCTGGGAGGGATCCATCCCGGGAGAAGGCGTGATGTATTGCGACAGGAACATGCTGATGATGATAACGATGGGCAGAATATGCGTGGGGTCGGGTTGCGAAAGGTCGGGCAGCCAGAGCCAGTGCGCCTGGCGCAGCTCGACCGTATACTGCAGCACGCGGAAGTAGGGCCACAGAAGCAGCATCGGTATCAGCATGGGCAGGCAATTGCCATACATGTTGATGTTTTCTGTCTTGTAGAGCGCCATCATTTCGGCGTTCATATCGGCTCGCTTGGGGTCTGTGGCCTTGAGATTCGAATAGCGTTTCTTAATGGCGTCGACTTTGGGCTGAATGCGCATCATCTTGAGCGACGACTTGGTCATCATCAAGCGCGTGGGCAGAAGCGTGAGGTTGAAGATGATCGTAGACAGGATGATGGCCCAGCCCCAGTTGCCGATGCCATGCTCCACGATGAAGCGAAGCAGGAGGTAGAGCGGTTTGGCAACGATAGTCATCCAGCCGTACTGGATGAGCGGCTCAAGATTCGGCCCGTCGGCTTTGCCGTCCGCGCCTGTGGCGTGGATAGACTTGAGCACATCGGTGGCCTTCGGACCGGCGAAGAGACGGAGGCGCGTATCGCCGCTGGTGTCGCCCACGGCCAGACCAAGAACATCAATTGAGACCTTTTTGCTGTTGGGATCGGTGGCATCGCTGGGTATCTGGATGGCATTGTGCAGAGTAACCACGGTTGCGCGATCGGGCGCGTCGGGCAGAAAGACCGAGGCGAAGTAAAGGTCCATGTCGGCGGCGTACTGATACGGCGCGTCGATCGTGTTGTTGCCGCTCACTTTCGCCGCCGCCTGGGTATCCTGCTTGTCGTTAATCGACCAAGCAAAGAAGGACGGGGTCCGCGTCTGCGACGGCATCATCCCAGTCTGCTGCAGCTCTTGCATGTCACCAAGGCCAGCCGGCCATGCGACGAGGGCCCGGACCGGAACACCGTTTTGCTGTACCTCGGACTCGACGTTGATGACATAGCTCGAGTTGAAGCTAAAGATCTTTAGGACATCGAGGCCATTGGAGGCATAGTGAAACGAGATTGTAGCGGGCGCGAGAACGCTTCCGGTGGCCGTCGGTTGCGCCCCTGAAACCGATACCTGATAGAGCGCCTGGTTGAGCTGACTGGTGAGCGCCGGATCGTAGGTAAACAGCGAGAGGGGCAGCCCGAAGCGCGAAGCAGCCTGAGGCTGGACCAGATCGAGCGGCTTGCCGGCCGAGTCAAAGTATTTCTTCAGGATCCAATGCTCAACGTGCGCGCCCTGGTTGGTGAACTGAATCTTAAAGAGCTCGTTTTCCACCGTGGTTGTGGTAACCATCGAAGCCGCTATTTGCGGCGCCGCGCTGGAGGGCTGTGCGGTTGTGGCGCGCGTTTGAGGCTGGCTGGCAGCGGGCTGCACAGCCGGCACGACAGGCTGCGTTTGAGTCATAGCGGGCGAAGGCTCGGGCGGCTTGGGCTTGGCAAAGAAATACTGGTAGCCAAGGAATGCGGCCAGCACGATAAGCATCATGGCCATGGTGGAGCGCATATCACCACCACCGCCGCCTCCGGGGCCCTGCGATTGCAGATTGGGATTGTGAACTTCGGGCAAAGGAAACTTCCTATCGTTTCGAGAAGGCAGCCCGCGGGCAGCCGCTCTACCTATGGTAACGGTTCGTGGGGGCAACGGTTCCGACGCGAGGGTCGGAGGCCTGAATATGGGGGACTTGATCAAGGACGGGCGAGCCTCTGTGCGGCGTGGCAGCTGGCACAGGGTCGAATCCTCCAGGCGTAAAGGGATGGCAGCGGAGGAGTCTCCAGGCGGCAAGGGCGGAACCGCGCAGCGGTCCGTGCGTAGCGATCGCGATTGAGGCGTACTCAGAGCAGGTGGGCAGAAATTTGCAGCCGCCGGGATGGAGCGAATGCAACGCCGGAGAAAGCCAGCGTTTGTAAAAGGCGAGCAATGCGAGCAAGATGCGCGTCATGATGCAGACTGTCCCGGGGCACTCGGCACAGACGCGGATTGCTTTCCGGCGCGCGCCGCCTCGATCGAGGCCCGTTCAAGGATACGCAAAATCTCCCGCTCAAGTTGTGAGAACTCCATTGTAAGCACGACGCGGCGCGGGTGAAGGATGAGATCGCAGCCCGCGGGCAAAAGATCGACATGGCGACGGAGAGCCTCGCGCACGCGGCGCTTGATGCGGTTGCGTTCGTGCGCCTTGCCGATGACCTTGCCGACCGTGAGGCCGACTCGCGGCGCAGCCGAAGCAACCACGACTTCCATGATTTGCGGCGCCAGAAACCAGCTCATCGAAGCGGACTGGTGCTTCCGGCCGGCTGCGTAGGCGCGCTGATAGTCGGCTTGCTTGCGCAAGCGTGACTTCGCCAAAGTTTGGCGTTGGGCAGGCATGGAAACTGAATTCATCAGGATGGCTCGAGCCGGATACCGGTGCTGCTCGACTGCTTCAACTTCAGGCGGCACAGCTCTCGAATCAACAACCGGTCGGGAATTCAATCGCGATGCGCGGGGCTGACGGAGACACGCTTGCGGCCGGCGGCCCGGCGGCGACTGAGCACGGCGGCGCCGGCGTTGGTCTTCATGCGCGACCTGAACCCGTGAGTTTTCGCACGGTGGCGGCGGTTGGGTTGAAAAGTTCGTTTGGGCATGGTAACCCGCTCCTGTTTTCGAAAGAGAATCTGTTCGTTAGCAACTGTTTAAGTATATCGCAGGCGAATTTTGGAATCCACCCAACCGCACTTTCACGATGTGGCAAGGGAACTTGGTGATTCGTCGTATCCTCAAAGATGTACCGCGGGAACTGCATTGAAAGCCACGCGACGCGTGCGACACTTCAGTAACGCGGGTAACTATCGCGATCTTTCACCATCCTTGGTGCAACTAAAAAAGATCGCAGAAAACTTATGTGAATAGGGGATTGCAACGGCCTCGGTTTGTGCTACTATCGGGACCGTTCCTGAAATTTCATGTGAAATTTTCGAATGAAATTTCGAGCATTCTGCGTATCGGATTTTAGTCAACAGCCTCGGCGCTGAATCCTTCGAGGCGGACCAGTAGTGGACAGGTAGCAGGTCGGCGGAAAGCGCGCGCGAAGCACGTTGTTTCGCGCCTTAAAGATGCCGTTGCCTGCAGGACAACAAACGAACCGCGCGGCGCAACGCCGGCGGAATCAGCAAGGATTGTACGATGGCATTTGCGACTACGCCGACCTCGGCACTCAATCCCTGGCTCCAGATTCTCGCAGCACTCGAGAAGAAGGTTATCCGGCAATCTTTCGAGACCTGGCTTAAGCCGACTCGATTCAGCCATGCCTCGGGGCGCAAGCTTTATGTGCGCGTGCCGTCGCCAGAGTTTCAGCATATCGGCGACAAGTACGGCGACCTGATTCAGGAAGCGATCGATTTGCAATCGCTCGACTTCGACGACGTATGTTTTGTGACCGCCGAAGAGGACCCCTCGATTCCGCCGCAGCGGAAGGATGGCGGATTCGGGCCAGTGCCATCGCATGCACCCACGGCGCCGCCTTCCAATGCAGCGCGTTCGCCGGAGCAGGGACGGTTTGATTGGTCGACTGCAGCGCAGCTCAACCAGCGCTATACCTTCGACGCATTCGTGATCGGCAACGGAAACCAATTTGCGCGCGCCGCGGCCCTGGCCGTGGCGGAACGCCCCTCGCGCGCCTACAATCCGCTGTTTTTATATGGCGGAGTGGGCATGGGCAAAACGCACCTGATGCATGCGATCGGGCACGAGGTGAAGCGCAGGCAGCCAGCCGCAAGCATTTGCTACGTGTCGGCGGAGAAATTTACCAACGAGATGATCAACTCCATCCGCAACGATCGCATGACCAGCTTCCGCGACCGTTTCCGCACGGTGGAGGTGCTGCTGATCGACGATATCCAGTTCATCTCACAGAAAGAGCGGACGCAGGAAGAGTTCTTCCACACCTTCAACGCACTGCACGAGAACATGAAGCAGGTGGTGATTGCTTCAGACCGCCCGCCGAAGGAACTGACGGAAATCGAAGAGCGGTTGCGTTCCCGTTTTGAGTGGGGATTGATTGCGGATATCCAACCGCCGGACCTTGAAACCAAAGTTGCGATCCTGCTGAAGAAGGCCGAAAGCGAACAGGCGCAACTACCCACGGATGTGGCACTCTTTGTGGCATCGAATGTGCGTACCAATGTTCGCGAGCTGGAAGGAGCGCTGGTACGGCTGATTGCATGGTGCCAGCTGAATCGCATGGAGATTTCGCTGGCTGCGGCGCAGCAGTGCCTGAAGCAGTTCATCGATATGCAGGTACGCAAGATCACCATTGAGGCGATCCAGCGCGCGGTTGCGGAACAGTTTGGCATGCGCGTCGCGGACCTGAAGCAGAAGAACAACTCGCGTAATGTGGTTGTGCCGCGGCAGATCGCGATGTACCTGGCCAAGCAGATGACGGAAGCGAGCCTCCCGGAGATTGGTCGCCAGTTTGGCAACAAGCATCACACGACGGTGATGCACTCGATCGGCAAGATCGACGAGCAGCGCCGGACGGACAAGGATCTGCATCGCACGCTGACCAAGCTGCAGGATGTGCTGAGCTGTTAAAAGCAGTTCACAGTTCATGGTCGTTCGTGGTTCGTGACTAGTGA
>Ga0181520_10011939_pt1 | contig 11280 bp, 7 predicted proteins | sample PEATcosm2014_Bin_29_FD_132451 | JGI IMG/M metagenome (GOLD analysis project Ga0181520, IMG submission 132451) | Peatland microbial communities from MTU Mesocosm Facility, Houghton, MI, USA - PEATcosm2014_Bin02_30_metaG | ecosystem: Environmental > Terrestrial > Soil > Wetlands > Peat | place...
CCCGGACGCCTCGACCCCCGCGCAGCCCGCCACCACGGACCTGCCCTGGGCCATGCTGTTGACGGTCTACAGCGGCGAGCGAAACCTGACCCCCCTGGGAGATCCGAAGATCAATCTCAACGACCCGTCGCTGAGTGCGCTTTACCAGCAGCTCGCGGCGGCCTTCGACACGGCCACGGCCGAATTCGTGGTTGCCTGCCGGCAGTTCGGGCCGTACACGGGGATCGGGCTCTCAGCGCCCGCCACCGGGTATCACGCCGACCTGACCACGCCCGCCAAGTTCGCGTTCTCCTCGGTCCTGGACCTGATCGGGGCGCGGGTCGGCGTTCGCGGGACGCTGGGGGGGGTGATGGTCATGGAGAGCCCCTTCAGCGCCGATCCCCAGGCGATGCACGACTATCTCGGCAAGCTCCTGGACTATCTGGCCATCGACGCCGCACCGGTCGTTCCCGGGCGGATCAACGTCAACCTCGCCCCCCAGGTGGTGCTGGGGTGCATCCCGGGGATCGACGATGCCCTGGTGACGCGGATCATCGCCGCGCGGGGCTCACCCGAGCCGCAGGACAACCCCGACCACCGCTCGGTCGCCTGGCTGCTCACCGAAGGGCTGGTGGATCTGCCGCAGATGAAGGTCCTGCTGCCGTACGTCACGGCCGGCGGCAACGTATTCCGTGCCCAGATTGTGGGGTATTTCGACGACGGCGGCCCCGCCGCCCGGGCCGAAGTGATAATCGATGCTACCCGTCCGCCCGCCCGCCAATTATACTGGAAGGATCTGAAGATGCTTGGTCCGGGCTACCCCCTGGAACTGCTGGGTGGCGGTTCGCCGGATCAAGTGAGTTCCCTGCGCGGGATTCGCAGCGGGCGTGGTGTGGGGAAGTTGGGCAAGCCAACTGGGGAAAGCGTCAATTGATTACGGTGTTTTGCGAGTTGCGTTGAGGGTCGGCGTGCAGTCCCTCTCTCCCTCCGGGATAGGGTCGGGGTGAGGGGGTGCGGCGAACAATCTCCCTCTCCCTCCGGGAGAGGGCCGGGGTGAGGGGATGCGGCATCACAGCGTCGATGGGCGATTCCCCTCACCCTAACCCTCTCCCGGCGGGAGAGGGAACCACGAGCCGGGCGTTTTTTGGGAGCATTGGCGATGGCGCGAATTCTGGCGGTCGACTGGGACGCCCGCGAACTGCGCCTGCTGCTGCTCAGCGGCGGCGAGAAGGTCGCGCTGCAGACGGCCGTCGCCACGCCGCTGATCTTCACCGGTGAGGCGGACCAGCCGCTGCGGCCGGACCTGGCCGAGTCGCTCCGCACGGCGTTGGCCGACGTGAAGGTGGGCCGCGCGACGGTGCTGGTGGGGGTGGACCGGGTGGGCGTGGAGATGCTGCATCTCACCTTGCCCCCGGCCAAAGAGGCTGAGCTCCCGGAAATGGTCCTCCACCAGGCGATGCGGGAATCGCAGGCCGTGAGCGAGGAATCGGCGCTGGACTACTTCGCCGTGGGCGGCAGCGCCACTGAACCGCACCAGGTGACCGCGGCCTCGCTGAGCCCGGAACGGATGCAGGAGATCCTGGCCGTTTGCACCGCGGCCGGAGTGAAGCCGGCGCGGCTCGTGCTGCGTCCGCTGGCCGCGGCGTCGTTGCTGTCGCGCTGCGTGCCGGAGCCGCCGCGGACCTGTTTGCTGGTGAACCTGATCGGCGACGAGGCCGACCTGACCCTGGTCGCCGAGGGCCGGGCCCGTTTCCTGCGGACCGTCCGCGGGCCCGACGCGGCCGAAGCGGAGAAACGCGATGCCTGGCTGGTCGGCGAGATCCGTCGCACGCTGGCGGTCGCCCTGCAAGGCGAGCTGGAACAGGAGACCGCCCCCCCGATCTACGTCTTCGGCGCCCCGGGCGAGCACGAGGCGATCGTGGAGCGGATCGCCAGCGAGCTCGACTTGCCGGTCGTGGCGTGCAACCCCTTCGACGCGGTCCACCCGCCCGAAGCGCTGGTGCCGGCCCATGCCGGCCGATTCGCCGCGCTGCTGGGCATGGCCATCGACGAAGCGCAGGGGCGGGCGCCGACGATCGACTTTCTCCGTCCCCGGCGGCGGCCCAAGCCCCATGGCCGCCGCCGCAACCTGGTGGTGGCCGCCGTGGTCCTGGGCGTGTTGCTGCTGGGTCCCGGGTTGTACGTGTGGAACCTGTTCGCCGCCGGCGAGGAGGACGTGGCGCGGCTGGATAAAGACCTGCACGACCTGCGGAGCCTGCTGAAGAAGGCGGGCGAGACGAAGAAGGTGGTCGAGGCGATCCACGACTGGCAGTCGGGCGACATCGATTGGCTCGACGAGCTCCGCGACATCTCGCTCCGCTTCCCCACCGCCCGCGACATGATCGTCCTGCGGATGGTGATGGGCGCGGGCCGATTCGGCGGGGGCGAGGTCGATTTGCAGGGGATGGTCCGCGATCCGACGATCGTCCGCCGCATGGAGAACACCATCGACGACGCGTTCCACAACGTGGAGACCAAGCGCGTGCAGAACCGGCTCCGCGAGAAGATCTATACCTGGCATTTCGACGCCTCGACGTCGGTGACCCGCCGCGACAAGACGCAGTACACCAGCCACCTGCCGGACCAGGGCGCCGCCACGGCGGCCGAGGCCCCCAAGCCGGCCGAGCCGGACGTTGCGCCCGTGCACAAGACGCACCATCGCCGCCACGCGGTCCAGGCGGAGCAACCGTGAACAAATACCGCAAGCAGATCCTGTTCGGGGTGCTGATCGCGATCCTGCTGTACTACGGCGGCGATTGGCTGCTGGAGACCCTGATCCGCGGCCCGCTGGCGGCGCTGGATAGCCGCAAGGACTCGCTGGGGGAGGAGATCGCGAAGACCGAGCGCGACCTGGCCCGCTTCCGCAAGCAATCCAAGGACATGGACCTCTGGCGCCGCCAGTCGCTCCCCTCCGACCCGGAAAAGGCCCGCTCGCTGTACCAGGCCTGGCTGTTGGAGCTGGTCAAGCACGTGGAGATGACCGATTCCAACGTCGACTCCAGCGAGCCGGCCAGCCGCAAGGGGATGTTTCGCGTGATCTCCGTGGCGCTGCGGGGCCGCGGCTCGCTGGAACAGCTCACCCGCTTCCTCTACGATTTCTACAGCGCCGCCCATCTGCACCAGATCCGCACCCTGAGCATCACGCCGATCCAGGGGAAGGACCTGCTGGACCTGTCGATCACCGTCGAGGCCCTGATCCTGCCCACCGCCGATCGCAAAGAGCGGCTCAGCTCGCGTCACTCCGACCGCCTCGCTTCCGACCACCTGGAGGACTACCTGCCGATCGTGCAGCGGAACCTGTTCGGCATGGGCGGAGGGGCCCGGGTGGCCGACTACGCCTATCTCACGGCCGTGAACTACGTGGACGGCGCGCCGGAGGCCTGGTTCTCGCTGCGCACCAACGATTCGCTGTTGAAACTCCGCAAAGGGGAGCGCCTGGAGATCGGCTCGTTCAAGGGGGTGATCGCCGAGATCAGCGACGCCGACGTGATCCTCGAATCGGACGGCGAGCGGTGGCTGCTGTCGATCGGCGAGAGCCTGGCCCAGGCCGCGGCCCTGCCGCCGGAATTCTGAGCGCCGCGCGCGCCTACGGGCCTGCCGAAAAATAACGTCCGGACTTAGCCACGGATGAAACACGGATCGAAGATTGCTATTTGAAATATCCGTGTTTCATCCGTGTCGCATCCGTGGCTCAGCAATTCAGCATCTCGTGAAATCCGGAAGTTATTCTTCGCCGCGGTTCTACTCCTCGCCGGTAACGACCTCGGTCAGGGCCTCGACGAAGAAGAACTCGCCCCACATCACCGATTCGTCCACGCCCAGGTTCTTGCGGGTGTGATACACGCCATGCTTGAGGATCCCTTCCCAGCCGGGCGTGTCGATGGCCAGGTACTGCGGATCGACCAGGGCGTCCAGCATCGCCAGCGCCGTCTGCCGATAGGCCTCGGCCCGCTCGGGCCGGCGGGTCTGCCGGGCCAGGTGCAACAGCCCGGCGGCGGCGATCGCCCCGGCGGAGCTGTCCTTCTGCCGGCCCCAGGGGGGCGGCTGCGACAGGTCGGCGTCGAAGTCCCAATAGGGGACCTTGTCGGCCGGCAGATGGGCCAGCCAGAATTCGGCGTTCCGCTCGGCCACGGCCAGGAATTCGTCGCCGCCGCCCAGCGCAAATACCTGGCTGAAGCCGTACAGCGACCAGGCCAGCCCGCGGGCCCAACGGCTGTCGTCGCGGAGCCCCTGGTGCGTGGCCTGGCGGAGAAACCGGCCGGTGGCCAGGTCGAAGAGGCCCTCGTGAGCGATGGAGCCGTCGGCGCGGACCAGGGTGTCGCGGGTGGTGCGGCAATGGGCCTCGGCAATTCGCCGCAGCCCGGCGTCGCCGCTCTGGTTGGCGGCGTAGAAGATCAGCGGCACGTTCATCATGATGTCGATGAACAGCGAGTCCGGCCCGACGAACGAGCACAGATACTGCCCGCGCTCCATGAACCGCAGGGAGAGCGTGCGGCCGGCCTCGATCAACACGGCCCGCAGCGCCACGTCGCCGGTCAGTTCGTACCAGGGGCGGTAGGTGTTGAGGAAGATGAAGCCCAGGTCGTGAACGTTACGGTCGGTCTGCCGGTGTTCCAGGAGGCGGGAGTATTCTTCGGCCCGGCGCCGCCAGGCCGGATCGGCCGTGCGGCGGAAGAACTTCCACATCATGCCGGCGAAAAACCCGCCGGTCCAGTCGGTCCACAGCTCGCCGGCGTGGCGCCACTTGCCTTGGTGGGTATAGATGGGGAAGTAGTGCGGATCGCGCTTGGTGGTGGCGGCCACCTGCCGCTCGGCGAATTCCAGGGCCTGGGCGTATTTTGTAATCCGCTCATTGAGAATCATCGGCCAGTTTCCTCCAGGGGCAACGACGCCCATCGTAACGGGCGGACCGCGCGGCGTAAAGCCCCGGCAAAGCGGGCAATAACAGGTCGGGCAAAGGGAACCCGAAAATGGCCGTGAAAGTCCTCTGAAGCAACGCCGCCTGGATAAATCCTGCGAATCCGGCTGCCCCAACGGGGCTGCGGTTCACCCAGCCCAGGGCAACGCCCGGATAAATCCTGCGAATCCGGCTGCCCCAACGGGGCTGCGGTTCACCCAGCCCAGGGCAACGCCCTGGGGAATTTGGGTCGTCGGTGCCATCTTCCGGCCCAACGGCCCAACGGGCCAACGGTTCTACGGGTGAACCGTTGGCCCGTTGGGCCGGCAAAGGAGGATTGGCGTGTTATCGCTCCCCAGGGCGTTGCCCTGGGCTGGGAGAACGGCTGGGCCTTCGGCCCGAGACTCCCGGCAGTTCTGGGGTAGCGGCAGTCGCCGGGCGTTTTGTCTTTTCGACGACGTTTCGCCTTCGCACGCCGGGATTCGCGCGGCACGGTGGCCGAATTTGCCTATGTCGGCGGCCCCGGGATAACTCCTCGGGCACGCCGCGGGGCGTTTGGGGAATTCGCCGTCATGCAGTAGAATGGACCGCGTCGAGCCGATTCGACCAACGACGCGATGGCACTGAAACAATTCGACCTCGATGGAGGATAGCGAGGACCCGTTCCGCTCACCACGCACCGCCGCCTATGTACTCCCCCACCCTGCACATCGTGCTCTACGAGCCGGAAATCCCGGACAATACCGGCAACGTCGGGCGGACGTGCGTGGCGCTAGGGGCCAAGCTGTGGCTGGTCCGGCCGCTGGGCTTCCGCATCGAAGACCGCCGCATGCGGCGGGCGGGGATGGATTATTGGCAACACCTGGCCTGGGAAGCGGTCGACGACTGGGACGCCCTGTGGACCCGGCTGCCCCCCGAGCGCCGGCCTTGGCTGTTCACCAAGACCGCCGCCCGGCTCTATCATGCGGCCCGCTTTCAGCCAGGCGACGTGCTGGTCTTCGGCAGCGAATCGCGGGGACTGCCGCGAAGGTTGTTGGATGCCGAGCCGGAGCGTGCGTTACGCATCCCCATCCGGGCCGACGCCCGCAGCCTGAACCTGGCGGTGGCCGTGGGCATTGCCGCGTTCGAGGCCCGGCGCCAGTGGGAGGCGGGAGATATCACCGCATAACACCGAATGTGCATCCGCTGCTAACGTCTGATCCCCCATCCATCTCTTTTCCCTACAACCGCCAACTGACATCTGACATCTGACAACTGACAACTGACAACTACTCCCCACACCAGCGCTGCCACATGCCGCGATAGGCGGCTTCGATGTGGCGGGCGAAACGGGGCGCATCCATCAGGGGCGAGTCCTGCATCCGCTGGCGGAGCGTGGCGCGGAGCCGGGCCAGGCGCGGCAGGTCGCCGGCCAACTCGGCCGCGATCTGCACGTATTGCTCGCAATCCCGGGCCACCAGCTCCGCCAGGCCGACGTTGGACAAAATGCTCAGCCCGCCGCGACCGACCGCCGTTTCCCCCGCCAGGCTGACCACCGGCACGCCCATCCACAAGGCGTCGCAGGTCGTCGTGCCGCCGCCGTAGGGAAAGGGGTCCAGGGCCAGGTCGATCTCGTCGTAGATGCGGAAATAATCGGCCGTGGGCAGCCGCGGGACGAACTGCACGCGGTCGGGCCCGCCGCCGGGCCCAGTCAGCAAGTCCCGCACGCGATCGCGGTGGCGGCCGGGGTGCGCGTGGAGGATCAGCCGCGATTCCGGCAGGGCCTCGAGCAGGCAGCGCCAGGCCGCCAGCGTCGCCGCGCTGGCCTTGCAGAAGTTGTTCAGGCAGCCGAACGTGACCTGCCCGCTGCGCAGGGCCGGCAAGCCGCTTACCGCGGGCGCCGGCTCGACCGGCCGATAACACCAGTAACTCTCCGGCAGCCGGATCGACTGCTCCGCGTAAAACGGCTCGTCCCCGCCCGGCGGGTCCAGGTAGGGATCGGTGAGGCGGTAGTCCATGGTCTCCAGTCCCGTGGTGCCGCAGTAGGCCAGGTAGGTGACCTGCACGGGGGCCGGCTTGCGGGCGAAGAGCAACAGGCGATTGTCGGCCAGGTGCATGGTCAGGTCCACGAGGACGTCGATCTGGTCGCGGCGAATCAGCTCCGCGGCCTGCTCATCGCTGCGGCCCACGATCTCCCGCCAAACGTCGGCCGAGGCCCGCAATCGCCCCGTGAGGTCGTCGGGCCACACCACGCCGGAGTAGCAGAAGATCTCGAACTGGCGATGGTCGTGGGCTTCCAACAGCGGCAGCAGGAACAGGCCCACCGCGTGCGCGCGAAAGTCGGGCGAGACGTAGCCGACCCGCAGCCGGCGCTGGGGTAAACGGGAGTTGTCGTGCGGAAGGACGAATCGCCGCAGCGGCTCGGCATGTTGCCGGCTCCAATCGCGGTGGGCCTCGTAGAGGGCCTGGGCGTTGTAGCCGGGACAGAAATGCAGCGAATACACCAGGTTGCTGTGGACCGCGGCCAGGCCCGGATCGCACTCCAGCGCACGCCGATAGCAGGCCAGGGCCCGCTCGAGGTCGCCCAGTTCTTTCCAGGAGCTGCCCAGGTTATTGTGGGCCATTGCGTAGTCCGGCTTCAGTTGCACGGCCCGCTGGTAACAGTCGATCGACTCCGCGATCTGCCCCTGGTGCCGCAAGGCATTGCCCAGGTTGTTGAGGGCCTCGGCGAAGTCGGGCTTCCGCTGCAAGGCCCGTTGGTAGCAAGCGACGGCCTCGTCGGGCCGGCCCTGCCGCTCCCAGACGTTGCCCAGGTTATTGTGGGCTTCGACGTAATCCGGCCGCAGCTGGAGCGCCCGCTGGTAGCAGGCGATCGCCTCGGCCAACCGGCCCTGCTCCTGCAAGGCGTTGCCCAGGTTGTTGTGGGCCCCGGCGAAGTTCGGGTCCAATTGGAGCGCCCGCTGGTAGCAGGCGATCGCCTCCGCCAACCGGCCCTGCTCCTGCAAGGCGTTGCCCAGGTTGTTGTGGGGCTCGGCAGAGTCGGGGCCCAGTTGCAGCGCCCGCTGGTAGCAGGCGATCGCCGCGGGGATGTTGCGGACCGCGCGATAGGCTTCGCCCAGGTTGTTGTGATACGACGCTTGATTGTCCTTGAGGCCGATCGCGCGCTCGATGTGGGCGATCGCCTCCTCGGGCCGGCCTTCCTGCTGAGCGATGACCCCCAGCAGGTGCAACGCCTCGGTGTGATCCGGCTCGGCCGCCAAAATCTGCCGGTAGATCAGGCTCGCCGCCGCGAGCCGGCCGGCCTGATGGTGCCGCAGCGCGATTTCCAGGGCCTGGGAAATGGTGGGCATAGACATCAAAAGGGTAACCGTTGACAAGCCGCCCGGGGACTGGCCCGTTTTTCGGCCAGCTGGCGTTGTTCTCGTCGCGACGTACCGGCCGAAAATACGGACCTGTCCCCTTCGCGGCCGGAAATGGTGGGCGTCGAGATGAAAAAGTTGCAATCCGGGCGTCCCCCAATCACAATTCTATCTAGGGAGGCTGCCCTTTCTGGAATCGGGAGTAGCCCGGTACGAACTACTATACGCTCAGGGGGTTCGATGTCAACCTGTATGCCACACCTGGATAATCGCCACTGGAGTCTGTTTCTGGCCCTCATGGGCTGCGCGCTCTTGACCACGCATCTGGCCGCCGCCGCGGGATTGGGCAATAAGCCCACGGGACCGGCCCAGCCCGGCCAGCCCCCCGCGGCTGCCACGCATTTCAATGTGGCCCGGTCGACGCTGATCGCCAGCGCCAAGCCGCCGGTGGTCGACGCTGCGAAGGACCCCGATTTCGCCTTCCAGGGGGAGTTCGTGGGACCGGTAGCCACGGGTCCGGCCCAGTATCGGCGGTTCGCGCTCCAGGTCCGGCCGACCGGCGAGGGCCGCTTCGAGGCCGTTCAATACCGGGGCGGCCTGCCGGGCGAGCCCTCCTACGCGGCCGGGCCGGTCACGCTGCTGGGCAAACGCTCGGAGGGTTTCCTGGTGCTCTCGGGCGGGCCGTGGGCCGTCTTCGTCGAGCCCGACCACTGCCTGCTGCTGGACCGCCAAGGCCAGCACGTGGGCCGGTTGGAACGCATCGTGCGGCAGAGTCCGACCCTGGGAGCCCAGCCGCCGAAGTACGCCATCGTGCTCTTCGACGGCAAGGGCACCAGCCAGTTCAGCAAGGCCCACGTCACCCCGGAGGGCCTGTTGATGGAAGGGGCCGAGATCCGGCCCATGCTCCAGGACTTCAATCTCCACGTGGAGTTCATGCTCCCCTACATGCCGTCGGCCGTGGACCAGGCCCGGGCCAACAGCGGCGTCTATCTGCAAAGCCGGTACGAGATCCAAGTCCTGGACAGCTTCGCCCAGGAGCCCACGTTCAACGGCTGCGCCAGCATCTACCGCTTCCGCAAGCCGGACGCGAACATGAGCCTGCCGCCGCTCACCTGGCAGACCTACGACATCGTGTTCACCGCGCCGCGCTGGGCCGGCGACGGGACCAAGCTGAAAAGCGCGCGGGTCACCGTGTGGCACAACGGCGTGAAGGTCCAGAACGACGTGACGGTGGAGGGCAAGACGGGGGCCGGCAAGCCGGAAGAGCCCATGCCGCTGCCCACCTACTTGCAGGACCACCACAACCCGGTGCGATTCCGCAACGTGTGGATGATCGATCGCGGGGCGGCCCCGGCGGTGAATTTCCCGGTCCTCTTCCAGGCCGCCGCGGCGCCGGCACGCCCGACGGCCGCCCAACGGCCGCACTCCGCGGCGCACGCGGGCACTACGCCGGCCGCCGGCAGCCCGGTCCGCGAGCGGCCGAGTCCGCATGCGGCAAAGGACGCGAAGTCGGGCCATGGCCCGGCGAAATGAGGCTGACCGCCGCACGGCCGTCGCGCATGCCCGATTGTAGCGCCCTTCCGGGGCTTGGGATCGTGTTATTCCCCGTTCCCCAGGGCCTCGACGCGGTCGCAAATCTTCCGCAGCCGGTCGAACTCGGCGCCTGGCGGCGTGGTGTCTGAAATCCCCAGGATCAAACGCTCACCGCGGCCGATCTGCCGCAGGAATTCGTCGAGATACTCGTCGAACTGGCGGTCGCTCATGGCCTCTTTGACCAGCCCCACGGAGGGAAAACCGCCCATGATGGTAATCCGCCCGGCCAGCGCTTGGCGGGTCTCGGCCAACGTCATGCGGGTCATCGGCTGGGGGCAGATCGAGTCGGCGACGTCAATCCCGGCGGCCAGGTACTGCTCCAAGAGACCGCGGTTCTCGCCGTCGGCGTGGGTCAGCAGGAATTTGCCCTCCCGGTGAAGCAGCGCGGCCAGCTCGGCCAGCCAGGGCGTGAGGTGCTCGGCGAAAAAGCGGGGGTGCTGAATGGAGGCGTGATAGTTGGCCCCCAGCAGGAACACCTCGGCCGGCGCTTGGGCCGCAACCGCGTACATCTGCCGCCAATACCGGCCGATGCACTCGGCCAGGCGCTGCACCTCCTCCGGCCGGTCGTGCAGCTCATAGAAGAAGACCTCCAGCGGCATCAGCTCGCGCTGGATCAAGTGCATGGGCGACGCGGCCGAGCTCAGGTAAGCCGTGGCGAACCCACGCTCGCCGATCGTCCGGGCGAAGGCGGCGTAGCCCTCGTAGTTCGGCTCGGCCCGGGCACTGCGGAACAGGCAGCACAGCGGTTCATAATCCTGGGGGCCGCTGAAGGCGTATTTCGTCACGTGGGTGATGGTGACGCCCGCGGCGCGCATCGCCTCGTCGTAAACCGTTTCCGTGGTCAGCGGGCCGGCCGGGGTGTGGTACTCGACGGCCTGCCGGTCACCGTTCTGGGCGATGCTGTACTCGATGCCCTCGAAGACCGTGCGCACGGGCATGCACGATAAGTTATAGATCCCCAGGGCCCGGTGGGCCTCGTCGTCCGGCGTGCGGAGGGCCTTGAAGTCGGGGATCACCGCGTGGCACGCCCAGCCCAGATCGTCCAGCATCTCGACCAGCGAAGCGTCGGCGTAGCGGCGGGGCAAGGTCCCCGCGCGGCGATTGGCCCGATGCCACAAGTCCAATCGCGGCACCCAGGGGATGCGATCCAGCGGTTGGCCACGGAGCACGGCCAGCATTTGTTGTTTGTGAGTCATGGTCATTCCTGGGCGGAAGCGACCGCCGCGCCCGGCGATTCCGCGTGCAGCACCAGCGGTCGAATGTTGCGAATCATCAACAGGATCCAGAGAAACCCGACGACGTGAAACGTGCTGCCGATCCCAAACAGCAGGGGATAGCCGGCCGTGCGGCCGACGGCGTGCAGCAGCGAGCCGGCAAACTTGTTGAAGAGCATCCCGCCCATCGAGCCGCCGAAGCCCACCAGTCCCGCCACCG
>Ga0181520_10011942_pt1 | contig 11274 bp, 8 predicted proteins | sample PEATcosm2014_Bin_29_FD_132451 | JGI IMG/M metagenome (GOLD analysis project Ga0181520, IMG submission 132451) | Peatland microbial communities from MTU Mesocosm Facility, Houghton, MI, USA - PEATcosm2014_Bin02_30_metaG | ecosystem: Environmental > Terrestrial > Soil > Wetlands > Peat | place...
CTTCGCCTCATCCTCGAGGCCGCGCGCTTCAATCTCGAACTCGCGCATCTTGTACTTCTGGATCTTCCCCGAGAGCGTCGCCGGAAACTCCTCAACGAACCGAACGTGCTCGGGAATCTTGTAGTACGCAATCTGGCCCTGGCAAAAGTCCCTGATCTCCTGTTCGGTCGTGTCGACATCGGGCTTGAGGCCAGGCCGCAGCCGGATCCAAGCCACCACAATCTCGCCCAGCCGCGCATTGGGAATCCCGATCACCTGCACCTCGCCGACTTTCGGGCAGGTGTAGAGAAACTCCTCCACCTCGCGCGGATAGATGTTTTCGCCGCCGCGAATGATCACGTCTCGCGAGCGGCCGGTGATGTGGATGCATCCGTCTTCGCGCATCACTCCCAAATCCCCCGTGCGCAACCAGCCGTCGGCCTGGATCACCTGCGCCGTGCCTTCCTCGTCGCCGTCGTAGCCCTTCATCAGCGCGTATCCGCGCACGCAAACCTCGCCCTGCTGGCCGCATGGCAGCGTCTCATGAGTCTCCAGCGAGGCGATCTTGATGTCGGTCTGCGGCATGGCGCGGCCCACCGTGTTTACGCGGATCTCCAGCGAATCGCCGGCATCGCTCATCGTCACCACGGGAGAGGTCTCAGTCTGCCCGTAGGCGATCACCAGCTCGCGAATGTGCATCTCCCCGAGCACGCGCTTCATCAGCTCCACCGGGCACGGCGCTCCACTCATCATGCCGGTGCGCAGGCTCGTCGTATCGTAGCTTGCAAAGTCGGGCAGCCCGAACTCCGCCACATACATCGCAGGAACCCCGTAAACACTCGTAGCGCGCTCCTCGTGTATCGCCTTCAGCGTCGCCCGCGCATCGAACGTCCAGTTGGGCAGGATAATCGCCGCGCCGGAGTTCACCGCGCTCATCGTCCCGATCACGCAGCCGTAGCAATGGAACAGCGGCACCGGAACCACGATCTTGTCCTCCTCGGTGTAGTGAAACCCCTGCGCTAGGAACTGCCCGTTGTTCACCACGTTGTGATGCGTGAGCATCACGCCTTTGGGCAGGCCGGTGGTCCCGCTGGTGTACTGGATGTTGGCCACATCGTCGATGGCGACGTGATCCGGCAGCTGTCCTTCGGCTTCGAGCAGCGCCGGCCACTCCGGCGAGTCGAAGTAGATCGTGTGTTCGAGCGCTAGGTTGAGCCCGTGCCGCGCGCGACCCAGAATCTCCTCGTAGTCGGCGCGTTTATCTCGATGCCACAGAAAAAGCGCCTTCATCCTCGAGCGCGTCAGCGTGAACTGAAGCTCGTGCGAGCGGTAAGCGGGATTCACATTCACCAGCGCCGCCCCGGCCCGCGCGCAGCCCATGTGCATCATCACCCACTCGATGCAGTTGGTCGACCACAGGCCCACGCGGTCGCCCCGACGTATCCCAAGTGCCCAAAGCCCCCGTGCCACGCGATCGGCCGCTGTGCTCAGCTCCGCCCACGTCAGCCGCTTCTCCTGGTGGCGCGATGCCACCGCCAGCCGATCCGGAAAGCGATCTGCCGTGCGTTGCAGCAGGTCGCCAATTGTCAATTCCAGCAGCGGCGTTGCTGGCCCCCGCGCATAGCTCTCGGTCGAAATCCGCTCATCAATACTCATGGAAATTGCGGGCATAGTTCTGCCTTTGTTTCAACGATGAAGGGGAAGTGTACCCCGCCGGCGCGGCCCAACATGTGATCAAGACCACACCAGAGGGTCGTCCACACACCGGTGAGCCAACTCAACCGGACTTCGGTATCATCAATGCATGGCCGTCCAGACGCTGAAAACCCGGGATCAATCAGCCAGTCCGGCCCATGCCTTTCGGACATACGACCCGCGCATCGAGCCGATCGCAGCCAGGGTGATGGCCCAGCAACGCCTCAGCGCTAACGACGGCCTAACACTTTACGCCTCTTCTGATGTGCTGGCAGTAGGCTGGCTGGCCAACCATGTCCGCGAGCGGATGCACGGCGACCTCACCTACTTCAACGTCAATCGCCACATCAACCCCACCAACGTCTGTGTGGCTGCCTGCAAGCTCTGCGCCTTTGGCCGTAAGAAAGGCGACCCTGCTGGCTACACCATGGCCCTCGAAGAGGCCTGGGAGACCGCGGCCTCGGGCTACTCCGAAGCAGTCACAGAGTTTCACATTGTCGGCGGTCTCCACCCAGATTTGCCGCTCGAGTTCTTCCTCGATCTCATCCGCGGCCTCAAAGAGCGCTTTCCCAAGGTGCACATCAAGGCCTTCACCATGGTGGAGATTGCCTTCCTGGCGCGCCGAGCCAAGCTCAGCCTCGAAGAGACGCTGCTGAAGCTCCGTGAGGCCGGTGTCGACTCCATGCCCGGTGGCGGCGCGGAGATTTTTGCCGCCCGCGTCCGCTCCATCATCTGCGACCACAAGATCGACGGCGAAGAATGGCTTGAAACGGCGCGGACCGCCCACAAGCTGGGCTTCAAGTCGAACGCCACAATGTTGTACGGCCATATTGAGAACGACGCCGATCGCGTGGATCATTTGCTCAAGCTCCGCGCCCTGCAGGACGAAACGGGCGGCTTCCAGACCTTCATTCCCCTCGCATTTCATCCCGAGAACACGCCTCTCGACCACCTGCCGGTGACCACCGGGCTTACTGACATTCGCCAGATCGCCGTAAGCCGCCTGCTCCTCGACAACTTCCCGCACATCAAGGCCTACTGGCAAATGATGACGCCGAAGATTGCGCAGATTGCGCTCCGCTTCGGGGCCGACGACCTCGACGGAACGGTAATCGAGGAGAAGATCTACCACGATGCCGGGGCCACCACCCCCCAGGGCCTCACGCGCAAGGAGCTCTGCCGCCTCATCACCGAAGCCGGCCGCGTCCCCATCGAGCGCGACACGCTTTACCGCTCCGTTACCCGCAGTGAGGAAAGCTTCACCGTCGCGGTGTAGCATGGATTTGGTTTAGGGAGCATCCCCCCGAAGATCCAGCGGCTGGAGCGAACGAGCGGACTGCCGGACGAGACGCGCTGACAGCGCAAATCAATTCCGGCGAGCTACTGCTTCTCCACTACGCCATCCTTCATCACAAAGCTCACGTGCTCCACTACCGAGATGTCTTCGAACGGATTGCCCGGAACGGCGATGATGTCCGCATAGTATCCCGGCTTCAACTCACCAATCTGCCCATCCCAGCGGAGCAGCTTCGCGCCGTTGATCATGTCAGCTTGTAGCACGGCCAGCGGCGTCATACCGAATTTCACCATCAATGTCAGCTCGAGCGCCTGAGTGCCGTGCGGAAAAGGTCCCACGTCGGATCCGACCGCGAACGGAACATCGGCGGCAATTTGCTTCCTGAATTCCGCAATCTTGTAGTCGAGCATGGCCGATTCCGCCGCCTGGTCTTGCGAGTCGCGATGGTGCGCGAAGTAGTCGAAGATGGTAAAGGTTGGCACGGCGAAAATCCCCTTCTCCTTCATAAGTCGCATCGTCTCGTCGCTAAGTTGCGTTGCATGGTCGATTGAAGCGACCCCGGCTTCGGCCGCGTAGAGCGTGCCAGGCTCGCCCATCGCATGAACGCCAACAAACGTACCCAGCCGGTTTGCCTCCTCAACAGCCGACGCCAGTTGTTTTTCGGTGTACTGATAGCGCGTGTGCAGCACGCCATCAATCATTCTGTCCGGACCGGTCTCGTAAATCTTCGCAAAGTCCGAGCCTTCTTTGTGCTGCTCCCGAATCACCTCGACAAGTTGCTCGGCACCGTTGGCAAAGTCCGCATTCGACAGCACGTGCTGCGCTGGGTTGAATTGGTTCGCGTCTTCGTGGCCGCCCAGAATGTCGATCGCATTTCCGCTGATGCGCAACCTTGGGCCCGGAATGATTCCCTGATTGATAGCGTTGCGCACGGCGGTGTCGGCCGAGCCTGCGCCCTCCGTGCCCATGTCCCGCTCCGCAGTGAAACCCGCCATCAGGTCTGCCTTCGCGGCCTGTTCGGCGAGAATCGTGCGCCATGGAACCGACTCCTCAACCGTCTGCAAGTCCTCAGCGCCGGGATGCAGAAACAGATGCACATGCGCGTCAATCAGGCCGGGCAGTAAAGTTGTGTCGCCGAGGTCGATCACCCTCGCGCCCTCTGGACGGTCAACCGAAACGCCCACTGCTTTGATGCGTTCGCCCTCGACCAGAACCTCACCGGGCCGAAGGATGCTTCCCGTATCGACGTCAAGCAGCCGCGCCGCATGCAACACGATGGGCGCGCTCGCCGATTGCTGGGCGGGGGCCGATGCTGCATTCAAGGCCGCAAGGGCGAAAACGAAAAGTGCGGGAAGCAGACACCAACGAAGGTTTGGCATGGCTAAAGAATATGCCAGGTTCTCAAGTTGAGATCAACTAGGTTGCCCGCGATCGACGGATCAGCAAGTATGCCCCAAGAAATCCAAGCGGATAACAAATTGCCGCAATTACAAATGAGGGCAAAAGGTCGAGTGCGACGAAGAACGCCGCGCTTTCATCTACACTCAATTTCGTGACATAGAACGCATCAGATGCGCTTCCGAGCCGATGATATTGCGTTAGTCCGTACCACGCCAGATACGCGACAAAGCTGCATACGTGCGAAACCAACAGGATCGACACGAAATACAAAGAGGCTTTCCAGAATCGGGCGCTAGGGCGGGTCAGACGGACGAAGAACGGGTAAGAAATGGACGAGATGAGCCACAACCACTGGCGTTGACCAGAGTGTTCCGCAGGCGACATAGAGAGAAATGAAAGGGCTCCAGCGCACAACACGAGATATGCGAGATTTACCTTGCTCAACACATTCGTTCCTGATGCAGTTTCTAGGTCGCAGAATTCTTAGGAGCCATTATAGGCGCGTGCCCGCTTCTCAGTACGCCCCGATCCCCGTCAGGTTCTGTCCCAGGATCAACGTGTGAATATCGTGCGTTCCCTCGTAGGTCTTCACCGATTCCAAATTCATGCTGTGCCGCATGATCGGATAGTCCTCGGTGACTCCATTTGCGCCGAGGATGTCGCGGGCCAGCCGCGCACATTCGAGCGCCATCCACACGTTATTTCTTTTTGCCATCGAAATGTGCTGGTGCCCGGCCTTCCCGGCGTCCTTCAGCCGGCCCACATGCAGCGAGAGCAACTGCGCCTTGGAGATTTCGCTCGCCATCCACACCAGCTTTTCCTGCACAAGCTGATGACTGGCGATCGGTTGATCGTGGAATTGTTTTCTGGTTTTGGAGTAGTTGAGTGCCGTCGAATAACAATCCATCGCAGCGCCAATCGCGCCCCAACTGATGCCGTAGCGCGCCTGGTTCAGGCACATGAGTGCGGCTTTCAGGCTATCGGCGCCGGGCAGCAGTTGGTCCGCAGACACGCGCACGTCCTCAAGGGAAAGGCTACTGGTGACCGAAGCGCGCAGCGACCATTTGCCGTGAATATCGCTGGAAGTGAAGCCGGGCCGGTCGGTCTCCACGAGAAATCCGCGCACCTGGGTGTCGTCATCCTCCAGTTTGGCCCAGATGATGGCCACATCGGCAATCGATCCTGACGTGATCCACATCTTTTCGCCGTTCAGGATGAACTCATCGCCCGATTTGCGCGCGCGAGTGGTCATGCCGGCTGGATTCGACCCGAAGCCCGGCTCGGTGAGACCGAAACAGCCCAGCTTTTCGCCCGTGGCCAAAGCCGGAAGCCATGCGTTCTTTTGTTCCTCTGACCCGAAGGCGAAAATCGGATACATCACCAGAGCCGACTGCACGCTGACAAAACTGCGCAGTCCAGAGTCGCCGCGCTCCAGCTCCTGCATCACCAGGCCGTATTCAACATTCGACATACCCGCGCAACCATAACCTTCGAGGTTGGCGCCGTAAAACCCCAGTCCCCCCATCGCCGCAACAAGCTCGCGCGGAAATCGCCCCTCGCGAAAACAGCCTTCGATGATCGGGATCACGTTTGCGTCGACGAAGTCGCGCGTAGTGCGCCGGACGAGAAGTTCCTCTTCCGTCAGGCTCGAATCGAGATGGAGAAAATCGAAACCCTGGAATTTGAAAGCCATGGTCGCACCTGCCGTCTCGGCGGATCACCGGGACAGATGAGAGTACCAGCCCATGGCCCTCTTTTCAACGTGGGTCGGAATCGGGTTTCAAGCGGGGCGCTGCATCGGCTTTTCGTGAATGACCATCCAATTCACTCCGAACTTGTCGCGGAACTGCCCAAACCGGTGAGCGAAGAACGTCTCGCCCATCTTCATAAAGACCTCGCCGCCGTCGGTAAGCACATAATAAATCCGCTCTGCCTCGGCATCGCTGTCGACAGAAAGGGTGAGATAAGCGCTGCGCATGGGTTCCACATTCGGGCCGTCGCTCGCCATCACAGTGGTGTCGCCCAGAGTGAAGCGCGCGTGCAGAATGCCCTCCCGGTCCAGGCCCGGCGGCAAATTTTGTGGTGCGCCTTGCGCGCTCATTTCCGCGAATGTCGATTTCATCAGGATTTTAGCGCCCAAATGTTTCTCAATGAAAACTATAGCTTCCAGACAATTGCCGGGAAATTCAAATACGTATTTACCTTCATCGCTTCAGTTTTCCTTTCGGGGAATCGGATTTCAATCTCGAGCTGAAAATTATTCGGGGAATGAGCGCGGGGGTGTTTCTCCTTGTACACCCTGGCCACGAAGGCATCCTACAAACTTCACTTGCATCTTGCAATCTCCAAATGGTAGCAATGGAAATCGGCCGCTGGGGCCGCCCAAGGCCGCCAATGCCAAGATCAGGTGATCCCTTGAATGCCCTCGCAAGCAATCCGCGCATTACGCCATTTCTCTGGTTTGACTCGAACGCCGAGGAAGCCGCCGATTTCTACTGCAGCATCTTCCCGAATTCGCGCCGCCTGAGCGAATTGCGCAATACGGGCGACGCGCGTGGCCCCAAGGGAAGCGTACTGACCGTCTCCTTTGAGATTGACGGCCTGAATTTCACTGCACTCAATGGCGGCTCGGTGGAGCAGTTCACCCACGCCATCTCATTCGTCGTGCGCTGCGAAACGCAGCAGGAGATCGACAACTACTGGGCGAAACTGACCTCCGGCGGCAAAGAGATTCAGTGCGGCTGGCTTGTGGATAAGTTTGGCGTCTCCTGGCAGGTCGTTTCGGCGCGCCTGCCCGAACTCATCAAGGATCCCAAAGCGATGAAGGCGATGATGAAGATGAAGAAGCTCGACATCGTCGAGTTGGAGCGCGCCGCACGCGAAGGTTGAGTCCGGCCTGCATTTTGCGCCTGCTTGCGGCGGGAGCTTTCCGCAACAGGCCTCTCATGATGAAATGGCAGAGTCACTGGAGGCCGTGGAATGAGCAGCCGGCGAGAATTCGTGAAGGGATCGGCACTTGCTGCAACAGGATGTCTCTTGCCCGTGGGTGCAGCGAGCGATGTTTACGCAGCGGGCGAGGCTGCACTGGCCCAAACCGGAACAGGCGACTGGTACAACCGGCCCATGCGTTGGGCACAGCTCGCCTTTGTCGAGGACGACCCCGGCAATTACGACCAACAGTTCTGGCTTGATTACTTCCGCAGCGTTCATGCCGACGCGGCCTGCCTGAGCGCCGGCGGCGTGGTCGCGTTTTATCCCACTCAGATTCCGCTGCAGCAGCGCAGCGCGTGGCTCGGCGGTCGCGACACCTTCGGCGACCTGTTGGCCGGCTGCCGAGCGATGGGCATGAACGTGGTGGCGCGCACAGATTCGCACGCATGCTGGCAGAAGGTGTATGACGCGCACCCTGACTGGATCAGGGTGGACGCAAGCGGCCAGCCCATTCGCCATCCCTCAGATCCGCGCTACTGGGAGACCTGCGCGCTCGGTCCCTACAATTTCGAGTTCATGACCGCTGTGCACGAAGAGATCATGCGCATGTACAAGCCTGACGGCATCTTCACCAACCGCTGGGCGGGCAGCGGCATGTGCTATTGCGAACACTGCGAGCAGAATTTCCGCGCCGCATCGGGCCTGGACCTGCCGCGCACAGACGACCCGCAAAACCCGGCGCGAAAGCAATTCATCGTCTGGCGCCAGCAACGGCTCTTTGATCTCTGGCGCTTGTGGAACGAGAAGGTCAGAGCGATCAATCCAGGAGCGAGCTACATTGCCAACGCCGGCGGAGGTGCGCTCAGCGATCTGGATATGAAGACCATCGGCGAGCTATCTCCCACTCTGTTTGCCGACCGCCAGAGCCGCAAAGGTCTCATGGCTCCGTGGGCCAATGGGAAGAACGGAAAAGAATATCGCGCAACGATGGGAAACAAAGCCATCGTGGGCATCTTCAGCGTGGGCATCGACGACGAGCATCGATGGAAGGACTCAGTACAGAATGGCGACGAGATTCGCATGTGGGTCGCCGACGGCATGGCCCAGGGCCTACGTCCGTGGTTCGTCAAGTTCAATGCGAAACCGATCGACAAACGATGGATGCCGGTAGTGAAAGAGATCTTTGAATGGCATTACGCCAACGAGAAATACTTGAAGAATCTTCGGCCCTTGGCGCGAGTGGGTCTGGTTTATTCGCAGCAGAGCGCATGGTTCTACGGCGGAGATGAGGCGCGCGAGAAAATCGACGAACCGGCGTTGGGGTTCTATGAAGCGCTGATCGAGGCGCGAATCCCGTTCGAGATGGTTCATGATCGCTGTCTCGATGCCGAGCATCTTGCGCCGTTCCGCACGCTGATCCTTCCGAACATTGCAGCAATGTCCGGCGATCAGTGCGCCAGCATACGTGGATTCGTTGAGCGCGGAGGCGGCTTGGTCGCCACCTACGAGACATCGCTCTACGACGAGTGGGGCGTCCGGCGAAAGGACTTCGGCCTGGCCTCGCTACTTGGCGCCTCGTATGCAGGCAAGGTCGAGAACAACATGCTCAATTCCTATTTGAGCTTGGAACAGGATCCCTCAACCAACTCAATGCATCCGCTCCTTCGCGGATTTGCCGACTCCGGTCGCATCATCAATGCCGTGAACCAGGCGGATGTAACTCCGGCCGATGGCGGGCAGTTTACGCCTCTGCGCATTGTTTCTTCCTACCCGGACTTGCCCATGGAGTCGGTGTTTACGCGGACTGGCGCAACGCATCGCCCCGGTGTCTACATGCAGCGGGTTGGGAGCGGCCGCGTGGTCTATTTCCCCGGTGACATCGATCGCACCTTCTGGCAGGTGCTCAGCAGCGACCACGGTAAGCTGCTGCGAAACGCGGTCGAGTGGGCCACAAACGAAGCTCCCCCAGTTACGGTGGAGGGCAAAGGCATTCTGGATGTGGCTGTGTGGGAGCAAGAGAACTCGTTGACACTGCACCTCGTCAATCTCACCAATCCCATGATGATGAAAGGTCCGGTGAGGGAAATCATTCCTGTCGCGGGGCAAAAGATCTCGTTGCGAATTCCGGCAGGCAGGCGCGTCAGTCGCGTTCGTCTGCTCGTCGCCGCCAGAGACGTTCCACACCGCACGGAGCGCGATACGATCTTCCTAGAAACGCCGCCGATCGGGCTTCACGAAGTGATCGCCGTGGATTTCTCAGCCTAGCCGTTGATCAACCCGAATCGACCGCGGGAATCTCACGGGGCAATGCCAAACGGACGGCAATTCAGCTCACGCAGATTTCGTCTCTGTTATCCTGATTGGTTTACTTGGGCAAGGAATGGAACCACACGGACAGGTCTTCGTCCCTGTGGATGGAGGAGGGGCCATGCCGGAGCACAGGGCAAGGAAGCATCATCAGGACCGGGTGGCTGAGACGCTGAGGATAGAAATCGGCGCCATGATTGAAGGCGAGCTTTCCGATCCGCGTATCGATTTCTGCCACGTGAGCGAAGTAGCGCTGAATCCAGGCGGAAAATCGGCGCGCGTTTACGTGGCCGTAGACAGCACGGCGAAGGATATCGCCACGTCCGAAGCGGAAACCATCGCCGGTCTTGAGGCGGCAAAGGGTTATATTCGACGCGAGTTGAAGGAGCGGATGGGAGTTCGGCATGTGCCCGAACTGAGTTTCCTCGCCGACAGGTCGGGCCGCTTCCAGGCGCGCATTGAGGAATTGATGAGCCGGGGGCGCAAATCCAGCGGATCGGGCAAGTCAGCTGGGTCAGACCGCAGCTCACCGAAAGCGGGTCCCGCAGATGCAAATCCATCGCCGGAGAAGGAAGCACCGCTTCGCTGAAACCATGAATCGGAATTCCCGAATGTCCTGTGCTGATGCAGCAACGAATGCGCCGATGGGTATCGGAGCCGGTGCCTCCAGCTCTTCTGACGCCGATCCGATTGCGGCGATTCTTCAGGTTCTGCGAGAGCAGACCAGAAGACGCTCCACTCTTCAGATCCTGGGTGAACTGCACACAGCGCCTTGGCCGGTTTCATCGCCGTATCCTCCTGACCGCCTCTCAGGTTCCGAGTGAATCTGTTAGCCTTGACCCTGTTGCACCATTGAAGGATCTCCGCGCCTCTGCGCAGCGCGGAAGGCGAGCAGGCCCGGTCTGATTCGCCCTTCGCTCTGCATGAATACCAGGGAATTCGTATTGCGCGAAGCAAGCAGCCTCGCGATTTTTGGAGTATCGCCGGAGATGGAGAATCCCGTGGAACCGCTGGTTCCGGATCAACCGGCACGCCTGCCGTGGCGCATGCCTCGCTGGGCCACCATCTCTGAGGCGTCCGTCTTTCTCGCATTCAGCATCTTCTTCCTCGTGTATGGCGTTACGCCCTTACTGGGCGGTGACGGCCTCGGTCTGGTGGGTGCCGACGAACCACGCTATGCGCAGATCGCGCACGAGATGCTGGTGCGCTTCGACGCTGCGCCCACGCTCAAAGACCGGCTAAGCGCCTGTGTGACCCCCTACCTCTACGGGCACCCATGGCTGGAGAAGCCCGCGCTCTATTACTGGCGCGCGATGTTCATCTTCCAGGATTTTGGCGTACACGATTGGGCGGCTCGCCTGCCCTCAGCCACTTTCGCCTTCATCATGGTGGCGCTCATCTACCTGCACATGAAGCGATTCCGGCCCGGCGGCCATCTTGACGCGGCGCTCATCACCGTGGCCTGTGCGGGCATAATGGCCTTCGCGCGCGGAGCATCTACTGACATGCAGATGGCCGCGCCACTGGCCATCGGGTTGCTCGGGTGGTATGCCTGGTACGAAACCGATTCCAAATTCTGGCTCTACGACATCTACTTCTTTACCGGACTGGCGACGCTGGCCAAGGGGCCGGTGGCGCCTTTACTCGCCTTTCTCATCATCGCC
>Ga0181520_10011944_pt1 | contig 11273 bp, 11 predicted proteins | sample PEATcosm2014_Bin_29_FD_132451 | JGI IMG/M metagenome (GOLD analysis project Ga0181520, IMG submission 132451) | Peatland microbial communities from MTU Mesocosm Facility, Houghton, MI, USA - PEATcosm2014_Bin02_30_metaG | ecosystem: Environmental > Terrestrial > Soil > Wetlands > Peat | place...
GCGGTGGTAGTCCTCGGCCTTCATGCCGAAGCGGGGCAGGCGCGGCACGAGGCGGGAGTCGACGATGCGGCCCACCCGTGACGCGATGCGGGTGAAGACGAAGAAGCCCAGGTCGGCCCAGGAATAGGGCACGCATATCCTAGCGCAATGCTCGTCGCGGTAGACGATGTCGTGCGCGAATCCCGGCGGGAGTCTCTCTCGCATCACGGAGAATGGTTTGCTAGTACGGTTCGAGCGCCACTCGGATGCGGCGAGGGCCTCGAGCTTGCGAGCGTATGCTTTCGGGTCGTTTGGTTGTTGTGACTGTAGGATTTCGAACAGATCTTTCGCGACGACCGATCCTGTGGCATGGATCGTCTCATGCCGGCTTCGGCTATCGCGGCAGAGCCGATCCAGATTCGCTCGGGTGCACTCCAGTCCTTTCTCTAGCCGATTCTCCACTACATAGTGCATGATCGCATGCAGCCTTGGGTTTTCTATACGATCCTTTGTCCTCGTGTGATACTGTCGTATGGCGCCGATGCGGTCCAGTTCGTCCGCCTCTAACCACCAAACAGGGTTAGGGTCTACTGAAGGGTCATAGCGTATGGATGATCCTTTTGTGTTTTCTCTCCCGGAAGAGAACCGGGGCAGAACTTCTGCCGCCCAATAGTACCTCAGGCTAAGAGTTTGTGTACTGGCGAAATTAGTGATCAGCTCTAATATGGAGATTTCCCTCGTGCAGATAATCGACGTGGCCTTCGTGTTCTAAGGTTGGTGGCCGCACTGCTTTCCATGGAAATGCTCGTGATCCGGACGGGTAGTCCTGCCTTCGGTGCGCTTCTTTTCCAATAGAATAACAGCGAGATCCGGACGGATCCGTGCGCGAACGCACATAATCCGATGATGGTGCGTTCCGTGACATGACGAATCACCCCACTTTCATGTATATCTTCCGTAGCTGTTTTTTGCTAGACTCTACGGAAATGCCGCAAGAAACAGGCAAACGGTTCCTAAGCCACGCGTCGATGAAGCTCCTCAACCGGCTCGTGATACTTCGCTGCATTCGAAACGAGGGGCCGATATCCCGCGTCGACCTCCAGAAAAGGACGAGGCTAAGCTGGGGGACCATTTCCGCCTCGACCCGGGAGCTGCTCGATTCCGGGATCCTCACCGAGACCGGCGAGGTGGTGACGGACATGGGGCGGCGCCCGGTCGAGCTGGACCTGAACCGGGCGGGGAACTATGTGCTGGGCCTGCAGCTCGGGAACGCGCTTGTGCGGTCGGTGCTCATGGATATCAAAGGCGGCGTCGTCGGCGAGCTAGACGTCCCGGTGAACGCCTCCGGGACTTCCGGCGAGATCATCCGCCGTCTCACCGATACTGGCCAGAGGCTGCTTAGCAAGCAGGGCCTGCGGTCGGGCACCCTGATGGGCATAGGAGTCGCGGTGCCGGGAGCCGTGGATTTCTCGACGGGAGTCTCCTTGTACGCCCCGCAGCATCCGAACTGGAAGAACGTGGCGGTGAAGGAAAGGTTCGAGAAGACCTTTGGGGTTCCATGTTTCGTCGACCATTCCTTCAATTGCTCCGCCCTGAGTGAGCAGCTTTTCGGGCTCGGCAAGGGACTGCAAAACTATATTTGCGTACTGATCGGGACAGGAGTCGCCGCAGGCATTGTACTCGGGGGCGAAGTTTATCGGGGGGAAAACGGTCTCGCGGGGGAATTCGGGCACACCTGCATCGAGGAGAACGGCCTGCTCTGCGCCTGCGGCAACCGCGGATGCATCGAGGCCTACATTTCCGGACCCGCACTCGTCGCGTCGGCCAGGAAGGAACTGAGAGGCAAGCGGGCCGGAGCCTCTCCTCTCGCCGCGGCGGGCGATAGAAAAGGTATAACTGCGGAGCACATCTACCACGCGGCGCAGCAAGGGGATGCCCTCGCTATCCGCGTCTTCGCGAGGATGGGGACGGTGCTCGGCATCGGCATCAGCAATCTCATCAATATTTTCAATCCGCAGACAGTCATTCTAGGCGGCTTCGTGTGCCAGGCGAGCGAGTTCTTTCTCCCCAACTGCATAGAAGCCGTAAATAAGAAGGCTTGGCACGCATCACCTAAAGACGTGAAGGTCTCTCAGCTCCTCCGTAGCGCCGTGCGCGGAGCGGGCGTGCTTGTCCTTGAGCAACTTTTTACCTCGGGCCAGATCGTGGACCGCGCGATATCCCTAAGAAAAAAATAAAGCCAGAACGGATCCACCCGAAAAAACAGCCTTGACAAGAACAGGAACTCATGATGATATATCTCGGAACTTGAGATATATCGCTACCTCAATGCAAGGAGTAGGGCATGAAGAAACTTCTATTGATAGTCTTGGCATTGGCGCTCCTGTCGCCGATCGCGTTCGGGCAGGTGAACACCGAGCTCAAGGGGACCATCACATGCTGGACCTGGGCGCCCGCGCTGAAGAGCGTGTACGCCGGTTTCAAGAAGCTCTATCCCAACATCGACCTCGAGATCACGCCGATGTCGTGGTCGGACGCGCACGACAAGGTGCTCGTCGCTATGGCTTCCGGCAGCGGCGCTCCCGACCTGCTCACGATCGACTCGGGCTACATCCAGAAGTTCATCGATCAGGGCGGCCTGGTCGACATGTCCGACTTCATGAACCCGATCAAGGACAAGTTCCCGCCCTTCAAGGTCCAGAACGATTCCGATTCGAGCGGGCGCATCTTCGCGGTGCCCTTCGACGTCGCGCCCGTCGGCTTTTTCTATCAGAAGTCCATCGTCGACAAGTACAAGATCGCCCTGCCCGAGACATGGGCCGACTTCATATCACTGGGCAAGCAGCTGAAGGCCAAGGGCGTCTACATGAATACCGTCTCGGTCGCCGCCTCTTCGATGGACCAGAGCCTTCACGGGGAAGTCGGTCTGCTCGGCCTCCTCACCCAGCAGCAGGGCGGGGCCTGGTTCGACGCCGATCTGAAGCCGACCTTGAACACCAAGGAAGTCGTCACCGCCATGAAGCTCATAAAGGAGATGGTCGACTCGGGCATTTCCGCGAACGAGAGCATGGGCTCCCCCTCCTACCAGCAGGGCTATGCCGACGGCAAGATCCTGGGGGTGGTGTCGGGCGCCTGGTACGTCAACGCCCTCAACGATTTCGTAAAGCCGGGCGCCTCGCAGTGGGGTAACTGGCGCGTGGCCCTGATGCCGGCCTTTACCAAGGGCGGAGTGCGCGCCTCCAACCTCGGCGGCTCCGAGCTCGCGATTCCCGCCCAGATCTCGGACAGCCAGAAGAAGCTCGCGATGACCTTCATCAAATTTGCCTGCGCGAGCCTCGAAGGCGCCAAGGTTCACGCCGACTCGAACGAGCTGCCAGCCTTCCTCCCCGCCTACAGTACCGACATCATCCAGAACAAGACCTTCGACGTCATGGGCGACCAGAAAGTCTATAAGATGCTCGCCCAAGTCGCCCCCAAGGTCCCGACGACATGGAGGATCCCCCCTCAATACACTCAAGTCCAGTCAATCCTCCAGGCGAAGATGAACGCGATCCTCACCGGCAAGGTGTCGGTCGAGCAGGGCCTCAAGGAGGCCCAGGACGAAGCACTATCGAAGTAGCATCTCTATCAACCGCGGGTCCACAGGGAAGGGACCCGCGGAGCGTAAACACCTGCCTGAGTAGGAGCGATTCTGTGACACGGAAAAGCCTTTTTCATGAAATAAGCCGACACAGGCAGGCTTATCTTTTCGTCAGCCCGTTCTTCATCCTGTTCATGGTCTTCGGGCTGTACCCTATCATCTACTCCTTCGTCCTCAGCCTCAACGAGTGGCATTCCGCGAAGGTCTGGCACTATGTCGGCCTGAAGAACTACGCCACCCTCCTGTTCAAGGACCAGGTGTTCTGGACCTCGCTGTACAATGTCGCGTACATATTTGTCATCAACGTTCCCGCGATGATCTTCCTGGCCATATTCATAGCTCTGGCCCTGAACAACCCAACGCGGCGCCATAAGGACCTCTTCCGCATCATCTACCTCCTGCCCTACGTGACCTCGGTGCTCTCCATCGCGATCGTGTTCTACGTCTTCTTCGACGACCAGGCGGGGCTGGTGAATCTCCTCATGGGCAAGCTGGGCATGCCGCCCGTCCACTGGCTCACCTCGCAAACGATGTCGAAGGTCTCCATAGATATCCTGATCACCTGGAAATGGACGGGCTACAACATGATCATCGCCCTGTCCGGCCTACAGAGCATCGAGCCACAGATTTACGATGCGGCCAAGATCGACGGGGCGGGCGGAATCAGGACTTTCTGGCGGATAACCTTCCCTCTCCTGCGCCCGGTCATCGGCTTCATGTTCATCACGGCCACCATCGGCACCTTCAACCTGTTTACCGAGCCGTACTTCCTCACGAACGGAGGGCCAGGTTACTCGTCGCTCACCCTTGTGCTCTACCTCTATCGCTCCGCTTTCAAGTTCTTCCAGCTCGGCTACGGTTCGGCCATAGCCTTCCTCACCTTCATCCTGGTGTTGATACCCTCGGTGGCCCAAGTGCGCATCTGGGCCGACCACGACCGCAGCTACGCGGCGGGATGAGGAGACGGCCATGCTGAGAAAGACCCTCGGGACCGTCCTCTTGATCGCCGGAGCGGCGATCTTCATCTTCCCCTTCTATTTTATGCTCATGGGCTCGTTCAAGAGCAATGCCGAGATATTCTCCATGAAGATCCTGAACCTGCCGGAGGCCGGCTTCGATCCGCAGTACTATGTCGCCCTTTTCGTGAAGTCTTACTTCGGGCGCTCCCTGCTGAACAGCGCCATCGTCTCCCTGATCTTCATCGCCCTGATCATCTTCTTTTCCTCCCTGGCGGGCTTCGCCTTCGCCAAGTACCGCTTCCCGGGCAGGAACGTCCTGTTCATCGCCCTCCTGGCCACGATCATGCTACCTCCCCAGGTCACCTACATCCCGCTCTTCATCCTAATGACCAAGCTGAGATGGGTGAACACCTATCAAGCCCTGATCCTGCCGCGGCTCCTGCAGGGCTTCGGCCTGGCCTTCAGCACCTTCCTCATGCAGCAGTACATGGGCTACGTGCCGGACGAGATCCTCGATTCCGCCAGGATGGACGGCTGCAGGGATTTTCGGATCTATCGCAAGATCGCCTTCCCCATGGTGAAGTCCGGGCTGGTCGTCATCAGCCTGATCGTCTTCATGGACATCTGGAACGACTTCACCTGGCCGCTCATAGCGATCAGCAAGCTTGACATGTACACGGTCGCGCTGAACATAGCCAGGCTCTTCGGAACGCAGCGCGATGTCTTCTGGGGCCAGATCATGGCGGCCTGTTTCATGAGCTCCCTGCCCCTAATAATCATATTCCTGGTCTTCCGCAAGACCTTCATCTCCGGGATCGCCGCGGGGGCCTTCAAGTGACCGGCGAATATTGGCTCGAATCGCAATAGAGGAGGCTGTCGATATGCTGGCATTCGATTACTACAACCCGGTCCGCGTCTATTTCGAGAACGGCGCCAGGAAGCGCATCGGCGAGCGCTTAAAAGGCAAGTACGGGAAAGTGCTCCTGGTCTCCGCGAAGGGGCCGTTCCGCGAAAGCGGCCTCTACGCCGAGGTCAAGGCGCAGCTAGAGAGCTCGGGCGCAATTGTCCTCGAGATGGGCGACATCGACTCCAACCCCAAGATGCATAGCGTGTACGAAGGCGTGAAGATCGCGCACGACAACCGCGTGGACGCCTTGGTGGCCCTGGGCGGCGGCAGCGCCATGGACTGCGCCAAGCTCATGGCCCTCTCGGCGAAGACCGGCATAGACCCCAACGAATACGTATGGGGAAGCCGCCCGGGAGTCACCGAATCCCTGGATACGGTGATGATCCCGACCATCGCCGCCACGGGCACGGAGCTGAACAACACTGCGGTGGTCGTCGACGAGAAGACCAAGGACAAGTCCTGGTGTTTCACCGAGTATCCGCGCTATTGCTTCATCGACCCGGAGGTCTCGGCGTCGCTGCCCGCCACCCTCACGATCTGGGGCGCGATGGACGTCCTGAGCCATACTTTCGAGTACTACTTCAACGGGAAGACCGACAGCGAGTTCCAGCTCTGCTTCTCCGAGGCACTCATCGCCGCGACGATGGCCGCGCTCGAGAAGCTCGTCCGGGACCCCTCCGACGTGGCGGCGCGCGGCGAGATGCTCTGGTGCTCGACCATGACCTGGGGGACGGGGCTGACCAAGATCGGCCGCGGGGACCCGGACATGACCTGCCACAACATCGAGGAGCGCTTCAGCGGCCATTTCGACACCCACCACGGCGGCTGCCTAGGCATCATCACCCCGCGCTGGATGTGCCTGGCGATGAGGCGCGAGAGCGGCATCTTCGCGCGCTTCGCCCGTAAAGTCATGGGGGTCGTCTGCCGAGACGACGACGAGGCCGCCGTCCTGGGCGTCAGCGCCTATATCGAATGGCTCAAGAAAGTGCGGGCGCCTCAGGTTTACTCGGACCTGTCCGACAAGATCGACTTCGACGACGGCGAGCTGCTGATCGTCGCCAATAAAATCTGGCAGATCTGCAAGGGACGGATCGGCAGGCTGACGCCGATGAGCTTCGAGGACATCAAGACCATTCTTTTCGCGGGCAAGAGGGAATTGAAATCGCCGTTTCAAGTCTAGCAACACAAGGAGAGATTCCACGATGAGTCAATCGAGAAGTTTCGAATTTATGGATGATCGGGCGTACATGATACCCGTTACCTTGACTGATCCCGAGAGGCTTTTGCGCAAGCCGATCGAGCGCTACGAGAGCAACACCCGCTATTGCATGACCTATCTGACCGATCGCGACGCGCTGGCGCGGCTCTTGCCGCCGGGCTTTTCCCCCACCGAGCGGCCGACCGTCCAGGTCAACTACACTATTTGCCGGAACATCGACTACATGGCGGGCCGGGACTACAGCCTGGTCGGCGTCGATGCCCTGGCTCGCTTCGACGGCGAGGTGGATCACCTGGAGGGCTATTACGGGCTCGTCCTGTGGATGGACAAGTATTTGCCGATGGTGATGGGGCGCGAGATCATGGGCGCGGCGAAGATCCTCTCCGAGGTGCCTCCCATGCGCAGCTTCGAGGGCAGGAAATGCTTTTCCATGTCGGAAGAGGGCTCACTCCTCATCGACGGCGAGTTCTGGGACCTGAAAGAGCTTGCCAGGGCCGAGATCGCCGCCCGCCTGGCCGCCGGCGGCGACCGGCAGTGGCTCGGCTGGAAATACATACCCAACGTCACGAGCGACGGTGCGGACATCAGCTGTGCGACCTACCTGCCGGTGAAGCGGGACGTGAAGCGGATGTGGTCGGCCCATGGCAAGCTCGCGTTCCACGAGACGCCATGGGAGCACGCCCCCCTCTCTGGCCCGATCGTGAACAAACTGATCCGAATGCCCATCCTCGAGTACCTGGACGCATGGGTGCAGGAGGACTCCTGCGACTACCTCTTCCGCGAGGATCGCGTCCTGAGATGAACGTGGTCCTGGAGGCGATTCTCGGCTGGAGGAGTGTTTGGCTCTTCAAGGGCGATCTTATCGAGCTGGACGAACTGGAGACTCTGGTCGAGGCGGGACGTTACGCTCCAAGCGCGAGCAATTCGCAAGATTGGTTCTTCACCGTCGTCCAGTCCCGGGAGAGATGATCGAGCGCATAGGCGGATGGATAATCGCGGAAATCGAATTGAGCGGGAACGTGGTTCTCCAGAATTCGCTACTGCAGGACTGGGGCGGCCTTTTCCGAAACGCTCCCTCGCTCATAGTTATCTCGACAGGAAGCGACAGCCGGACCGAGAGCATTGATGCCGCCGCTGCGGCGGAAAACATCCTGATAGCAGCCGAGTCGATGAGCCTCGCCTCGTGCTGGATAGGGACAGTCCCATGCTCGCCTCCAGTCTGCACCTAGACTCCTACGCCCAGAAACTGCGGATTCCCGAGGGATACCGCCCGCAGATCAGGATCACATTGGGCCATGTAGCGGGAATTCAGCCGCCCCGCCCCGGCGAGAAGGCAGAACCTGGTCTCCTACATATTCGGGGATACCACAACATCATGCAGCCAAAGGCAAAATGAGTAAGCTCGTTCAAGCCTTGACTTGCAGCTCGTAAGGATTCGCATTTCAGATGGAGGTCATCAATGAGAGCTCTATACAAACAGACACCTGCCGCATTCGTCCTTGCTTTCTTCCTGAGCACCGCGGCCTATGCGCAATCCTATAAAGTCGCGGTCGCTCAAATCCCGACGACAGAATACTACAAGAATCTAGCGATGGCCATCGCGGAGTCTTCCGGCTTGAACTTCGACATTCAGGCGGTGCCTCTGGCGCGCAGCGTCTATCTCATCGAGAATAAGCAGATCGATCTTTCCCTTCCAATGCTTGCGATGAAGGACTCCGACAAAGTCAAGGCCCTGGACTATGATTATTCGACTACCGTGTTATGCCGGTCCTGTTTCGTGCTCGTCACCAACAAGGCCAAGCCCGTGGATATCGACGACCTCAAGAAGGGCAACTCCAAGCGTTACAAGATCGAGGCCGACGTCTCGATGGCCAATCAGTTCGAATTCACCGCTCTCCCCTCTACGAACGCAGAAGCGAGCCTGAGGAAGGTCAGCGACGGGACAATCGACGGATATATTCATGGGCAGGCCGTAACCGACGCGGCCTTGAAGGCGATCAAAGCCTTGAACCTCAAGCGGCAATTCTATGAGAATCTGGACCTGGTATGCCTGCTGCAGAAGGGCAGTCGCGGAGGTCCCATAGACACGATGATCAGCGACTCGATCAAGAAGCTTAAGGATAGCGGGCAGTACGAGAAGATCATGGGCAGCCTAATCAAGGCCCTAACCTACGACGACTGGCAACCCTGATTTACGCTCTTGAAGCTATGATTATTAGATCGAAGCATATCGTCCCCATAGGGGCGATGCTACTGACCCGGCAATAAAACAGTGGACGTGAGCATCGAAAAAGGGCCGCAAGGCTAAGCCCTTTTTCGATGCGATGACAGCTTTTCAATTGCCGGGTCAGTAATAATTCCCTTCACCGCGTTCATAACCTATCTCATGCTGGATCAGACGAAGAAACGGAGCGACCTTCTCAAGACCAGACGATGCGCATGACCGAGCCGGTTGCAATGACGTACATTGCGACCAGCTGCAACATCGACAAGCCGGTAATGAATGAGAAAATCAATGCGTTCAGGAAGGAGAGAATTCATGAGGCTTCGCAGTAAAGTACTGGTTCCCATCATTATCGTCTTCTTCGTGGGCTTCGCGTCGTTTATCGTCTATCTCTCTCTGGACCAGTCCAGGGAAAAGGGCGCAGAGCTCCAGACCTACGCGGAAAACCTGACAAATCTGGCAGCGACTGTGAACAGTGACTACCTGTGGAACCTCGATACTCAGGGCCTGAATCAGAGCTTAGGCTCCTTCCGCAAGATCCGCGAGGTGGTGGCTATCGAGGTGCTGGACGCCAAGGGGATTCCCGTGGCCAAGCTTGAGGCCGACAAGAAGCCGCCCAACTTAATCGTGAAAAAAGCTGATATCGCTCGTGAGGGAGATAAGATCGGAGTGGCTGTTCTTACCTTCACGGACTCGTACGCGAGGGAAGAGATCGCGGCCCTGACCATCCTGCTGGCCATACTCGCCGCTGTCATCTTCGTGATTATATTCGGTGTTCTACTGGGCGTGACAGGGCCACTCGTATCGGCGATCAAGAGGCTCCTAGAGCTAATAGGAGCGATCGCTACGGGCGACCTCACACTAGAGAGAGAAGAGGCCCTGCTGGCGAGGAAGGACGAGATAGGCGACATATGTCGTTCGGTGGAATCGATGCGGGAAAGCCTGCGCGGCACGCTGCGCGCGATCCAGGTCACAGCCGAGAAGGTGAGCGCAGGATCCGGACAAATCAGCAAGACCGCCCAGGTGCTCTCGCAGGGCTCCGGGGAGCAGGCGGTGAGCGCCGAGGAAGTGTCCGCCTCTATGGAGGAGATGGCAACAACGAACAAGCAGAACACCGACAACTCTATGGCGACCGAGACCCTTTCGCGCAAGGCCGCCCAGGATGCGGAGGAGGGGGGCAAAGCGGTGGCGGCGACCGTCCTGGCCATGAAGAATATCGCCTCAAGCATCTCAATCATCGAGGAAATAGCTAGGCAGACAAACCTCCTAGCCCTGAACGCGGCCATCGAGGCGGCGCGCGCCGGGGACGTGGGCAAAGGCTTTGCCGTCGTGGCCGCAGAGGTAAGGAAGCTTGCCGAGCGCTCGCAGAAGGCCGCCGGAGAAATATCCGTTATGTCATCGGAGTCAATGACTGTCGCTGAGAAAGCGGGGACCCTGCTGGACAGCATGGTCCCGGATATCAAAAAAATGGCCGAGATGATGCTCGAGATATCCAGTGCAAGCCGGGAGCAGAATATCGGCGTCGAGCGGGTCACCTCGGCGATAGGCCAACTCGACCGGGTCATCCAGCAAAACGCGTCGACGTCCGAGGCACTGGCCTATTCCTCAGAGGAGCTGTCCGGACAGGCGACCGGGCTGCAGGCGGCGATGGCTATTTTCAAGCTCTCAGTCTCGCCCTCACCTGCGCAATCCGTCGTAAGATGGGAAGAGACGGCTAGAGGGGGGAGCGTTACCCTGACGCATGTTCCCTTGCCGCTACGACCCAAGCAAAAAACCGGCACAAGTGCGATCATGATCCACAAAGATTCACCCGATGATACATTCGAAGAATTCTGAACGGAAATCTAAATAGTAAAATAGGTCACGCCTAAGGCCGGGTGCTGAGGTCTCTCTCTATACAAAATATAGTGGAATAGAATCGGCTCATGGAAACCCGATTCAAGGCAATAGACTGAGAGCATCTTTCCCCGATGCTGCCGGACTCCAAGGATTGAGTGACAACCGACCATATCGTGCATTTTACGCTCGATGTGGCCAACATCGTGCCGTTCGATCGTTTCGTTGTGAATTAACGGGCAGCGAGAATGAGCAATACCATCCCCAACTGCTCATCGCCCTGCGTTGTACTGCTTTAGTCATAGGATCTTCTCGAGTCAGCAAATCGAGAAGGCGACCTGGAATGATGTGGCCGTGCGGTACGACTGCGCCAACCAGCATTCCGGCTACACAAACGGGAAGGAGGCGCGGGGTCATCGGGGCGGCTGGCCCCAGTCATTCTAGCCCAGCAGTTTCTCGTAGCGGTGGTAGTCCTCGGCCTTCATGCCGAAGCGGGGCAGGCGCGGCAC
>Ga0181520_10011945_pt1 | contig 11273 bp, 11 predicted proteins | sample PEATcosm2014_Bin_29_FD_132451 | JGI IMG/M metagenome (GOLD analysis project Ga0181520, IMG submission 132451) | Peatland microbial communities from MTU Mesocosm Facility, Houghton, MI, USA - PEATcosm2014_Bin02_30_metaG | ecosystem: Environmental > Terrestrial > Soil > Wetlands > Peat | place...
GACCGCGTGTTGCAGGGGATGGCGGGGTGGGAACTGCCGCAACCGGACTATAGCAAGGCCAAGGCGGTGAAGGCGGCAGAGGTTCACGATAGGTCTAAAGGAGGTCAACGCAGCAAGGCGCGCTGACAATAAACCTCCCGAAGCCGTCTTTTGCTGGAGCCGCTGGCGGAGGCTGGCGCAGGGACGTAGTCGTCCCAATGTCCGGCCCGGACGCTCTTAATACGGATTGTTCTGATTTGCTGCTGCCCCGCTGGGGCGTTCTTAGCGGCAAATCTCTCTGCACGTGCCGCCGCTGGCGGCTGTACTTCGTGCAGTTCCAATCTCATTGTGCCGGGAAGGATGCCCTTTCCACGCTGCAACCGCCGATCGTCCCGGCGTTTTCCGCTCCCCATCCATGCGGGGCCTGTGTCCTGCCCTGCAACGTCCGCCACTGAAAACCATGCAGGAGTAGACCAAAGTTTCTTCTTTCATCAAGTGCCCCCGCTTCATGCGGCTTTATGGCAGAGCCGGTCGGAACCCGTCGGTGATTCAGGTGGAGCAGTGACCGACACAATCTTCACCTCCAAATCAGACAAGAGCCGTTCCTCGTGGGCTGCTTGGATGTGCTTGGCTCGACGCGGTAGTGTCGGTTTTTCGCGATGAACCTTTGCACCCATGCCGAGTCATCGCGGTAAAAGACAGTATCTTCGGCACACCTCACAATCAAGCGGTTGATCTCCTCTGCCTCTTGGTGGCTGATACTCCTTCTACGGCAGCTAAAATTTGCGAAAGAGAAGTCGGCGAGATCCTTGTCAATGGTCAAGTCTGGCCTGATCCGAATTGCTAGATTTGGTGCGAGAGGTACAATGCGGTTGATAATAAGCCGGTCCCTCGTCTCCTCGATTGCCGCTGGAAAATCACTCGTGAAGAACGGGCTGTCGTTGAAGTCATTGAGCAAGATGTCCCACCTGCAATTTCCGAAGATGGCGAGGGACCGACGGATCGAATTGATGCCGATGGCCTGCGGAAACTTCGGATCAACCTCGATTTCTACCTCCCCGTTACCTAGAAGTTCGACAAGGTTCCCGCCGCGTAGCCCTAGCGACTTTAGCTCCTTGAGCGGCGGCGGCATCAGCCCCCGTGCGTCCATCATGGCGGCCACGGTTTCGACAGTGCTCTTCAACGGCCCAGACTGAATGCGCATACCTGCCGGAGAACAGGATACGACGTAGGCGGCAAACCCGGCGATTGTGTAGATGCACTGCTCGTCGATCTTGTCTTCAATGAGCTTCGCCAATGCCTTGTTATATTCCGGCTCGATCGTTTTCAGAAATACCTCGATCGCCCGGTCCTCCTTTAGATAGGCATTCGTGCTGCCGTCATTGATTCCGCAGACATTTTCTGATTTTGGCGTGAACTGTCTCAAGTCGCTCTTCTGTGTTGCATACATTCGGTTACCTAAGACCGGCGAATAGAAGTGCTTGAGATGCACCTGCGGGATGTAGTGGTCAAGCGGCATTTGGCCTTAATGTTATACGATCCTGGTCACCTTGACGGTCATGCCTTCACAATCCGCGTCATTGCGGCTTCGCTTGATTCGCCTCAAACCACTTCCGCACCTTCTGCTGAACTCGATATTGATCGGCGGGCGTCAGGTGTGACGCGGATTCATCTCGGGATTTCGCAGCGACTTTCGCCAGCGAGGCGTCCAGCTTGCCAGCAGCCGCTATATCAGACCAGAAATAGGCTTCTGCGTAATCCCGAGGCACGCCTTGGCCATTGTGGTACAAAATTCCGAGGTTATATTGCGCCATGGCATAGCCCTGCTCGGTGGATTTGCGCCACCAAAAAGCAGCTTGCGTGTAGTCCCGGGGCACACCCCGGCCCTTGGCGCAGGAAAGCCCGAGGTTGTATTGCGCCTGGGTGTCGCCCTGCTCAGCAGCCTTGCGCCACCAAAAAGCAGCTTGTATGTAATTCTGTGGCACACCTTGGCCGTCGCAGTACAGCACGCCAAGCTTGAATTGCGCCGACGCAAAACCCTGCTCGCCGGCCTTACGATACCACGCCGCCGCTTGCGTGTAGTCTTGGGACACGCCCTGGCCGTTGTCGTACAAATACCCGAGGCTGTATTGCGCCCAAGCATCGCCCCGATCAGCAGCCTTATGCCACCAAAAAGCAGCTTGTGCATGGTCCTGGGGCACACCTTGGCCATTGTCGTACATTAGCCCCAAGCGGCCTTGCGCCAAAGCATCGCCCTGCTCAGCCGCCTTGCGAAACCAGGTTGCCACTTGTACGTAGTCTTGGGGCACACCATGGCCGTCGTGGTACAAAACCCCGAGGTTGAATTGCGCCCTGGCGACGCCCCGCTCGGCAGCCTTGCGATACCAAAACGCCGCCTGTGCGTAGTCCTGGGGCACACCTTGTCCCTTGTCGTACAAATATCCGAGATTGAATTGCGCGTCGGCATTGTCTTGTTCAGCATTCTTGCGATACAACGCTGCGGCTTGCGTGTAATCCTGGGGAACGCCCTGACGCGCATCGTCATTCACGTCGGATTCGGGCGGTTGTTTCTCGCTATATCCCAACTGCGCCATGAACATTTCTTGTATCTTGCCAATCTTAGTTCCACCGATAAAGATTCCGAAATATGGCGCGAGGAATATAGGCCAAAGCAAGGCAACTATAGCCGAAATGTAATTTCGTTGAACCAATAAATAAATTACTCCTGCCGGGACAGTGATCCATTTCAGGAGGACGAAGAAAACCCCGAATCTTGCCATAGCTACATTGACATATCTGTATCGGACGAAAGACCACAGTATAGTCAAAATAATAAATACGCCGATGACCTCCCACCATTCAAAAACTATTAGGAGCACTGGTACAATAGACTGGCTCAAAAAAGCTGGCCATATTCCCCACTCAATCGCTCGCAACATAGACCATTGCAAGTTCTCTTGGTCGCTAAATCCTTGGTTCCACGCCATAGAGCTACGCCCTCCGGACGGCAAAATCGGAGCCGTCCTTGTCGTTAGTGGCGAATGGCTTTTCGCCTTCTCTTCCGCAAGCATCTTTACTTCAAATTCTCTTGCGGAAGAGCCAATATCCTGACCATCCGATAAAGAGAATGTCCAGACACAGATCAATCGGTTGCCACTGTGTCCGCTGCATACGTATCGGCAAGAACGGGTTCAAAAGAAGCGCAACCGCGACAAAAATCCACGTCCAAACTTGCTGTCCTGCCTTGTACACTCTCCACGCCCAATAAACTGCGCCAACCGTGATGACAAGCCGGAGCACCATGTAAAAGCCGTAAGGGTGCTTGCCGGTCGCTGCAATGAGCAGCAGCACCGCGCCAAGCATTGTCAGGGCTACTTCCAAGATTCGTTCACGGTTCATAATTGTTCCCATTGAATATCCTACTGCTCAGGTCTGGAGTTAAGCGCCTATTGCCGGAGACAGCGTCCTCGGTTGGCTTCTCGGGCGGCGATTATGACGGGCGCGGTCAGACGCGGCGCTGCCTACGGCAGCGCTCAAGCGCACGGCGTGGGCGACGAAATAAAGCTTAAGACAGTATGGGGGCGAATAGACGCAGGAAGTAAGCGCAGGGCCGTGCGGCGTCAGCGCTTGAACTGGCGGCGGATCGCGAGCAGGAAAAGGCCGCCAAGCGTAGTGGTCAGCAGCAGTTCGAAAAGAGCAAACATACGGCCCCACGGGTAACTTGGAACATAACGCAGTTCGCGCTGGAAGCCCGCAACAGAGATCGAGGTCATCAGGCTGTGGAGGATCATGCCCCAAAAACCGGATGGATGCTCGGCTGGATGGGTATAGAAGAATGTCCTCCAGTCCACATATCCGAGCCATCCGGGAATGTTGCCGGGCGGAGGGTTGAACTCGATGCCGGGAACGGGATAGAGAAACGCAAATGCGGCCAGGAAAAAAACCAGCCAGAGAAGCGGCATTGTGTAGCTCTCCCCGTAGGCGCTAGCGTACTTGTAGAGCGCAACTAAGCTGAAGTGCTGATCCAGCCATCGGAGCGGCCTCCAACGCCAGCGGCTGTGCAGCCTCTTCATCTCCATCTCGCCGTAGTGGAAGTCGCCAGCGGTCCAGTAGTCTTTGCGGTCGTCGTAGTTCCTTTTCAGTTGCTGGTAGAGTTCGGCAATCAGGACATAATTACGTTCGTCGTGGCTATCCGGATGCGGCCGCAGGGCCGATGCCACCGGACGGTCGAGGCTGACCTTTTCCTCCAGAACCGTGCGTTTGCCGCCGCGCTTGCGCTTACGCCAAGTGACGGAAGAGAAGTTGACTCCCGAGACATCACAGTTAAGGAAAAGGGCTTGGCCAAGATACGTCTTGTAGAAGACGATAGCCTCCGGATGGGAAAACTGCGCCAAGGAAAATACCGGCCCAGGGAGGGTATCGTCCGTCTCGGGTTCCAGTTTCTTATCTCCGCGGAAAACGGTCTCGCGGAAAGCGGCTGATACTAAGAATTTCGCTTGGTTGAAGAGAACCACCTTGGCGAATGTAACTTCCTCGAAGTTGGCCTCCAGTGTGAACCCGGCGCCCAGAAAGAAGGCGTCCTGTTTGAACGTGGCGTGTGAGAAGACAGCGTCCTGCAAGAACATGGCACGGCTGAAGTTGGCCTCTTGCTTGAACATCACTTGGTAGAAGTAGCCAGTCTGCATGAAAGAGGCGCAATGGAACGTGGCGCTCTGCTCGAACGTGGCATCGGAGAAGATGACGCTCTGGGTAAACGTGGCCTCGGAGAAATCGGCTCTTTGCGTGAACGCGGCATGGTCGAACCTGCATCGCGTCTTGAATTCTCTACGTGCGTATTTAGCGGACGGGAAGAAGAACCGCGTGAAATCGGCGACTTCTTTGCGGTCTGTTGCTTCCGTCAGTGTTCTTTCGAATTCCTGCTGAAATTCGGAGTCGCTTTTTTGCGGATCGCGCGAGTGCATGAGGCAGACCGGTTCCTCGTCATGCCCTGGAGCCGGGTGGTAAATTGAGCGCCCACAATGTTCATGTCCACTTGACATCATGATCGGACAGTGAGTGACACTGTTCATCGCGGAGGAGCGTACGGTTTCGAGGGGCTCTGTCTTATCGGCCACGCCAGGATTTTCCTGGGACTATCGGTACCAGTCAATTGACAGAATCTCTGGTTGTCGTCATCTTACGCTGCCGCGCGAATAGATTGCTGCTTTCCGGCGCTTCTCCCTGGAGAACTGCGCTGCCTACGGCATCGAGTGGAGGGTGACACCCCACCCCGGCGACATGCGATCGGGCTGAAACCATGGCGCACTGGATCACGCGCCCATTCATGACCGCTAAACTACGGCATCCAAAGCTGACGAATCGCAATGATTAACTCGGAAGCTTAGCGCATCCAACCTGAGACCCGCCTTCTCATCCCATCTGTTCCTGCCCCCCCACGCCGAACCTACGTGCGTACAAGCGCACCGCAATAAGGAAGTTTCACCGAATTTCTTCCTTCGTCAAGCGCCCCCGCTTCAGGCAACGGTCTAGCCGAGGCGGGAAGAACCCGTCAAGGGTCTCCGCTGCGCTCCGATGAACGGGCACCGAACGCCCGCCCTGGACTGAACCTTCCCGCCTCCGCCCGTTGCGAAAAGCCATGAAGCGGGAGCACTCAACGAAAAAAATTGGTTTTGGGTGCTCTTCCGTTTCGGACGCCAATTCGCCCCACAGCGGGCAACTGAGGAGCATCGATATGCCATATCCCATCGCAGCAACTACAGCAGCCAACGTCACCAGCAATGGCGCAACCCGCAGCCGGAACGCCGCGCCGCACAGGAAAAATGCGGCGCAGCGGACCCGCAGCGACTCGCCCTATCAGCAGCGGACCACACAGCGCGACAACCCCACGCAACTGCTCATCAAGCAGGCCGTGGACTACCTGATCCAGCAGCTTGAAGCGGGCAAGAGCGAAACCCTGACCGCCTACCTGAATGCAATGGCCCGATTCCATTCCTATTCGTTCGGGAACATCTTGCAGATCGCCAGACAGCGCCCGACGGCCACGCGCGTGGCGGGCATCCGCAGATGGAACGAGATGGGCCGGTTTGTGAAGCGGGGCGAAAAGGGAATCCAGATTCTCGCCCCGATGGTCGGCTACCGTCGCAACCGCAAAGATGCAGCCTCCGAGCAGGAACCGGAAACGAAGCCTCAGCCCGTGCTGATCGGCTTTCGCGCCGTATACGTGTTCGATGTGGCGCAGACCGAAGGCTCGGGCCTGCCGGAGTTCGAGCACAGCATTACCGGCGAAGTGGGCGAGCACCGCGACCGGCTGATCGATTTCCTCGCACAGCAGAACATCGCGCTCGAATTCAACGAGAAGATCGCCCCCGCCCTTGGCGTCAGCTACGGCGGAAAGATCGCCCTGCTCCCCGGCCAGTCGAAGGCCGAGGAATTCGTCAGTCTGGTTCACGAGACGGCGCACGAGCTGCTACACAAGGCCGAGCGCCGCACCATGACCACGCAGACCGTGCGCGAGACGGAAGCCGAGGCCGTGGCCTTCATCGTGGGCCAGGCCGTTGGCTTGGAGATGGGCAGCGCTTCGAGCGACTACATCCAGATGTACGCGGGCAACGCAACGCTTCTGGCCGAAAGCCTTGAAGTTATCCAGCGCACCGCCTCCACCATCCTCCGGGCCATCCGCCCGGAGGAAGCGGCAGCAGCGGAACAGTTCGCAGCAGCCAGCTAAGGCCCAAGTTTTGAGCGGGTGCGCTCGGAACGCGCCCGCTCTCCCCATCACGCTCGACAACCTGAATAGGAGAATTCCCCATGACAACCGCAATCGCAGCACAATCCGAATATCGCAACCTGCCCCTCTTGAGCCTCGCCGAGTCGCCGGCAAATCCCCGGCGCTCGTTTGATGAGTCTTGCCTGAACGAGTTAGCAGAATCGATCAAAGCCCAAGGTGTGCTCTCGCCCCTACTCGTTCGGCAAAAAGGCCATAGCTACGAAATCGTAGCAGGGGCGCGGCGCTATCGCGCGGCGCAACTTGCCGGACTCGATTCCGTTCCCGTGCGCATCGTGGAACTGACCGATGCACAAGCCCTCGAAACCAGCATCGTGGAGAACCTGCAACGGCGCGACGTTCACCCACTCGACGAGGCGAACGGGTTTGTCGCCTTATTGCACCTTGATTACACGCCGGAGCAAATTTCCGCGAAAGTGGGCAAGGCAACCGCCTATGTGGTCGCTCGCGCCCGCCTCGCACAGCTTGCGCCCGCCGTCACCGAAGCCTTCGCGAAAGACGAAATCGGCGTAGGCCACGCGCTGCTCTTGGCGAAATTGCAGTCTGTCGAACAGGAACAGGCGCTCGCGGCTTGCTATCAGGACACGTACACCAATGGTTCCAAGCCCAAGCGCATCCTGCTCCCCGTTCGCCATCTCCAGCAGTGGATTGAGCATAATATTCTGCTGGAGCTTGCCGCCGCGCCGTTCTCCAAAGACGACGCGCAGCTTGTGCCCGAGGCGGGTTCCTGCGTCGATTGCCCCAAGCGTACCGGCCATAACACATTGCTCTTTGCCGAAATCGGGACCAACCGGCCCGATTCGTGCAGCGATCCCAAATGTTACGCCGCGAAGATCGACGCGCACGTAAAGCAGACCGTCGCTGCCAAGCCGAAACTGGTACAGATAAGCATCGCCTACGGTAAACCAGCGGAAAATAGCCCGGTCATTCCGCGCAACAAGTACGTCGAAATCCGGCAGGAGAAGCCCAAGAACAAGAATGAGCGCGACTGGCCGGAGTACAAATCGTGCAAGTACACTGCTGAGGCCATCGTCACCGAAGGCACCGAGAAAGGCGAAACGAAGAAAGTTTGCGCCAATCCCGATTGCCCGGTCCATCACCCGCAGCGGCAGCAGCAGCGCAACCGCGCCGATGCTGAAATCAAGGCCGAGCAGGAGAAACGCCGCCGTGAGGAGGCCATCGCACAGACCACCGGAATGCGCGTCTTGAAAGCCATCGGCGACGCGGTTCCCGTCCGGTTGATGAAACGCGACGTGCTGTTTCTGGCCGAACGGCTCACGGTGATGCTGGACGAGCGGCGCCTGTCCGTTCTCATCCGGCAGCACGGCATCGGCAAACCCAAGGACGATGCGGTCCCGGCGAAACTGCTGGCCGCATTTCTTCCCAAGGCCGAGGAAAGCAAGCTGGGCCGCATCGTGGTAGAGACGGCGATCCTGCTGTCCACACACAACCAGACCGACGCGGCAAAGATTCTCCGCGATGCCGCCCAGGTCTACAAGGTGGACGTGGACGCCATCTCCGCCGCAGTAAAGCAGGAGTTCGCGGCGAAGGACAAAGGGAAGTCAGCGAAAAAGGCAGCACCCAAACCGCAGCCGAAATCCGGCAAGAAAGCGGCTGCATAAACGCCAATCAATCGGAGCAATTCGCGGAGCCAGCAAGATCGGCTCCGCATTTTTCGTGCCCGGTGCGCGTTTGCCCGCCCTCACTCGATGCCCGCGAACGCGGGCGACCACACTGGCCCGCCCGACGCGCACGCGGCGAAGCCCCCGGCCAATGTGGTTGCATCGAAGCGGCCTAATCGATAAGACGAGATGCTCATCAGGCAGTCGCCAGTGAGCTTCGCCGCTGAGAGAGACGCGGCCAGGGCCGGCGCTATTGGACGGTCCCCGGCCCTCCGCCAGATGGAGAGCGTAACGGCCAGGGTGACATGGGACACAGCTGGCGGCAGCCAGACCAAATTTCTCTCGGATCGATCACGTATCCCCGCAGCCGTTGCGATGACAATTGCTCCAGCGGTTTACGGCCATGCTCATCTCTGAGTAGTGGCCGAAACCCTTATCTTGCTCTCAGGTATTCCGAGGGCGTGACAGTGCGCGTTCCCTTGTACGCGCCGAGAGTCAATAAATCCTTGTCACCTGCAACCAGCAAATCCGCTTTCGGAAGGGCGGCGCACTCCAGAAGCATATCGTCGTGGGGATCGCGGCATACCTTGATGACGATCACCCGTTAGACCGTACCTTGCGGCGGCACGGCCTCTCGGCACTCACTTCTCTAGTGAGTCGCGGCACATCGGCCTCGGTGTAGCCCTTCGGGTTGCGGCCGGCCGCATATTCGCCCAATTCATCCAGCGTCAACTCGCAATGATCGCGGACGTGGGATGCGTCTGCCAATGAAATAGTATTGGGGCATGGCGAACGCAATCTATTGCTTGAACGGCCATTATGTTGGACTCGTGAATCCGGGGACGGGCGGACGTGTGTCATGGGGGCGACTGCGGGTTATGATGGAAAACCCGGAAAGAGAAGACAGAAAGACTCAAGCGTTTTGTACAAAGTGTGGCGCTAGAAACATCATCGCCTGCGGAGGGTGCCAGACACCTATCAACCATCGGCTTCCTGGAGACGTCCCTCGCTATTGCGCAGGTTGCGGCAAGCCGTTTCCGTGGACAGAGACGGCGCTTATGACCGCAAGAGAATACACGGACGAACTTGAGGAATTGAGTACTGAGGACAAGACGATTCTGAAAGCAACGTTCCCTGACTTGACGGTCGATTCTCTGAAGACAGAGATTGCCGCCAGTCGGTTCAAGAGGATTCTACGAAAGCTGGCCCCGGATGTGGCCGAGACAATCAGGAAGACGATTGTCGATATTGCCAGCGAGACGGCGGTCAAACTGTTAAAAGGGTGAGCGTCATCTTCCCTTTGGAGTCCATCTGAATCGACGCCGATGATTGGGGTCACGTTCCGCAAGTGGGATTTCCTCAATGGTGAATGATCCGCTGAAGTGAGACGCGATGAAGACCGGAAGTACGTCCGCCATTGTTCTCCACACTGTCTCAAATAAGAACTCTGCCGTTTCAGGTTTGTAGTACTCCGTGAATTTCTCCGGGGCAGCCCCTCGGTGTTCAACGAAGTTGCGGAAGGCTGCCAGCCCGTCCTGCCAATTCACCTTTTGCGAAAGCAAAAGATCGAGGACGTTGGTTTGAGATGGATGGGCCGCGCGAAATGCTATTACGCCCTTCTTGAACTCAGGCGGCTTCTTAAACAGGAAACCGAGGTCATAGCCGAGTAAGTTCGTTGCCTTTGGCATAAGCGCTTTGTAGGCTCGCCACAACTCTCCTGCGAAACCCTCGAATTGCTGCCGCCGATTGAGTACTGGAATCTGTTGCCCAATCGAGCCCTTTATCTCTCTTAACCGCACGTAAGCAGGCAGCAAGCCCTCAATCAACAACACCATGAGCGCATCTTTGACATCTTGTCGTTCCGGGTCAAAAATGGAAGTCGCCCCCATCAATTCCATGAATTCGTCAGCAAATTGTTGTACAAATTCATCATTGGTCCCGACATCGGAGAACACTTCTTTCGGCCATTCGTTTGGCTCTTTGCCGTTGTCGTGCGTAACAACGATGCTCGATTCCGTAAGAATCGCCATCGACTTGCCGTATTGAACCATCCCGGTGATTCTCCCCGTCATAGTCCGCTCCGGTTATTGCTATGAGGATACGCCGCTTTTTTGCTGCTTCGAGAGTACCCTTTGTGAAACAGGGCGGGGCAAGGACGCGCTGGCCTACTCCGTGCTGTCAGATGATCCGCACATGGGCCGTGGGCAGCGTGAACGGCTCCTGGGCCAGCGCGTCAAGGTCGGTACCGTGGAGTAACATCAACTGCTTATACGCCTCAAGAATGACATCGTGGATAGCCTCAAGGTCCTGCATCATCAACGCCCGGCCCTCGCCTGAATTTCTGCGGAAATTGTGTTGCCGGTAAAACGAATGCGAAAGTCGGTTGCGCTCTCGGAGCGCAAGGTCCAAAAGTGTTGCGATTTGTTCAACCGACTGGCTGTTCCCCTTAGCGTTCTTGATGAGCGTCCCGAGCGTCTGGCGGTTTATTGCCATCATAATCTCGGTGGCGCGTTTGCCGTCCCCACCGAGCAAGTCTTCCGCGATAGCCTGTTCCCCAAAGAGCAACGTGCCGAGTTCCGTCTCCAAAAGCTGCGCTGCTTCCGAAGCCTCTCCGAACTTCCGGTAAACATCATCCAGCGTGGGTAGACTGTCCATTCCATCAGCATGTCACAGTCTTTCCGGCGCGGCAAAGTGGCCGTATCGTTGGGCGAAAAGGATACTTTGTGAGACGGCGGCGGTTTATAGTAGAGGCATGAAAGCGCCCAAGGCGAAAGCGATGAAGCCGCCCAAGCGTTTCGCTGTAGGAACGCCTGTCCGAGTGAGGTTGCCCGGCATCGACGGTATTGTTACCCAAGTTGATGAAGAAAGAACCTTCATGTCTCAATACATGC
>Ga0181520_10011946_pt1 | contig 11273 bp, 4 predicted proteins | sample PEATcosm2014_Bin_29_FD_132451 | JGI IMG/M metagenome (GOLD analysis project Ga0181520, IMG submission 132451) | Peatland microbial communities from MTU Mesocosm Facility, Houghton, MI, USA - PEATcosm2014_Bin02_30_metaG | ecosystem: Environmental > Terrestrial > Soil > Wetlands > Peat | place...
AAACCAGCAGGAACGCCAAGGCAAACCCGGCGCCCGCTCCGAGTATCGACAGCAAGAGGCTCTCGACCAGGCACTGTTCCAACAAGCGGCGTCTGACGGCCCCGATGGCGCTTCGGACCGCCATCTCGTGGCTGCGGTGGCTGCCGCGCGCGAGCAGAAGGTTCGCGACGTTGGCGCAAGCAATCAGCAATACGCAAGCAACCGCCGTTATCAGCAGGATCATTAATGGTCGCGCCTTCTGAACGGCATACGCGGCGAAAGGATGCACGTGCGGAACCACGCGGATTGTGCCGGAGTAATGGTACTGCTCCATGAATCCCGCGGCGACGATAGAGACATCTGCCTGGGCCTGCTGCGCGGTCACCCCGGGCTTAAGGCGGCCAATAAAGTGGACGCCGAATTCGCGCAACCTATCCTGCAAGCGATCCGGAGCGAATACTTCCGGCACCCAGAGGTCGACACGTTCAGAGAGCGCCGCCCCATCAGAGGGAAACTGGAATGATGCCGGCATCACGCCGGCGATCACGTACGGTGTCTCGTCGAGGTTGATCGTCTTGCCCAGAATTCCGGCATCGGCGCCATAGTGGTCGCGCCAGAGGAGGTAGGAAAGCAGGGCCACGGGCGTACTTCCCTGCCGTTCGTCGTCAGCAGAGAAGGCGCGCCCGAGTAGAGGCGAAACTCCGAGCAGCGGGAACAGCGAGGCGGTCACGGCGGCGGCATTCACCCGCAGCGGAGTTCCCGCGCCCGTCAGATTGAAACCCGACGCCTCATAGGCGGCCGTCTGCGTGAAGGAGCGGTTACGGTCGCGATAATCCAGATATTCACCCGCTGCCATCCCGACTTCATTCTCGTAACCCATCTGGGGCACGGTTTCCGATACGACTACCAGCCGCTCCGGGTTTCGATACGGGAGCGGGCGCAGAAGAATGGTGTCGACCAGGCTGTAGACCGCGGCATTCGCGCCGATGCCGAGGGCGAGCGTCAACACTGCCACCGCGGTGAAACCCGGGTTGCGGCGCAATTGGCGCAGGCCGTAGCGGACGTCTTGATGGAGGTTCTCGACGTAGTTTACTCGTCGCATTTCGCGGCACTCCTCTTTGATTTGGTCCATCCCGCCCAACTCGCGCAAAGCCGCATAACGGGCTTCCTCCGGACCCATCCCACGCTCGGCGTTATTCTCCACTAGCTTTTCCAGGTGGAAACGGAGTTCGTCAGTAAGTTCCTGTTCTACGCGTGTGCGCTTGAACATTGAGCGGAATCGCAGCGGGAGTTTGTACAGCCAACGCATAGGAAGTTCTCAGTCATCAGTTCTCAGTCGGCAACGAGCAGTCGACAGTTGTCAGTACCCAGTCCCTCCCCTACCGCCCTTCGAGAACTGATAACTGACGACTGACGACTTTATTCATACCTCAACGCCTCCATGGGATCGACCCGCGCCGCCCGCCGGGCGGGAACATAACTAGCAAGAAGCGCGGAAATCGCCAGGATCAAGGCCACGGCGGCCAACGTAGGGGCGTCGTACGCCTGGGTTCCGAAGAGTAAATTGCGCATCAGGGTGGCGGCGGCAATCGAGCCCAGCAGTCCCGCGCCGATACCCATGAGAATCAGCCATGCCGCCTCTTTCAGGATGAGTCCGTAAACCGTGCCGCGCTGCGCACCAAGCGCGATGCGGACCCCGATCTCGCGTGTTCGCCGGCTCACCGAGTAAGCGATCACGCCATAGAGCCCTACCACTCCGAGCAGCAGCGCCACGGTGGCAAAGCCGCCAATCAGCCACGCTGACGAACGGTGCAGGTAGGCCGTCTGGGAGCCCTTAATCCTCTCGGTCATCGTCATTTCGCCCATCGTACCAAGCTCGGGGTCGATTTGATGGATCAAGGCGTCCATCGTGGGGAGAATGGCTTGCTCGGCTTGCGAGGTACGAACGACCACAGCGAAATAGGTGTCGGGGCTCTGATCAAACGGAATATATTCCGCGGGCCAGGTCTCCGAATCCAACGTGCTTTCCTTGATGTCGTCCACAACCCCCACGATCTCCTTGATCGATCCCGGCGTCAGCCCGTCATCACCATATTTCTGGCCGATGGGGTCTTCATTGGAGAAGTATTTTCGCGCCAGCGCCTGGTTAATGATGACCACGTGGGGCCTCGAAGCATCATCCGCGTCGGTGAAGAAACGCCCGCGCAGCAGTTTGGCCTGCAAGGTGGTGAAATAGGCGGAGCTCACGTGCCGCTCATTCACCTCGTTGTGTTCTCCGTTGTACGGCCGTCCCACAAACCTGATCCAATCCGTGTTACCGTTACCACTTAAGGGCAGCCCCTGGGTCACGATGCCCACGGCCTTTACGCCGGGCAGGCTGGCGATTTCACTTCTGACGCTGCTTCCGAGAGCCACCACCTGCGGATCCTTGGCATAGCGGACCGGCGGCGCGGCAATCTCCACAATGGCCACGTGATCGGGTTCGAACCCCAGGTCCACGTGGAGCAGAAGATAGAGACTTTTACTGAGCAGGCCGGCGCCTGACAACAGCACCATGGCGATGGCCAACTCCACCGCCACTAGGTTCGAGCCCACACGACGCCACATGGTTCCCGCCGAACCGCGACTGCCTTCCGCCAGACCTTCGCGCATCTCCGAAAGCGACAACCGTAAGATGGGGGTGATGGAATAGAGCCCCGCGGCAAGCACTGATATTGCCGCGCCGAAAAGCAAGACGTGAAAATTCAAACCTAAACCGTGCAAATAAGGCATTCCCGCCATCATATTGGGAGGGACGAGCCGGGTGAGGAGTCTGATCATCCACGCGGCGGAAAGCAGTCCCAGTCCCCCGCTGATCGCCACCAGCAGTAATCCTTCCGTGGCGAATTGGCGGATCAATCTCCAAGACGATGCGCCGAGCGCCTCACGTACGGCGATTTCCCGCCTGCGGCCTTCCGAACGCGCCACGAGCAGGCCGGCGACGTTGACGTAGGCAATCAGCAGCAGGAGTCCGGCTCCGCCGAGAAGGACCAACAGGATGGGACGGATATTGCCAACAATCTCGTCGGCGAGCGGCACGACGCTCGCGCTCTGGCCGCGATTGGAACCGGGATACTGCCTTTCGAGATCGGCGGCAATCGTTTTCATTTCGGCGAGCGCCGCCTCAACCGCGACCCCTTCCTTCAAGCGGGCTAATCCCTCAAGGCTATGGCAGCTTCGCCGGAGGTCGCACGGGTTGGTGCCCTGAAGAGTCGTCCATAGATCCGCGTAACCTCGTGGAGCAAATTGAAAGTCACGCGGCAGTACCCCAATGATCGTGTAGGAGACACCATCGAGCGTAGCAGCTTTTCCGACCACCGCGGGCTTTCCTCCAAACCACTTCTGCCAACCCGTGTAGGTCAACATCACGCTCTTGGGCGCACCTGCCTGATCCTCGCCAGCGTAGAAATCACGCCCCAACATCGGCGTAATTCCCAGCGTGCGGAAAAACCCCGCGCTCACGCGAACGCCCACCACGGGTTGGACGCCCTGCGACGTACGGAGCAGGAAACCCGTTCCGCCCCACACATCTAAAGAAGTGAAAACGGTGTTCAGTCTTTTCCAGTCCAGGTAGTCAGGATAGGAAAGGTAAGCACGCGGAAACACCCTGTCGCTTTCGGTCACACCCACCAGCCGGGCGGGGTTCGGATAGGGCAGCGGTTTGATCAACGCCGCGTCCACAAAGGCAAAAATGGCCAAACCGGCGGACATGCCCAAGGAAAGAATCAGTATCCCAACGAAGGTAAATCCGGGGTTCTTGGCGAACTGTCTCAGGCTGAAGCGAACGTCCTGAACGAGATTTTCAATGTAATTCACGCGTCGCATATCGCGGCACTCCTCTTTGATTTGGTCGACGCCGCCCAGCTCGCGCAGGGCCGCGTAGCGGGCTTCCTCCGGCGTCATCCCTTTTTTGGCGAATTGATCCGTCAACTTTTCCAGGTGAAAGCGCAGTTCGTCGCTCAGCTCGTTTTCAACCCCACTCTTTCGGAACAGCGAGCGAATCCGCAGCGGCAATTTGTAAATCCAGCGCATCAATTCACCCGTGATTGTTCCTCGCGTGGGGCGCCGAGCGCGGTGCTCAATCACCAATCGCAAGTCACAAATCACAAACTAACAGTCATTCGTGTCGCAGCGCCACCATGGGATCTACATTCGACGCCCGTTTTGCCGGCAGGTATCCCGCAAAGAGGGCAACCCCTACCAGCAGCGAGCATCCGCTCAATAGGGCTACCCCGTCGGTGGGCTTTACGCCGTAAAGCTGACTGGCCAGCAATCGCGCCGCTGCAATCGCACACGGGAAGCCAATTGCCACGCCTGCTGCAACCACCAGAAGCGTTTCGCGCAGGACCATCCACAGCACGTCGCGTTGTCGTGCTCCCAGCGCCATGCGCACACCGATCTCGCCTGTTCGCCGGGCCACACCGAAGGCCATGGTCCCGTAGAGCCCGATGCAGGCCAGCAGCACGGCGAGTAAACCGAAAAAGGTGGACAGTGTGGCGATCAAGCGCTCCTCCACGAACGAATCGCGCGTTTGAATCTCCAAGGTCTTCACGCGGAAGAGCGGCAGGTTCGGATCGATCGAGTGTATCTGCCGGCGCACCTCATCGAGTATCACCGCCAGGCCGCCGCGGTATCGGACCTCAAACGTCGTCGAGAAGTAAACATCCGCCAGGCTCAATTGAAAGAAGGGGGTGCAAAGGACACTTCGCGGCGCGTCCGTCACGCGGCCGTAGCGCGAGTCCTTCACAACCCCGACAATTTCAAATGGGTCGCCTCCATGCCGGGTGGTGTGGTGCCCAAGAGGATTCTCATTGCCGAAACAGCGCCGCGCCAGAACCTCGCTCACAATCGCGACCTGCGGCGACTTTGCGTTATCCTCAGGACCAAACTCGCGCCCGAGCAGCATCGGGGTTCCCAGGGTGGAAAAGTAACCGGGGCTTAAGGCGTTCACGGCGATGCGAATGGTTTCGTTTTCCGCCAACTTGCGGCCGTCGATCGCGCCGATGCCGTTCACCCAGTAAGCCTCATCGTCGACCGGCCGAACGAGCGACAAGGCCGCGGAACGAACTCCCGGAAGCGTTCGGAGACCGCTCAACACTTGCTGATAAAGGCCGGCCAACTTGATATTGTCTCTGTAGCCCGCCAGGCGGGGGTCAAGCGAGAACATCAGGACGTCGCGTCGATCGTATCCCGGATCAATCGCCCAGAGTTTCTGCAAACTCCGCACGAAAAGCCCGGCGCCCACCACCAGCGTGAGCGAAAGCGCAATCTGTGCGGCCACCATGATTCTGTCCAGACCGAAGGCCCACGTCCGGCCTTTGCCGGCGAACTGCCCCCGCCCCTCCTTCAGCGAAGGTGTTAGGTCAACCCGCGTCGCCCGCAGCGCCGGCGCCAGTCCGAACAGAACTCCGGTCAAAAGGGAGACTCCGGCTGTAAAGGCCAGCGTGCGAAGGTCGGGGGCAAGGTGCACGGGGAGCGGTGAATCGCCGGTTGAGACCATGCGTAGCAGAAGTTGGCTGCCCCACCATGCTGCTAGAAACCCCAGAACCCCGCCGATCGCAGCCAGCAGAACGCTCTCGGTGAGCAATTGGCGGAGCAAGCGAGCGCGTCCGGCGCCGATGGCAAGGCGCACGGCGATTTCCTTCTGGCGGGTGGTCGCGCGTGCCAGCAGCAGGTTGGCCACGTTGGCGCAGGCAATCAGCAGGACCACGCCAACCATCATCATCAGAATCTGAAGCGGCAGCGTGAAGTCATGCCGCAAGCCCCATTCGAACCCCTTGGCGGCAGGCTTGACGTTCAGCCGCGAACTCGCGAGCATCCGCGCCATGTACTGTTGTTGGTCCGGAGGTGCCGTAGGTGCGAAATCCCTTAGCACTTGATGATGGATCGTGTCGAATTCGGCCTGGGCTTGCTGCACGGTTACTCCCGATTTGAGCCGACCCATGATCTGGATCCATGTATCAAAGGCCCCGTCCCAGTCCGGCGGTCCGGGCGTCAACTGGCCGAGCAGCGTCATCGGCGCCGTGATGTCGGGTGAGTCGCCGACCTGAAGCCCTAAGAACGCCGCGGGCGTGACGCCGACGACGGTCAGCGGAGCTTGGTTCACCGTGATGGTTTTGCCGACAATCGACGGATCGCCGCCAAAACGCCGCTGCCATAGCTCATAGCTGATGACGGTGACCGGGCTGCGAGCCTTGTCGTCCTCCTCGGTGAAGAAGCGACCCGCGGCGGGCGTCAAGCCCAAGGTTGAGAAATAATCCCCGGTGGCGACCTGGCCGAGCGCCAGATCTGCCTTTCCGCCGAAGCCCACGTCGACGCGCCCTATTTCGTTAAACGCGAAGATGTTGGACAGGCTCTGATTACGGTCGCTCATGCGCTCGAAATACGGGAAGGACATGTTGGAGTTTTCGCTGCCATCCGGGTAGGTTTCGGAAAACTGCACCAACTGTTCCGGGTGCTTTACCGGCAGCGACTCGAGCGCCACCGCATTCAGCAGGCTGAAAATGGCGGTGTTAGCTCCGATGCCGAGCGCGAGAGAAAGCAGGGTCACGGTGGTAACGCCGGGGTTCTTCGCCAGCATTCGCAACCCGTAGCGAGCGTCCTGAATGAGGTTTTCAAAGAAACTCACCCTTCGCATGTCGCGGCACTCCTCTTTGATTTGGTCGACGCCGCCCAGTTCGCGCAGGGCCGTGTAACGGGCTTCCTCGGGCGTCATCCCTTTGGAAATGTTTTCCTCCGTCAGCTTTTCCAAGTGGAAGCGGAGTTCATCGCTCAGCTCCGTCTCGACGCGGCGTCTACGGAGCAGCGAGCGAAACCGTAGCGGAAATTTGTAAACCCAGCGCATAGGAGGTCCTCAGTCATCAGTTCTCAGTCGTCGGTAATCAGTCGACAGTTTTCAGTTCCCCCCGCCCCACTGCAGCCGCCTTAAACTAAAAACTGATGATCGACAACTTCATTCGTACCTCAGCGCCACCATGGGCTCGACCTTCGTCGCCCGGCGCGCGGGGATGTAACATGCCAGGAGCGCCACGCCGGTCAGAATCACTGCGACTGCGGCAAAGGTGACGGGGTCAGCCGACCTGATACCAAACAGCAGGCTGGACAAAAGACGCGTTAACCGCAGCGCGCCGAGAATTCCAATCACTATGCCCGCCAGAGCTGGGCGCAGGCCTTCTCGAATAACCATCCAGAGAACATCGCCACTGTGCGCCCCGACAGCCAGGCGAATGCCGATCTCGCGCGTGCGTTGGGCGACCGTGTATGAAATCACACCGTAGATACCCAGACAGGCCAAAACCAGCGCCAAACCGGCAAAGCCACCGAGGAGCGCGGTGATGAACCTCGGCACTTCCACTGACTGTGCGAAGAATTGGTCAAGGGTCTCCACGTGATAAATGGGTGTGTTCTTGTCCAGGGTTAGCACCCGCCGGCGAGCCGCTTCCACAATGGTGCGGGGATCATTGGCAGTGCGGACTACGAGAATCATGGTGCCAAAGGGGCTCTGCGCTTGCGGGGCATATATTTCGGGAGAGGCATCGTCGCCCAAGCCGCTCTGCTTCACGTCCTCGATCACGCCGACGATTTCGCGGATCGGCAACTCGCCTGGGCCGTAGCCATTGCCGATGCCGGGCCGCAGGTGCTGCCCAATCGGATTCTGGTTGGGGAAGAAGCGCCGCGCCAGGGTGCGATTGATAATCACCACCGGCGCAGACTTCGAATCGTCCCGTTCGGTAAAGTCCCGCCCGGCAACGAGGGCGATGCCTAGCGTTCCAAAATAATTCGGTTCCACCGCGTTGAAATCAGCCATGGGCCGCGACCCCATGGGCGTTGGCTCGTCCTGAATTTCAAAGCTTGACCCGATGTTGTCTCCGGTCAGGGGCAGCGACGCGACCGCACTGGCCGAGATAACCCCCGGAAGCGCTCTCATGCTCGCAACAACCTCGCGAATGAATGCGGGTATCTGCGTGGCCGGCTTGCCCGCAGGGGAATCGAGTTGAAAGGTCAAGACGTGATCGGGATTGAAACCCGGATTGACGCGCGTGAGATTAAAAAAACTCTGAATCAACAGGCCGGCGCCGAGCAGCAAAACGATCGCTAGGGCAACCTCGCTTACCACCAGAAAATCGCGCAGGCGGCTGTGCTCTCTGCCTCCGCCTCCCGCGCCCCGACCGCTCTCATTGAGCGATTCGGTCAGGCTTATCTTTGAAACCCGCAGTGCGGGCGCGAGGCCAAAGAGAATTCCCGCCACGAGCGACACGAGAAAGGCAAAGCCGAGCAAATGAAGGTCAAGGCCAATGGCGTTCAGGCGCGGCACCTCGGCCGGGATGAGCCGCACGAGTATCCGGAGCGACGCTATCGCCAGCACCAGGCCGAGCCCACCGCCCAGCAGGCCTAACGCTACACTCTCTGTGAGCAGTTGGCGAGTGGCTCGCCGTCGGCTGGCGCCGAGGGCGGCCCGGAGAGCCATTTCCTTGTGCCGCCCGGGGGCCCGTGCCAACAGCAGGTTAGCCACGTTGACACAGACGATCAGCAGGACGCAGCCAACCGCCCCCAGCAGGACGAGCAGCGGCGTGCGAAGAGGGCCGATGGCGCCTTGGATTTCCGGCACGACCTGCGCGGTCCGCGGCTTGTTTTCGGGATGCTGTTTGCTTAACGCGCCTGCAATCGCGGCCATCTCGGCTTGCGCCCGCGCGATCTCGACCCCGGGTTTCAGCAGGCCGGCAACATCGAGATAGTGCGCGCCCCGTTGGTTCGTCATCGCGTACGAACCACGGGCGTCAGCCGCGATCGTGGCCCACAGCTCGATAGGGTCCGCCTGAATGGGGTATTGGAATCCCGCCGGCACGACTCCGACCACGGTGAAGGGTTGGTCCCCGAGTTGAATCGTGCGCCCCAGCACCGACGCGTCTGAACTGAACTCCCGCTGCCACAGGCCGTAGCTCAAGATGACAGGATCGGTGCCACTCACCGTGCTGGGGTTGTCATCATCGGGCAGAAAAATACGCCCGAGCGCCGGCTTCACTCCGAGCAGTGAAAATAATTGCGCGGACACCACCGCCCCTTGCAAATGGAGCGGTTCACGGGGGCCGACCAGAGTGAAGTCGCCCGTGCGAAAAGCCGCCATGCCCTCGAAGACGTGGTTCCGCGCCCGCCAATCAAGAAAATCCGGGTAGGACGCCGAATCGCCATGACCCGTCGCGGCTATCACCGACCTGACTCGGACCAAGCGGTCGGCGGTGGGAAAGGGCAGCGGCTTGAGCATCACGGCGTCCACGATGCTGAAGATCGCCGTGGTTGCGCCAATCCCGAGCGCCAGAGTAAGGATCGCGGCAGAGGCAAAGCCGGGATTCCTCCCGAGCACCCGCAGGCCGTAGCGGACATCTTGCAAGAAGTTTTCGAGGTAATTTACCTTGCGCATGTCGCGGCGCTCCTCTTTGATTTGCTCAACCCCGCCCAGTTCGCGCAGGGCGGCGAACCGGGCTTCCTTCGGGGTCATCCCGCGCGAAACGTTCTCCTCCGCCAGTCTTTCCAAATGGAATCGAAGTTCGTCGCTAAGCTCGTGTTCGACGCGGGAGCGCCGGAATACTGACCGGAATCGCAGCGGAAATTTGTAGAGCCAGCGCATTAACTCACCCGTGGTTGTTTCTTCTGAGGCGTGCCGAGCACGGTTTTCAATCGGCAATCGACAATCAACAATCGGCAATCCTCAGCTTGTCTCCAGCACCAAACCAATGGCGGCGGAAAGTCTTGCCCAGTTGGCCTGTTCATTTTCCAAATACTTGCGCCCCGCGGGCGTCAGCGAATAGAACTTCGCGTGGCGGTTGTTGTCAGACTCGCCCCACTTCGCCCTGATCCACCCGCTTTGCTCCAGGCGATGAAGAGCGGGATAAAGGGCTCCCTGGTTCACCTGGAGGACTTCCTTGGACACCTGCCGGATGCGCTGCGCGATGCCCCACCCGTGCAGGGGTTCAAGCGCGATAGTTTTTAGAATTAAGAGGTCCAGAGTGCCCTGGACGAGATCGGTTGGTTTGCTCATTCACACTCCCCTCAGTTATCGACAACGCATCTTACGCCTGCTCCTGTCAATAATCAAGGGGAGATTCCGGGCCTTCTACCTCATCGACGGAAAGGCATCTCATCGGCTAAAATGATGGTGGGTCAAAAACACAAAATGGGACTCGATCAAACCGCAGTTCCGCACGCGAACTCTCTCCCGGCAATGAGCACGCAGGAGAAGGCCCTCGCCATCAATCTTGATTCCGCGACGTTTGGGACCTTTGCCGAGATCGGCGCCGGCCAGGAGGTAGCGCGCTGGTTTTTCCACGTGGGCCATGCCTCCGCTACGGTGGCCAAGTCGATGTCGGCTTATGACATGGTGATCAGCGACATCATTTATGGCGCCGCCGATCGCTACGTCAGCCGCGCCCGCCTGGAATCCATGCTGGACCACGAATGGGCGCAGTTGCTCGAGCGCCTTGACCCGGTGCGCGGCGAGCGTACGTGCTTCTTCGTCTTTGCCGACACCGTCGCGACGCGCAGCCGCACGCGTAATCAGACGGGGCAGGGCTGGATGGGCGTGCGCTTCCAGCACGAACCCAGGGCGCCGTATTCGGAGATCGTGATCCACGTCAACCTTCTCGACCAGGTCCCCGTGGGCGAGCAGGAATCGCTGGGAGTCCTGGGGGTCAACCTGGTGTACGGGGCGTTCCACCAGCGCGACTCGCAAGGGCTGATGAAAATGCTGATGGAAGGGCTTAGCCGGCTGCGCGTGGACATCGACATGATCAAATTCTCCGGGCCGGCCTTTAAGCATATTGACAACCGCCTGGCGAGTTTGCAACTTGTGGAGTTGGACTTGACCGACTCCACGATGTTTACTGCGCAGGGAGATGTGGTGCAGCCGGCAGAGGTCCTCTACGAGAAACCAGTGCTCATCTTTCGGGGCAGATTCCGGCCCATAACCAACGTCGGGATTGATATGTTGGACGGCGCGGCAGAACGGTTTAGTAAGATCCCTGAGGTGAATGTGGACCCTGTGGTGCTCATGGGGATGACGCTTCGGGATCTGGACACCGGCCATGGGATCGACCCTCACGATTTTCTCGCTCGTGCCGATATGCTCGCCGCGCTGGGCAAAACGGTGATGGTGACCAACTTCCGGCGATTCGACAACGTCACCACCTCGCTGCGGCGTTACACCCGACAATGGTTGGGATTCGTCATGGGCGTGCCCACCCTGCGCGCGGTGTTCGACG
>Ga0181520_10011947_pt1 | contig 11273 bp, 8 predicted proteins | sample PEATcosm2014_Bin_29_FD_132451 | JGI IMG/M metagenome (GOLD analysis project Ga0181520, IMG submission 132451) | Peatland microbial communities from MTU Mesocosm Facility, Houghton, MI, USA - PEATcosm2014_Bin02_30_metaG | ecosystem: Environmental > Terrestrial > Soil > Wetlands > Peat | place...
AATCGAGACTCCTTCTCCCTCCTTGTTCGCGAAAAACCGGACATTTTAAGGTTCGCACCCTCTCGCGGGGAAACCCGCACCAAACCTCAATTCCTTTGGGGTATGTCAGGAGATCTGAATTTGCCTTCTGGATCCAGGAATTCCTCCCGGCAAAGGCCCGATGGCGGCGTTTCCTTCATGACTACTCTTCCCGCCGGAGCCCGGCCTCGATGATTTTTCGGGTGACCCCAATGACCTCGCTGGCCCGGCCATGGTGGGACCAGCGGGCATCAGGGCAGCAATGACAGAACAGGGTGGTCTCCCAGCGATCAAGGGCCACCCAGGGGCCTCGATCTTCGTGAACCCCCAGTTCCACATCGCAGTGAGGGCAGAATGGTTTCAACAGGCCAACTCGACCGTAGATTCGGCTGGGCCACCAACGCCAGATTACCCCTCCCACATTGGCCGCCTCTGGCTGCTCCCGCTTGCGGGAAGGTGACGGGGGCCCATACCGGGCCGAGGGCGGCTCCAAGTGGCGGCCTCGGCGCATTATCAGGAGCAGCGCGGCCAGTCCCCCCAGGAATAAGAGCCAAACCGGAATTCGGATGCCGGCGTGGGTTGCAGCAATTATGGTGGCGGCAATGGCGTGCAGGAGGGGCGCCAGGACCCCCCAGAGAGTGGTCCACCCCAGGACCACGCCGAGGATGAGTGCTGCGGCCGCGAGCCATGTTTGCCACTTTGTCCACCAGAGGGCTTTTTCGGCTAAGGGGTCCAAGCTGCTCACGATTTCTCCAATGGGCCCATGGGGGGTATTGTCATGATAATGGCATGACCATGAGCCCAAAATAGAGGATCTGGGGGAGGCCCCTTGGCTTTGTGGCCGCGTGAACCGGAAAGGGCTTCCCGCCGGGCCCGCAGAAACAATCACGGCGGCGTGGGTGCAGGGGCGCTGATCCGTGTTGCTCCAGAAGCCCCCCGCCAGGCCCGAAACACTTCCTCTAACATCGGGTCTACTACCCTTTCCACGCCCCTTTTTATCCAGATACTGGAAGGGACAATCTCTTCACCAGGAAGGTGGTACCCTTCTCCTAGCAAGTCAAGATTCGCATTGAAGGTCGGAATGGGTGTATCCCCATCTATGCGGAATATCTTTTTTCACTGACCGGGAGGAAGGTCGTGGTGCAGTTCAACGATTGGTGCCTTTCGGTCGATGAGCCGATGGGGAATCACTTCCGCCGGGTAATGACCGCGCAGGAAGCAAATCTTCCTATGGGCATCCAAGCCACAGCGGCCGTCGTACCAGGGCACTATGCCTCGGAGGAACAAGTTGCGCGCGCGCTCATGCGTCTCGGCAAGCTGGCCGCAGCTGCACTGATAAAGGGCAAACTTCCCACAACCAAGGCGATCCGTTCTGGAGATCTCGGCGAGATCTACGCAACGGAATGGATCGATGCGTATAGCGGAGGTTATCACGCTCCGATCAAGCGCCTGCGCTGGAAGGACCATCGCAACATGGCAATGCGCGGCGACGACGTCATCGGCATCCTGCAAGACGCCCAGACACAGCGGCTCCAGTTCCTGAAGACGGAGGCCAAGAGTCGCATCACGCTCACCGCCCATGTTCTCTCCGAAGCCCGCAACAGCCTGGACAAAGATGGCGGATTGCCGTCCGCCCATGCCCTGTCCTTCATCTCGGCACGTCTGCTTGAGCTGGGCAATCTGACGCTCGCAGACGCGATCGATGATGCACTACTCAAGCACGGTATTCCGGTGCAGACCGTCCGGCATTTGCTTTTTACCTTTTCTGGCAATGCGCCGGATGACCTGCTATCCGCATCTCTCCAGGCTTATCCGGGACCGATAAGTCAGTGGGGGGTTGGCCTGCATGTAAAGAGCCACGCCGCTTTCATCGGCGCGGTGTATGACCGAGTAATTGCCAATGCCAACAACGCCTGACGCAATCACGGCCGCTATCGCAGAAGCGGCGACAGCCGGCTTTCGTGGCCGTCTGATTGCGCGTGGCCAAGCACGAGCGATCATCTGGCGCGACGGTGTGCTTCCGCCGGGGGCGCCAGCCTTTGCGCCGCAGCTCAGCTATGACCTGCACTCCTATGGCTACGCCCTTCTGGGGCTTGGCCTTCGTCTTCGTGAACTCGGTGGCGACACTGTACAGGCACGTATGGCCTTCGAGCAGGCCGCCACCGCCATTGAGGCCGTCATCGCCAAGGGCAATCGCCAGGAGGTGGACCGCGACTTCCACTTCATCATTGCGGCCGCAAGCTATCACCTCGCTCATCTCTCTGCGCGGGCATACTCACTGCTCGGGATCGTCGAGGCCGATGACAATTTCTCGCCCATCGAACGGGTACTTTCCCAGTTGATGCGGCGAAACTTCCGTGCTCTTCGCACTGGCGTGCTCGACTATCGCGCCTCCGGCCAAGGCAGCGATGCGCAAATCGCTGCCGCCATCCAGGCCAGTCTCAATCAAGGCGAAGCAACAGTTGAGCCGGCAGATGGCAGCAACGACTTCCTTTTCAACAGCCTTGACCTCGCGCTGACCGACGGCTTCATGGCAGCCATGTCCCTGTTCAACCTCGCGCTGGAACGTGGAGAGCAGCCGCTCCTCGGCCAAGCGTTGGAGCGCCTTTGGACAAACCTCGCAATCTGCAGCGAGTTGAATATGCTGCCGCAATGGTGGGCGCATCGCATCGCGATCCACCTCTTGTCGGACCTTTGGTCGATCACCTACCACGAGAAGGTGCCGTTCCAACCTGCCGGCGGCGAAGCGGTCGACTGGCCCCGACTTCGCGAACTGTTCATCGCGCTGCTTCATCGGCGCACGAAAGCCGAAGTGGACCTGTGGCCATCCCAGATCGAAGCGGCGTCCCGCGCTGTCGACCAGTCCGATGACCTAGTGGTTTCACTGCCCACCAGCGCCGGTAAGACACGGATTGCTGAACTATGCATCCTGCGCTGCCTTGCTGGCCGGAAACGCGTCGTCTTTATCACGCCGCTTCGCGCGCTCTCTGCGCAGACTGAAACGACCCTCCGAGGGACCTTTGGCCCGCTCGGCAAGACAATCTCCGCGCTCTACGGCAGTATCGGAGTAAGCGGCTTTGATGAGAATGCGATCCGGGAACGCGACATCGTGGTTGCAACTCCTGAGAAGCTCGACTTCGCTCTCCGCAACGATCCATCCCTCCTCGATGACGTCGGTCTGCTCGTTTTCGACGAAGGTCACATGATCGGGCTCAACGAGCGCGAGGTTCGCTACGAGGTGCAAATCCAGCGATTGCTTCGCCGCGCGGACGCGAGCGATCGTCGGATCGTATGTCTCTCTGCGATCTTGCCCGATGGCGATCAAATGGATGACTTTGCAGGATGGCTGCGGCGCGATCACCCCGGCGGCCCTATCAAGCATGACTGGCGGCCCACCCGGCTTCGGTTTGGAGAAGTGGTTTGGTCCGCGCCATACGCACGCCTGGATCTTCGTGTCGGTGACGAGCGCCCTTGGGTCCAACGGTTTCTCACGGGAACTGTGCCGCCAAACTGGGTGCCGCCTAAACATCGTCGAACCAAGCTCTTCCCGTGCGATCAACGCGAGCTTTGCCTCGCGACGGCTTGGCGGCTCGTCGAAGATGGGCAGACTGTTCTCATCTTCTGCCCGCAACGACGCAGCGTCGAGCCATACGCAGACGCAATCGTCGAGCTCCATGAGCGGGGCGCCCTTCGCTCGTTGCTCGAGGTGGACCCCGCGGCCCTCAACACCGCGATCGCCCTCGGCCAGGAATGGCTTGGCCCGGAAAGCGCCATCCTTAAATGTCTCCGCCTCGGCGTCGCGTTGCACCACGGGGCGTTGCCAGCTGCCTATCGCAAGGAGGTTGAGCGCCTGCTTCGCCTCAACATCCTGAAGGTTACCGTCTCGTCGCCGACGCTGGCGCAAGGCATCAACCTATCGGCTACGGCTATCGTTATGCATTCCCTACACCGCTTCCGCGAACGCATCGAGATCTCAGAGTTCAAGAACGTCATCGGGCGAGCGGGACGAGCCTATGTTGACGTGGAAGGTATTGTGCTTTTCCCGATGTTTGATGACATCACGAAGAAACGGCGGAACTGGGATGCCCTCATCAACGATCTTGGCGCGCGCGATATGGAAAGCGGGCTGGTACGGTTGGTGATTGCCCTGCTGTCTCGCATGCACGCCCACGTCGGCGGAGATTTATTCCAACTCATGGAATATGTTGTCAACAACGCTGCTGCGTGGACCTTTCCCGAAATCGTGAAAGAAAAGCCCGATGATCGCGAGCGGGCCCTTGCCGATTGGGAACGGTATATTGCTACGCTGGACACAGCCATCCTCGGCCTGATCGGCGAAAACGAAATTCCTAACGATGGGATTGAGGCCGCGCTGGATGACATCCTCCAGTCCTCTCTCTGGCAACGCCGCCTGCTGCGGCGGAATGAGCAGGTGCAGCAGGCCCTCAAGGTGGGGCTCGTTGCACGCAGCCGGCTCATCTGGAATCAGTCGACGGCGACGCAGCGCCGGGGTTACTTCCTAGCTGGTGTTGGTTTAGAGACCGGGCATGCGTTGGATGCCATCGCAGCGGATGCCAATCTTCTCCTAGTTCAGGCTAATGCTGGCATCCTCGCAAATGACTCCGAGGTGACGATCGCTGCCGTCACCAACATCGCCGAGCGCGTTTTCGCCATCTATCCCTTTGCGCCCGACCCCATGCCGACCAACTGGCGGGACATCCTCCGAGCATGGCTCCTCGGCCAGCCCCTCGCCACTTTCGCGGCGGGTCAGGAGTCAGATACGCTTCAGTTCATCGAGGGGGGACTCGTCTTTCGCTTGCCCTGGGCGATGGAGGCCATCCGCGTTCGTGCGGCCGCCAACGGCGACACCATCGGCGACATACTGCTCGACGACTACGAGGTTGGCCTGGCCGTTCCCGCTGTTGAAACCGGCACATTGAACCACTCGGCATCAATCCTCATTCAGGCAGGGTTCAATTCTAGGCTTGCCGCTATCAAAGCCGTCACCGACACGGGAGCGACCTTCCAGACGGGCCAAGAGCTTCGGCTATGGCTAAATTCGCAAGGGGTTACCGCATGGAGCGCTCAGCCAAATTGGCCGACCGCAGAGACGAAATCGATGTGGGCAGAGTTCGCGCTAAGCTTTGCCCCACACGAGAACCGGACCTGGGCCGATCGCCGATATTGGGCAAATGTCGCATGGCTAGGCTTGCCGCCACCACCGGGCACGCCAGTGCAGATTCACGAATGGGCCGATCAACCAAACGTGCTCTCGGCCGACGGTACAAGGTTGGGCACGGCGCAGGCCGCGCTGAACCCCGCGCGAGCAGGGCTGGTGCGCGCTCAGGTTGCTCAGGACGTTCGCAGGATTGACGTCACTTATCTGGGCCCTGACGACCTAGCAGGGGCCTGATGCGCGCTTAGTCCATTGGGAGCCGCAGCCGTCCCGCATCCGGAGTTCTTACTTGAGTTGAATGGAATCGCCCGTCCCCAGTGGATTGCCGAGGACGGGCGTGTCGTTGGACTGGCTACAAGGCGCTGAGCTGGAGCAGGTCGAATGCCCGCTTCTGGTAGGGGGTGGCAGGGGTCACCCGGCGGAAGGTCGGGAGTTTGGGAATGGCTGGCTGGACAATCTGCTGGGTCTGGGTCGCCAGGGTCTTGAGCACGCCGCGGAAGTCCTGGACAGGAAAGCCCTCCGCCGTGAGCTTCTTGTTCCGCTTGGTCAAGGCGACCGGCGTGGCCCGGGTTGGCGAGACGATGGTTTTCCGGGTCGACTGGCGGGCTTCGGGGTCTTCCTCGGCGAACAGCAGAGGCGCCAGGTCCCGCCGCATGTGCCACTCCAGGTAGTAGGCCAGCATGCATAGGAAGGCGTGGGCTCGCACCCGATCCGACAGGGCGTGGTAGATGGGCCGGATCTCCAGGTCCACCGTTTTTAACAGCCGGAAGGCCGTTTCCACATGGCTGAGTTCCTTGTATGCCTTGACCGCCGCCGCTGCGGTGAGCGTTTCGGGGCCGACGCTGGTGCGGATGACATAGAAGCCGTCCAGTGCGCTGTCCTCTTGGATGAACTGGGTCTTCCGGTGAAAGGAAAGGCAGAGGTCGGTGATGCGCAGATCAAAGAAGCGCCCAGTCTGGTAATGAGCCAGGATAGCGCCGACCTTCTTACCGATCTCCCCGGCGCCCCGCAGGGGCTTCTTGGCACGGTCCACGGCCCCTTGAATGACTTCCAGTTCCTGCTCGGTCCGGTCCAGAAGCTCGTTCCGGCGCCGATCCCGCTCTTCGGCCAGGATGGGGTTTCGGCAGACCATCAGGCGCTCGCCCGGATATGCGGGATCCGTGATCTCCGCCAGGTCCACCTCCTCGAACAACGACGGTTGAAAAGCGCCCTTTTTGATCAGTTCGCTGATGGCCGGCCGGCGCAGGGCGGTAACCCAGTCCATCTTGCACGGGAGCAGATCCTCCTTGATGCGGGCAGAGCGCAGAATGCCGCGGTCGGCCACAAAGATCACCTCCTGGAGGCCGAAGCGTTCCCGCACCTTGGTCACCTGCTCACCCAGCGTGCCGCACTCCGAGGCGTTTCCGCTGAATACCTGCACGGAGACGGGGATGCCCTCTCGATTGCAGAGCAGGCCGACCACGATCTGCAGTTTATTGTTTCGATGTTCCTTGCCGTGACCGTAGGCGCCCAGTTCGCAGGTCGTCCCCTCCAGAAAGACTGTGGTGAGGTCATAGAGCAGCAATGCCCCATCTTGGAGATGGCGCTTGGCCAGCTTGTTCTCAATGGCTTCCTGGTGAGCCAGGAGCCAATCCATGGCCTTGTAGAGCTCCTCCACCTTCACGGTGCCCAGATCCAAGGCCTCGCCCAGCGTTGAGGTCCGGGCGTCCCCCAGGTCCCGAGCCAGGGCAAGCTTGCTGCCGGGATCGAGCACGCGGCCCACGATCATGGCCAGAGCCAGATCCCGTTCCCGGCAGTGCCGGGCCAGGAGCAGGGCATCCAGGCCCAAACGCCTGGCGGTGCCCAGCACGGCATGGACATGGCCGTGAGGAACGGTTCCGACCACCTCGCCGCCAGCGGGGCCGTCATTCCGGGCAGAGTCCAAGGCGGCGGCCAGCGTGGCGAGCTTTTCGGGAGACCATTGGCTGAGGTTTGCCAGGGTTCGGTTCTTGACCTTGCCGTCCTCGCGGTAGGTTTCGCGCAGCAGGATGGCGGGCTTGGAGTTCCGGTTGGGCACCACAGATATGAACATACCTACAGAATAGGCATTAACAAATGTGTTTCAAGTGGTATTTTGCATCATTTACATGGCTACGTTTTGCACACCAAAATCCCCACACGAGGCCGTAGCGCAAGCTACGGGCCAACTACGCTAAAAACTCCGGCCGCATGCGCCTCACCTTCCGAAGGTAAAACTTCGGCTAAGCAGAATAGGTGTCAGTCCCTGCTCATCAATACTTTGGCCGACTTCTGCCACAAGCTTTATCAGTGCTGGCGCTGAAATGAGCCGCCTGCCGTCAATCTTAAACGTCTCATTAGACTCCAACTCCTGACGTGCTTTGCAGAGGAGGACCTGCATGTCCAATGGGATTGGGATCATACGTAGATGTCCCGATTTGTCGTCCTGAACGTATTCCCAGCGCTTGAAGTTCACACGCTCCAGGGAGAAGCAGACCGCCTCATCTACCCTAAGTCCAAGGGAAGCTAGCCCCCTCAAGATGAGACGATCCTCAGGTCGGCATTGAGACCAACAGTCGATGGCCTCTACAACCTGGGCAAGCTTTTCCCGGGACAGGCAACCTTCATCCAGGCACTTTTGTGTGGGTGTCTTATAGCTCACAAAAGCCTTCTTCCGGTATCCATTTTTTACAGCCCAGTGGATAAGGTTATTCAGGTCGCTGATTAGGCGATACCCCGTGTCCCTCTCCGGACGGCCCTCCCTGTAGCGAGCGATTCCCGCCTCGAAGTGGGAATATTCCACCTCCTCGATGTAACACCCTAGCAAATTTGTGGATCCATGGGCCCTAACAAAGGGGGCTCCACGGTGACGGCAAGTCACACTTGGATCCTGTGCTTGTAGCAAGGCGACCTGGATCACAGTCATGCGAGACTGATTTGCACAAGGTTTGGCTTTCCGGGTAGGCATGGAACTCCTATGCACGAGGGGGATCGAAACTATTCAGTTAGGAATGCTCTTTTTTTAATCGACTACCTGTTTGGCAATACGACGCTGCTCTTGTGCCATGCGCAGGAAGTCCATGCCCTTGGCTTGTCCCACGGCAAGATCAGCCTTATCGTTAGCGGCATAGCGCAGAATCATTACCAGCGTCTCGTGAACCATCAGGTCTTTAACGATCAACAAATCAACGTTGGACCGAATCAAGAAGGTGGCATAAGATGCTCGGAGCGTGTGCCATGCACGGGTATCCGGGAGCCCCAACGCCAAACAGGCACGCTTGAAGAGGGCAAGACACCAGTGGTAACCTCGAATCCCCTTATTGTGGGGATCATTGAACAAGGGTCCAGGTGTTTCAATCCCAGGGACCCTTCGAAGCATTTCAATAAGATCACCAGGGACGGGGAGGATGTAGCTTTTCCCATTTTTCGTCTTCCCAGTATTGAAGGTTCGATCTTCAAGATTGAAGTATTCTTTCCGGAGCGATCGAGCATTTTCAGTTCGAAGCCCTGTGAATCCCATGGTTCGAATATAGATCATTGAATAAATATCGTAGCCAACGTAACGATCGAACAATTCCATTAGATCAAGCAGCCTGTCTGGTTTCACATAGTGAATTTTTGGAGCATCCATCTCCGGGATCACCGGAAGGTCCGGATGTTTCTGAATGAACCCTTGGCGCTTGAGGAACCGAATTGGGGTGTTGAGGTTGATGATCACGTTGCGAACACCGCCCATACGGTGGGGAGCATAGGGGCCCGAGTTTTCCTCATAGCGCTTTACGCAATCAAATAGGAGGTCCCTACCGGCTATCTCAATAGAGATGTGGCCAATGAATGGAATAACCCAGTTATCCCAAAATCCGATCATTTTTTCGATCCTAGCGGCCTGGGGCTTCCTTTTCCTGTTGAATTCGTTTGGCGCCTTGGCAACCCAGATGTTAAACCCCTCTTTAAACGTCAGCCCAGGGATCACGCCGCTTTCGGCATAATTGCGAAGGTCCGCTTTCATATTCTTGAGGACTTTCCTCGCTTCGTCTAAGGACTTTTTGCCAGTAGGCCGTGTGTAAGTATTGTTGCCCAACCGAAAGTGGGCTACAAATTCCCTCGTATCAGGATCAATCCCAAGACCATCTACATAGACAATCTTCTTACGTCCTCCTGAGGCCGAGATATCTTGGGTTCCTTTCCTGCCATTAGGAATGATTCCTTCGATCCTTTTATGTTTCTTTCCCATGTTCTCGTTTTCTTTGTTGGCTGCAGTCTCTGCCAAATATTCAGGATCGATGATTTTGCGGGAATTCATTTTCTATTCCTTGTTTTGTCACGGTTGGTCCGAGGACTCCGTAGGTTTTTGAGGTCGCCGAGGTACGGCGCGTTGGATTTGGAACGAAGGATTGCTTTACAAGACGGTGGAGGTGCAGATTCAATCAGTCGGAAGCGGGATTCTGCCGACCCGGCAGAGCTCACGCATTCCTCAAATCGGAATGATTTGGGTAGGGTGTGGTCGGGTTTTACCGCTAGAAGGAATGCCTGTGGGTTTTCAAGCCCCAGCGAAACGCTTGGTTGACCTCTAGCCAGCCTTGGCATGTACCCGCGACTTCCTTATAACCGTGCTCAAGAGGTGATGGCGGGATTGTTCTGCTGTCTCTTCCACAACATCAGTCCAAGCGAATGTTTTCTGGTACCAGGACAGCACCCTGGACAGGAAGTAGACCCTCTGGTTGCTGGAGGTATCGAGGCACCACGGCATTTTCTTTTCTGCTGCCCAGCGCTGAATGGTCCGAAAGCACGGACGCCCCTTGGGCCGGAAAACCCCAATTGCGGCTTGGATTTGTGCCAAGGACAAAGGAGGTTCGCCGATCATTCCCTTGCAGTACCCAAGGGCCAGCTTGACACGCGGATCCTTGAGGCCGGACACCAACGCCTCGAGAACGAGGTCCGCATGAACGGCCTCCCGATTTTTGGTGATGTCCTGGCAGGCAATCATAGTCGTCGTCATTGGGAGCTCCATCTTGGGTGAGGGTGGGGTAGCTGGGGCGGTCTTGAACCGTCGATGCTTCATGTTTATCCAGCACAAGATCTCGCCTCCCACGGAATCCCCTCAGAGGAGGGCACTGAAAGTGCTGACGCCGCCATGCGTTCCAGCCGACCAGAAAAAGAGGACGGCCTTTCCATTTCTGCGTTTGCGAGATTAGCGGTACCCTGTCCGTCAGATGGCGGGCAGCCTGGGAGTCAATAGAGGGAACGAGGTGTCCGTCCTGTTTTGGGATAATTTCTGGAACAAGGAACGCATGGCCTACAACATCGAACCATTTCTCCGGACCAACCCCTGCTTCTCCAGGAAGGCGCTATCAACATTCATCTCTAGCATTTGCAAGAGCAAGGATCCTGACAAGGTCGTTGCCTCGATCATCAAAGGACGAAAGCGGAAAGAACCGCAGCAAAGAGACTTTCAGGAACTCGAGAACTGCCCTAGCGTTTATGTCACGCCAGCAGCATTGGCGGATCCGGCAGGTCCTGCTTGCCTGCCATATATTCTCCCGATGGTTGCCAGCGAAGGTGCAATCCTGGGCTTCCATACGGCGTTGTGTTTGTTTTTGGATGAACCTGCTCCAGATAAGATCACCTTCTACGCCAAGAACCCAGAGGATTGGTGCAAAAGGGTAAAGACGTTTCCCTGGGCCCCTGAAGACGGATTCAGGCAACCACCAATGCCCCAACCTCAGGGAGCAGAGCCCCTCAAGAGTGAAGCAAGGACACACCTTTTCGAGGCCGTTGTTTCCGATTTAAAACCAGGCCCTTCAACTGCGGCTGGGATACCCGGGTGGCAATGGATGTCAGTCAAACTGGCAGGCTGCCTGTTCGAGGTCCGCGTCACGGCGCCTGAACAAACGCTGGTGGATGTGCTGGACAGCAAGTTCCGTGGGACCAGGTCAAAATCCTCGCGTTACCCCGATGACCAATTTCAGATCTCCTGACATACACCCCTGTTTTTATGTCCGGTCCCCCGGGTCAGGCGCCGGGATTTGAGACCGCGTAGCGCACTTTGAGCCGGGTCCCCGGAAAAATGGCCGACGCCTTG
>Ga0181520_10011948_pt1 | contig 11272 bp, 10 predicted proteins | sample PEATcosm2014_Bin_29_FD_132451 | JGI IMG/M metagenome (GOLD analysis project Ga0181520, IMG submission 132451) | Peatland microbial communities from MTU Mesocosm Facility, Houghton, MI, USA - PEATcosm2014_Bin02_30_metaG | ecosystem: Environmental > Terrestrial > Soil > Wetlands > Peat | place...
AGTTGTTTTCGCATGTTGTTAGGGTTTAATTGTTAACCCCTAACTATGCCAGCAAAAGGCGGTTTTTTCCACCAAAGTCCGGTTTTTAACTTTACGGAGTCCGGTTTTCAATTTTAAATGACAGTACAAAACCCAGTATTGACTTTCCTGCCTGATGGTGCCATTATATCGTTCAAGGAGGACTCATGAGTCCATTTGTTGATGACGATGCTCCTTTAAGTGAAACAGAACTAAAAGGCATGTATATAGGAGTTCCGATTGGACTTCTGATCAGTGCCGCTATTGTCTACTTGCTCCCGAACCTTAGTTCCCTGCCAGCCTCGCAGGAGGATCGGGCACAGTTTCACAAGCTCATTGGAATCAGCTTGTCTGCGGAACAGACACTGCCCAGCATCCAGGAAAAGGACCCTATTACTCACGCCCTCCAGCAAAGAGCCGTGGATCAGTTTTTGTGGGGTCGTGTCGGGCAAGAGTACCAAAACGAACAGGCGCTAGCAAAATTGCAGGGGCAACGGTCATCCCTACTGCAGCAACAAATTGCCAATGACGCCGATATCTCTCAGACGAAAAACGCCGTCGTCAATCTTGACGCACAGATTGCTACCGCGCAAAAAGCTCACGATGAAATTCTCAATTCTTGGGACGACATCGAGAGGCTTATAAGCCGTTGCGGATTCAACGACGCAAATACTCGAGATCTCAGCTATGCGATCTTCCTGTATGAGCAATCGCTCAAGCCTAAACAGCCGCCCGGAAGGTAGGGGCGGCTGTATTTTAATTTGTTTAAGTAGTGTTGATTTAGCCAAACTGATTTTACGGTCGCCTTTTAAAAATTATTAAAAAACCATTTATCAACAATAGAATTTTCGGAGCTTTTAAAGCGGCCGTTTAAAAAGCTCCGATACAATGCTAGACTAAATTGAATTTTCTTCTCAAATCTTTATCATTATCCATTTCCTCAACTTTCATAATCCTGATATAACCCATAAGGCCGGCTTCCTGTAAATAAGACACGGCATCGCGATTAAGGGGATACGGACTTATAAATACACTTGCCTGAAGCTTAATAAAATGGTTTTGCTTCAACAACTTTCTAAAACGATCGCGGACCGAGTGAAAGTCTTCAGGGATGTCAAATACCAGTACCCTCCATTTTCTGTCCCAATGGTCGGTAACTTTAATCTGAGCCTTGGCCAATAAAACTTTTAGGACTCCTTTTTTTGTTAATTTAATAAATTCTGTATTGTCTTTTTTAATAATATCCAATACGCGCCTTGACCTTAACCCTTTTAAACTGTCCCGATATTGCGCGCGTTTTATCTTCCGTTTTCTGGAAAGCCATTCATAAGGAGTTTCCAAAGGTACCAACGGTACATCTGAATCCAGTACGCTTAATATTAAATTGACTAGAAGATCGCCTCTTGCATAGCTCATAAAATTTATGAGCTTCAGGGAGCTTCGTCACTATCGGAGCATTTGACACGGCCGTGTTAAACGCTCCGATTGGTTATTGTATATTATATATTGGTTAAAATTTTTAAATGGTGCTCGCGGAGTTTTTTTAGGTCAAACGAGGCTTGCTTGCCTTCAAGAATTTTGGCAAGGTGGATGCCGCCCATAAAGTGCGGGGAGATTACGTAGTCAACGCCGGCTTGGTACAGCGCTTTGGTTTCGGCTTCATCCTGTGCGATGAAAATCAGTTTGGGTTTAATCCGCCATCCGTCAGTCGCACGGCGTATGGCATGAAGCAAGGTCATATTATCCACAAAATCCGGCACCGTGGAAATTACTATTTTGGCGTGAGGCAAATTTATCTGCTCCTGAATAAAACTGTCGGTAATGTCGCCGCACAACGCCAAAATTCCTTTGTCCGCGTAAAATTCCACAATTTCCGGGTTAAAATCCACCACCACAAAAGACGTTTTTTGGCTTTGCAAAGTTTGAATTAAATGATGGCCAAGCCGGTGCGCGCCCACCAAAATAATATGGTTTTTTAATTCCACGGCGCGCAAATGTTTTTCCGCCGCGCCTTTACGGAAATCAAAAATTTTCAAAATGGGATGGAGCCAGTCGTAAATTTTTGCGGCTGACATAATCATATAAGAGGAGATGGCAATAGTTACCATCCCGATTAAAGTAACCAGGCTCACTTCGCTTTGGGATAAATTTCCGGAGGCATACGCCGCGCTGACCAATATCAGGCTGAACTCGGAAATTTGCCCAACCGTCACGCCGGCCAAAAAACCAGTTCGGGGTTTATAGCCGAACAGGCCGAGTAGAATCATTACAATTAACGGGTTGCCGATAAGCACAAATAAAGAAAGAATAATTGCCGGCCGGGCCATTACGCTTAAATTGCTCAATACCAAACCGGAGCCCAACACAATAAAAAAAATAATGATAAAGAAATCGCGAATCGGTTTGATTTTCCCGCTGATTTCGTAATGAACCCCGGAGCCGGCCAACGACAGCCCGGCTAAAAATCCGCCGATTTCCAAATTAAAACCCATTATCGGCGATGCCACAAACACCGCCAAGCCCAGCGCCCAAGCCAAAGAAAATACAAGCATCAACTCGTCGTTGTTGCCGATGTATTCCATAATTTTAGGAAAAACTTTGAGGCTTAGCCACCACACGGCTAAAATCAAGCAAAGCGCCCGGACCAGGGCCAATATAATATTTTCCCAAAGCGGCAAGCCGGAATAGATACTGCCGCCGTTTGGAGCCAGGCTGGACAGAGAAATTAAAATTAAAATCGCCACAAAATCCTGCGTCAAAAAAATCCCGATAACGAGCTTACCGTAAAGACTTTGCAGGTCGCGTTTTTCACCCAGCAGTTTTACAACTATTATCGTAGAAGAAAAAGTCAAAGCCGGCGCAATATATAAAGATGAAAGCGCGCTAAAACCCAAGGCACGCAAAATGCCATAACCGATTAAACTTGTAAAAAATACCTGGCCAAGCCCGACCAGCAAAGCGGTTTTGCCGATGCGTTTTAGCTGGCCGATGTCCAGCTGGAGGCCGACCATAAACAAAAGCAAGGTAATCCCAATTTGCGCCAAAGCGGAAAACGCATCCCCCTGCTGGGCGCGATAAAACCCCAAAGGCCCAACAATCAAGCCCGTAATAATATAAGCTACAATGCTCGGCTGTTTAAGCAGGCTGACAATAAAAGATATTAGCCCTGCCAGGATTAAAACAGTTGTAAGTTCAAAGAAAATCCCATTCACAAAAATTTGGTTTTAGTTTCAATAATCAAAACTTTTGATTATTATAACATGCCATTGACTATTTTCCAAAATCGTCTTACACTATAAAGTCGCTTTTCCCAAGAAACTTAGGCATTTTTGTGCCTAATTTCCTTTGAAAAAGGCATCCACTTCCGAATCCAGTTTCGTCGGAAGGGATGGAAAAGGAGGATCAGTCCATGAACTATGGATCAGTCCGAAGTAAACTGCAAGGCCCAGCCTCCTTCGAACAATGGAAGGAGCTTTCGCATCTGTCCGATCACGGAATTCCGTGCCCGCCCGACTTAAGCAAACGCGCGGCGCAAATGCTCATCAGCAAGCCTAACGACTTCAAACAACACATCGCCAGTCTGATTCGCAAAGCTGAAGCCGTGGCTCCCTGGAGCGAATTCTATCATGACGTGCTCGGAGTCAACTTTAGCTGCTTCGATTTCAACTTCCCCCAGGGGAACAGCAACTTCAATCGGTTGCTCGTAATGCAACAAATGGGTCCGGTTCGGAGATCGATCAAAGCTGTGCAGAAAGTCGGCTACGACGTCCATGTCAGTGTTAATTTGGATGGCCCCGCGGGCGACACCCGCTTTGGGCTTGGATGGTACGACTATGCCCTTTGGACCATGGCGCCAGGGAGCGGGATTTCGGCGGCACAGCTCTATAATCAAAGAACCCCGTTTACCGACCTTTCGGAAACGCTGGTGCTTATGGCGCAGTTCCACTATGAAACCGGACAGCACTGGGAAGCCAACTCCTACACCATCTGCTCGACGACCGGAAAGTTTGTCTCGCCAACATCGCTCCCCGATACCAATGTGGTAGGTGCGATGATTGTTCTAAAAACTCAGGAGGATATAGAGCATCCGACAATCTTCATTGAGCCGGTGGGGATTCACGAAAACGGCCCCATGGTGAGGGCTGTGCGCGTACTGGGTTGAGATACTCATTGGGCCGGGCGACCACGAGGTTGCCCGGCTCTTAATTTTGCAAAAAACTTAGAAATGCGATAATATTAAAGAAATAATAACTTGTTTCTGGATTCCGGATATTTTTTACGGCAATAATTATCCTTAAACGTAAAAAATTCCGGGATGACACACTCACAAATATGAACCTAAACACAATATTTTTTATCGGCCCGCAGGGAAGCGGGAAGGGGACGCAGGCTAGGGTTTTGGCAAAAAAGCTTAATTTTTTTTATTGGGAAATGGGCGCGATTTTACGTGATGTGGCCGCGGTCGACACCCAGCTGGGGAAAAAAGTAAAAAATCTAATAGACGAAGGAGTACTGTTAACCGATGCCAATCTCTACGAAGTCGTGGATAACCGGCTGGGAGAAATCGCCCACGATGTGGGAGTTATTTTTGACGGCATTCCGCGGCGCGTGGCCCAGGCGGAACATTTGATGGATTTTCTGACAAAACAAGGACGGAAGGATTTTACAACCCTGTTTGTCAACTTGCCCCGCGAAGAATCAATCAGCCGATTATTAAAGCGCGCGGAAATAGAAAAACGGGCCGATGACACCAGGGAAAAAATTGAGTTTCGTCTCCAACAATACGAAAAAGACACTTTGCCGGTTTTGGATTATTTAAAACAGCATTCGCAATTTTTTGAGATTGACGGAAGTCCGAGCGTGGAAGAAGTAACAAAGGAAATTGAAAAATCATTAGAATTGTAGCGTGTCCATTTATGGGCTGAATGATAAAACAGCCAATAAATCGGCACGCTACACCGCTTAGCAATGAATCACGATCAACCTTTAAACATCATCCTCCTCGGCGACCCGGCTTCCGGGAAAGCTACGCACGGCGCTTTTTTGGCCAAAAAGTTCCGGCTTTACGATTTGGATATGGGTAAAGAGTTGCGCGCATTGGAGCATAATCAGATTTTAAGAAAAAAGTACCGTTTGGGTAAAACCCTAGACAGCGGCAAACTTACGCCCACGGAATTGGTCAGAAGGTTATTGCACGACAAAATTCACGGCACGCCAAAAAATCAAGGAATTTTGTTTGACGGCACGCCAAAAATGCTGGGTGAAGCAAAGCTTGTGGCCAAGTGGCTAAAGCAGGAAAAGCGCGGCCGGGTGCTTTTTATTTATTTATCAATCCCGATAGCGGAAACCATTTCCCGGATGACCAGCCGTAAAACTTATTTTAAAGGAAAGTTTTCAAAACGGCCGGATGACAATGACAAAGCGCTAAAAAACCGAATTGCTTATTACAAAAAGAACATTACCGAAGTGGTGGCGTATTTTAAAAAACAATATCCGTTTATAAAAATTTCCACCTTAGGGACAATTTCGGCAGCCAGGGAAAGATTGACGGGAAAGCTAAAAAACCTGAATATAAATTAATTTTACCTTGTTGATAAATTACGTGGCCACGAATTTTGTCAACAAACTCTAAAATGAATAAGGGACTTATTAAATCGCAAACTGAAATTGATATCATTGCCGAGGGCGGAAAATTAATTCACGATATTTTATACGAAACAGCCGAGCTTTGTAAGCCCGGCGTTTCTACGTGGGAGCTAAACGAATTTGCGGAAAAAGAAATCGCTAAAATCGGCGGCAGGCCGAGCTTTAAAAACTTCGGCGATAAAAAAAATCCCTTTCCGGCCGGATTGTGCACATCGGTAAACTCCGTGGTCGTCCACGGCATTCCGTCGCGCCAAACAATTTTAAAAGACGGCGACATTATTAGTTTGGACATCGGGATGGAGTACAAAGGATTATTTACCGATACCGCGATAACCGTACCCGTTGGCAAAATCTCCGACATCGCAAAAAAACTTATTGAGGTCACAAAAAAATCCCTGTTTGCCGCCATTGACCGGGCCAAAGCCGGAAACAGGATTGGCGACATTGCTTACGCGACGCAAAAAACCGCCGAGGACGCGGGATTTTCCGTAATTCGCGATTTAGTGGGTCACGGCGTGGGCTATGCCGTCCACGAAGACCCGATGGTCCCGAATTTCGGGAAAAAAGGCACGGGCGAAGTATTGCGCGAGGGAATGGTATTGGCCATTGAACCAATGGTGTGTGAGCACGAATACTTTGTGGATTTTGAACCCGACGGCTGGACCATTTCCACCCGCGACGGCGGCCTTTCCGCCCACTTTGAACATACCATTGCTATCACTAAAAATGGCGCGAGAATATTAACTTAGCATTTAAAACCCTCTCCCTAACCCTCCCCCAGAGGGGGAGGGGATACTGCAGTATTGCTAATTTCTAAAACCTTTATTTTCAAACCTTCTCTCATCCGCCTTCGCTAAGGATTCGTCGGAAGTGGAGGGAGAAAGGAGTCTCGAGACACCCTCTCCCCCTGGGAGAGGGCCGGGGTGAGGGTTCATAAGCATTTGGTAAATCTTTTCTCCCACCCCTTCCAAATTACCATCAATATCATTATTCCAAATTATCATTATTCCAAATTCGAAGTACCCTATAACCTGATTTTTTTAAACATTCATCACGCCTTTTATCGTAATCAATACCTTTTGCGATATTGTGCTGGCTACCGTCTAGCTCAATAACTAATTTTGCTTTCACACAGCAAAAATCGGCAATATAACCGTTTATGGGAAATTGCCTTCTGAATTTAAACCCATAAAATTTTGACGATTTTAAAAAACTCCACAATTTCCTCTCTTGAGGTGTGGAGTTTTTTCTTAACTCTCTGGCATATTTTACTAATTTTGGGTCGTAGATTTTTATTTTGGCCATAAAACCCTCTCCCTAACCCTCCCCCAGAGGGGGAGGGGAACAAATTGCCTATTTTTTCTCTTTAATTTCCGTTTTAATCTTTTCAGCAAAATCACCCAAACTCATTTGCCCCAAGTCAGTGCCATCGCGAAGGCGAACGGCTACTTTTCCATCGGCAACTTCCTTTTCCCCGACAATCAGCTGGTAAGGGATTTTTTGCATCGTGGCTTCGCGGATTTTTTTGCCGATAGATTCCGCGCGGCCATCAATTTCCACGCGCAAACCCGAGGTAGGGGAGGGTTTCAAACCCTCCCCTACAAGGGTGTCTTTAATCATATTGGCGTATTGGTTCTGATTTTCCGAAATCGGCAAAATAATAATCTGAACAGGGGACAACCACAGCGGAAACGCGCCGGCCGTGTGTTCTATTAAAATAGACAAAAATCTTTCGGTTGAGCCCATTATGGCGGCATGGAGCATAACTATCCGTTCGTGTTCACCTTTCTCGTCAATGCAATACAAATCAAACCGCTCCGGCATATTCATATCCAGCTGGATAGTGGCGACCTGCCACTCCCTGCCCAAAGAATCCATGGCCATAAAATCAAGCTTCGGTCCATAAAACGCCGCCTCGCCGGGAGCCTCAACAAATTCCACTTTTCGCTCCAGCGCCAACTCTCTCAAGATTTCTTCCGCCTGCAACCATCTCTCGTGGCCGCCCAAATATTTTTCCTGTTCTTTCGGATTGTGCAGCGACAGGCGCAGTTTAAGCTTAAAGCCAAAAGACCCGTAAAAGGGTTCAACCACTTTATCCCAAATCGCCCCCAGCTCCCGCTTTACCTGGGTAAAGCGGCAAAATACGTGCGCGTCGTCCTGGGTAAAGGAGCGCACGCGCGACAAACCGGACAACTCGCCGGTCTGCTCGTCGCGGTAGCACATGGTCGTGTTGGAGTAGCGCTGGGGCAATTCACGGTAGCTAAACTGTTTGCGCGCGTAAATTTGCGTATGGTGCGGGCAATTCATCGGCTTCATGGCGAATTCATGCCCTTCGCGGGTTGTAATCCTAAACAACTCATTTTTAAATTTATCCCAATGCCCGCTTTTTTCGTAAAGCTCTTTTTTTGTAATGTGGGGAATCTCAACTTTTTCGTAACCAATGGACTTACGTAAAGCCCAAACGTAATCGTCAAGCAAATCGCGGACCAGCGTTCCTTTTGGAGTCCATAGAGGCAGCCCTGATCCAACGAGATCGGAAAATACAAACAAATCCAAAGCCACGCCCAACTTTTTATGGTCGCGCTTTTCGGCTTCCACCAACATCGCCAGATATTTTTCCAATTCCTCTTTAGTCTCAAACGCCAGCCCGTAAATCCTGGTCAGCATTTTATTTTTTTCATCGCCGCGCCAGTAGGCGCCGGCCACCTTTGACAGCTTAAAAGAGTCGGGGTCGATTTTAGACATATCTTCCGTATGCCCTCCGCGGCACAAATCCTCAAAATATTCGCTGGACTTATACATAGTCAGGATTTGTCCTTCTTTTGAAAACTCGCCAATGAGTTCCAATTTATAAGGATTGTCTTTAAAAATTTCTCTAGCTTCATCAGCCGTTATTTCTCGCCGTTCAAAAGTCGACCACGTTTTAAGCAGTTTTTTCATTTCCTTTTCAATTTTCGGCAAATCTTTATCCGTAATCGGTTCCTTAAATTCAAAATCATAATAAAAACCGTTATCAATTGCCGGCCCTATTGTCCTTTTTGTTCCAGGATACAATTTAATAACCGCGGCGGCTAAAAGATGAGCAAGGGAATGGCGTTTGTGTTCAAGCTGTTCTTGATTGTTCATATGACAGACCGCGGATACGCGGATTTTCGCAGATTACGCGGTTGTATTGCGCGTTTTCTGATTAATTATTCGTTTAACCAAAACGTTCTCTCGTGTAAAAATCGCAAGTATACCCAATTCTAATTTATTTGTAGTTAAATAGGTCATCACTTGATCAAAAAACTTTTTGTGGAAATCTTCTGCGACTTTGAGTTCAACAACAACCTTAATTTCTTCGCCTCCAAATTCCACTGAAAAATCAATAAAAAATTTTGATATTATTTTTCCATTAAATCTTAAATAACAACAAAGCTCCCTTTTGAATTTTATCCCCAACCTTTCCAATTCAGCCGCAAACGCCCGTTGGTATTCTTTTTCTCTATAGCCATAACCTAACTGGTTGTAAACTTTGTAAAGTGCGCCGATGATTATTTTTGTTTGCTCCTGATATAAAAGCTCCATTTTTTTGATTTTATTTGAGCAATTTTCAAATCCGCGCAATCCGCGCTCATCAGCGTATCCGCGGTCTGTCTAATTTAACACAAAACCCCAAGATTCATCCATCAATAATTAAATATTGATAAACAAATCCTGGGGTCTCAATGCGAGACGTTTCCGTCCCAGAAAATTTCCGATGAACTTCATCGAAAAACTTTTCATCCGCTGTGGCTCTAGAACACACCGGATTTATTGCTGTTTGTTTCAAATTCCCCGGTTGGTAGCCGGATCAGCATTTGAAGAACTGAAATCAATATAACACACAGTTAAAATGGTGGCAAGAGCGTTTTCCACAACCTTGATTATTATATTTTTTACCACCATTGACAGCTGTCGGCTACGGTGTTAGTTTGAGCTTGAAAGGACGCAGGAGGACACATGTTTTTTATTGTCCAAATGCGGGTTTACACCCATGCTTGCTTTTCTGTACTCCGATGCCCCTTCGATGGGAACTGTCGGGGCAGTCGTCTTCACCGTTCTCGCTGTGTGCGGGCTAGTGATCCTCGCCGCCAAAGGCTGGCGGGCGAAGCACAACCCGACTTACCCGGGGACCCAAAGCTCCGCCGGCGAGAGGCTTTTAAGGCTTCACATCAGCGACCCCGCGCCGCCGCCGGCCAAGTAACCCGACCGCAGATCAGATGCCGCCCGTCGTGGCGGCACAACGCGCGGCTTCGGAGACGTTCTTGTCTTTCCGAAGCCGCGCGTGATTTTTATAAAATTTTGCACAAATAACCTCACCTAGCCTCTCGCTTTCCAAGGAGAGGAATAAAATACATAAAAACCCTCTCCCTAACCCTCCCCCAGAGGGGGAGGGAAAAACCAAAACGGCACGCCGAGGCGTGCCGCTACACTTTTAACTTTCTACTTGTTACTTTTAACTCAGTTCACCCCTCGACTCTCCGCCTACGGCGAATCGCTCGGGGTGAATTAAAATTTTGCATATCAACGGCAAAATTTTAATTCACATCCACCATATCAATCTCGCTAATCGATCGTAATTCCGCCATCAACTCATTGCTCATCGCGACTTGCGACTGGGTTTTTATTTTTTTTGCTCCGGATCCGGAGCCAATAGACAAGTACACCTGGGCATTACCCGGATGATTTTGCAAAATATCTTTTATCCGATTTAAAACTTCTTTATCAGCCAGCTTAGACATATGCAAAACCACCTGCCGGCTTTTTTCCATTTGCGAGAGTGCCATGCCGTACAAATCGTCGTTCGGAAGTTCCTTGATATCTTCGGCGATTAATTTAAATTCCTCGTCCTTGTCGGAAAGTCTGCCGTTAACCTGGACGATTTTATCATCCGCCAAAAATGGCAAAGCTTTTTCCATAACCGTGGGAAAAACCAAAACTTCTATACTGCCGGTTAAATCTTCCAGCGTAAAAAACGCCATGGGATCGTTTTTCCGCGTCAGCGTCTTTTTAAGGCGGGAAATAATGCCGCCCATTACCACGTTTGAGCCAAGCTCATCAAGCGACAAACTTTTGGCCGTCCGTAAAGTAGATAAAACTTTGGTATAAACATCCAAAGGATGCGCGGAAACATACATCCCCAAATGCTCTTTTTCCCAAAGCAATTTTTCTTCCTTGGTCGCCGGAGCCGACGGCTTAAGTATCAGTCTTCCGGCCAGAGATTTGCCGAACAGGGAATTTTGCCCGGAAAACTCGTTTTTAAAATGTTCGCGCACAAAATCCAAGACCTCTTCGGTATTGCCAAGCAGCTGCCCGCGCTCTCCAAAAGCATCCAACGCGCCGGCTTTAACAAGGGCTTCCCAGGATTTTTTGTTGAGATTTTTAGTGTGGGATTTTAGCAGGAAGTCTTCAAGCGACCGGAAGTCGGATAAATCGGATTTATCGGAAGTCGGATTTAAACCACCCTCCGACATTCTGATTTTCCGATTCTCCGACCTTATTTGAATAATTTTCTCAATAACATCCGAGCCCAAATTCTTAATCGCGTTCAACCCAAACCGGATTGTTTTGTCGTCAACCACGGTAA
>Ga0181520_10011949_pt1 | contig 11270 bp, 8 predicted proteins | sample PEATcosm2014_Bin_29_FD_132451 | JGI IMG/M metagenome (GOLD analysis project Ga0181520, IMG submission 132451) | Peatland microbial communities from MTU Mesocosm Facility, Houghton, MI, USA - PEATcosm2014_Bin02_30_metaG | ecosystem: Environmental > Terrestrial > Soil > Wetlands > Peat | place...
ATGCGTTGGCCGTGGACGCCCGGGGACTTCGTTGAATGGTTTTTTGGTTTTTTAAACTCATACCCTATGTAAAAGGGGCAACGGCTTAGTGGGGCATAAGGGGAAACACCTTTAAAGACGGGGGGATGGTGAGATGTTGCCCCGGACATCGCAGGGGCAAGATCGAGGGGGCAACAGACTTTTAACGCAAAGACGCAAAGGCGCAAAGATTTTGAAAATATGAGCTTATTTCAAGGGCCAGCCGCCGTGGTTGGTTACAAATATTTGGCACCTGCCAGCCCGTTAAAAAAGCGCCCGGTGAGGGCACCGGGCCTGCAAATTGTGCGCATTTGGCCACGATTTGCAGGCTGCGTGCGCTGACGCGGCTAATATCGAGGTGTGTTCAAAGTGCAACCAATTGGCGGGGAGATTGAGCGTCTGGTGCGATCCAACTTTGGAGCCGGGTGATGGCGCGCGTCCGGGCAAAGCGGCGGAGGGCCGCCGCACTCCAGGACGCTGGCGCGCACGCGGGGCGGCCACCATTCGCACCAGCAGTCTCCAAATGCTAACGCGGGGGGCGGGTGACTGGCATGTAAAGCAGACGGAGCGACCCTCCGGCCGGTTCCATCTGGTATTGGTAAAGGCCAAACAGGAACGAAACTTTTTCGCGGGCGGGCGCATGGTCGCGCCGGTATAGGTTCCACAAGAACGACTGGCTGCTGGCACCGGTCTTGGGATTCTTCTCCCCGCGCCAGACTGACCAGAGCGGCGACCAGTTGTGTTCGATGCCGGGATTGTCGGGCACGGCCGGTTCAAGCGGCGCGAGGATTTGCAGGCGCTCGTTGCCGTTAAATTCATGGTGCCAGGTGAAAAACGGCCACATGTCCAGCCGGATCCGTTCCCGGCCAGTTTCCGTGTTTTTTTCCGAAAGCCGGGAGTAGAGAATATACAGGATGCGGGTGCGCTGTGCATCCAGCGGATCGGCGTGGGTGCGGGTGAAGACGTACAGGGGCCAGAGATAGGAATCGGTTTCCTTGGTGTCGTTGTGCGACTGGCTGAACAGGGGGAAGACGCGCGAGGTGTGTTTGCCTTCGCCCCGGGTAAAAATCACCAGCGGCCACGGTTCCTGCCATTCGCGATATTTTTTGCCCCGGTCGTCAATGGCGGTGAAAAAAGGCCAGAGGATGGTGGTGGAATCGCGCCGGGGCGAGCGGCTGATGGCATAAAAAGGAATGGAGGCACGAAAGGTCTCGGGGTCGTCGGCGCCAATGCCGTTGTCCTGGCTCAGGTAAAACGGCCAGAGATAAAAGGACTGGTCGTGGCCGGCAACGAGCGAGACGTCCCCAAAGCCATTGGTTTGCGTGGTCACGTCCTTGTGTTCGCGACCGGCAAAAGGCCAGAACTGCCAGCCCGCCAGCCCGTCGCCGTGGCGGACATCCACGAAGGGGAAGAAATAATTGTCGGTGACGACGTCGCGTTTGCGTGTTTCAACATAGAAGGGGAGCAGGATGAAATAGATTTCATCGCGAAACAGGCGGTGTTCGAGCCGCCCGTAGAAGGGCACCACCGCGGTGTAATTTAAATTGGTGTCGGCCGCCCGCTGTTGGAAATAAATCGGGAAGAGCGTGAAACGTTTCGTCGTGCCGTCGTCTGTTTCCAGGCCGGAGGAGGTGCTGAGCAGTTCAAAGAGCTGCCAGCGCCGTTCGTGGCCATAACGGGTGCGCGTCAGCAGGGGATATAAAAGATCGTCTTCCTGGCGTTCCACCGCCGGATCGCGGTCACGGGAAAAAAAAGGCGGAAAAGCCTGGAGATTTTCCGCGTCCGTCTGCTGCGAATAATAGAAAGGCCCGGCGGCTTCAGTGCGAAAGCCGTCCTCCAAGGTCAGTTTAAAGCGATCCAAGAAAAAGCCTGCGGAAACCTCATCCGCAGCCACGGGGGTATTACCGAGGATAAATGCAGCTAACAAAAAAAGCGGGAAAAAGCGGGTCAAAGGAATAGTGCCGGCATATTCCGCCACTTCCGTTATCGTTATTGTTTCTTTTTTCATCCTTATTTCGCTCAATGCGAATGTATTTTTAACAATGATGTTGACTTTATCTGTAATTTCCGTATTTTACTTCTCAATTGAGGTTTTTCACCTCGGTTCCTCCTGGACCCGGTGTCAGCGAGTTGCTGGCATCGGGTTTTTTAATCAACGGACGCCATCGGCCAATCAAATTGAGCAGGGCCGGCAAAAAGGTCAACGCGGCGATCATACACGTCGCAATGCCGATGGACATGATGATTCCCAAGCTGCGGATGCCGCGATGCTGCGCCAGAATGAGGCTGCCGAACCCGGCTATGGCCGTCAAGCCAGACACTAGCACGGCTTTGCCGGTGCTGCGCGATAAAATTCCCGGCGTGCCCTCCTCGGCGTAACGGTTGAGGATTTGGATGCCGTTGGTGACGCCGATGCCGATCACCAGCGGCAGGGTCATGATGTTGGCGAGGTTGACGGGCACGCCCGCCCAGCCCATCAACCCCGCCAGCCAGAGCGTGCCGATGGCCACGGGAATCAGCGCCAGAATCATCGCGGCGAAACTGCGGAAATGGAACAGCACCATGAGCGCAATGGCGATGAGCGAATACCAGGCCGCCTGCACATAACTGTTCTTGAGCAGGGTTTCATATTCGTAAAGCTGCACGGGGGTGCCGGTGACGTTGGGATCCACGGTGCGCAAATCCTGGACGAATTGTTCCTGGGCCGGGCGCTGCCAGACATCCTGTTTGGGATAAACCTGAATTAAAAATTTGCCGTTGACGCCAATAAACCGGTGATGGAGCGCGGGCGGCAAATCAGCCACGGACGCCGCCGTGGTGTTGTCCTGATGCTGTAAAAGCTGGAAGGTGTCGCGCAGGTCAAAGAGCAGGGCCTGTTGAAACTGGGCCAGCTTGAGGCTGTAGCCAGCCCGCTCGGTGGGGGTGCCACCCAACATGGTCCGGCGAAAGTCCGTGATGGACTGGGCGAGCGAGCTTAACTCCGCAGTCAGCGCGGGGTCGTTGGTGCCGGTGGCTTCCGCCGCCAGGCCGAGATAGCAGGAGGTGTAGAACAGGGTGGTGCTCAAGTCTTGAAGGTTCACCAACTGCAAGTCCGGCGGGTTAAACTTGAGGCTGGCGACCTCGTCCTTGATCTCGCCGATGAGCCGCCATTTTTCAGCCGGGTCGGAAGCCATAAAATCCTTGTAAAAAGGGGGCTCGGTGGCGGCCACGGTGGGCAGTTTCTCAATTTGTTCCTGCCAGGCCACGGCGTTGGTCAGCGAATCCGCCAGGACGGCGCCGTAAAGCAGCGATTTGTCCGCGGAATCGAGCAGGGTTTGTTCAAACACGACCGAGGACAGGCTGGGGCTTTGCATTTTGATCAGGTTGTAATCAAAATACGTCTTGCGGGCCTCGAACGCCGCCACCAGACAGAGAGCGGCGACTATTCCGGCGAGCAGGACAGGCCGCTGCAGCCAGATATTTTCAATTCGCGCGCGGCGGTCGTTGTCACGAATCTGATGATCCAGCACATTCTGGCGGCCGCGGAGCAGGAGCACCGGCAGCATCGTCATCATGGGCACGAAACAGACCAGCAGGCCGCCGCCACAGATGATGCCCATTTCCTTGATGCCTTGAAAATTTGTGAAATACATGGCCAGAAATGCGCCGGCCGTGGTCAGTGCGCCGGTGAAAATACCCTGCCCGGTGAAAACCATCGCTTTGGTGATGGCCTCCTCGTTCGATTTGCCGTGGTGCAGTTCCTCCTCATAACGGGTAATGAGATGGACTGCGTAATCCATGGCCAGTCCAATGAGCATGGGCACAAACGTAATGGTCAAAATGTTCAAATGGCCCACCGTGAGCGTCGTAAAGGCCATCGTATAGCCGACCCCGACCAACAGGCAGATAGTGGCCTTTACTGGCCGGCCGGTTTCGCTATAGCCGTAGATGAAAATCAACGCGCACAACACGAGCGACACCATGCTCGCCAGGGTGGCGTCCTTTTGCGACTGGGTCATTTCATCATAATCCAGCACCGGCTCGCCGGTGATGCCGACGTTGACACCGGGGACTTCGTTCCGGGTCTCCTTGACCAGTTGCCGCAACCGGTCCACGACCTCGCCCGTCATGTCGTCGTTCGGCGCGTGACAGGTCACCACAAAGATGCGGCCATGGGCGAACGTGAGGTAACTGGACACCACCGCCTCGTGGCCGTTGTCCAGCAGGGTGATGACATTGGGCGAGGGCGGCACGCCGGGGCGCAGCAGGGCGTCGTTGGCCTGGGAGACGATGCGGCCCAGCGCCGGGAGGGATTTGACGAGGGATTTGTTTTGAGCGTTTTCCTCCTGTTTGGCGGTGCGGAAGGCCTGGTTGACCTGCTCAAAGAGCGAAACCAGGTTGGTGGTCCGGGCGAACTGGGTGATGAAGGGCCGGGCAGCGCGGAGGGTGTCGCGGGTTTCCACCAGGTTGGTTTCCGTGGCGAATTGCAGCGCCTTGTCGCCCAGCATGGACATGCTCTGCTGAAAAAAGACGTCGCGAAACAGGTTGGTTTCCGCCTGCATTTTGGCGGCGATGCGCTCCACGAACTGCCGGTTGTTTTCGAGGTCGCTGCTTTCGACGACTACCACGAGGTCGTCCGGCTGCGGGAATTCTTTTTCGAACGCGAGGTAGTTTTTGTGATACTGCTGGTTTGGCCCCACCAGATTGTCGCGGTTCATGTCCGCCTTGAGAAACAGGACGGTATAGAGCACGCACAGCGCAAACAGGGCGATCTGGGGCCAGAAAAACCAATGCGGATAACGGCAGATGCCCGCCGCCAGCCGGCTCAACCACCGCGCCATTAAACTATCTGCGTTTAACGCCTTCACTCAAACCGCTTTCTCCACAAATACCGCGGTGCCATAGCACAGGACTTCGGTGATGCCGGGCGCGATTTCGGTGGCATCATAGCGCACGCCAACGACGGCGTTGGCGCCCAACTGGCCGGCGTGGGTGAGCATGAGGTTGAAGGTGTCTTCGCGCGCCCGCTCGCACAGGTCGGTGTAGAGGGTGATGTTGCCGCCGAAGAGGCTCTGGAGGTTGGCGCCGATGTTGCCGATGACCGACCGCGACCGGACCATAATGCCGCGCACGACACCAAAGGACTGCTTGATGTGATAACCCGGCAGCTCGAAGGCTGTCGTTGTCAGAGGATGTGTCTGGCTCATACTCCTCTGATTGAACACGACCCTGCGTTCGCGCAAAAGAGAATTCTGGCGGGACAATGACGTGCGGCCAAGGCCCGGCCAGGCAATTGGAGCGCCGGCGCCGACCCGGCGCGAAGGCGCCCATTTTGAAGCGAGCCGGGCCGGAGACCGGCGTTCCCATCTGCTCGTGGCGGTCGGGCGCATCTCGACATTGCCCCCCAAATTGGTAGGGCAAACCTGCCGGTTTGCCGCCGGAGCCTTGCGAATTAAGCGGTGGTCCAACAAGGCGGCGCGGCAGCGCCGCCCTACCGGGGGGCAGTGTCGAGATGCGCTCGCGGCGGTCGCGTTCGTAAAAAAAACATTTTCCTTTTCCGGGAATGGTGCATTTTGCTGGTGACAAATCTGTGAGAGAAATTTTTGCATCACCGCCGCCGCTCGTTCACAACCAATACGAGACGGTGCGCGAACTGTTTGCCCGGAATGTGGTTCCGAGCTATGGCCGCTTTGAACTGGTGCTGAGCCACGGCACGGGCAGTTATGTTTTCGATGTCGCGGGCAGGCGCTATCTCGATCTCGGCAGCGGCATTGCGGTCTGCTGCCTCGGCCATGCGCATCCGGCCATCACCGAGGCGCTGGCCGAGCAGTCAAAGAAACTGATTCACGTGTCCAACCTGTATTTCACCGAGCCCCAGGGCCGGCTGGCGGCGGAGATTGTGAAACGCATCGGCGCGGGCAAATGTTTTTTTTCCAACAGCGGCGCGGAGGCCAACGAGGGACTGTTCAAAGTGGCGCGGAAATTCGGCCATGACGAGGGCCGGTTTGAAATTCTAACGGCCACGAATTCCTTTCATGGCCGGACGCTGGCGGGCATCGCCGCCACCGGCCAGGACAAGGTGAAAAAGGGTTTTGAACCGATCATGCCGGGCTTCCGGCATATTCCGTTCAACGATTTGGCGGCGGCGCGAAACGCGATTTCGCCCGCGACGGCGGCCATTATGATTGAAGGCGTGCAGGGGGAGGGGGGGGTCACGCCCGCCACGCCGGAATATCTGCTGGGCCTGCGGACGTTGTGCGATGAAAAGAAGCTGCTGCTGCTCATGGACGAGGTGCAATGCGGCTATTTTCGGACGGGGAGATTCCTGAGCTTTCAGCGGATTCTCGAGGGCGTTCCCGGCGGCGAAAAATTTCTGCCGGACGGCCTTTCGATGGCCAAATCGCTGGGCGGCGGATTTCCCATCGGGGCGTTCTGGGTGCGCGCGCCGTATGCGGATTTGCTGGGGCCGGGCACGCATGCCTCGACCTTTGGCGGCACGCCGCTGGCCTGCGCGGTGGCGCTGAAAATTTTTGAGGTGGTCGAACGCGAAAAACTGGAGGAATGCGCGCGCAAGCTCGGCGCGTGGATGCAGGCGGAACTGGACCGGCTGGCCAAGTCGTATCCCGGGGTGGTTAAACGGTCGCGCGGCTTGGGCTTTATGCTGGGGCTGGAACTGGCGGAAAAAATTCCCGCGTTGGCGGCGAGCGACAAGCCGGCGGCGCTTCAATTCGTAAACCGGCTGCACGCGGCGGGGGTGTTGACGATTCCCGCCGGCACGCAAATCGTGCGGCTGCTGCCGCCGTTGAATCTGAGGGCGCTGGAAGCGGCCGAGGGCATCGCGAGAATTGAGGACGTGGTGAAGACGCTGGTTTGAAAGAAAGCGGGGAAACGCTTCCGGCGCAAACAACCCAATCGCATGACCCCCGAAGCGTACAAGCATTTGTCGGAGCACGATCCAGTCATGCGCGGGCTGATCCTCGAGCATGGCGAGTGCGCGCTGGCGCCGGAGACGCGGCGTTCGCCGTTTCAATCGCTGGTGCAGGCGGTGGCGCACCAGCAGCTCAACGGCACGGCGGCGAACACCATTCTCACGCGGTTTAAAAAATTATTTCCGGGCCGCAGGTTTCCGCGCCCGGAAGATCTGGCGGGCGTGACCGATGAACAAATCCGCGCGTGCGGATTTTCCCACGCAAAAATCCGGGCGATCCGGGACATCGCGGAAAAGACCTTGTCCGGTGTGGTGCCCACGGCGCGGCAGATTGGGACGTTGTCGGACGAGGAAATCATCCTGCGGCTGACGGCAGTGCGCGGCGTGGGGCGATGGACGGTGGAGATGCTGTTGATTTTTCAGCTGGGCCGGCCGGATGTGCTGCCGGTGGATGATTTTGGGGTGCGCAACGGCTTTCGGCTGGCCTATAAAAAACGCAGCCTGCCCACGCCGAAGGACCTCCTCAAATTCGGCAAAATCTGGCGTCCGCACGGCACCACGGCGGCGTGGTTTTTGTGGCGCGCGGCGGACGCGGCGCAGAAAAAGAAGTGACGCGGCAGCGCGCTTAGGGTAAATAATATTCTTTGGGCATTTATCCGGCAGTGACCTAATTGCGGAACGCGGCGGAAACGGGCGGAAACCCGCGCGCGGAAGGCAAATTTAGGCACGACGTTTGGCGCCCAAGTTTTAGAGTCATGAAACATTTGTTGAAACTGGAAAATTTGCCGCGGGCGGACTTCGACCAAATTTTGTGCGACACCGCGGTGTTTAAGCGCGAGCGGGGCCATCACGCCCTGCAACCGCTCGCCGGGCAGACGTGGGTGCTGATGTTTTCCAAGCAATCCACGCGCACCCGGCTGTCGTTTGAGGTGGGCATCCGGGAACTCGGCGGGCTGCCGATGTTTTTGAGCGCGGTGGACATTCAACTGGGCCGCGGCGAACCCATCAAGGACACCGCGCGGGTCATGGGCCGCATGGTGCATGGGGCGGTCATCCGCACGTTTGCGCAGGCCGACGTGGAGGAATTCGCCAGTTTTTCCGGCATCCCCACCATCAATGCGCTGACGGACGACGAGCATCCGTGCCAGATTCTGGCGGATATTTTCACGTTTCAGGAGCAGCGTGGTTCGATTGAAGGCAAAACCATTGCGTTCATCGGCGACGGCGCGTGCAACGTGGCGAACTCGTGGATCTGGGCCGCGTCAAAGTTTAATTTCGCGCTGCGCATCGCGTCGCCGGAAGCCTTCCAGCCGTCGGCGAAATTATTGAAGCGCGCCGGCGGGAATATTTCCGTGACGAGCGACATCCAGGCCGCCGCGCGCGGCGCGGATTTGCTCTACACCGACGTATGGATCTCCATGGGCAAGGAAGCCGAGGCGAAGGAGCGCATTCAAATTCTGACGGGCTACCAGATCAACCGGCCATTGGTGGAGCTCGCGAAAAAGGACGCGCTGGTGATGCACTGTCTGCCGGCGTATCGCGGCAAGGAGATTGACGAGGAAACGCTCGAAGCGCACGCGGATACAATTTTCGAGGAGGCGGAAAACCGGCTGCACGTCCAGAAGGCGATCATGAACTGGGCGGTTTCGTGATGCGTGGCCGTGTTCGTGAGCACACGGCAGGAATCAGCCGCCGTCAGGCAGCATACTGCCGCAGATATTTCAGGGCCACGCGCAGGTCTTTGGGCCATTCGCTTTTGATGGCAAGCGGTTCCTGGGTGACCGGATGCTTCAGGCTCAAGGCCTCCGCGTGCAGCGCGGCACGGGAGATCAGCGGGCGTTCTTCGCGACCGGGTTTCAGGTAAAAATCTTTTTTCAAGCGGGAGAGCCAGAGTTTTTTTCCACCATGAATTTCGTCGCCCACCAGGGGAAAACCGGCGTGGCGCAAATGGAGGGGGATTTGTTGCGCGCGTTCCACGAGCAGGGTGCAGCGCAGCAGCGACCAGCGCGAAAATTTTTCCAGCACGGCAAATTCGGTTCGGGCTTTTTTGCCCGTCCGGGGGTCAATGCACATTTCGCCGTTTTTCAGGGGATGCGGCCCGATTTTTTCGGCGATGAAAAACGTTTCTTCCGGCGGCACGCCTTGCGCGAGCGCGACGTAGTGTCTGACCGGCTGTTCGGCGCCGAACTGGTCGGCCAGCGCGACGAGGGCCGGCCGGGTTTTGGCCAGCAAGAGCACGCCGCTGGTTTCAAAATCCAGCCGGTGCGCATTGGCGAGATAGGTGAGATTGCGTTCGCGCGCCCAGGGTTTGCCGGCGGCGACGCCCCCATGCAGCAACTGCATCAGGCTGGGGCGTTCCGGCGCCAGGCGGTCGGGCGAAGTGAGCAGGCCGGCGGGCTTGTCGAGCGCGAGCAGGTGTTCGTCCTCATGCAGGACGGGGATTTCCCAAAATTCGCGGGTGGCGGGTGACGACAGTTTGACGGCCGCGCTCACGGACTGTGGGGAGCTGGTTTGTGGCCAGTGAGTTCGTCAAACACGGGCGTGTTGCGCAGCTCGCGGTTTTCCTCCAGTTGCAGCCAGATGCTGAAGGCTTCATTTTCGCGTCCGCGGCGCAGTTGCGACAGGTAGCGCGGGAGTTCGGACTTTTTCGCCGCCTCGTCCACCGGCAGCAAGGACTGGACGAACATGACGAAACCGCCTTCGGCCGTAGGTTCGAACGGGCTGATATGTCCGGGTTGCGTGGTGAACGCCGCCCGTTTAATTTCGTTCACATCGGCATGGCCCTCCGCCTCCGGGATCTCCTGGGAACTCAATGAGAACGGCTTGAAAGCGAACGGGGTCTGATCATTGGCGAGGGCGGCCTGCGCGAAGGTTTTGCCCGTGGCCATCTGCACCGTGGCGGCGTAATAAAAGTTGGTGCCGGCCATCCGGGCCCTGGTGGCGGCCTCATGAAGTTCATAATCGCGGGCCACGCGGTCGTGAATCTGGCTGAACGGCGGAACCTCGCTGGGGATCTGGCTGGCCAGCCCGATGATATAGACGGCCTCGGCGCCGGCGATCGGTTTGGGGGAAAATGGCGAGTCGGCGTTCAGCTTGAACGCGACTTTAACGAGGTCAGCCGACGCGGGAAATTCATCCGGCCCGTCGGCCTCGGTGAAGGGGGCGGTGGTGTGGACGGTCAGGCCGTTGGTTTTGGCGAGCGTGACGAGGTTTTCGGGGCTGACCGGGTCCATCGCAAACAGGACATTGAGGAATTGCCGGGCTTTATCAGCCGCGGTGTCCGCGGCGCTCTTACGCAGGAGCATTTCACCAATTTTGGCCTTGGCTTCTTCCGGTGTCTTTGCGTCGGGCACCACCTCGGCGCCTCGCTGGGCGTAAATCGCGCTCGCTTGGGCGGCAATATTGGTTTTGCCAATCTTTTGTTCGGTCTCGGCCAGGAAATTGGTCAGATCATATTCCAGATAATTGATCGCCACCCGCTCCGGCAAACGGTAATGGGCCATGTAATTGGTGTAAAAAAGTGAAACTGCGGCGGGGGTGACGGACACTTTGGAAAGATAATTGCTGCTGGAAAAGAAAACCGCCTGCGCCATGGCTTCCTGATGTTCGCGGTCGTATATCTGGGCGGCCTCCTGGGGCGGCACCAGCGCGCCGGACAGCCCCAGCGTCTGTATGAGCTGGTCAATGGCCAGATCGTCAGCCATGAACCGCTGGAAATCGGCCGCGTTCAGGCCTTCCGGCTGCAGCACCTTTTCGAGAAACATGCTCATCGGCACGGCTTGATTGTCGCGCCCGAGGGAACGAAGAAACTCGTCGGCGTGAGCGACCTGGGCCTCGTCGCTGATGTGGATGCCCAGCTCCGTGGCTTTGGCCTTCAGGATCAGGCGTTCATAGGCTCCGCGCTCGATTTCCGTGGAGCTGACATGATCATGATCAGGAAACGATCCCGAACGCTCCCAGTGGAAAATAAAATAATCCCGCTTGGCCTCTTCCAGCGCCTCGGGGGTTATCGGCTTGCCGTAAAGCATGCCCAGGCCGCCATTGCGCCCGCCGCCGTTGCGCGTTCCGCCCTGGCCCATGAAAATAACAAATGAAATAATCGTGAGTCCGGCGACGACCCACCATAGCCACTTTGAATGTTTGCGAATTGTTCCGATCATAGTGAAAAATTAGAACGTCAAGCCTAGCTTGCCCGAACCGGCAAGGCAAACGGAAAAGCAACGGATGTCGTGTAGTTTTCAAAAGGAGACTTTTCTGTGCGGTCAAAAGGAGACAGGGTTAAAAGACCGGACAATGGAGCAAGATGATGGGTTTAGCTTTTGGATCTGGGGCATGTTGAAGGAAA
>Ga0181520_10011951_pt1 | contig 11270 bp, 11 predicted proteins | sample PEATcosm2014_Bin_29_FD_132451 | JGI IMG/M metagenome (GOLD analysis project Ga0181520, IMG submission 132451) | Peatland microbial communities from MTU Mesocosm Facility, Houghton, MI, USA - PEATcosm2014_Bin02_30_metaG | ecosystem: Environmental > Terrestrial > Soil > Wetlands > Peat | place...
AACGACTACCACTTCTTTAGACCCCATCAAGCCCTAAACTACCAAACTCCAGCCGAATTCTGTGCTACTATGGGCATAACTATTCGGCGAGCCGAAGTGTCTACGATGTAGTGAGTAAGTGCAGCTAATTTGCGCCCCATAAGTATAAGCGCTATACTTATACGGAAGTAAAACTAGGTAAAAAATGGACAAAGAACCCGAGTCAAAAACGGAAAATACTTCCAATGAACCGCCGGCTCCCGAAGTGCTAAGGGCTCAGTTCGATGATCCGTCTAAAAGCACACCAACGACAGGACCGGTAGCCACGCCTACCAAGCTAAAACCTAGACATAATATATATAGGCCCAGCCATAAGGCGACTTTTATAGGTTTAGCCGTAGTGGTTGCTATTCTAGTAGTTAACGGCGGAATCATTCTTTTTTTAATGAATATACAGGGAAAAAACAACTCAGAAGTTACGATTGGCGGGGTCAAAATCAGCCCGCAAGTACTGCAAACTTTGGGGGTTAGTCGAAACACTGTCGGTAAAAGTGGCGCTGAACTGGTCGTCAATCCGGATGCAAAGTTTATCGGCAATGTGACGGTCGGCGGAGATATTAGTATAGCCGGTCAGCTAAAAATGAATAGTAACCTGCTAGCTAATGATGCAACCTTTACCAAACTACAGGCCGGAGACACATCCCTGGGCCAACTAAATGTAAACGGCGATGCAACTATCAGTAATTTGACATTAAGGAGTAACTTGTCCGTTGCCGGCTCAACAACCCTGCAAGGACCAGTAGTAATTGGTCAGCTACTTACTGTTAACAATAATATGAACGTAGCGGGAAATTTGGCTTTAGGAGGGACGCTATCGGCCAGATACTTTGATGCTAGCAGCTTGACGTCTGACACGACACTTACAATTGGCGGCCATATTATTACTCGTGGCTCGTCGCCGAGTGTTTCGAGAGGCAGTGGTTTGCAAGCACCCGATACGATATCACTTAGCGGTAGCGACACCTCGGGTACGGTAGATGTTAACATTGGCGCCGGATCCACTAGAAGCGGTATTATTGCTAATATAACCTTTGCTAATCAGTATAGTAGTACGCCGAACGTAGTTATTACACCGGTGGGCCCCGGCGTGTCAGACGCCTACGTATTTCGTACTGCTGCCGGTTTTAGTATCGGAGTCTCCTCAATCGGGATTGGCGGCCACTCATTTGACTATATCGTCATGAGTAATTAGATATTAACGAATATCATTACTTCGTTGTCGCGGACTGTGACGATGCCATTACTAACATTGAAGGCTATTGGGTCTTTTGCGGTTTCGATAATTATCTCGCCCGGACTTAGGATGGAGAAGAAATCGGCATGTTCGGGAAGTATATCAAATTTACCAACTTTGTTAGTCGCAGTTACAGCTTCGGCTTCGCCATCATAATACAAATTGAAAGGACCTCTTGCAATAACCTTTAACTTTCCTGGAGTTTCTGATTCTTTCATGGCTGCTTTTCGGGCTGGGCTTCAACTTTTTGCTCTTCGGACTCTGATTTACTATTAAGGATTTCTTCTATGCCATCCAAAGTCTCTCCGATTTTGAAATATTGTCCGGGTCGACCGTTATAGCGTTCGGCAACGGAGAAGTCCTGTGAGAAGAACTGAATCAGTTTCTTGGCGTTTTGGTAGTCGGTTCTGTCGATTGGTGACAATTCATTTTCACCGACAATAGCAATAATGTTCTTTAGTGAATCATATTTTTGCATAATTGCTTGAACTTTGCTGGCCAGTTGGTAATGTCGGTCGCCAACAATCTGCGAAGTTAAAAGCGACGAGGTGGTCTGAAGCAAGTCGACGGCTGGGCGAATGCCGGTTTCGGCGACTGAACGTGATAGCACCAAGACCGAGTCCAATTGCTGTGAAATAGCCTGGACGGCGGGGTCGGACAAATCATCGGCAGGGATATAGACTGCCTGGACGGACGTAATAGTACCTTTATCATTAGAACTCAGGCGATCCTGCAACCTGCGAAGCTCAGCAAAGACAGCCGGTGAATAACCACCCTCTGACGGAATTAAACCCATATTGGTTGAAAGTTCAGTCAAGGCTTGGATGTGGCGATAAATATTATCAACGAAGAACAAGATATCGCGGCCCTCTTCGTCTCGGAAGTACTCCGCGGCTGTAGCTGCAGCCGGGCCGACCATGGAACGGATTGCCGGCGTTGAGTCCATTTGCCCGAAGTACATAACCGTGTTTTTCAGAACGTCAGTCTCTTTTAGGGTCTCGTATAACTCGTTACCTTCACGTATGCGCTCACCAACGCCACAGTATATTGACAGGCTTTTTTCGTTTTGAGTTACATTATGAATCATTTCCATTGTAAGCACTGTCTTGCCGACACCAGCTCCACCAACGATACCAATTTTGCGACCTTTCACGAATGGAGTCAGGAAATCAATGACCTTGATTCCGGTTTCAAGCAGCTCCATCTTTTGGCTTTTTCGATAACTCTTAATGCCGCTGGCTTCAGTAATGGCGCGTCGGTTTTCGGTAATCCGCTCGCCCTTGTCAATCGGCTCCCCTAGGGCATCAAATACCCGACCGATAGTTTTCGGACCAACCGGTACAGTAACTTTTCGATTACTTCGGGTAACTTTTAGACCGCAACGAAGCTTTTGATTATTAGTTATATTCAAACAGACCGCAACATTGGGCTTGAATATGTTGACCTCAAGAAACACCTCTGGTAACCCTTCGACAATTAATAGTTCCTTGACTTCAGGGCGTTCGCCAAGTATTTTAACCTCGACGATAAGGCCGTTTAGGGATTGGATGATACCTACGTTTGCACCACTGTCCAACTCAGACTCTTTCATACCTTTGCCCCTTGACGTTTATTCTTTTCTTTAAGGCTTATCATGACTTCGCGCATCCGACGGTCATTCTCGGATCGTTTTGCTCGGTGATACTCCAACTGATAACTTCCCAATATTTCAGTGGCCCGTTTTTTAGCGATTGCCATAGCGTTAAACCGACTGGCATCCTGGGCAAGACTGGACTCTAAAATTGTCTGGCTGAGCGCTAGTTTCATCATCGTGACCTCCATTTCGTCGGCAATTTCATCAAGCGATGGCTCAAAAATAGTATTTTGAGACGTCATTATGTCAGGGTCTTCTTCAACATCCTCACTCATTGTTTTAAGGGTCGATATGAGGTTTATTGATCTGATTTCTTGCACACCTAAAGATATATATTCCTCAAAATATACAATCGTTTTTGAATAAGGCAAAATAGCTTCGATTACCGGCCCGACATCGATATAATTATCAGACTCCGGAACCTTGAAAAAGTGTACGTAAGGAATCTTACGTTCTCGCAGTTGATTAGCGCCGTGGGAGCCCAAAACGACTATATCAGTCGTGGAGCTGTCATAATCTTTTAGCATTGTTTCAATTAGATTTTGGTCAATTTCACCACTTAGTCCAGCCTCGGCCGTAATAATGACGAAAGCTTGTTTTTCTTCTTCAGAATCGCCGCGGTTCGTAATCTGCCTGCTCGGATCAATACGGATTGAGCTATACCTTTTCCAGAGTAGTTTAAAGAAATCGGTTGAAAGTTGCACTTTGTTTTTAACCTTGGCAACCTGAGTGCTAGCCAGGCTTTCGAAGACCGAGGTCAAATCCATGACCGTAGTGATCTGGATTGAGTCTTGCTCAACAGCTTTAGCCCTTCTCATTTTTTTTCTCCTTTGCTACGATTTCTGGGCTTTCACCGGCCTCTGTCTTTTCGTCAGTCGGCTTTTGTAAATTCGGTTTTATTCCAAATTGCTTTAGTAGTTCAACCTCGGCCCGATCGAAGTCCTTCTCCTCGGTTACTTTCGAAGCAACTTCTTTTACGGCCGCTTTCAGCCCGGCAATGTCAATAGAATCACCACCGTTACTTAGAAGAACAGTTTCCAACATCAGTTGTTGTTCGGTTAACGAATGCCTTTCTTCAGGGGGTTGCGATAAAACTTGATACAGGGCCTTACCAACCTCAAGGTCAGTTGCGGTCTCTTTAGATAATTGACTACTAAAGTGAGAGAACTCCTCGGCTTGATGGTAACTAGCTAGTTTTTTAAATAGTGTGGCTGAAAGTTTTTTCTGTCGGACGGTCTGTGCCTGGCTACCGACACGAGAAACTGACAGCCCAGCGTTAACGGCAGGGCGTATGCCCTGGCGGAATACTTTCAAATCAAAAATTATTTGTCCGTCGGTAATTGACATAATGTTGGTTGAAAGGTAGGCCGTGACATCGTCATTCGGTGTTAGAACTACAGGCAGGGCAGTCAAGGTCTTGCCGTTTTTTAGTAGTTTTCCGGCGCGTTCTAGTAAGCTGGAGTGAGCATAAAACATGTCGCCTGGATAAGAGTCGCGGCCAGGGTCGACTTCCTGCAGGAGCGATAGTTGTCGGTAAGCTTCAGCGTGGCTGCTTAGATCGTCATAAATGACAATCACATCTTCACCTTCATTCCACAGATATTCGGCCATGGCACAGGCAGCGTACGGGGCTAGGTATGATTGCGACAGGGAATCGAATATGTCAGCTAGAACGACAATCGTATGCTCCATGGCGCCGGAAGATTGAAGTTCCGCTAACAGATGTTCAATGTCGACTTTACGTTTGCCAATAAGTACACAAATAACAACTCTATCGCTACCTTGTTGGTTAGCGCTGAGTTGCCCTAAAAAAGTGCTTTTACCCGACTTGCTATCACCCAGCATCGCGATACGCTGACCCAGAACTATTGGAAAAAAGCTGTCAACTGCCGTTACGCCACTGGCCAGTTGTGTGTCCAGCATGCTACGGTCCATAATCCCCGGTGCCGGATTGAATATGCCCGACGTCGCGGTGGTTCTTATCGCCCCGCCATCATCAATTGGTTTTCCTAGAGGCGTAACAACGCGGCCAACCAGCTCCCTGCCTACAGGTACGGCTAACATATCTCGCTCAACGACCGCTAAGGTGCCGATTGACATCTTTTCAGAATCAATATTAAAAAGAATAACTTTGTCGCCATAGGCTTCACGAACAATTCCATGCTGACCGTCTTGGAATAAGATTTCAGCCCCCAGGCAGACACCCTCTAAACCCTTAACTTCCACTATAAAACTATTAACGGCAACGACTTCACCGGTCAGATTGTCGGCTTCGACTAGTTTTTGAAAGTTAGTGTCATCAAACACGACGCAACACCTCGGCAAAATTCTTGCGGTTTTCTAATATTTTTCGTTTAAAAGACCAATCGAAAACATGGCTGCCATACTGGACGACCATACCGCCAAGTAGGTTGGAATTTATCTTGAAAGATACTAAAACACTGGGAGCTATATTTTCCCGGCACCAATTAACCAATGAAGTTTTTAGAGTACTATTTGGAGCAGCTGCTAAGGTAATTGTCATTGTGTGTGGGTTTTTGGCGAAATCTTCGAGCAGCTGAATAAGTTCATCTAAACTTTGAGCGGTAATTTGCTGTGTCGCCTTCCAGTCGCGCAACAGTTCAAGAGTGCCGGCCGACAAAACTGGTGAAGGTGAGGCGTTTTTGGCATCGACTTGCCGCTTTATGCTCTCGTGTGCGAACCAACGGCTATATTCGCGCACCTCGATTATTAATGCGGTTAAATCTTGAGACGAGCCAACACTTACTGGTAATTTAAGTTTCATCCGTAACACCCTTAATGATTTCGTCTTTGTGCTCTTCCAGCATTGCGGTCAGATAGGCATTCTGCGATCCTAGATCTACGTTATGGCCTAAGGTTTCAATCAGGAACGAAGCCACCGCATCGGAAAGCTTCGAATCAATCCGCTGCACGAGTACCTGTTTTTCAGCCTCCATTTCCTTGGTCAACTCAGCTTCAAGCTCAATTCTTTTTTCGTTAATCTTTTCCTTAAGCTCAATCTGGTGTTCACTTATTTCTGTCTGGGCGGTGTTGATATTGTCTTCGGTTTGCTCGCGTAATTTGTCTAGGTCCATTCGGTACCGTTTCATCTCATCGTTTATTATTTCGGAACTTAGCTTATCCAACCTGTTGTTCAGCTTGGACACCGTGGTTTTTAGATCATACTCAAGTTCGGCGGCCGAATGGTTAAGAATTGAATGGAATTTTGCCTGGGTTGACTTTAGTAATAGCTCTTTTACCTCGTTCGGAAGCTCGATGGGTTGCGGTGGCATGCGGTGTTGTCTTTCGCCTTCACTGTCTTGCGGCCTAAAATGGGCATAGGCATGGCGGATGGCGGTGATTGATAGTGCCCCGATTAAGAAGAACGTTACTAGCAGTGCGATTTGTAGAAAACTTGAATACATCATGTCACATCCTCGTTAATACTAAATAAATTGATATCATACCGACCGATAGAATTGCTAAAACAAGTGCCGAAAGCTGGATAATGTCTCTATAGATTGCCGATTGCGACATCGGGTTTCGACCGACCGAGATGATGCTACTTCGAACCATAGTGTAAATGATGCTGACAACCACAGCCAGGGTAACGATAAAGATAATAATACTAATAACAATCGGCAGAGTACTTACGGTTTTACCAGCTAATGTGTCAGCCAGGTTTTGAATTGCCGCCGGCACTAGAGTTTTATCTGGTTCCTTAAAAAAGTAAGATACAGAGACCTGGACTGGGATTTGTCCAATCATAACCGTTTTTTTAGCTCCGGTCTGATCCGTATAGGTCTGTTTGCTACTGTTCATTGAATCCATGCTGCTTTGAGCAATACCAATAACCCGAACATCACTGGTGGCTTCCATACCAACGCCATCGATAGGTGAGGCCGTTATCTGATCACCATTTACAATGGTGCCGTTAATATCAGACACCAACACGTCTATAATCCCATTGGTGGCCACCTCGACGGAACTTGCGTCGTTATTATTTACTGATAAGACTGAATTTCCCGGATTAACAACCACCCCAAGTAAGTTGTCGACGTTACCATTATTTGCGGCTACGACTTGATCATTGGTGCCGTTTTTTAGGCTGACAATTGAACCGATTGGTATGTTGGCATTGGTTGCATAACTTTCGGACATATATTGCACTGCGTGTGCCGCTGTGGGCAGGGATACCGTAACGAAAAGCATACCGCAGATAATCGGCGCCAAACGCAAAACAATCAGTCTCAACAGACTCACTTTTATAAGGCCATTTACCTTCATTGATTCAGATATGCTCCTTAGTTTCTAAGTATAGCAAATAAACATAAGCGTAGCGAGAAAAACAAGAATAAATTAGCTAGAGATAGCTGCGAAGATTATAGGTTTTAATGAGGCAAGTTTTTGAACTGGTTATAGCGGATAATGGTTGCAGATTGGTTTCTTTCTTCATCTAGCATCAGGTTGCAATCACCCTTGCTTGGGAAGACTACCAACTGATCGGAACAGACTTTAAGAGCGTTACTACTATCAGCATACAAGCTTTGGCCAAACATCAGTGTATTTGTTTTAATGCCTAGCAGGTCTAAGATTGTCGGCATGATATCCGGGTGTGCACCTTTATCGGGGTAGGTTTTTCCAACAGTTTCATTTGGTAGTTTGATAATAAGTGGAACCTCCTTGCCTTGGACGCTATTTGGGTCGTAATTGATTGTGCCAGCCGAAAATGCCGGTAATATCGGGTCGTGGTCGCCATATACCAATATCAACGAATTGTCGTATAAACCCTCAGCCTTTAGTTTAGTGAAGAAATCACCAAGCACGCTGTCTGTGTAGTGTATGTCGTCCAAGTAACCGCCAACCTGCGGAGGATACTTGCTTTGATCGACGCCTAATTTATCGGTCTGGGCATTAGTCGAAAATGGTACGTGGGAAGATAGGGTAATGACGTAACTAAAACTTGGCTTTGGCTGGGCCTTGATGTAATCAGCGGTTTTGTTCAAGAAATCACCATCGTCTAATCCCAAGTTGATATCAAATCCCTTAGGATAGTTATCGGCTGCATAAAACTTCTGGTAACCTAGCGACTTTAATGCAACATTGCGATTCCAAAAATTACGATTAAAACCATGGTAGGCGTACGCCGTATAGCCGTTTTTAATTAAAATCTTAGGTAAACTGTTAAAGTCATCCTGCCCGAAACGGACAAACACGGCTGCATCAGTTAATGGGAAGTACGAAGTATTTGCCACGAAATCGGTATCGCTGGTGTGTCCGGCCGCAATAACGAATCTTTCATTCGGATAGTACTGTGAGGTTTTTGCCAAGTTATCAAGCGTAGGAGTTATTTCCTTACCATCGATAGTTTGATTGAGAGCAAATCCTCCTAGGGATTCAATCTGAATCATTATGACGTTTTTGCCCTTTGCTATTCCGGTATAAGGGTCTGTAGTTTGCTTTGGTGTGTTATCTTTAACCCAAGCAACCAACGCCTTTTCCTGAGCTGGGGAAATTTCAGTGGTCTCCTCTTGGATAAAACGCGAAACATCGATAATGTGAGCCATTAGAGCGCCATAATAATTTGCGGTCGATACGGTGTCATAACCTCTGTCTAGTATTTCGGTTAAGGTGTCGATTCCGCCTAGTCGCCCGAAAGAAAATAACAGGCCAAAAACGACTACTGCAGCAATAATCCAATTGGTCCATATATTGGTTTTTTTAACTTTGAACTTGGTTTTAATTCGGACGAACAGTTTGTTCAACGGTTTTTTGAGTAACAGGACTAAAGCAATATCGACAAAGTATAGGATTAACCACCACTGAATCAGCGCTATAATTGCCGGGCCGATTGACTCTGTTTGCCCGACCGAACTAAGTAGCCCGACTGTAGGTAGGGCTGAAAAATACGAAAAATACACGGTGTCAACGATTAAGAGAACTGAGATAAAGACGGATATACCAATAGCTATCTTGTTTTTATTGCGTTTGACAAAAAACAAAGGAGTATAAAATATAGCAGAAATGGCAACAATGAATAATATCTGATCTCCCGACCAGGTACCCTTATTAAGTATCATAGAGTTGAATAAGAATTGTTTTATGGCGGTGGTAATGATCAAAAATAGGACAATATACTGATCACTGACGAACGATAAAAACTGTCGCCAAACTTTTTTTGTGAATTGACTCATGGACTCCTATTTTAACACTTTTTTATTTACATTTAGATTAAATTTGCAAAAACCGGTTGATTACAGGTGTTGACATACTTTTCATACTTGTATAAAATGTAAAGTATGCACGATACAAAATTATATGGCACTGCAACGGTCGGAACCAAGGGCCAAATAGTGATTCCGGCCTCGGCTCGTGAAGCTATGGAACTTAACGTCGGCGACAAGCTGTATGTTATAGGCTTGCGTAAAAAAGGCATCGCCATGCTGTTAAAAGAGGACGAGCTAGACAAGTTCATTAGCCAAATGAACTTACATATCGAGTCATTCAAAAATTTGAAAAATTCTTAAATAAAAAAGGGGGCTTGCATGCATCACCACTTAGACTTGCGAACCAAAATAATTATTATGCTGTCGGTCATGACCGGATTGTTTTTGGTAGCGCTCGATCAGACAATATTTACGACAGCTATAGGCAGGATTGTCGAGGATTTCAATGCCTTCTCAGCCCTTTCGTGGGTTGTAACGGCCTATCTTTTGACCTCAACAATCAGCTTACCTATCGCTGGCAAATTTTCGGATTTATTTGGACGACGCATAATGCTGCTGATCGGTATCATGATATTTGTAGTCGGTTCGCTGCTCGGTGGAATGAGCGGAAATATGACACAGCTTATTATATGGAGGGCTCTAGAGGGGGTTGGGGCTGGTATTATAACCGCCAACGCCTTTACTATCATCGGCGATTTGTTTTCGCCACGCGAACGGGGACGGTGGCAAGGTCTTTTGGGCACCTCATTTGGCATCGCAACCGTCATAGGCCCAATTCTTGGTGGTTATCTAACGGAGGCGCATAACATCTTCGGCCTTACGACTAATTGGCGCTGGACGCTATTTGTTAACGTACCGGTTGGGATTATAGCGTTTATCGTAATAATGATCTTCTGTCCAACGCTTAAACACGACAAAAAACCGAAAATCGACTACGGCGGAGCGGTTTCCTTGGCGATCGCTCTGGCAGTATTAGTACTAGCGATTGATAACACTAAAGACATTTTTTCGAATTTTATGAGCTCGTCCGGGATCAATTTGTTTTGGCTCCGCGTTATCTTATTTACCATAGTCGCAGTCTTTACAGCCATTTTCGTAGCCTTTGAGCGCAGAGCTAAGGAACCACTTCTGCCCTTATCGTTCTTTAGAAATCGCAACTTCGATCTGATTATGGCCATATCCTTATTTTTCGGGGCGGCCTTCATAGGGATGGTGCTTTATTTAACGCAGTTTAATCAGCAGGTATTCGGCGCTAGCCCGACTCAGTCCGGATTGATGCTGATGCCGTTAGTCGCGGGCATAGTCCTAAGCAGTGCCGGCGGAGGGTTCCTAATAACGCGTACTGGTAAGTACAAGATTTTTATGCTAGTAGGATCAGCTATAGCCACAATATCGATTGTTTTTCTTACGACACTTACCCCGTCATCAAGCTATTCGTACGAGGCAATTGTCACGACGTTCCTGGGACTGGGTTTAGGCATAGTGTTACCGGTTATTAATCTAGCGGTCCAGAACGAATTCTCACAGGAGGACATCGGCGTAGCCACTAGTTCAAGTCAGCTGTTTCGTAATCTTGGTTCGACCATAGGAGTATCATTATTCGGTGCTATTCTGACAGCTGGAGTCATTTCGGGCCTTGGCAATACCAGTCAGATTCCATATATAAAAACGCTTAGCCAGAATCCGGCCGCTACTAAGATTGGCAGCTTTAGTGATTCGGATACGTTACTAAACCTAAATACGCCCGATGTAAAAACCAGTATTAACGAACAGGCTCAAAAAGCCTTCGCACAACTGCCACCGCCGATCAACGAGCAAGTCGCCGCTCAATTCAAGGCTCAACAAAGTAGCTTCTCGTCAATCGTTACACACGCCTTCAGCGATGGTATGCACAATATTTTTATAGTTTCTGCCGTCTTTATGGGGGCTGCAACCATAATAGTCATTGCGGTCAAGGAAAAGACACTTAAGACCGGGAAAGCTCTGGAAACACCTGGAGAGGTGTAGTGTAAATAATCGTGCTGTCAGTACTCAAATAGATCGTAGACACATTCCTCGTTTAGAATAGTTAGTGTAAACAACTAATTAAAAAGGAGGAGATGTATGACCAACAAGGTTGGCTCGTCTACGATCTATA
>Ga0181520_10011953_pt1 | contig 11266 bp, 9 predicted proteins | sample PEATcosm2014_Bin_29_FD_132451 | JGI IMG/M metagenome (GOLD analysis project Ga0181520, IMG submission 132451) | Peatland microbial communities from MTU Mesocosm Facility, Houghton, MI, USA - PEATcosm2014_Bin02_30_metaG | ecosystem: Environmental > Terrestrial > Soil > Wetlands > Peat | place...
ATCGGCGGCGCGTCTATCTCATGCTGGCGTTCGGCTGGCTGGCGGCGGCTCTCGGCGTGGCGGCGGCGCCGGCGGCGATCCGTTTGGCCGTGCGCCGCCTGCCGCCGGACAAGCTGCCGGCGTTCGCGCGCGATGCGGCGTCGATGAGCGCGTACCTGCGCAAGATCGTCGACGCCGCGCTGTTGCCCGACCGCCTGTGGCTGGCCTTCGCCGGACGGCCGGGCGCGTGGTTGCTGCTGACGATCGGGATCCTGGCGCTCGGCTTGCTCGTCTACACGCTGCTGCACTTTCCGTTGCGCCGCTGGTCCGCCGCGGAGGCGAAACCGGCGGGTTGGGCGAGTTGGCTGATACCGGCGGCGGCCATCGCGGTCGCCGGCGGCTTGCCGGCGCTCGACGCGGCGATCTTGCACCCGGCGGCCGCGGGCCGGCCCGATGTGATTCTGGTCAGCATCGACACCCTGCGGCTCGATGGCGTCGGCGTTTACGGCGCCGGACCGAGCGTCACGCCGAACCTCGACCGGCTGGCCGCGATGGGAGCGCGCCTGACCGGCGTGCGCGCGCCCAGCAGTTGGACCGTGCCGTCGCACGCCGCGATGCTCACCGGCCGCTGGCCGTGGTCGCTCGGCGTGTTCCAGGTCGCCGACGCGATCTCGCCGCGGGCCGCGACGCTGGCCGCCGCCCTGTCGGCGCGCGGCTACGACGCCTTCGCCGTGGTGACGAACCTGTTCGTCGATGCGCCGTACGGCTTCGGCAAGGGCTTTTCACGCGTTGCGCACCCGGCGAGCGAGCGGGCCGTTGACGCGGTCGCCGTGGCGCAGGCTTGGCTGGCGCGCCGGCCCGCGGACCGGCCCGCGTTTTTGTTCCTGCATTTGTACGACGCACACTGGCCGTATCGGCCGCCCACCGACGCCCCGGATTGGATTTTCGGCGGGACCGCCGACGCGGACCGCCGCGAGGTCAGCCGTCATCAGGACGCGTTCGAACTGGCGACGGCCCTGCGCGCCGGTTCGCCAGCGTTGACCGCCGCGGCGCGCGCGCTCTACCGCGGCGCGATTTGGGGCGCGGACCGCGAATTGGGGAAACTGTTCGCGGCGATCGCGGAGCGGGGGCGGCCGGCTTACGTGATCGTCACTGCGGACCACGGCGAACTGTTCGGCGAGCACGAGATGTACGGACACGGCGTGACATTGTTCGAAGAGGAAATTCGCGTGCCGTGGCTCGTCGTCGGCCCCGGCGTGCCGGCCGGCGCGATCGTTGACGGGCCGGCGAGCCTGGTCGATGTCGCGCCGACCATCGCCGAATTCGCCGGCCTGCCGGGCGAGTTGCCCCAGGCCGACGGCCGCAGCCTGGCCGCCGCGATTCGCCAGGGCGGGCCCCTGCCCGCGCGCTGGTTGGCCGGCGAAAATCGGTCGTTGAGCGATGTGCCGGCGCGGTACGTCAGCGACGGCGTCTGGAAATGGTTCAGCGGCTTGCAGATCCGCGTGCGCGGCGCCGAGGTCGCCTTTCCCGCTGCCGCGCATCAGGTGAACGTCGACCCGCACGAACTCACGCAGCGCTTGGGCGATCCCGCGGCGCCCGACTTCGCCGCCGCCGCCGAGGAGTTGTTTCGCCATGTCGGCGCCTCGGCGCGCCGCGCGCCGCTCGACCCGGCCGAACGCGAACGGCTGCACGAGTTGGGATATTTGCCGTAGCCAACTTGAAATCACATTTTGTGACTTCAAGGTTTCGAACTCGCGTTTGCTCAGCGGGAACATGACGTCGTCGGGAATCGGATGACGCTTCCGGGAAAAATAGCGCCCGCCGTTGGCCCTTGCGCTGTGGCGCGAACGCGTTCCTAGGCCGTGGGCCTAGGCTGTAACCAATCGCGCCGTTGGCGCTGTCCGCATCGCGCCCTCCGCGCCCGTGTTGCCGATTCCGCCGAGAAATACTAAAACCAAGCTGCGCGCCGCATATTACGGGAGGCTGGAACCATCGCGCCGCTGGCCCGAGGCAAATTCGTGACCGAAACGCATCATCCGCCGTTGATGGACCAGATCGCGGTCGTGCTCGTCCGGCCGATGGGCGACGGCAACGTCGGTCAGGCCGCGCGAGCGATGAAGAACTTCGGCCTCTCGCGCCTGCTGCTGGTCAACCCGCAATACGTCGAAACGGACCTGCTCAAGATGATGGCGATCGGCGCCTACGACATCATCGAACGCGCCGAGGTTTTCGACAGTCTCGAAGCGGCGCTCGCGGGGTTTCAGTTCGTCGTCGGCACGACGCGGCGGATCGGCAAATTTCGCCCGCGCTTTTGCACGTCGCGCGCGCTGCCCGGCTGGCTGCTGCCGCAACTGACCGGCGGCCAGCGGGCGGCGCTGGTCTTCGGCAACGAGGTCAACGGCCTCGACAAACCGGAACTCGACCTGTGCAATCAGTTGGCCGAGGTCGTCACCGATCCGGCGCACCGCAGCCTCAACCTCGCGCAAGCCGTCGTGCTCATCGCCTACGAGCTCTTTTCCGCCGCGGCCCAGGCGCCCGCCGCGATCGACAAGCACACGCCCGCGTCGCACGAGCAGATGCAGCGGCTGTACGACCACATGCGCCGCTTTTATCTGGAAGTGGGCTTCATCGACAAGCAGAATCCCGAGCGCAATATGCGGCAACTGCGGCGCATTTTCGCGCGGGCGGCGCCGAGCGAGAGGGAACTCCGCGTTTTGCGCGGCATCATGCAAGACACGGAATGGTACATCAACCACGTGGCGAAAACGGGGAAACGCGATGGCTACCGTGAAGTGGCTGGGGACGGCGAGTCTGGAGATTGTCCATGACGGCAAGGCGCTGCTGATCGACCCGCACTTGTCGCGCCTGAGCAAGTGGCGCTCGTTCACGCGGCCGATCGAGCCCGACCGGGCGAAGATCGACGCCTACCTGGCGACGCTCGACGCCGAACCGGCCGGCATCGTCGTCACGCACGCGCATTCGGACCACGCGCAGGATGTGCCGTACATCGCCGGGAAACTCGGCGCACCGGTCTGGGGCAACGAAAGCGTCGACACGTTGCTCAAGATGCACGGTCTGCCCGGCTGCCCGCAGATCCTGGCCGGCGGCGAGCGGTTCGCGATCGGGCCGTTCACGCTGGAGGCGGTCAAAACCCGCCACGGGCTGGTCGCGCTCGGCCACGTGCCATTCCCGGGGAAGATCGCCGCCGGGCAAGAGCCGCCGCTGCGGGTGTGGAAATACCGGCACGGCGAGCCGCCGCTGCTGCTCTTCGTCGAGGTCGCCGGCCGCTCGCTGTTCCATTTGGGCACGGCGAACCTGATCGACAACCTCCTGCCGGCGCGCGAAGTCGACGACGCCTGGATCTGCGTCTCCGGCTATCAATCCACGCCGCAGTTCCTGGAGCGGCTGTTCCGCCGCGTCCGGCCGCGCCGCGTGATTCCCTTCCATTTCGAGGATTTTTCTCTGCCGTTGTCGGCGGATACGCGGTATATTCCGGGCAGCGACCCGTTCGCGTTTGCGGATCGGGTCCGCCGCCTGGCGCCAGGGGCGGCGACGATGGTCCCCCGGCCCTACGAGGCGGTAGCGCTGTAGGAACGACGTGAAAAACTCTCGCGGCCGATTTGTCGAATTGCGCACGCGCATTCTGCTGCTGGCGTGGCTGCTGTCCATTTTGCCGCTCGTCGCGCTGTACCTCGTTTTTGCCGAAGTGTTGGGAACGACGCGGGCCCTCATCGCCAAGGACGCGGGGGAATACGCCCGGCAAAAAACCAACCTGGTGAACGCCGCGATCCAGGAGGACATGACGCTGGCGCTGCGCAACGCCGCCGAGACATTGACGCCGGTGTGGCAGGCCGCCTACGAAACCAGCCCCGACGTCGGCGGCGCCGTCGCCAAGTTCCTGACCCGTTTCGAAAACTCGAACCAGGTCGCCTTGATCTTCGACGAAATGCAAAAACTCATCGGCGTCTCGTCGAGCGATCTGGTCATTCGCAGCGGTCCGAACATGGCCGCCGTCGAACGCGAGTTGCTGGCGCGCTACCTCGTCGTCACCCAGGCGCTGCCGCCGACCGAGTACCACATGCTGCTCGCCGCGCCGCGCGGCAACCTCTTCTTCTGGCGCAACGCCGCCCAGCGTTACGGCGACGATTTTTCCGGCGAAATCCAGACCAAATTCGACGCCGCGGTCGTCAATCTCCGGATCAGCGCTTTTTCCTCGTTTCTCGCCCTGTGCCTGCTGGCGCTGCTGCTCTCGCGCTGGCTGACCACGATCCTGACTCGGCCCGTCGAGAAACTGGCCGGGGCGATGGAGTCGTTTGACGGCCAGACGCCGGTGCAGTTGCCGGCCATGCGCCGCGACGAAATCGGCTGGTTGACCGAGCGCTTTTCCGATATGACGGCCAAATTGGTCGAAGCGCGCAAGGCGCTGGAAGCGAAGCAGGAGGCGTTGGAAAAGGCCGATGAAGAACTGATGCGGCTCAATCTGCACCTCGAAAGACGCATCAGCGAACGCACCTCCGATTTGCAGTTGGCGCTCACGCGCTTGCGCGAACTCGACCAAAACAAAGACGACTTTCTCAGCCTCGTGTCGCACGAACTGAAAACGCCGCTGACCTCGATCACCGCCAGCGCCGAAGCCCTGCTGGCAAAGGACCTGCCGCTGTCGGAAGAAGGCCGCGCGCGCTTTCTGGAGATCATCAGCAACGAAGCCCAACGCTTGACGCGCCTGATCAACGACCTGCTCGATCTGACGAGCCTGGAAGCCGGTCGGATCCATTTTCGCCTGGAGCCGACCGATCTGTACGAGTTGGTGCGCCGCACCGCCGACGCCTATCGCCTGTCGATTCAGCAAAAGGGCCTCGCCTTCGACGTGATGCTCAGCAACGATCCGCGCCTGCGCAAAACGATGATGGACCCCGATCGCGTCGCGCAGGTCGTCACCAATCTGCTCGGCAACGCGATCAAGTTCACCGAGCGCGGCCACATTTCCGTCTCGCTCGAGGTGGTGCTGACCGATGCGGCCGAGCCCATGGCGCGACTGATCGTGGCGGACACCGGCATCGGCATCCGACCCGAGGACGAACACAAGGTCTTTAACCGGTTTCAGCAAATCGAACAGATCGACACGCATCACGAAGGCGTCGGGTTGGGCATGCCCATCAGCCGGATGATCGCCGAGGCGCTGGGCGGCGAAATCCATTTTGCGAGCAAACCAGGGCACGGCACCGCCTTTACCGTCTCGTTGCCGCTGCACGCCCGCCTGGCCCCCCGGCCGGCGAAGAACGAGCGGCGTTCGTCAACGCTGCTTGCCGACGCCGAGACAGACGGTTAAAATGACGGACACATAAAAGGATCGTCTCACGGTGAAGTGTTTTTTTCATCCGACCGAAGACGCGCTCTTCGAGTGCAGCAGTTGCGGGAAGCCGATTTGCGGCCAATGCATGCGCTTCGAAGACGACGATCGGGTCGTCTGCCCGGCCTGCACCTTGGAAAAGGCGATGGACGTGGCAGACGAAGACATCAACGAGTTGCTGGCGGCGCGGCATCGCATGACCGAAGCAGGCCGTCGCACGTCGACGCTCCAAGAAAAGCTGGCCGTGTTCAACGTCTGGTTGGTCTTGGCGTTGGTGTTGTTGATTGGGGCGCAGTTGCTGATGCGGAACTACATCGGCAAAGCCGGCAAACCGGCCTTCTTTGACGTCGCCCATTTTCGCGAGCTGGGCGATCCGGGCCCCGAGTTCACGTACATTCTGGCGAAGGCCTTCCAATATGCGAACGATCACGGCGGGCGATATCCCGACAAGGCCGATGATTTGTACCCGCACTATTTGGAAGCGCCGCCGTTCATTCTGGGCACCGAAGATGCGTACGCACTAACGCCCATTCAGGGGCCGGATCAATTTTTACTAACTGTGCCGAAGGCGGACCGCTTCCGCTATCGCCGGCTGTTCGCCACCGGCGACGGAATATTGCAGATTCAATGAAGCACGCACGCGGATTCACGCTCGTCGACACGGCGACATTGCTGATCGTCGTCATCCTGGCCGTCTGGGACGGGTTCTTCCTGAACGACGCCCTGGACGTCAGTCGGCGCGGGGAATGTTACGTCAACCAGGCGGCTCTCGACCGCGCGCTGTGGGACGCCAGTTCGCAGCGCAAGCGCGACGTCGCCGACGTCCTCGCGGCGTATGCGGTGCAGTACACCGACCGGGCGCCGCAATTGGTCATCCTTTATCGCCAACGAGGCGCGGCCGAGCGCGCCGTCGTCGTCGTCGACCTGAGCGACCGAAAAGAGCCCATCCGCGCGCTCTGCCCGATGCACACGGCGGCGCGTACGAGGCCGGCGATCGATTATTGGTACGCCTTCGGCAAGTGGCATTGTCTGTTCAACAAGTGGCATTCGGCATAGCGCGACCCCGGCGTATTGCCAGCAATCATCTGCGAAATCTGGGTAATCTGTGGATAACTCCGACATTCGGCTCTACGCGATCGCCGTTTCCAGCTTCGCCACCGCCTCCGGCGCGGGGACGCCGTTGCGCATTTTGTCTTTGTACACGCGGCTGTCGACCATCCGCCACAATTCGTCAACCGCGCCGCTGTCTTCCGGGAAACTGGCGCCGCCCAAGGCGATCGCCGGCGACAGCATGCCGCCGCCGACTTTTACGGCCAATTGCGCCACCGCCCGGCGCAGGCGCGCGGCCACCACCGCCGCGCCTTCGCGGCCCGCGCCCTGCGCGACTACGGCGAGTTCGCTGCCGCCGGCGCGGAAACAGCGGTCTTCCGGCCGCAGCGCGCCGGCCACGGCGCGGCTCAAGGCGTGCAGCAGGCGGTCGCCGGCTTCGTGACCGTAGCGTACGTTCACCTCGTACAGGTTTTTCAAGTCGAGCAGAAACAGCGTGTACGGCGCGGCCGCCGACCGGTCGCGCAATTCGCCGGCGAGATAACGTTTCAAGGCGCGCACGCCGGCCAGGCCCGTCAGTTGGTCGACGTCGTCCGCCTCTTTCAACTCCTCGCTCTGGAGCGCGTTGACCATGCCTGGCGTCACCAGGCCAACGAGCTTGACAAGCAGATCCTGGTGGCGTTCCTGGTAGAAATCCTTCTTTTCCGAGTAGAGACTGACGACGCCGAGGGTTTTGCCGTCAAACCGCAGCGGCGCGGCAAGCGCCGAGAGACATCGCTGATCGTTGATTTCGACGCCGGCGAGGTCGAGATCCGGGTCGACGTTGCGCAGCGGCACCCCGTTCTCCGCCGCCCAGCCGGTGACGCCGCGGCCGAAGGGCACGCGAATGCCGGCAAAGGCCGGCGCGTCGCGCGATTCGACGTACAGCGGCCGCATCTCGCGGTCTTTCTGGTGCGCGAGATAGACGATCGCCGTGTTGTAGGGAATCAGCTTGGCCGTCGCGGCGACGAATTCCTCGGCCAGTTTCTCCGCGGGCAGACTGCGCCCGACCATCTGCGCGACTTCGTAGAGCAGAAACACTTCCTGCTGCGTGTACGTAATCTGGCCGTATAGTTCGAGCGAATTCTGACCCGGCTGCAGGCCACGCATATCGGTGGACGAGGGCGTCGAAAAGGTCAGTTCCGCCAACCGCCGGTCTTCTTCGGCCACCGCGGCTTCCAGGTCTTCCAACCGTTCGAGAAACACGTCGACGATCGCCGGGTCGAACGCCTTGCCGCGCTCTTCGCGAATGATGTTGATCGATTTCTCGCGCGACATGCCGCGCCGGTACGGCCGGTCGCTCCGCAACGCGTCGAAGACGTCGCAGATCGCCAGCATGCGCGCGTACTTGTTGATCGCCTCGCCTTTGAGCCGGTCGGGGTAGCCCTCGCCGTCCCACCGTTCGTGGTGGCGCAGCACGACCTCGGCGATGGGGAAATCGTACGCCACGGCGTGCAGAATCTGCGCGCCGATGATCGGGTGCATGCGCATGCGCTCCATCTCGTCGGCCGTGAACCGCCCGGGCTTGGTCAGAATCAAGTCGGGGACGCCGATTTTGCCGATGTCGTGCACCAGCGCCGCGAAGCGCAGGCCCTTGAGTTCCTCGCGGTCGGCGATGCCGAGAAATTCCGCCAGCCGCGTGACGAACGCGGTGACGCGATGCACGTGGCCGTGGGTGATCTGGTCTTTGGCGTCGATCGCCAGCGACAGCGTTTCGATGGTGCTCATGTGCATCGATTCGAGCTGCTCGATGTGCTTCTTCGAATCTTCCTCGCGCCGGAGGTAGACCTTCTGCGAGAAGAGCATCAGCGCCAGAATCGGCACGCTCACGACAAACGAGAGGCCGCCGATCGAGAAGTTCAACAGGTAGAGCATGATCGCGATCGAGAGCGCCGCGAAAAAACCGAGGCCGGTCCACAGGAAATTCTCGATCCAAAGCTTGACGACGTTCGCCTTCATCGAAATGCTGATCGCCGCGGCCACAATCCACGAATTGACGAGGAAATACGCCGTTGTCATGCACACCAGCGGCAAGACGTATTCGAAATAGGTCGGCTGGGACGGCAGCAAGGCGCGGTAGGCCAAACCGGCGGCGAACACCGACAACACGCCCGACGCGACATTGAACGGGATCTTGTACCAACTCTTGCGTTTATCGGGAATTTCTAGCCACGTGTTGATGACCTTCGATATCCCGTCCGCGGCCATCGCCTCCAGCGGCCCGTAGATCATCAAAATCGCGAAAACGAACGCCGTATCCATCGAGAAATGCACGTCAGTGTACGGAATTCTCACGCTGATGCTCGCCGTGAGAAAAGCCAACGCGATGTAGACCAGCAGCGACCAATTCAACAGCGGCGGGGGTTGAAACAGGGCCTGGCGGAGGAACGCGGCGACACCCGCAAAGAGCAGCAAGATGATGTAGAACTTCAGCGCGCGCGGCAACTCTTTCCAGCCCATGTCGGCATCTCCTTACGCAACAACGCCCCGCGCCCGCCGTCGCCAGGAGACCCCATAAATTTGTGCCGCATTGTGGAGATACCACGCATCTATTCAAAAAACAAGAGGATTTTTCAGCCCGCCGGAAAGTTGCCGCGTGTGACGACCCTGGAAACAACACCTGGGGCGCAACAAGCCCGCGGCGTCTATATGTTGACCGGCGGCCTCACCCGCGAATCATCGTCAGCAGCATTTTGAAGCGTTCGACCGCCTGGACGGCGTGCGGCACGTTGGCGGGAAACAGGACCGCGTCTCCCGTCGCCGCGGCGAAGGTTTTGCCGGCGACCGTCAGTTCCGCGCGACCATCGAGAATTTGCACGAGTGCGTCGAAGGGCGCGGAGTGTTCGCTGAGTCCCTGCCCGGCGTCGAACGAAAATAGGGTGATCGTCCCCACCGGGCTTTTCAGGAGGACCCGGCTGACCGCCGCGCCGGGCGCGTAATCGACCAAGGCCTCCAACCGGAGGGCCTTCGCGCGCGGAAACTCGCCCGCGGCCCAGGCCGGTTCCACGTGATCTTCCACGATGCCTTTCATGCTACGCCGTCGCCGTCAGTCGCGCAGTTCGATGGCGCCGGTCGGGCATTCGTCGACGCACTGATAGCACTCGATGCACGCCTCCGGATGAACAACCTTCGCGATCTTGTCCACCTTGAAGACGTTCGGATCGGCGGGGCAAACCTCTTCGCAGGCGGAGTCGCCGTTGCATTTGGTTTCGTCAACGTAGGGCCGCATGGTTTCCTCCTTGAAGGCGCATGAAACAGGTTGCTATGCCGAACAAGTTAATTCCCCCCGGCTCGTTTGCCAGCGGGCGGCCGCGTTTTGCGCCGCGCGGCCTTTTTTTGCCAGGCCGGCTTGCCATCGCGAGTCGGTTTGAAAAGTCACCGCCGGAGCAGTAGTTTGCTGTCGCTGACTCAAACGCGAGGCCACGGATCATGCCGGGCACGGCCATTCAGCTTCTGCACCCGCTTGACGCCGGCGCGTTTCTGAGGCTGGCGCGCGAGTTCTTGCATGCCGACGAGATCGAAAACAATGTGATGCTCGGCCGGGTCGAAGAAGCCGCCGCGCACCCGGAACGCGCGCCCGCGGGCGACTATTATGCGGTGGCGACCGTCGGCGGCGCGGTGGCCGGCGCCGCGTTGCGCGCAGCGAATCGTCCGGGCCGCCCCGTGGTCTTGTCGCGCATGCCGGCCGAATGCGCGGCGGCGATGGCCGTCGACCTCGCGCGCGAGGAACCGCCGTTGCCCGCCGCGTCCGGAATCCGTCCGACGATCGACGCGTTCGCCGCGGCGTACTGTCAGGCGACGGACGCCGGGGCGCGCGTGGTCAAGGAATTACGCATGTATCGCCTCGACGCCGTGGCCGGCGATTGGCCGGCGCCCGGTCGGTTCCGCGCGGCGGCGCCGGACGAGCTTGACGCCGTGTGTCTGTGGGCCGCCAAGTTTCTCATGGAACTCGGACTTGGCGCGATGAGGGAAGAAGAGACAGCGACGTTTCGACGCATGATTGCTGAAACGCGCGTTTTCGTTTGGGACGACGGCGGCGCGGTCGCAATGGCGGCCTGGATTCCGGCCACGCCGCAAACCGGCCGCCTGGAATGGGTCTACACGCCGCCGGCGCTTCGCTGCCGCGGCTACGCGACCGCCTGCGTGGCCGCGCTGTCGCATCACCTGCTGGCCGCGGGCCGCATCGCGATGCTGGGCGCCAACGTCGCCAATCCGACGTCAAACAGCATCTATCGAAAGATCGGATACCGCCCGGTCTGCGATTCGGCGGAATACCGCTTCGATTTTCCCGGAGCGCATTGACCGGACGGCCCGCGCGTTCGGAAACCGGATTTGTCCCGGGACGATCAGCTTTGCGCCGGAACGCCTTTGCGGCCGGTTCGTTTGCCGCCGATGGCGCCGTAGCCCTTGAGCTTGCGGTAGAGCGTCGCCGAGCCGATGCCAAGTTGTTCGGCCGTGCGCGTCTGGTTGCCGCCGTTGCGATCGAGCACGGCCAGGATGTAGTCCTTCTCGACATCATCGAGCGCCTTCACCACGCCGGATGCCGTAGGGATCGCCAACGCCTGTCGGACCTCCTCGGGCAAATCGTCGAGGTCCGTGCGAGTGACGCGCGACAGCGCCACCGCGCGTTCCATGGCGTTTTGGAGTTCGCGCACATTGCCCGGCCAGTCGTACCGCAAGAGTTGGTCCGCGGCGCGCGGCGACAGCCCGGTGACCGGACGCTTCAGCCGCAACGCCGCCTCGGCCAGCAGGATGCGAGCGAGCGGCAGGATGTCGTCGCGGCGATCGCGGAGCGACGGCATGTGCAGTTCGACGACGTTCAGCCGGTAGTACAAATCTTTGCGGAAGCGA
>Ga0181520_10011954_pt1 | contig 11265 bp, 5 predicted proteins | sample PEATcosm2014_Bin_29_FD_132451 | JGI IMG/M metagenome (GOLD analysis project Ga0181520, IMG submission 132451) | Peatland microbial communities from MTU Mesocosm Facility, Houghton, MI, USA - PEATcosm2014_Bin02_30_metaG | ecosystem: Environmental > Terrestrial > Soil > Wetlands > Peat | place...
GCTATTATTGGGGCCCGATCGGGAATATGATCTCGGCCATGGGACCGCTCACGATCCTCTCGACCGGCGGCATGGGCCAGGCGGAGCAACAGCTCGGCGTGACGTTCGACCCCACGAAAGCAATCGTGGTCGGGGCAATTGGCTGGACCAACGGGCCGCAGTCGCAAGCGGTCGCCTGCGCCACGGCCACCTCGCTAGTCCCGGGCGACTCCGGCCCGAGCGGCACGACGATCTACACCGACGGCCAGGGCAACGCGGCGGCCGGCCTGGCCGGCACGAACGGCAACAACGGAGAATTCCTGATCCTGAACGCCGACCCCGGTTCGCCCGCGACCATCACCGCGCAGGCCGGCAGCTACACCGCTCCGACCACCGTGCCTTACCTCTTCGCCGGCGGCATCACGTGGCTCTCGGTTATGTTCACGCCGCCGACGACGCCGTACAACCCGACGCCGGGAGGATGCCCGTATGGCAACGATGATGACGATACGACGCCGAGCGACGATGACACGGCGCCCGGCGACGACGATGACTTAACGCCCGCGGCCGACGATGACGACACGGCGCCCACGGACGACGACTCCGCGCCGGCCGATGACGATACCTCGCCGGCCGACGACGACAGCAGCAGCACTTTGTGCTGGTCGCATATGACGACCGGAACGACAGCCGATTTCTACGGTGTTTGGGGAAGCGCTGCCTCGGACGTCTTCGCCGTGGGCGTTGACACCCTCACCGGATTGGCCGCGATTTCGCACTACAACGGCTCGTCGTGGTCGGCGATGACCAGCGGAGTGACCGACAACGTGATGTTGTCTGGTGTTTGGGGAAGTTCGTCTTCCGACGTCTTCGCTGCCGGGTACGACAGTACCGCCGGCGACGGTGTTATTTTCCATTATGATGGTTCTTTCTGGTCGCCGATGACGGCCGGAACGACGATCGGCTTGAACGCCATTTGGGGAAGCTCTTCGTCCGACGTTTTCGCTGTCGGCGGCGACTGGAATGGCGATTGCGTCATCCTGCACTACGACGGTTCCTTGTGGTCGGCGATGAGCAATAGCGCGTCGGCGAATCTGTTTGGCGTTTGGGGACGCTCGGCCGCCGACGTGTTCGCGGCAGGTACGTCCCCGAGTTCCGGCTCGGGCGTTATTCTGCACTACGACGGCTCACTGTGGTCGCCCGTGGCGACCGGGACTATCGCCGGAATATATGGCGTCTGGGGAAGCTCTTCTTCCAACGTATTCGCGGTCGGCAGCGCCGGCTGGATTTATCGCTACGACGGCTCCTTCTGGATTCCGATGATGGGCGGCGGGCCAACGGGGTTGGACGGCGTCTGGGGAACCTCACCCTCCGACGTTTTCGCCGTCGGGAGCGCGTGGAATGAGCCGAATGCTCTCCTGCATTTCGATGGTTGGTTGTGGTCGCCGATGACCAGCGGCACGACGAGGGACTTGAACGGCGTATGGGGAAGCTCTTCGTCGGACGTGTTCGCGGTCGGCCTGGGCGGAACGATCCTTCACTATCCGGGCGCATGCAATCCGCCGGACGATGAGGACGATGCGTCGCCGGCGGACGACGATTCGGCGAACGACGATGACGATACTACCCGGGTTGACGACGATTCGAGCGACGACGATGACGATCAGACCCCGAGCGCGATTGACGACGATACGGCCGCCGCCGACGACGACAACGATGACGACAATGGCGACGAGGACAACGGCTGGACAGAGATGCAACTGCCGGATTCGTTAATCAATATCACATTATACAGCGTTTGGGGCGCCTCCGATTCTGACGTGTTCGCCGTCGGCTACGACCAGTTCACGTTCGGCAGCGGCGTGATTCTTCACTACGACGGAGCGACCTGGTCGGTAATGGCGGGCAGCGGAGAATCGGCGGCGCCGACGGGCCTTTGGGGCAGTTCCGCGTCGGACGTATTCGCGGTTTCCGGCGTAGCGGGAGGCTATGCCTGGCCTACCCTTCACTATAACGGATCTACCTGGACGGACGCCCTTCTCGGCGAGGAATTGCAAGGCGTCTGGGGCGCCTCTAGTTCGGACGTTTTTGCCGTCGGCAACCACGGCGTCATAGAACACAATGATGGTTCGTCCTGGTCCTATACGGGCGCCGGATACACGTTGAATCTCGCAAGCGTGTGGGGTGCGTCTAGCAGTGATGTTTTTGCAGTGGGCTCAACGTTTGTGGGCGGTCAAACGCCGATTGTTGGAGTCATCGTTCATTTTGACGGCCAGTCGTGGTCGCAGGTGGACAATGTCGCAAATACACTGCTGAACGGTGTATGGGGCGCGTCTGGCACGGACGTGTTTGCCGTCGGCGGCGATTGTTGTCAAAAAGTAATTCTTCATTATGACGGCAATGCGTGGACGACGGTGATGAGCAACGTGGCCAGTGGTGCAGGGCCCGGGTGGAATGCAGTATGGGGAAGTTTGACATCCGGCGCGTTCGCGGTGGGCTTCGACGGCACAATTGTTCATAACACGGCCGATTCGCTCTGGTCGGCGATGGCGACGCCGACACAATATGAATTATACGGCATATGGGGGAGCGGAACGTCAAACCTGTTTGCGGTCGGCCAAGGGCCGACTGTTCTCCATCTTCACCTAACGCGTGACCGGGACGTGCCGCCGCCGGAGCCCGATGGCGGGGATGGCGAGCCTCCGACGGATGACGACTCCGAAACGGATGACGACACCGATTCCGAGCGTTGGTCGTGCGGCCGCGCGCCCGAGGGTGGTCAAGACGGCGGATGCCCAGACTTAACTTGCCAGGTTCCCTGGACGCCAGACGACGATCCATACTACCCTTATATGGCTGGCGGATGCCTTAATTCGTCAGGTAGTTGCGTGCCGGGTTGTGCTTGGTCCGACGGTTGGGAGTACGGTTGCATGGCGCCGGGTGAGACCTTGACGACACGAGAGGGCGCAACGACTACGTGCGAACAGAATTTCTGGGACCCGACGTCGGGGTTGCCGGTGTGGTGCGGTAACAACAGCGACCTCGAATGTCCGTGCGGCGACGGCAGTGGCGATGCGGTCGGGTCCGGGGACCCGTGCCATGGGTGGTATTACCCAGCATACGTGTACTTTATCCTGGTGGCCCAAGTTTCTTACGACGACGATGCTTCGCCGGACGACGACGCCTCGCCGGATGACGACGACGCGTCACCGCCGGACGACGATACGACGCCGGACGACGATACGTCGCCGAGCGCCGGCGGGGGCAGCGGCGGGGGCGGAAGCGGCAACGGCGGCGGCGGCGGTGGTGGTGGTGGCGGCGGCGCCGGCGGCGGGGGCGGTGGCGGTGGCGGTAGCGGTGGCGGCACCGGGCCGGGCGGCGAAGACGATGACGATGATAGCTCGGCGCCGGACGATGACACGACGACCGCGGGTTGGACGTATTTGGCGATATATCACGCGACAGGTGACTCCAATCCCATTACAGACATACTGCCAAATCAATGTCTCGAACTATGCCATTTGAGTTCAGTCGGGTCACTCGAAGGCGCCTTAAATGTCCTGCTGGTGTTCGAAACCGGCGACGACGGCAGCATAAACTGCCAGTGTGCCGACTGGGTGAAGAACATCCCGGGGGAGTACACGGGCGCGATCTACGCCGGATATTATGCAGTTGCCTACGGCGATATTACGCAAGTCGACGGACCGGATTTGATCCCTAGCTTTTCATCGTACGGCTCTTCTGAAGTGACCCGTATCTTGAATTGGGCGGCGACGGAGTACCCATCGAGGCGCCTCGCTGTTGAGTTCAGCGACCATAGCGCTGTAGACGGTGGATGGGGCCCGTTTAATTATCAAGACACCCTGGAGGCGTTCGCGGGGACCGATAAAAAAATCGACTTGATCGGTTACAATTCATGCGACATGCAGACGGCGGAATTCGCCGACGATTTGTCGACGTACCAGCCTGGCGCGTTCGTCGGTTCGGCCCTTGTCGAGCCGGTTTGGTGGCCCGTCGTTCCGATCCTAAGCTTTTTACGCCTGTTCCCCGGGGTCGCGGCTCTTGATCGGAGCGGCGACGATTTGGCCAATAGCATTGTTCTCGGGACAGAAGACAAAAATCAATTCTTCTGGTCGTCGGCCGAAGCTGCGAATGATCTGTCGGCCATGGATTCCGTCAGGGAATGGGCAGACTACCTAGCGTGCTTGTTGATAAAAAACGACGATGTTGCCTGGCAGGGGGCAATGCGGACCGCGTCGGCGGATATCTATCAATATTACGGTGATCTCTTCAGCTTCGCAACGCAGATTTACATGAATAGCGTGGTGACTTTAGACCGTTGGGCGGCCGCGAGCCTGACGGCAAAGCTCACGTTTGCCGTCCCCTATGGTTTCTTTTACGGAAACGCCAACTACCAAGGATTGGTGACACTTATGGGGGGGACGATAGATTCATTCAAGAATACTACGTATACACAGACCGGCTTCTATCGGTCTGCGCCTTGTTGGTCGTGTTTGGCAAGCGGTGTGAATGATGATATCTCATGCGACAAGTGCTCTGGATTTGCGATTCCTACAGCATGCGTTCGACCACAGTCATAGCTGAACAGGGGGAAAGGATGCTTAGTGGAAAAATGTTTTTTGCGAACCGATCGGGCCCCTGTGAAGGCCGGATCCTAGCGCTTATATGTTGCGCGGCAGTTGCGGGTTGTCTTTTCTTGGCAACGGTCGCGTGTACGGATCGGCGGAAGGGAAACACGAACGACTTTGCAAGCGGCGGGATTGCCACGCTTTCGGCCGTCAAGGCCCCGATCCTTCAGGAGCCGTCCACGTCTCCGGAAATTTACGAGCCGTTGGCGGCAATTGGAACGTGTAGCCCGGATGGATGGCGGTTGCAGCGACAGAGTTCGAAATACGGCGGGGCGTCGGACCTGGACATGTTGGAAGGGATATGGGGAAGCTCGCCGCATGATGTTTTTGTCGTGGGCACGAAGATCCGCATCGGCGGGATTATTTTGCATTTCGATGGCGCAACTTGGATGGAGATGGACCGCCCGATGAAAACGGAACTATACGGAATCTGGGGCGCTTCTTCGAGCGATATTTACGCCGTGGGGGACTCGGTTCTTCATTACGATGGGGCGCGTTGGTCGGTGTCAGCGGAGATGGGTGAGGCCGGTTTGAAATCGGTCTGGGGCGATTCGAAAGTGGACGTATTTGCGGTGGGGGCGCCGAATTTAATTTATCATTTCGACGGGGAGAAATGGACGAGCGCAGAGGGCGGGAAACAGGAGGGCTTTTTTCGATCGGCGCCTGGGGTTTGGAGGCGCGATGCCCCGGAAATGCTTGCGGGGTTTTCGGCCGTGTGGGGCGCGTCGCCATCGAGTATCTTCGCGACGGGTCACTTGACTCGAAGCGCAAGCCCCGTGAGCATCGTGCTGCACTACGATGGCGCGAAATGGGCGCCGATTCGAGATGAACGTTTTGTGCAAATGGCCGGCGGCGTTTGGGGAACGAGTGGATCCGACGTGTTTGTCGTGGGCGACGGAATCGAGCATTTCGACGGCAGTTCATGGCATGTAATGCGAACCGAAACCGATGCGGAATTCATGTGGCCTTTTTTCGAAGGCAGGCGTGGTGGGTACGTCGGGCGCGCGCGCCTGACAGCCGTTTGGGGAACATCGTCGTCCGACGTGTTCGCCGTCGGCGACGCGCGAGCGATGTTTCGGCCGAAAGGCAGCCTGATATTGCACTACGATGGGGATGAGCCGTGGCGCGAGATGAGCGCAGGAACGCGCACGGAACTGCGTGGTATTTGGGGTTCCGGGCCGACGGACGTTTTTGCGGTCGGGGCTTTCGGAACGATCCTCCATTACGAGGGCGAATCTTGTTTGCCGCTGCGGTGAGGGGAGGTGGGGGAAAGACCATAAGAAACGTGGCGCGACGGGCGGCGTTGCGGTGACGAAAGCGAACCGGCACGGCACCGGCGGAAACGGCGGGTCGATCGGCTTTCGCGGTCCGATCGGGCGGCACCGGACGCAGGAATTCGGCGACAATGCGTTGCGCGGTGATCGCGGTTCTTCTCGTCGTGGGCGTTATTGCATGGGCGCCTCGGCCGGCCGGAAACGCGAGCGAAGGCAAACGCGGGGCGGTTGCCGCGAGCAATCGCGACAATGAGCCCGTTTTGCCCAAGACACTCGCATCTCAACATGTTTACGAGTACGCAAAGGAAGGGCGAGATGAATAGGTCGGCGCAAATCGCATGGTTTCTTTCGCTGGCGGCATTTGTTTTTGTCGCGTTCGTGACCTGCGGCGGCTCGGGCGGCGGCGGGGCCGCGCGGCTGGGCGGCGACGACGATAACGACGATGCAACGCCGGCCGACGACGACAACGACGCCTCGGCTGACGACGACGATGCGTCGCCCGACGACGACGACAACGACAACGACGACGACAACGACAACGACGATGAGACCGCCGGTTGGCGGCCGATGAACAGCGGGCAAACCAGTTTTGACTTATACGGCGTCTGGGGAGCGTCCGCTACGGACGTGTTCACGGTAGGTTACAACTATAGTTTCGACAACAACACCGGACCAATCCTTCATTACGACGGCAACTCCTGGTCCTCCGTGAACTGCGGAGCGGAAGGTGAATTAGTCGGTGTTTGGGGGGCGTCGGCAACGGACGTGTTCGCCGTGGGCGACAATAAGTGGGGAGGAATGATCCTGCATTATGACGGCAATTCGTGGTCGCCCATGAACATCGGCACATATAATTTTGTGAAGTGCGTTTGGGGCGCTTCGGGGACGGATGTGTTCGCGGCGGAAATTCCGGGAGTCCTTCATTACGACGGCAGTTCCTGGTCGCAAATGAGCCGCGCGGATTGGCCGGACTACGGCGTGTGGGGCAGTTCGGCAACGGACGTGTTCGCCGTGGGAATTCAAGGAGTAATCATTCATTGGGACGGCGGCGCCTGGTCGCCCATGAACAGCGGAACGCAGAACGACTTAACCGGCGTATGGGGAGCTTCGGCATCGGACGTGTTCGCTGTCGGCAATACCGGGACAGTCGTTCATTGCGACGGCAGTTCCTGCTCGCTCATGGCTAGCTTGGAATCAAATTATGAACTGCACGGCGTTTGGGGATCCGCGGCCACGGACGTGTTCGTGGTGGGATGGGGCGGATCAATCTTTCATTACGACGGCAGTTCGTGGTCGCCCATGAACGGCGGATCGACGAATTATGCATTGAACGGCGTTTGGGGAGCAGCCGCATCGGACGTGTTCGCGGTAGGGAATAACGGCGTAATCCTTCATTACGGGCCGTAAACGAACGGACCATCCGGGCCGTGCGCTCCGACGAGGTCGGTGGTGGGTAACGGAGACGTAACACCTGAATCGTTTGAAAAATAGAGGAGTGTCCGACGCGGCGCTCGATCAGGCCGAACAGGTTCTGGGCATGACGGTCGACCGGAACAACACGCAGTTCCCGATGCTTGGCCCGGATTCGCGCCCGAATTCGCGGAAGGCCGCTTTCCTGACGCACGCCCGGCGGTAATGATCCTGCTTGCTATTGGGAAAGCGGCGGGCCTAGAATCGGGCATTCGACCAAGTAGCATTCGCGTTTCGTGTCACGCAAACCGGCAACCAAAGGAGGGGAAGAAATGAAGCGGCATTTGTTCACCGGTGTGTTGGCGCTCGCGCTGCTTGGCGCGGCCGCGATCGCGTACGCCGACGACACCAGCCAGATTCTCAAGGCCGTCGACCAACTCCAGGCCGAAGTTGCGCAAATGCAGGCGCAGATCAAGGACCTGGCGGCGAAGATCGACCTGTTGCAATCGGCGTTCGCTCCGCAAGTGGGCGAGGCGCAGAACAAGGCGCGGCAGAAGAAAATGCGCGCGCTGTACGAGGAACGGGCCAAGGCCGACGAGAAGTTGTTCACCGACGTGCAGTTGAAACAAATCGAGAAGCTGTACAGCGTGGCCAACGCCAAAGACAAATGGAACTCGGACGAAGCGAAAACGAACCTGGCGGTCGTCGTGCAACAGTTCCCGAAATCCAACCGCGCGGGTTGCGGCGTGCTTTATCTCGCGCAGATGGAAGACAACAAGGCCGAGAAGGAGAAGCTGCTGCTCGACGCAATCAATAACCACGCCGACAGCGCCTACGGCGACGGCGTGCAGGTCGGCGCGTTGGCCCGTTTCCTGCTCGCCGAAATGTACCGGAAAGCCGGCAAAACAGCCGACGCCGACCGCTTGACCGCGGAAATCAAAGACAAATATCCGGGCGCGATCAATCATAACGGCGAGTTGCTGGTGAATCCCTGAGCCGAGCCGTCTGATTCCCCCGGTCGCGAGTCGCCGGCGGCGCCGCGGCGACCCACGCGCTTTCCTTCGCCGCCGTTTCGGGCTAATTAACAAACATCAAGCGGGGCCTCGCTGGCCTCGCATCGGTTCACGGACCAACCCCGCGAACGGAACGGTTCGTGGTTAACGTCTTGCGCAAGGGAGAGAAAAGGATGGCGAAAGCCAAGGTCGCGGTTCTGAAGACCTCGCCGGAAACGGTGCTCGACGATTACGCGCGTCTGCTCGAAATGGGCGAAGCGCAAAAATATCTCGCGCCCGGGGCGACGACGATCCTCAAAGACAACATTTCGTGGCATTTCATGTACCCGGCGGCGAACACGACGCCGTGGCAACTCGAAGGCACGATTCTCGGTCTGCAAAAGCTGGGCTATGCCGATCAGGTGGCGGTGCAGAACGAGACGGTCGTCATCAACGCGTTCAAGGGCGAGCGGCTCAACAAGCTGTCGCCGGTCTTCGAAAAATACAAGATTCCGGTGAAATACAATTTCCGGCCGCAGGACATGAAGTGGAGCGTCTACAAGCCGAAGGGCGAGACGCTGGTGCTGCACAAAATTTTCCCGGACGGCATCATGGTGCCCGACTACTTCTTCGGTAAGAACATCGTGCATCTGCCGACCGTCAAATGCCACGTGTACACGACCTACACCGGCGCGATGAAGAACGCGTTCGGCGGCCTGCTGACGACGCGGCGTCATTACACGCACACCTGGATCCACGAAACGCTCGTCGACCTCTTGATGATGCAGAAGGAATTTCACGCCGGCATGTTCAACGTCATGGACGGCACGACCGCCGGCAACGGGCCGGGCCCGCGCACGATGTGGCCGGTCGTCAAAGACTATATTCTGGCGTCGGGCGACGCGGTGGCGATCGACGCGGTGTCGGCGAAGCTGATGGGCTTCGACCCGATGTCGATTCCGTGCATCCGCATCGCAAACGACAAGGGTCTGGGCGTCGGCGACCCGCGCGACATCGAAATCGTCGGCGAAGACATTTCCAACGTCAATTTCCATTTCCAGACGGGGCAAAACGCGGCGACCGGCTTCGTGAAGCACTTCTGGTGGGGCCCGCTCAAGCGGTTTCAGAAATTGTTTTTCCACACGCCGCTGGTCAACTTCTTCGTGCTCGGCTCGTACGTGTTCCACGATTTCATCTGGTATCCGGTCAAGGGCATACCGCGCGTCCGCCGCTGGTTGCAGACGAAGTGGGGCCAGTTATTCCTGAAATACCCGGGCAAATGGGGTTATTTCTGAGATCGTCGCCGCTCGGCGCTTGAAAAACTCGACTGGCTGCGTTGCTCGTCGCCATAGCGTCTACAGGATCTGTAAAGACTGTCGATTTTCTCGGAACGATCGATTTGTGCGAACTCAACCCTTCCCCTGCAATGGCAAATGGCGAATGCCGACGCTGCCCGCATTTCTCCATTCAACATTCTACATTCCGGTCCGCGCTCGCCAATAATTTCAGGTTCTCTGGGCTCACCCGGCACACGCGGGACTCCGCTTTTCGGCGATGCGGCAGAGGCTCTTATAGTATCATCCGACCTGAGGATATTTGCGCATCGTGGTTTTCGCGCGGCGAAAAAAGATTGACGATCGAATAACGCCGGCCTCGCGAATAACGCCTACTTCAGAATAACTATTCAAATTTTTCCCGGCTCGGATTGTATGTTTTTCTTGCTTTTTGGACGCATTTGCGCGTATCATATCTCGTGCTGCTACGGGAGGTTTGGGGCGGGCGACTTCCGCAACCGAAAAAAGCGGAAGCAATGGCGCGGGCGCTGTTCTGAGTTAGCGGCGGGCATGGAGCGAGGCCGCAGTCGGAACGGGCAGCCCGCCGCGTCAGAGAAGGATCCCCACCATGCCCCGTTGCAAAATCCCCACGTTGCTAACCCTTGTGTTTGGACTGGCGGTTTTGGCGCTCCTGGCGCCGCGCGCCGATCCCGCCGCCGCCGCGCCGGAGGTCGCCGCCGACACGCCGGAACTGGCGGTCGTTTCGGATGCGCCGCCGCCAGCCGTCGCCGCTGCGGATCTGCCCGTGCTATACGAGCAAAAGCAAGCCGGCGTCGACGGCCAGGACTACGTCGATCAGGACTTTGAAGCCGGTTACCTGAACTACGACACGTTCATCGCGGACAACTTTACCGTGCCCGCCGGCCAGCAATGGACCGTCGAGGAAATCTTCTTCGCCGGCCAGAGCGTGGCCGATGGCGGCAAACTGGCCGACGCCGACGCGCTCCATTGCGTGATTTTCGCCGATGCGCAGGGATTGCCGGACGGCGTGCCGATCTTCGGGCCGAATCCGGACGGTCTGTGGAACGAATCGTTCACGCCGAGCGAACCGGGCGTGACGATCATCGACAATTTCTCGGCGCAAGTTGCCGTTTCCTCGCCGCCGGTGCTTGCGAGCGGCACGTATTGGATCGCCTGTTTTCCGTCGATGACGTTCGGCAAATGCGGCGATCACCGCGGCCATTGGTCGGCCCGCCTTTCGCACGTGCAGAAGGACCGCCCGGCGCAAATCGTCAACCCCGGCGGCGGCTTCGGCCTGCCGGAGACGTGGTCGGATCTGGAAGCGGCGGACGGCGGCCGCTGCGAATCCGAGAAGCGCTCGATTGCCTTTACCCTATTCGGCGAAACCGCCGGCGGCGACGACGACAACTGCGACGACGACGACGATAACGACGACAACGACAACGACGACAACGACGATAACGATGACAGCGCCGCAGACGACGACGACAACGACGATAACGACAACGACGACAACGACGACAACGATGACAACGACAACGACGACAATGACGACAACGACAACGACAACGACGACGACGACAACGACGACAACGACGACGACGACAACGACAACGACGACAACGACGACAATGACGACAACGACGACAGCGCCGCGGACGACGAC
>Ga0181520_10011955_pt1 | contig 11265 bp, 7 predicted proteins | sample PEATcosm2014_Bin_29_FD_132451 | JGI IMG/M metagenome (GOLD analysis project Ga0181520, IMG submission 132451) | Peatland microbial communities from MTU Mesocosm Facility, Houghton, MI, USA - PEATcosm2014_Bin02_30_metaG | ecosystem: Environmental > Terrestrial > Soil > Wetlands > Peat | place...
CTGCGTGTAAGTGTCGCCGGTGATGACGAAGGCCTGGGTGCTGACCACCGAGTTGGCGTTGGTGTAAGTGGCCACGAAGGCGTTGACGCCGGCACTCAAGGGAATGTTGTCGATCTCGCGCGAAGTGGAGGTGAAGCCGTTGGGACCGGTCCAGCTCCAGCCCGTGGCGGTGTCCGGCCAGGGGCCGAGGCTGACGGAAGTTCCCGGAGCAACGGAAAGCGCGCTTTCGGGCGTCGAGTTCCAGACGCCGTTCAGCGCGACATAGGGAGTGATGGCGGAGGGCGCGCCGCCGGTGACGGTGATGGTAAAGGTCTGGCTGCTGTCTCCGCCGCCGGGATTGGTTTCGCTCTTGGATGCAGCGGCGATGGAAGGGCGACTTTACGCCGGGACAAACTTGAGCGCGGCCGAATTCATGCAGTAGCGCAGGCCGGTCGGCGGCGGTCCGTCATTGAAGACATGGCCGAGATGCGCATCGCAACGGCGGCAAGAGACCGCGATGCGATCCATTCCCATGCTTGAGTCGTTCGACTCCACCACGTTCTCGCGGGCGATGGGCTGCCAGAAGCTCGGCCAGCCGGTGCCGGAATCGAACTTGGTTTCCGAGCTGAACAGGGCCGTCTCGCAGCAGATACAGCGGAATATTCCGCGATCGTGCAGGTTCCAGGTGGCGCCGCTGTAGGCGCGTTCGGTGCCGGCGCGACGGGTAACATCGTAGGAGATCGGAGAAAGCTGGCGCTTCCACTCGGCATCGGACTTGACGACGCGGGGTACGGTAGCCTTGCCTGTCTTCTTGCCGTTTGCCGCAAACTCCACGATGGCGACATTCGCCGGAACATCGGCGGCGAAGACGGGCCGCGGTTGGAGTAGGAGGGCGCGGCGCAAGGCCCAGAAGGCCGCACCGCTCACCGCGCCGGCGGCCGCCGCGATGAATGCTCGCCTGCCCAGTTGGGCAAATCCGGTTTCGCCCTGGGATGGCGACTGCTCTTGCCAAGGATTCTTCATGGGCTTTCCTCCGACGTTTGAATGGTTTATCCGAAGGTGAATGCAAATGCCTGTACGCCGGGCGCGAGAAATTCGATGCGGAAGAGACGATCTCGCGCTCCGGTTTTTTGGCGAATCATTTGGTACAAGCGGCTTTCGGTCACCATGCCATAGCCGTTTGCGTCGGTGTCAACGCCATGATCCTGGCCGGGCGGTTTTCCGTCCAACGTGACGCGAAAGCGGACGGGTTTTCCCTCTCCGCCGGGAGCCAGGACGAGATGCAGGTCGCGGGCTTGGAAGCGGTAGAGAATGGCAGTGTGCGCCGCCAGCGCGGTTGCGATTTGGCTCTCGTCCTTCCATCGGCCAGTGAGTGCCCATTGATTCGGATCGAGCCGGGACGGCGACCGATAGAGCCGCGGGTCGTCCTCGTCGAACCCGCCCGGGGAGGCGAAGTTCTTGGCGCGTATGTAGCCGATATAGGTTTCCGGCGAGTGGGCGGATTGGGGTTCGGAGGCCGCCTCCGCGCCGGCTGCGGCAATCCTCAGGGTGGACTTGGGAGGTGGCTGGCAGTTCCGTTCCTGGAGCAGTCCGCGAATCCATGCCTCGGATTCCTCGTAGTTGCCTTCGCCGAAGCGATGGTAGCGGACTCGACCGGCCGCATCGATGAAGTAATGGGCGGGCCAGAACCTGTTGTTGAAGGCGCGCCAGATGCGATAGTCGTTGTCCAGGGCCACGGGGTAGGAGACGCCAAGCTCTCGAACCGCATTGCGGACGTTCGACGGGTCTTTTTCAAAAGGAAACTCCGGGGTATGCACGCCGATGACGACCAGGCCCCTGGCCTTGTACTTGTCTTGCCAGGCTTGGACGTAGGGCAGCGAACGCAGGCAATTGATGCAGGAATAGGTCCAGAAGTCGATGACCACGACCTTGCCGCGGAGCGATTCCGCGGTGAGCGGCGGCGAGTCGATCCAGGCAGTGGCGCCGGAGAGATCGGGCAGTGTGCTAGGCACTCCGTCTGAGTGGCCACTAACGGACATCATCATGGCCGGATTGGGATCGGTATTCATCGGCTGGAGTTGCGCATTGGATGGGTTTGCAAGGGCAACCAGCCGCCGCTCAAACCCCGATGGGGCGGCAAGGGAGAGGCGCGCCAGCACACTGCGGTCTAAGCCAAAGGCAGCGGCAGCCACGCCGGCCAGCACGGCAACTCCCAGGATGCGGCGAATCCACAGTTCAGCGCCAAGCGAACGCTTCATCGCCGCGAGGACGCGCCCTCCGGCAAGCAGCGCCAGGGAGAGCGATGTGGCGGCTCCGGCGGCGTACGCCAATAGGAGGATTGCGGTGCGGATGCTTGCGCCGCTCACCGCCGCTCCAGTGAGGATCAGCCCAAGAATGGGACCGGCGCAGGGGGTCCACAGCAACCCTGTCGCGATGCCGAGGAGAAACGAGTTGCGAATGCCGGAACGGGAATCGTGGCCGTGCGCCAGTTTGTCGCCCAGTCGCGCCAGCGGGCGGGCGAGCCGCTCGGCAAGCGAAGAAAAGAGCAGTGTAAGTCCGAAAAGCCCGAAGAGAGTGAGAGCGGCAACTCGGCCAAACTGATTGGCTCGCGCGGCCCAGGCTCCTCCCGCGGTCGCCAGGCTCGCAACCAGCGCGAATGTGGCGGCCATTCCGGCCAGCATGGGCAAGCCGCTCTTGAGAAAAGGCCGATCGGAGCGCGCGAAGACGAAAGGCAGCACGGGAAGAATGCAGGGGCTGAGAATGGTGAGAATGCCGCCGAGATAGGCGAAAAGAATCAATAGCATCAAGTCGATCGCTCCGTCGGCCCGGCGCCGGTACCCTGGTCGATGCGGGGAAGTGGAATTGTCCACGCACAACTATGAGACTGCGCAGCGAGCGCAAAAGTTACCGGGATCGTTGCAACTTGGACTCTTCGCTTCGACATGAAGCCCAAACTCATTCCTCGGCAGTAGCGGGAGGACTGAAGTTGCGCCTGTTAAAAACCGATCTTCGACCGCTCAGGCGCGGCCGGCGAACTCCCGCGTCTCGGTGTAGACCTTGACCTTTTCGCCGTTCTGGACGAAGAGGGGAACCTTGATCTCCAGGCCGGTTTCAAGGCGGGCGAACTTGGTGACGCTGCCGCTGGTATCTCCGCGCGCGCCGGGTTCGGTGTATGCGACCTCCAGTTCGACCTTTTCCGGCAGTTGCAGGCCGATGGGGTTGCCGTTGAACTTGTGCAGTTGGAGGAGCGCGCCCTCGATCAGAAAATCCAGGGCGCTGCCCACCATCTCGCCGGTCAGGGTGTGGGTGTCGAAGCTCTCCTGATCGAGGAAGTGGGAACCCTCGCCGTCGCTGTAGAGGTAGGAGGCCTCGACGGTCTCCAGATCGGGTTCCTTGAACTTCTCGCCGGCCTTGAAGGTCTTGTCGAAGACGGCGCGGGTGAGCAGGTTGCGCATCTTTAGGCGGACTAGGGTCTGGCCGCCACGGGCGGTGGGGGTGGAGACCTCGGCTTCGAGGCAGTAATACGGGGTATTTTCAAGCTCAAAGTACATCTTGCGCTTGACGGCGATGGCTTCGATCAGTGCGGCCATGAATTCCTCTGCAAACGGGCTTTAGAAGCGGAAAAGTCCCTCCGGCTCCCCGGTCAATTATAGGGGGAAGCGCCGGTTGCCCGGCGCGGCGGCGAGCGAACGCCGCGGGAAAACGACGGGATATATCGAACAATCTCGGTTTCAAAGGTAAACACGCGGAGGGGATTGCCGATGAACGGTATGAGGCTTTTGGGGTGAGCGAGGGCAGATTTTCGCGGTCTGCGCGCGCAACGGCGAGGTTGGCAATGCCCGGCGGATGGTTCGATCGAGTTCGGATTGCTTTCCGGCGCGGGGATACAGGTCCGGCGCGCGGCGCGGAGCGGGGCTTGCGCCGGGCGTCGTCGAGCGTTGCCGTCTGGACCGCAGCTGCGGCGCTGTCCGTTCTTCTTGGCAGCATTGCCGTCGCGCCAGGTGCGCGCCCCTGGCGTTTGACGGAGCGCGGCGACGCCATCGGCAGTCTGCGCAAGTTGCCGGTTGGCAGCACGGTGCGGTTGCGCGGCACGGTCACATATTCGGATGGGGAACGACTGTTCATTCAGGACGATACGGGGGCGGCGCGGATTGCCCTCAAGAATCCCCGGCAGATATTCCGGGCGGGTCAGGTTCTGGCGGTGACCGCGCGCACGACCAACCGCTACGACCGCTTGAGCGGTCCTAGCAGCGTGGGTCTGGTGGACGGGGTGGCGACATTGGACGGCCATAGCGCCCTGCCGGTGGCCGAGCTTCGCTCCTTCCAGACCTTGCCCAGCCGGTCCATGAGCGACACGCGCGTCCGCTTGCAGGGCATCGTGCGCGAGGCCGATTTGGACGAATCCCATCTGAATTTGAATTTGTCTTTGGGGCGATACGAGGTTCAGGTGAAGCTTCCGCGCGCGGGCTTATCCGTCGATCCGTCCCGGTTGGTGGATGCCGACGTGACCGTGACCGGGGTTCTGGAGACGGAAAAAACCAACGACCCGGATATCCGGGTCTACAATTTATGGATTCCCGACAGCGCGGGCTTGGCGATCGATACTCCCCCGCCTTCCAATATCCCACTGGTCCCCTCGCTTGACAATCTGGCCGCGGCGTCCGGCTACCGGGAAGGCCATCGCGTCCGCATTCGCGGCACGGTTGTGGCACAGCAGCTCCGGATTGTGTCGGTTGACGGACAGATGACTGTTATCAGCGGCATCCCCAGCCTGGTGCGCGTACGGTCAAGCGCGGTTCAAGCCCTGAACCGGGGTACCGAGGTCGAGGTCACCGGTTTTCCCACCCAAGGGGACAACCTCGACGATATTGTGTATGCGGACATGGTTGTGCTGAAAACCGCGCCCGGCGATCGGCTCGGCAAGGACAATCTTCTGCCGCCTCTGACCCGCGCCTCGGAGATTCGCAACATGGACAACCGGGAAGCGGCCGGGGCGCGGAGAGTGCATCTGCGCGGCGTATTCACTTACGCGGATCGGGGCTGGCATTTCGGCTTTCTGCAAGACGCCAGCGCCGGCATTTTTGTCAAATATATAACCGATCCGGTGGAGACGGGGCAGGAGGTGGACGTGGAAGGGGTCACCGACTCCGGGGACTTCGCTCCGACCGTCTCCGCCCCGCGGATTCGCATTCTGGGTCCAGGCCGGATGCCGGCTCCGTTGGCCATCACCTCCGATCAGGCCTCCTCGGGCGCCGAGGACTCGCAGTGGGTGAGCGTGGACGGGATCGTGCACACGGCCGCCGTTTTCGCAGATCACCCATATCTGGAGGTGGAAACGCCGCTGGGCAAGGTCCATGTCTGGACTTGCAACCTGCCCCTCGACCGGCTGCGGAGCCTGGTGGACTCCAGTGTGCGTTTGCGCGGAGCCTTTGGCACGATCTTCAACCGGGACGGGCAAATCATCGGCTATCAATTGAGTGTTTCGCGGATGGAGGACGTTAGGGTGTTGCATGGTCCGCCCGTCGACCCCCGCCAATCCCAGCCCATCCCCATCGCCAACCTGTCGCGCTTTTACTCGCACGTCGATTTCAACCACAGAGTGAAGGTGCGGGGCACGGTCACCATGAATTCGCTGGATAGCGGGATATATATCGAGGACGAGACCGGAGGGTTGCAGGTGCGGATTCAATCCGAGGATCTGCAAGTCGGGGATGAAGCCGAGGCGGTCGGCTATGTGTCTTCCGCCGGAGCCTACTCGCCGGTGATGCGCGACGCCGCGGTGGTCAAGATCGGAACTCGTCCCCCGTCCGCCCCGAGGAGCGTGAATTCCGCGAACCCGGACATCAGCCTGAACAACCGGACGGTTCGGATGGACGCCCGGTTGCTGCGTGTGATCAACAGCGCGGGCGGCAAGACCCTGGTGCTCGAATCGGGAATGCGCACCTTCAACGCGCCCATCGACGACGACGTTTCGCCGCGCTCCATCGACGAGTTGCGCGCTGGAAGCCTGTTGCGTCTGACCGGCATCTACCAGGCGCAGATGGACGCCGACCAACTGTTTCGCGTGGTGAACGCCGATCCGGACTCCTTCGTCCTTTTGCTGCGCGGTCCGGAAGATATTCAGGTGCTCAAGAACGCTCCGTGGTGGACGCCGGAACGGGTGTTCATTCTGCTGGCGATTTTGTCGTTCATCGTTGGATGCGCGATGGTGTGGGTAACCATGCTGCGGCGGCAGGTGCGGTCGCAGACCGCCGCGCTGCGCCGGGCGATGGACGCGGCCGAGCAGGCCAACCGAGCCAAAAGCAGCTTCCTGGCCAACATGAGCCATGAGATTCGGACTCCAATGAACGGCATATCGGGGATGACGGAACTGGCGCTTTCCACCGATCTGACGGCCGAGCAGCGCGAGTTTCTGGGCATGGTGAAGACCTCTGCGGACTCGCTGCTGGTCATCATCAACGACATTCTGGACTACTCCCGCATCGAGGCGGGAAAGATGCGGTTGGACTCGACCCGCATGAGCGTTGCCGATGCGGTGATCGATGTCTTGAAGTCCTCGGCCCTGGCGGCCGACAGGAAGAACCTGGAGCTGGCTTGCCGCGTTTCGCCGGAGGTTCCGGCGTTTGCGCTTGGCGATCCGGTGCGGCTACGCCAGATACTCACCAACCTGGTGGGAAACGCGATCAAGTTCACCGCCGCTGGGGAGGTGGCGACGACGGTGACGGTGGAATCCGTCGAGGCCGACCGCGCGACGCTACGCTTCACGGTGCGGGACACCGGCATCGGGATCGCGATCGAGAACCAGGCGAGGATATTTCAGGCCTTCGAGCAGGCGGACACCTCCACTACCCGTCACTTCGGCGGGACCGGGTTGGGTTTGGCGATCAGCCGGCGCATGGTCGAGGCGATGGGCGGCCGCATCTGGATCGAGAGCGCTCCTGGAGTGGGCACGGCGGTCTCTTTCACGGCTGTTTTCGAGGCGGCGCCACCGTTGGCGGCTCCGGCGGCGGGTTTCGAGGATGTGAGCGGCATCCGACTGTTGGTCATCGACGACAACGCGGCGAGCCGGGAATCCCTGATCGATGCCACCCGGCAATGGGGTATGCGGCCGGCTGGCGCGGCATCGGGAGCGGAGGGAGTTGACGAACTGGTGAGCGCGGCTTCGAGCGGGCAGCCATACCAACTGATCCTTCTTGACGCGGCGATGCCGGACAGCAACGGCTTCGAGATTCTGGATCGCATCCACGGCGATCCGAGGCTGGTTTGCGCGGCCGCGATGATGCTCAGATCCAGCGATCAGATCGATGGCGTGGCGCGATGCCGCGCGATGGGACTGACCGCCTGGGTTGTGAAACCGATCCGCACGGCCGAACTGTTGGCAAGCATCCGCGCAGCGCTGGGCATACGGATTGGGAATGCCGGAGTATCTATCTCCGTTCCGGCGGCGGCGCGGAGCGCACTGCGCATCCTGGTGGCCGAGGACAACCTCATCAACCAGAAGCTGGCCAGCGCGCTGTTGAAGAAGATGGGGCATGAGGCGGTGGTGGCCGGCAACGGGCTTGAGGCTCTCGAACAGTGGAGCAAGGGAGCTTTCGATTTGATTCTGATGGATGTGCAGATGCCGGAGATGGATGGAAGCGAAGCAACCAAGCGGATTCGCGCAGAAGAGAAGCAGACTGGATGCCACATTCCCATCGTCGCCTTGACAGCCAATGCGATGGCTGGCGACCGCGACCGTTATCTGCAGGCGGGCATGGACGATTACATCGCCAAGCCCATCGTCTTCAAGCATCTGGAACAAGCCATAGCCCGCTTGCGCGGACCCGATGCGGCTTTGTCCGGTTCCTCGAACGGTGGCCAACTGGCCGGGACAGGGAGGTCTCGATGAGTTCGGAAAACAAGGCCGCTCTCTGCGAGGAAGCCGCCGTACGGCTGAACAAGGCGGAGATTCTCGCCCGCCTGGACGGCGACTGGCAACTGCTGGCCGAGCTTTGCGACCTGGCGCTGGCGGAGACGCCGGGAATGATCGAGGCGCTGTCCGCGGCGATCGAACGACAGGACGCGGATGCGGTGCATCGCGCCGCGCACCGGCTCAAAGGGGCACTGAGCGTTTTGGGAGACGGCCCGCACATCGCGGCGGCGGTCGCCTTGGAGGAGATGGGGCGCAACCGGGAGTTGGCGAGGGCCGACGATACATTCGACCGGCTGAAGAGGCTACTCGGCGAGTTCGGGGTCGCTGTCGCCGCGCTGGGAAAGGAGGCGTATGCGCGCGCTGGTGGCTGACGACGACCCGATGCAACGTCTGTATATGACGCGCTGCCTCTCCTCGTGGGGATACGAGACGCTGGTTGCCGAAGACGGCGATCAGGCGTGGAACGTGTTGCAGAGCGACGATGCCCCGCAAATGGTGCTGCTGGACTGGATGATGCCGGGCATGGACGGCACCGTCCTCTGCCAGCGTCTGCGCGGGCTCAAGGAGCGGCCTTATACCTATGTCGTGCTGCTGACGGCGCGCAGCAACCAGGAAGACCTGCTCAGCGGCCTGGGCGCCGGCGCCGACGATTACATGACCAAGCCGGTGAACACTCCGGAGTTGCAGGCCCGCCTGCGCACCGGCCAGCGCATCATCGACCTGCAAAACAAGCTGCATCTAGCCTATGAGACGCAGAAGTACGAGGCCACGCACGATTCGCTGACCGCGATCTGGAACCGGCCCGCCATTCTGGACCTGTTCGCGCGCGAGTGCGCCAAGGCGGAGCGGGAGAGATCGGTTCTGGGAGCGCTGATCGCGGATATCGATCACTTCAAGACGGTCAACGATCGTTACGGCCACCTCAGCGGAGACATCGCCCTGCGCGAGATCGCCTGCCGTATGCAGGCCTCGCTTCGCCCCTACGATTTTCTTGGTCGCTACGGCGGAGAAGAGTTTCTCATCCTGGTTCCCGACTGCTCACCGCGCGCGGTATGCGAAGTGGCCGAGCGCATCCGCGAGGGAGTTTGCCGGCAGCCGGTCGTCTCCCGCGATAACGAGATTGCCGTCACCCTCAGCGTGGGGGTCGCCACCGCGTCTCCAACCACGATCGAAGAGCGCGACAGACTGCTTCAGAAGGCCGACGAGATGCTCTACCGGGCGAAGCAGAACGGACGCAATCGCATCGAGTGCGCTTGAGGCTGGCCGACGAGATTCGCTTGCCGCACAACCGATCGTCCTCGGCCCAACCGTCGCGACCCGTTAAGCTAGAGGGTTGAGCGCGGAGCCTGCCGCGCGGGAGCACACTCATGGCCTACGACGATCTGCGCGACTGGATCGGAGCACTTGAAAAGCACGGCGAACTGAAGCGCATCCGCGAGGAAGTCTCGCCTGAACTGGAAATCACGGAGATCGCCGACCGCGTCTCCAAAATCGGTGTGCGATCGGGCGCGAAAGTCGCCGGCAGCGGAGGGAAGTACGCTCCCGGCGGCCCCGCGCTGCTCTTTGAAAACGTGAAGGGCCATCCCGGCCACAAGGTGCTCATCAACCAGTTCGGCAGCGAGCGGCGCATGACCCTGGCGCTCGGCGTGGAGCGACTGGACGAGATTGCCGACCGCATCAAGGGGCTGATGAACATGAAAGCCCCGGAAGGCTTCCTCGACAAGCTCAAGATGCTGCCGCAGTTGGGCGCGATCGCCGGCGCATTTCCCAAGACGGTCAGCGCCAAAGACGCGCCGTGCAAGGAAATGATTCAGCGCGAGAATTTCGATCTCAACGAATATCCCATCCTCAAATGCTGGCCGCATGACGGAGGCCGCTTCATCACCCTCCCCTGTGTGCATACCAAAGACCCGCGCTCCGGCAAGCGCAATATCGGAATGTATCGAATGCAGGTCTACGACGGCCGGACTGCCGGGATGCACTGGCAGCGCCAGAAGGTTGCCGCCGAGCACTACCGCGAGGCGCTGCGCCGACAGGCAGTTGAGCACTCGGCCGAGAGTCCGCTCCATGCAATGGTCGCCGTCATGGCCGAGTCGGCCGGCGGCGCCTGCGTCATTCCCGACTCACCCCACGGCGGCCTGCCGCAAGTTGCGCTCGGCGACCTGAAAGGCTCGCGGCTGGAAGTCGCCGTGGCCATCGGCACCGATCCGGCGACTACGTTTGCCGCCATCGTTCCCGCGCCGCCCGAGGTCGAGGAGTTCCTGGTCGCCGGCTTCCTGCGCGGCAAGCCGGTCGAGATCGTCAAGTGCGAGACCGTCGATCTCGAGGTTCCAGCTCACGCCGAGATCGTTCTCGAAGGCTACGTCGAGTTAGGCGAACTGCGCGCCGAAGGCCCCTTCGGCGACCACACCGGCTTCTATACCTTAACCGACGATTATCCGGTCTTCCATATAACTTGTATAACTCACCGCAAGAACCCGATTTATGCCGCCACCGTCGTCGGCAAGCCGCCCATGGAAGACGCCTGGATGGGCAAGGCCGTCGAGCGCATCTTTCTGCCCGCCATGAAGATGACCATCCCGGAAATCGTCGATATTCATCTTCCCGTCGAGGGCGTATTTCATAACTTGATGCTGGTATCCATCCGCAAGAGTTATCCCGGCCAGGCGCGCAAGGTTATGAGCGCCATCTGGGGCCTGGGCCAAGCCATGTTTACCAAGTGCATCGTGGTGGTGGACGAGGACTGCGATGTGCAAGACATAGCCGAGGTGGTGCTGCGCGTCGCCAATAACATCGACCCGGAGCGCGACGTTCAGTTCGCGCTCGGCCCGGTCGATTCTCTCGACCACGCCTCCCGTTTGCCTAACTACGGCTCCAAGATGGGCATCGACGCCACCGGAAAGTGGAAGGCAGAAGGCTTCAACCGCCCCTGGCCCGCCATGATAGAGATGGACCGCGGGACCAAAGCCAAAATCGATGCCATCTGGGGGAAACTTGGGTTGTGAGTGAGTAATGCCTCACATCGTTCGTTGATTCCCAACCTCCATCTAAGAACCGCAGTAGGATGGAGCGCCCCGCTAAGATTCGATCAGACTTCTTGCGGTAAAAGTGCACTCTCTGAATTTTGTGGCGCATTCTCCCACAAAACGCCGAAATGAAATGACCGCTCCATTGCGCTGACCGTGGGATGAGATGTGCATCAAGAGAAAAACACAGTTCAGAGCCACACGCCGAGCGGAACCGGTCATGAAGGATCAGCGGGGATGAATATCGGCTTTGCTCCGGTGAACGAAAGTCGATATAGCTGTTCGCACGAAGAATTCAGACAACAAATCGGGGACTAACATACTGACGGTGCAGGAGTTCCAGGCACA
>Ga0181520_10011957_pt1 | contig 11264 bp, 9 predicted proteins | sample PEATcosm2014_Bin_29_FD_132451 | JGI IMG/M metagenome (GOLD analysis project Ga0181520, IMG submission 132451) | Peatland microbial communities from MTU Mesocosm Facility, Houghton, MI, USA - PEATcosm2014_Bin02_30_metaG | ecosystem: Environmental > Terrestrial > Soil > Wetlands > Peat | place...
CACCTCCATATCGGAGATGCGCCCGTCGTAATTCAAGCGAAATCGCAGGACCACCTTGCCGCTGCGGTCCCGGGCGAATTGCCGGCTGTCCAGCAGATCGTACCAGCGCTGCGTCACCGCCTGGATGAAGGCGGCATCATACGCGCCAAAGGGCGTAGCCTGCACATCCAGCGACGGCACCAGCGCTTCGCGCCGGACGCCGCCGTCCTGCTTCATTTTCACGCCGGGCAGCCGGTTTTGCTGGGCGAGCGCCTGCTGGAGCGTGCGCGGGCGCGGCGGTTCCGCCGATGGGGTGTCTGACGGATTGCCGAGCGTCAAATCACCGGCGTTTTGCTGACGCGCGGCCAGTTCCTCCCGGGACGGCTGCATGGCGGGTTGCAGTTTGGAAAAATCCGGCCGCGGAACGTCCTCGGTTTTCGCAACCTCGACCTGGGTGCCTTTCAATTCCGGTGTGTTCGCGTCGCGGTTTGCGTCCGGATTTGCGGCGCGCGAATTCTGGCTGGAATAATATTTGGCGTTCTTCGGCGCCTCGGCCGTTGCCTGTGCGGGGTTCACATCTACAAATTGCAATTCAGGCGGTTGAGGCGCCGGTGCCGCCGGTTTGATTTTGGTAAACAGCATCAGCGGCGGCAGATGAAGTTTTTGCCAGAGATTGATTTCCTTGCCGGCTTCATAACCGCCCCAGGCCAGCAGATGCACCAGGAGCGACAGGGCAAAGACCCAGGCGAGCCGTCTTGATTCAAGACTGCTGAACCGCAAGGAATCCAATTGTGTGCCGGCTCCGGTCATGACCGCCTAGCTTGCCCCAGGACAAACAGGGGAGCAACTTCTTTGCCGGGTTTGGAGCGGTATTTCCTCCGGTTGGTTCAAAAATTACGCGTTGCATTTTGGGCCGGGACTGGCAGTCTTGTCTGTCCACGTCGGGGCGTAGCGTAGCCTGGTAGCGCGCTTGTTTCGGGTACAAGAGGTCGTGAGTTCGAATCTCACCGCCCCGACCATCCTTCCAATTTCCCGGCCGCTTTTTTCTTGATGTGATAAAAACTGGTGGGCGCTGAGGGATTCGAACCTGCAAACAGGGTGTTTTCGTCATTGCTCATAATTGCCTTTCTCAATACTTACCTGCAAGTGAGACTGCGGCATTGCCCACATAACTATCAATGTTGGCTTCAAGGCGTCAGCAAAGTCATCCGAACAAAATTGAATCAATTTGCGGCGGGATTTGTGCTTAGGGTTTCACCCCATGGCACCGGCACGTTTCACCGGTTATTCTCATCCCATGAAAAACAAAAAACTCTTCTTCAAAACCAACGGGGTTGGATTCATATTGGGCGCTGTGCTCCTGACAATGCTGACCGCAAACACGGGTTACGCCGGTGGGCTGAACGTGGGGATAGTCGTGGCACCGCCCGTGGTAGTGGTGGCGCCGCCGGTAGTCGTGGTCCAGGACGACTACGTTTATTACCCGAACTATGGCCTCTATTACAACAGCCAGCGGCACCAATACGCTTATTTGGAGAACGGCGCATGGGTTTCCCAACCGGCACCGCAGGGTGTCTCGGTTGATGTGTTGCTGGCTTCACCGTCAGTGAGGATGGATTTCCATGATTCCCCGGCCAACCATCACGCGGAGATGCTTCAGAAGTATCCAAAAAATTGGAGGCCCGATGGTGCGCATCAGGACGGTAAGGAAGACTTGAAGGCGTCCGGGCCGGATCACGACCGGAAATAGCCGGGACAAATTGCTCCAATGGTTTGCCCGGGCGGTGCGGGGCAAACCGGGAGCGGGCGGAGTCGGGACATTCCGGTGGATGACCCGTTTCAGTTAAAACGATAGCGGCGATAAATGCGCTGGCGGCTGTCTCTGCCGGAACCGCCGTGAACGTACAGACCGTAAAAGATTTCAAGGTGAATAATGAATGTCGATGGGTTCAGAGTGATAATTCGTGCCTGGAATACATTTATTTCGGCCAGATTGGAATTTGAAAACCAGCGGGCCTTTGCAGTGACTTATGATTCCAGGCTTAACGACGCCAAGGAGGTGGTCGGCAGGGCAAGGATGGGAAACCGAAGAAGCCAAAGTCGATGGGAAACGCGTCGAATATGCCCACATCAGTTCGAGAAAAATAGTGGGGAGGGGATTTACGTATGACAGAGCGGTCGGTGATCACGGGCATCGGCATCCTTAGCCCGAACGGAGTTGGCAAGGATGAATTCCGCGCGGCCATTCGCGCCGGCGAATCGGGTGTGAGACGCGTCGAGCATTTCGATTTGGCCGACTGCGACACGAAGATTGCCGGATTCATAGATGACGACAAGATCGATCCGCTCTGGGCGGACAGAAAGGCCAAATCGCGCCTGGACAGGGCGGCTCTTTTCTCGCTGATCGCTTCCGAGATGGCAGTCGCCGACAGTGGTCTCAACGGACTTTTGGAGCTCCCGGTGCGCAAGGGCATTGTGCTGGGGACCGGATGCGGGATGGTCGGGACAAACGAGGCGGCCTACCATCGCTTCTATGCTCTCCAGAAACACCGCTTGAGACCAACCACCGTGCCTCGCGCGATGTACAACGCGGCGGCGTCCGAGATCGGGATTCGCCACGGCCTTCGGCGGCTCAGCAACACGGTCGTCGCCGCCTGTTCGTCGGCGCTTGTAGCTCTGGATCTGGCTGATCTCGATATCCGTGCGGGTAAGGCCGACCTGATTCTGGTTGGAGGAGTGGATTGCCCTATCTTTCATGGATATTTCCGTGTCTGGGATGCGCTTACGGTGTTGACGCGCGACTTCAATGACGAGCCGGCGCGAGCCTCGCGTCCCTTCACCCGCAATCGTAGTGGCATGGTGCTTTCGGAGGGGTGTGGTTTCGTCGTTCTGGAGAGTGCCAGTCTCGCCGAGAAACGCAACGCACGGGTCTACGCGGAGGTTCTTTCGAGTTGGCAGACAAACGACGCGTTCGACATTGTTGCGCCGTATTTGCCGAGCCAGGTTGAATGCATGGAGTCGGCGATGGCGGCTTCCGGCCTTGGCAAGAACCAGATCTCGCATATTCAGGCTCACGGGACATCAACCCGCTTGAACGACAGTACGGAGGCGATGGGAATCAAGAAGGTTTTCGGAGCGCACGCCCGCGAGATCCCGGTTAGTTCCATCAAGTCGATGATTGGCCACACGCTGGGGGCCTCGGGATTGCTTTCGTTGATCGCAGTCCTTCTTGGTATGGAGGACAACTTCGTGCCTCCGACGATCAACCAGGACGACCCCGATCCGGAATGCGATCTCGATTATGTGCCCAACGCGGCGCGGGAGCAGACGGTGCCGACGGCGATGGTGAATGCCTTCGGTTTCGGGGGGACAAACGTCTCGGTTGTTATTCGCAAGGCATGAAGAGGATAATATCCGCCGTCCCTTTGAGGCGAAAACCACCGGTGCTCCAAAGAAAAATTCAGTTTCGCTGAACACGCGAAGGACCTTGTTTGCACCGGAAACTTTTGGAATCCTCCGCCTCGCTCGGACTCTTCTCCGTCGCATCAGGTTTCACTCGCTTTCCGTCCGACCCACCGTGTCGGGGTTGGATTCATCAAGTTTGGCCTGGGGTAAATACCCATATCATCCTCGAATTTTTCAGGCGTATAGTTTTTATCATGACAGCTAAAAATGTTGCTCAAACCGGGAAGTCGGACAGCGCGCCGGTTCAACGGAAACCCAATCCTCGCCATCGTTTCCTCGTGGTGGATGACGACCCTTTCGGGCAAGCCGGAACGGATGCATATTTCCACGAGCCATACGGAACGTCAAAACCTGACAATGCGGATGCAGATGCGTCGTTTTACCAGATTGACCAACGCCTTTTCTAAAAAAAATCGAAAATCATGAGGCGGCTATTGCCCTTCACTACATGCATTACAACTTTGCCCGTGTTCATCAAATCTTGCGCGTGACGCCAGCAATGGAGGCGGGAATTTCAGACCATATTTGGAGCTTGGAAGAAATCGTAAAACTGATAAACTAAGCCTGTGGCTATTACACTTAAAGGAATTGTGCAATCCAAGCCGCAACTGCCAGACAAAGGGCAGGAGTACATGGCGTTCTTTTTATATCGGGACAAGACGTATGACCAAATTTCCTGCGCGAGTTCAATTCGCTCCGACAGGTCAACGAAATGGAAACGAGGCGATAAGTTGGTTCTCTTCGGAAAATGGGAATGCCATCTGGTTTCTGGGCAGCCGCTACCGCTTTTCATTTTCAATTCAGCCAGCCATCTGGCTGCCTAAAATTCAAAACGTACCACTACCGATTTTCCAGACAAAAGGAGCAAGTGATTGGCTTAGAAGTTGCCGGATTCAAAATGATACAATACCAAGCTGTCTGGGCCGGTCTCCCGCCATGGCCATCAGTTAACGGAGCAATAGAACCACAACGACGATGACGAGGATGAGGCCGCCCACGCCGCCGCCAATCCAGATGCCGCTGGCAAGAACCGGTGAGAATAATAATAGATGCATAGTTTTTCTTTCGTTTTTTGATAACAATTCGTTTGTGACCACTTTCTGGGACGACACTACGCGATGGGCATTGCTTTTCCTATGGGGTGTAACCCTACCGCGGATTATGGGTGCCACCGCCCCTCCGAAAAGCCGGCAAATGGGAGGAACCTGGCTTGTCCATAGTAGGGGTTATACCCCATGGCCATGGACCGGCCCAACGGGTAATATTCCGTCAAGAATAGGAAGAATGAGTGATGGATAAAACTGACTTTGCTTTCTGGCTGACTTTGATTGGAACCCTTTGCTGGGTAGTTTGTTTTTTGTGGATGTATAGGATTTCAACCAAACAGAACGCCTTTCTAGATCAACTTCGCGCGCAGGGCAAACGCATCGAAAAGTTATCCAAGCTCGAACATGACCTCATCAAGGAAGTACATCCGCAGGTCGGTGAGATCAGGGAGGGAATGGATGCGATGGTTGCCGCCGTGAAGGAAAATGTTGAAAACAACTCTCCTGCATCCAAAAACAAGTAGGTGCATCACATATGTCGTTTTGCGGACAGATGATGCCGGAATTGATGATGTGGTCGGCGAAGACAGATCACAATGCCATCCTGACCAGCATGAGACATTGGGTGGTCCAATCATGAAATGCCCGAAGTACATACGTCCTATAGGGAAACCCGGTTGGCCGTTCCATTTTCCGACAAGCCGGGATTGAACATCGCCGGGACAGAGCGGCCCGGCTCCGGAAGTTCAACCAACTTTTCGTAGAGATATTCGGATTCGGTGATTTGTTGTAAAAACCGGACGTCGATTTCCCAATACCGTGCCGGTTTGCCTGCCATGCGATTGGACTGGCCATGGCCTGCGTGGTCCAGGACAGCAGTTTTTTCATGTTTCGCATTTGGTACTGGAGGAGTTGATGGTCCTGGAAACCTCCCGGCTCTGCCGGGCAGACTCCTGGAGATAGACAGCTTCTAGAGGCGCTTGAGAAGCCATGTTGTGAACCGCTCGAGGTCAACAATAGGAGATTCAAAAAATGAATCATGTATATGAGAGCTTGAACCATGCGAGATGGGAATGCAAATTCCATGTCGTCATCATCCGGCGCGGAATGAACTTGGCGGGGCGTCACAACCTGTGGTATTGCTTGCGGCCGCGCTATGATCAAAGGCATCGACCATATTGGCATCGCGGTCAAGAGCATTGATGAGGCAAAGAAATTCTGGGTGGATACGCTCGGCTTGAAGCATCTGCGTACCGAAAATGTGCCCGGGCAAAAAGTGCGCGTCGCTGTCCTGGCGGCGGGCGAAGCCACCGTCGAATTGCTGGAGCCAACCGCAGCGGACAGCCCGGTGCAGAAGTTCCTGGACAAGCGCGGCGAAGGCCTGCATCACCTGACATTGGCGACCGATAAATTAGCCGGGCATCTGCAAGCGCTCAAAGTCGCCAACATCGGGCTGATTGACGAGGAGCCACGCATCGGCGCCGGCGGCGTCCACATCGCGTTCATCCACCCCAAGAGCGCGCATGGCGTGTTGATCGAAATGTGCGAGCACCATGACTGAACCGCAGGAAAAGCCCGGCCGGTTTCCGTTCACGCGCGGCATTTACCCCACGATGTATCGCGAGAGGTTGTGGACAATGCGCCAGTATGCGGGCTTTGGCACGGCGGCGGAGACGAATCGGCGCTACCAGTACCTGCTCGCGCACGGTCAGACGGGACTCTCGATGGCGTTTGATCTGCCAACGCAAATCGGCTACGACAGTGACGACCCGCTGGCACGCGGCGAAGTCGGCCGCGTGGGGGTGGCAATTTCGTCACTCGCCGATATGGAGCGGGTCTTCAAAGGCATCCCCCTGGACCAGGTGAGCACCTCGATGACGATCAACGCGACGGCTCCCATATTATTGGCGCTCTATCTCGTCGTCGCGAATCAACAGGGCGTGCCGTGGTCGAAGCTTAACGGCACGGTTCAGAACGACATTCTCAAAGAGTACAGCGCGCGCGGCACCTACATTTTTCCACCAACACCGTCGTTGCGCCTGGTCGCCGACATTGTCGAATTCTGTGCGAAGGAAGTGCCGGGCTGGAACACGATCAGCGTTGGCGGCTACCACATGCGCGAGGCGGGCTGCACGGCGGCGCAGGAGATTGCGTTCACACTCGCCGACGGGATCGCCTACGTGCAGACGTGCATCGAGCGAGGGCTCGCGGTGGACAGCTTTGCGCCGCGCATTGCTTTTTTCTTCAACTGCCACAGCAATTTTTTCGAGGAGGTCGCCAAGTTCCGCGCCGCGCGGCGGCTCTGGGCCCACATCCTGCGCGAAAAATTCGGCGCGAAAAATGAACGCTCGATGGTGTTACGGTTCCACACGCAGACCGCCGGTTCGACGCTCACGGCTCAGCAGCCGGACAACAACATCGTCCGTACGACCCTGGAGGCGCTCGCGGCTGTCCTGGGGGGCACGCAGAGCCTGCACACCAATGGGAAGGACGAGGGCAGCGTGATCCCGACCGAAGAATCGGCGCTGCTCGCGTTGCGTACCCAGCAAATCATTGCGCACGAATCGGGCGTGACCACTGAGCCCGACCCGCTTGGCGGCAGCTACCACGTCGAGTCACTCACCGACCGCCTCGAGCAGCAGGCGCGCGACCAGTTGCACAAAATTGATAATCTGGGTGGGATGCTCAAGGCCATCGAGAGCGGATACGTGCGCCGGGAAATTTATCGCGCCGCTTCCAAACACCAGCAGGCCGTGGAAGCCGGGGAGAAGATCATCGTCGGCGTCAACGAATACGTCAGCGATCAGCCGTTGAAGGCGAAGTCACAGCCGGTGGATCCACGTCTTGAACCGCGTCGCCGACGGGAGCTGGCGGCCTTGCGCAAAAAACGGAACGCCGGCAAGGTTAAACAGTGTTTGGCGACGTTGGAAAAAGCGGCAAACAGTTCGGAGAATCTGATGCCGGTTCTCGTGGACTGCGTGAAGAGCCACGTTACGCTCGGCGAGATTTGCCGGGTGTTGCGGACTGTGTTCGGCGAGCACCGGCCTTCCCATAGCGTATGACCCGATGAAGAAATGAAATCGAAGCGTCCCCTCAAAGTTCTCATCGCCAAAGCGGGACTCGACGGGCACGAGCGCGGTGCGCTCGTCGTGGCGATGGGCCTGCGCGAAGCCGGGCTGGAAGTCGTCTATACCGGCATTCGCAACACGCCGGAACAGATCGTTGCGTCGGCGATTCAAGAGAACGTGGACGCGATCGGTTTGAGTTCGCTGTCCGGCGGGCACATGGCGCAGTTCCAGCGCGTGATAGAAGTGCTCATACAGGAGAAGGTGAAGGGCGTTCTGGTCTTTGCCGGCGGCATTATTCCTGACGAGGACGTGAAGAGGCTCCGGAAACTGGGCATCAAGGCGGTCTTCGGTCCCGGCAGTTCCATTGCCAGTATCCTCGCGTTCTTGAGAAAGAATCTGAAGTAAAGCGCGACATATGCGGGCGGACGATGGTTTCTCCGGTGGCGGCTGATGGGGTGGAGGCGGCCGGACCCCAATCTTACCAACGAAATCTCATATGGGGAAAACACCCCATAGCGCCTACCCGGATTCCATACGTATATTTTTCCAAATTGAGTGTTTTCAATTTGATCAACAACAACTGCCGCAAACCGCAACAACGTTGTTCGGAGCGGACAAGTGGGACAACGGAGAAAGGGTTTTTATTTTGTACAGCATGGACACTTATTTTTTTCCGAGGTGGTACGGATGAAGTCTGACCCTACTGATCCAACCGCGGAGTTTTCCACACTCGTCGAAATCCTTCGCTGGCGAGCGCTTCAACAGCCTGGACAGCGGACCTATACCTCCTTTACCTATCTGGTGGATGGAGAAGCGGAAGGGGGTCAGCTGGGCGGTCCGGAGTTGGACTGCCAGGCCCGAAGTATTGGGGCGCTGCTCCAAAGCTGCGTGGCAAGTGGGGAGCGTGCGCTGTTGCTGTATCCAACCGGTCTCGAGTTCATCGCCGCGTTCTTTGGTTGTTTATATGCCGGGGTGATTGCCGTCCCTCTGCCTCCACCCAATCTGGCTCAGCCACAGCGGAGCCTCCCCAAGCTCCGGGCCATTATCAGCGATGCGCAGCCTGCGCTGGTGCTCACCACGTCAGCGATTCTCTCCAGCACTGAGGGTCTGTTCACGCAGGCTCCCGAGTTGCAGAAGCTGCGCTGGGTGGCCACTGACAAGATTGCCGGCGGCCTGGCGCAGGAATGGCGGGACCCGGCCGTGACCAGTAACACCCTGGCGTTGCTCCAATACACTTCTGGCTCCACCGCGGAACCGAAGGGCGTCATGATCAGTCACGGGAACCTCCTTCACAATTCGGCTTATATTCACCGCCTCTTCGCGCTCGTCCCGGACAGTGTCACGGTCACCTGGTTGCCGGCTTTTCACGACATGGGCCTTACCAATGGGATTATCCAGCCGGTGTCCAAGGGCGGTCCGTGTTACCTGATGCCGCCGGCAGCCTTTCTCATGCGGCCGCTACGCTGGCTCCAGGCCATTTCGCGCTACAAAGCCACGATCAGCGGCGGCCCCAATTTTGCTTATGAATTGTGCACCCGCAGAATTACTTCCGAACAGCGTGAAACTCTCGACCTCAGCAGTTGGGATGTGGCTTACAACGGCGCCGAGCCAGTCCGCGCCGACACAATGAAACAATTTGCGGCCACCTTTGCCTCGTGTGGTTTCCGCTCTGGCGCCTTCCATCCCTGTTATGGACTCGCCGAAGCCACGTTGATTGTTTCTGGCGGTTATTTAAGCGACGAGATGTTTCGCACGATTCAAGTGGCGGCGTTTGAGCAGAACCGCGTCGTGGAGGCCTCCGCCCAGCTTCAGAACGTACGGACCCTGGTCGGCAGTGGCCACACCCTGCACGATATCAGGATTGTCATCGTTCATCCGGAATCGTTGACCACCTGTGCACCAGAGGAAGTGGGCGAAATTTGGGTATCCGGCCCGAGCGTGACTCAGGGGTATTGGAACCGACCCGAGGAAACCGATCGCGCTTGTCGGGCCTACCTGAAAGATACCGGGGAGGGACCGTTTCTCCGCACCGGGGATTTGGGATTTATGAAAGACGGTGAGCTGTTTGTCACCGGTCGCCTGAAGGATCTGATCATCATCAGTGGTCGCAAGCTTTACCCCCAGGATATTGAATTGACGGCCGAGCAGAGTCACCCGGCCTTGCGGCCGTCTTGCTGCGCGGCGTTTTCGGTTGATGGCACCGGCGAAGAACGACTGATCATCGCCGTCGAAGTTGATCCCCGGCACCAACCGGCGGCTCACAACCCGCGGGTTGGGGAAGCGCATGCTCATCCCAACGGGCGTTTGCCGCTGGATGTCGAGACAGTGGTTCGGGCCATTCGGAGGGCGGTGGCCGAAGAGCATGATGTGCGAGTCCACACAGTGGTGCTGCTCCGGGCCGGGCGTATTCCCAAGACCACCAGCGGCAAGGTGCAGCACCATGCCTGCCAGACCAGCTTCCTGAAGGGGACGTTGGAAAGACCCGGTGAGGAGTGAGCGATGGCTGAAAATTCCACCAACGCAGAAGTCATCCAGGCGTGGTTGGTCTCCAAACTTTCCGAACGGCTGGGAATCGAGCCTCACGAGATCGATATTCGGGAGCCCTTCGCCAGCTACGGACTTGGGTCAACGGAGGCAGTCAGCCTGGCCGGTGAACTCGCCGAGTGGCTGGGACGAAAACTTTCTCCGGCTCTGGCCTATGAGTATCCCACCATCGAGGCTCTCGCCCGGCATTTGGCAGGATCACCGGACGTGTCGGAGTCAGCGACCGGGGCCGGCCAGGACCGGGAGGCGAACAAAGAACCGATTGCCATCATCGGCGTCGGGTGCCGTTTTCCCGGCGCGAACGACCCGGCCGCGTTCTGGCAGTTGCTGCGAGACGGAGAGGATGCCATCCGCGAAGTTCCCGCGGACCGCTTCGACCAAAAGGCGTTTTACGATCCTGACCCAGCGACCCCGGGCAAAATGAACACTCGCTGGGGCGGTTTTCTGGGGCAGGTAGATCAGTTCGATCCCCATTTCTTTGGCATCTCCCCTCGGGAGGCGTTGCGTATGGACCCCCAACAACGACTCTTGCTGGAGGTGACCTGGGAAGCGTTACAGGACGCGGGGCAGGTGCCCGAGCGTCTGGTCGGCACCCAGACCGGCGTATTCATCGGTATCGCAACCAACGATTACGGCCGGCTGCAGTGGAATGATCTCGAGCGAATTGATGCCTACTCCGGCACCGGCAATGCTCAGAGCATCGCCGCCAACCGAATCTCGTACCTGTTCGATTTCCGCGGGCCGAGTCTTGCCATCGACACGGCCTGTTCCTCGTCGCTCGTGGCCGTCCATCTGGCCTGCTGCAGCCTGCGGAACGGTGAGTCCACGCTGGCTTTGGCCGGGGGCGTAAACCTGATTCTCTCGCCGGCGATTGCGATCAATTTCACCAAAGCCGGCGCCATGGCGCCGGATGGGCGCTGCAAAGCGTTCGATGCACGGGCCAACGGTTACGTTCGCAGCGAGGGGGCCGGTGTCGTCGTGCTGAAGCTTCTCTCGAAAGCCTTGGCCGATGGGGACCCGATTTACGCCGTCATCCGCGGAAGCGCCGTGAACCAGGATGGACGGAGCAACGGCCTCATGGCGCCTAATCCGCTGGCCCAAGAGGCGGTTCTACGAGAGGCCTACCGGCAAGCCGCCGTTTCGCCCGGCAAGGTCGATTACG
>Ga0181520_10011958_pt1 | contig 11264 bp, 1 predicted proteins | sample PEATcosm2014_Bin_29_FD_132451 | JGI IMG/M metagenome (GOLD analysis project Ga0181520, IMG submission 132451) | Peatland microbial communities from MTU Mesocosm Facility, Houghton, MI, USA - PEATcosm2014_Bin02_30_metaG | ecosystem: Environmental > Terrestrial > Soil > Wetlands > Peat | place...
CTTTGAGTCTGCGGGAGGCGCGCGGGTTTCGATATATTGCAGCAGGACGTGCAGGCCCGCGAACGCGGCCAGCGCGGGAACCGCCCAGATACCGAGGTGCGGGACCGCCCACAGGAGCGCGGGGATTTCCAGCGCCAGTCCCGCCATCCCGCCGAGCTTCACAGTGTTTTCCCTTAAGCCCGGAATCAGCCGGAGAACCCGGTAAAAGATGGAAGCCGGGTGCGCGCCTTCCTCTTCATCCAACGTCTTCAAAATTTCCCGCGCTCGTCGATACTGATCCTCCGTCAACCATTTCCGGGCAACGTCCAGCCCATGACTTTCAGCCTTCAGTTCAGGATCTCTGGATAACGTATAAAGGGGTTGGACCGGCTCGTCCAGCGATGGATCAAAACGGATATCCGTCTTCCAGAAATCCATACCGATAGTTTGCGCGGTTTGTTTCAACCCATCCAGGATGTGGGTATTGAAAATAACCGTAGCGCCCTTTTCGCGAAGCGCCTGGAGCATGGCCAGTTGAATCGCCGCGATTTCGAAATAGTCCGTTCCATGAAGTTCATCGAGGATCACGAAACTGCCCGAAGTCGCGCGTCGCAGGATGTCGGCATATTGATTCAGAATGTTCATGAAGTAGCTCTCTCCGGTTTCCGTCACATTCTGCCCGCCGAAGAAAGTTTCCACGCGATCATAACGGCTGATGGTCAGATCCCCTGATGTGTAGAACCCCTTGAGCGCGAGGCGAGCGTTGATGCTCGCCGTCATCATACCAACGGTCTTACCACTCGAATTCGGTCCTCTGATGACCATGACCGGGTTAGACGGATCCACCACCACGGATTGCCTGACGGGTTTGTCGAGGTATGGTCCCACGGAAAAAGGTAAATCCTTAATGAATGCGTAGGCCGCGCGCATGGCATCGAGTGTCGAGTATTTACCTTTGAACGGCAGCGCATCCCGCATGACAAAGATGTGCGGCTCATCGGTCAATACCGGTTGTTTTAGTTCATGCTTAATAACCCCCTGGGCGATCCCGCTGAATTCATCCAGTAAGGCAGCCTGTGTAACGATCCCCTCCCTGAGGCTCTGAAGTTCCGCCTTGCTCTCTTTATAAAGGTCCTCCAGAACCTCATGTGGGTAATTTTCCCAGTTCCGATCGCCTGGATTCGGGACAGGAAGATCCGCGTCAGCGAATGATCTTCTCACCTGTTCTCCGAAGGCTTCGGATTGGGCATCGGCCCAGGTATTCCTTAGTTCACCTATTTTGGCGAAGTATTCATCCAGAGATCGAACCATCGGTCCTGCGGCTAAATCGTTATTCAAGGGTTGGAGATGCTCCACTAATTGACGCAGGGATTGTTCCATCTGGTCAAGCGACTTCCGGATTCCCCCCATATCGAAGCTGGGAGATGTACGGGTAAAGGAACGGAGTTCCTGAGGTGGCAGGAGCTGAACAAGACGCTTTGATAAAGATTCCAGCCAGGGCGCGCCTTGTGCAACAAAGACGCCGGTCAGCCGCAGCCGCTCGTCGGGCTCATCCCCAATCTCCACACCGTGCCCCCGCAATTCTTTCGCGAGATGATCCTCTTCTTTCAAAACGTTGAGAACATTTTCCGGAGTGGATTCAAAAACAAAGTTGTTCGCCAGGCGCGCCAGAACGGTTTCCGTTAATGGATCTGCCGTGGGATGTTCCTGATTCTTTCCTCCCGTGACCGGTTTGTCCGCTCCGCTGATCGGGCCGGAGGGGATCGCCTCGAAATCCCCCCCTTCCGTAATGGCTCGATAGTAGGCGCGCGCCCGGTCAACCACCCTGGACGGGAATCCCGCCTTATTCATCAGCTCAATCGCGTGGCTGTTCCTGGCTATGCCCGGCTCCAGCTCGTATGTCGGTACGACTTCACCATTTTCCAGCCGCACCGTTTGCATATAAGGCTGCTGACCGGTACGTTCGTGCAGAAGCTCAAAACATTTCTTTAAATGGCCTGTTACGATGACCGTGGCGCCGTTGTTGTGCAGGTCTTCGATGATGACGGTCGCCACAGCAACGAGCTCCTTATAATCCGTGCCAGTCGGGACTTCATCGAGGATGACCAGATCACCGGGCCCCGCTTTGGCTTGAACTTCCTTGAGTTCGCTGAGTAGCGATTCGAAGTAACCGTACCCGGGCCGGAACTGATCGGGGTGCGGGAAGACGGTGTAAATGTTGCGGAAAATGGACAACATCGAAGATTCATCGGCGGACAATGTTTGCCCCGCCTGGTTGCGAAGAACGGCAATCGCAACGCTCCGGGCCGTAACAGTCTTTCCCCCCATATTCGGCCCACTGATGGGAAGGCTGCGCTGATCCCCTCCCAGGTGGACGGTAATGGGCACGACCGGTTTCCCATGAGGAGTAGTTCCAAGGATGGGTGAATTGAAATGGTCCAGATGGACGATTCCGGGGGAGACCGGCATCGTCGCGAATTTTTCATCGCGTTCAATGGCCCCTATTGCCAGCCGGGCGTAGTAGTCCAATTCGCCGAGAGGACCCTGCATCAGCCCCTCAGCAAATTGCCGTAGATAGTCGTGCTTATAGGCCCTGGATTTTGTTTTTTCCTGCCGCGCCCGGTGTTTCGGATCCGGATGGGGCGGAGGGTCGATCAACTCCCCGAGGTCCGAGAAATGCCTGGACAATCCGGCGAGTTGGTCCTGAATTCTCGCGAGTTTACCTTCGGTGGCCAGCGTCTCCTGGATTTTTAGCGCCTGTTCCATTATGCGGCCCGGATCGGCCCGGGCGAAGTCATGCAGTCCTGTCACGCCCCACCTGTCGCGATATTCACTCAACCGGGTCTCCACCGTTTCTTTTGTGCAGAATAAATACGGGTTCGGATATTCGTCAACGAGGTCCAGACCGTCTTTCGCATCGAGAAAAGGCTTCAGTTCCGGGCGTTCTAAAACGGCCCGGATTTTTTGTTTCCAGTGACCGGCCTGACCCGGGAAATCTGGGATACGGTTCTCCAGCCTGATCAGTTCGGAAACCAATGCCATGATGTAAATAAGGCCGACCGTATAGTCCGGATAAGGTTCCTGGTGTTTCATTAACCAGTTCCAGTAGATGCGTTTGCCTTCAGGCACGGCGGTTTCCGTTGGATCGGGTTCTTCATCCCATTCCAGAGTCAGGCCATCGGACTCCAATCCAAACGCAGACCACAATTCGGAAAGCTGCGTAGATTTCGGGCTGGCCTTAACATACTTCGGATAGTGGCGCTGGCGCAGGATGGTCAAAATGCGATGGAGTCCGGTTCGGACCGGGCGGTTTCTCCGCCGGCCAAACATGTCCATCGGTTCGTGTTGGTTCAAGGGTTGTTTCTTAAAACGTTCCGGGGTTCTCCGTCCCTTAATCGCCGCGAAGGACCCCGCGAGATTCGTCAATTCCCTCAATTCTGCGATGGCTTCCTTTTTGTCCTGTCCCTGATAAAAATTGAGAATATCTTGGAGAGGCTTGCGCTGTTTTTCAATTTCGACCGGCAAACGTCGCGGATGCCGCAGCCGCTCCATTAAAAACCAGATCGTTTCGAACGGTGCATCTTCAAATTCCGGATAAACTTCTTTAAGGAGCCACTTTTCCCGGGTCGCAAGCCCGAGGTTAATGAAATCGGCATCCGTTACGGGCATATGGCCGACCCATCCGGTTCCGGCTCCCGTGGGTACCCCGTTCCCGGAAGATGCGTCACGACCAGTAGAGAAATTACTGACGCTTTCTTTCGCAAGTTTGGCTGGCGGAACCTGCACACTGAATCCCAATCCGGTGTCGGCCAGGTGAGCAAAAACGAAAGGCCTCGGGAGATGAAACTGCCTCAGCAGATTCCCGTGATCAAACAGCTCACAGGCGTCGAAAACGATATGGGCAACAATAAGTAAGACTATCCAAAAGGTGTGGAGACCGGGAATGCCGAGGAGAGCGTAGGAGCAGAGTATGAGGAATGGCGCTGTGACGTAGTGCGGAATGCGGAATGCGTCCCCGAACGGGGGACTGTCCCATCCTATGAATTTGACAGGGAAAGGGACGGAAGAAGGTTTTTCTTGATGAAATTTCCCAGACTTCACATTCTCCGGCTGCTTTGAGTCTGCGGGAGGCGCGCGGGTTTCGATATATTGCAGCAGGACGTGCAGGCCCGCGAATGCAGCCAGCGAGGGAACCGCAAAAACCCCGAGGTGCGGGACCGCCCACAGGAGCACGGGGATTTCCAGCGCCAGCCCGGCGATCCCGCCGAATTTCACCGTCCTGTCACTCAATCCCGGAATCAGCCGGAGGATCCGGTAAAAGATGGAGGCGGGGTCTTTGCCCGAAGCGTCTCCGGACGATTGCGCCGCGAGGATATCTTCTACCGCTTTTTTCCAGTTCTCCTCAGAGCCTGAATGAACATATTGGAAGGAACGGATAACGCGCTGCGCGGCCGGTGATTGCGCGCACTGACGAACGCTGGAGACCGAGGCGCTTTCCTGAGAAGCGCCCGAAATCAACAGGACGTCAAACCGTTTCGCGGGATGCCGCGTCTTGGCCGCGTCGACTGCCGCCTGGAGGATTTCAGCACCGCGATCAGACATGCCCTGGTCGGTTTGATAGCTCGCGTCAATAATCAGAAGGTCCGCAGGGTGGACTTGCACGGCGATCTTCGCCATGTCGGCCGATGGATAGGCGTAGCATTCGACCCCTTCACGGCCGGAAAGGAGCCGGCGATAAAGCTCCGCCTGCCGGTCATCCGCCGCCACGACAACGAACGGTTGTTCGCTTGGCCGGTTGTCCGTTAATTGATCATCGGAGCGGACGGGTTCTTCGTCGTAGTTGATGGGATTCCCGGTCCCCAAGAAATCGCGCAGGGTTCGAATCGTGTAGATGATCCGAGACTCGTACGACTCGGGCCAAAACGGCAGCGCCAATTCCTGCGCGGCGGCGAAAACGAACTGGATGAGATCTTCATCCCAGGGAAGAACTTCCTCATCATTCCGTTCGAATATCTGAGGAGTCCATTCCGCAAGAGAGGCACGTACGGGTAAGGACAGAAGATCACTCATCTCTTCCCCAAGCATGTCGATTGCTCGCTGATAAGACGCGGGGCTGAAATCGCCAGAGGGAAGACTTTCCCATTCCCTGGCAAGCGCCCGGCTTATCGCGGAGCGCAGAGGCCTGCGGACGCTTTCTGCTGTATCAGGGTTAGAGGTTGCATGAGGTTGAGCCTTAACCCCGCCCTGACCGCTCGCAAGGGATCGCACCTGTTCGTTGAATGCGATCATGGGATTCACGGCGAGATCGACCAGACTCATTTTATCGATAAAGAACCATCGGCCCTCGAATTCCGGACCTAGCTTCGCAAATTCGGTTAAGGCCCGCCGATCCCGTTGACCTCCTGATACATGAATGACAATCCCTTTGAATCGCGGTTCTTTCACGAAACCCATAAGAGTTGGGATGTCGACCCCATGCGCTACGACGACGGCCTGATCGCCCCACTCCTCCGCGAGGTCGAAGGCGTCCAGCGAACTTTGGGGTTCGGACGCGCTCGTCATGTCCCGCCTCATGAATTTCTTGTTCATAGAAATTCCAAATCCTTCCAGCCCCAGGAAGATCGGCTTTTTCTCTGTCCCGTTGGCTCGGATGGCTTCTTCAAAGCTGGCGGCCTGCGAAATCGGGAAGGTGGGCATTGTCGGCGCGGCCGGTGGCGGCTCAACCGGGGCCGCCGCTTTCGATGCTTCGGCGTTCAGTGTTTCCTTTCGATGCACGAAGAAGCGGGCGGAAAGGCCGTTTGAAAAGAGGCTGACGGGGTGGACGCATTCCAGGATGCCGGGCGCCGTCTCACGGTAATCGAGTCGCCGAAGATCATCCTGGATATGGATGCCCGCGATGTAGACCAATCTTCCGGCGAAGATGTCCCGCATCAGGCGGATGATGTTGTGGGCGAAAAGCGTTCCGGAGTGCGGGTCGACCAGCGCTCGGGCGCATCCCGGATTCTTGTTGGCCGCATCGTCCTGCACGCGGATGTACCCCTCCGGATATCTACGGTCGAGATCACGGACGTCTTTCTCATCCGCCTGCGCCGAGATCACGACCAGGGGGAGGCGATCTAGCCGGGCTCGTCCGGCCGACGCGAGCTGTGCCTCGAAGAAGATGGTTTCTCCGTTCAGCTGCCGGGGAAAAGGTTCATAAGCGACCGGACGGTTCCCGGCAAAGGGCCGGCCCTGGAAATTGATGAGGCGCATACCGGCGGGGTAAAGCCTGAGAACACCGCCTTCGAAGTCCACGCCGCAGGAATAACCGAACGGTGGGGATTGGGAGATTTTCCAGAGTTTGTAGGCCAGTTCTTCGAGCTCGTCTTTTTTTAGAGGGCAGCGGATCGGACCTCCCGACGGTCCTTTCACCAGTTGAAGCCTGGAGAGAATCTTTTCGAGCCTCTCTTTTACGGTCGGGCGGGAGGCATCCTCGATCAGTTCATCGCCGATGCGTATCCGGCTGGGAAAATTGTGGAACATCGGAACAAACTCTTCCAGATGAGCTCCGCTGGCAGGCGCAATCGAGAAAGCGGCGCGCCAGGCATGAGCGCCTTCCGTCAAGGTGGACGGCTGGCCGACCGTCAATTCCAGCACGACGTCGCGCCCGAAGAGGTTTGTCGTCGCCACAAACCCGGCATCCACCCGCCACCGGTTGGCCAGTTCCGCGCTGAAGGACTCTTCCCGGAGTTTTGCACGGCGTTTGCACCAGGCATCGATCACTTTGTCCTGGAGAAACGGCCCGGTTTTCTGAGCGATGTCGTCGCGCGTTACCGCCTCCGTCGGCGTCGCTCCGGCGCGGCTGTCCTCGAAACCGTCTTCGCTGCCGTCGGAACCGCGCATGAGCTGTCCCATGGATTCTTCCCGCCGTTCCGCAACTTTGCGAGACAGGGAATCCGATTTACTTTCCACATAGCGCGCCAGCGTGTCCGGCAGAACGAAGCGTTGACTTAAACGTACGAGATACGCGTCAATCTGTTCGCTGATTTTGCGTTCGTCAGGATGCCCCTCGGCGTCCTGCAGCATCGCCATACGGAATCCATCGACAAAGAGCTCAGCCGGGTGGAGGTCGAACTGTTGTCCGACCGCTTCGAGGCTCCGGAAAAACATCACCTCATCCGTTACCCCGACGGCCTGATCCCGGATAAAGCGGACGAGGGGCCCCCAATGCTCGACAATCACGTCGCCTTTCCGCGTCAGAGCCTCATTCGCCTCGATGTAGGGTATCCAGAACTCCGCACTGGGCATTTCTTCGCGGGATGGCACTTCCGAATCGACCCTAAGGGTGGCCTCTTCGAGCCTGCGCGATCCAGCGATTTTTCCTCCGACGACCGCCGCTTCCGCCTGCAGGGCCTGTTCGGTCTCATCGCGTGGGACGTAGGCAGGGGGACGCCGATCGGGATCTTTTTCCAGCCAGACAGTGATGGGCTCGCGCAAAGTGATGACGACTTCAACGCCGTCTGCCGGGCTGGTCTCCGAAACATCCAGTCCCATATTCAGCTTGTCCGCCAGGTGCTTGGCCCAGTAGAGGCCGCGTCCCGGTTGCCCGGGCCGGGTTCCCATCATTTTAAACAGGTCCCGCCGCCGGATTTCCTTCAGACCGCCGGCATGATCGGTGATCACAATCCGCCGCGCCATGAAGGACCCTTCGCGCGCCGGCTCCTCCACCCGGACGTCCATCGGCCAGTATTCCTGGCCCATTGCCGACGGCGAGACGCGGAACGACTGGTAGGCTTCGAGAGAGTTGATCAATACTGCCCGGAGCATGAACTGGAGCGCTGCCGGTACGAAAATATTTGCCTGATCCGGCTCGAGGACTTCCTCCATGAACCGGGTTCTTCCGTTAAAAGTAAATACTCCCTGGAGCCGGCTTTCCAGGGTGAAGGCATCGCGGAAGACGCTGGAAAGCGGAGAACGGGAACCGACCTGTGCCAGCGCTTTGCCGAACTCCTGGATGCCGCGGGAGAGAAGCCTGGCTTCTTCCAGTCTCTCCTCGGCGGCATTCAATAAAGCGGGGATTTTCTGGATGGAAGGGTCGTTCAGGACCGGGGATAGAACCTCCCGGCACGATTCGAGATGCTGTCGGGCAAAGATGGCGCGGGTGCTGAACTCGTGGAGTTTTCGGTCGCGCTCCACTGCGTAAATATCCGGATAGGGTTCACGGATACCGTCATGAATAGACCGGGCGTTCTTGAGAGCGTTTTGCACTGCCGCGCGGGTTGGCGCCGCCGGCTGTGTCGGCAGGATGCCCTCCAATCCCGAGATAAGATCCTCGACGGCCGTCAGCAGGTTCGCCTCCATGGTGTTGAACGCGGACCATTCCTCTCGACGGATCACCGCCTTCATCCAGCTTTCCGACATTTCCAGCGGTTCCAGGACTTTGACGGCGGCGCCTGGCTGATTTTCATAGGGAGGAGGGGACTGAAGGGAGCGCATCACCGCGCGAAGCCAGTGAATCCGCTGGGCCTGCCCTTTCCCGGGAACGATTTTGCGCTCATAGGCAAACCGGAATCGTTCCCAGCCCTGGCGGAAAAGATCCTGCAGCGCCGCTTCGCTGGCCGCCGAACCGGAAATGATCAGGATTTTTCCTCGAAAACCCAACTTATGCCGGTAGCGGGGATCGGAACACTCTGGTGAAAGGCGCAGTTCGTTGATGAAATCGCTCCCCTCCCGGAATTTGGTGTTCGCATCTTCCAACCCGAAAGCGAGATCAGTGATCACGAGTATCTGGTCGTCGGTGACGCCTCGGGCGCGCAGATCGGCCACGCACCGGGCCGCTTCGTCAATGTCGGTACGGGCATGCAGGTGATTGTCGGGCAGTATGGACTGGAAAGTGGTCCGGTAATTTTCCAGCAGGTGGGCGTCGTCATCGGCCATGACGATATGCATGTCCTTGAAGCGTTCCGCGTCTTCTGGAGAATATCCCGCCTGCCTCAGTAAATCATTTGCAGCGGATGGCGGCGTCCGATGGGTGTCGACCGCGAATAACGACCAGCCGAACGGGGAAAACGCCGGTCCCGCAGCCGTCGCGGTCCGTATGACGCCCGCGCTTTCGCGACACACCCGTTCGCGGCTGTGAGCGCTGAGAGTTCCGCGACACCACGCGGCGGCAGCCGAGAGCGCCTGCTCGTCGAACAGAGACGACGAACCGGAGAACCGGCGAAATGACGTTTCCCCGGAGCTCCGGTTCCCTGGCGATGTCGTCTGGAACACGAGCGCCGCAATCAGTAGTCCGGCGATCAGTTGATTTAGTTTCGCGGGCATAAATATCGTTCGCGCGCACGTTTCGCGCGCGAAGAATAGTCTATTCGGTTGGAGCAAATGAATAAATATGCCAGAAGGCTAAATTTTCACGGCAAACGGCCTATGAATTTCTTTCCCCGGTTGGACGCGCTTTTATGGGCCTATCAGAGGGTATGTATTCAGCAGCAGTATTTTGCGAGGATGGATACGGTTTTTTCAGCTTTGGCAGGATCAGCGGGAAGACCGGTTATGTTCAACCTGCAGCGGCCGTCGGCAAAAACCGGATACAGGTGGGCGCCATAGATATCCCGCGCCGCTTCCTGTCGCACTTTGGGGTTGCGGAAAAGCCCGGCATAGGAATCGGAAAAAAAGACCTCCATTGCAGTGCCCCTGGACAGATTCTTCCATAGACATTCCGCCTCCGCGATCCGGTTCAACACCTGCGCGTGCTCGGACTCAAGGCGGGAACGGTCTTTGATAAGCGCTTTTACGAAAGCGCGCGTTACCGGGTGTTCAAAAGACGACCCTCGCGCGCGGATGAGTCCTTTCAATTTCGCGCCAAGCGCATGCAATAATTTCTCGTCGGGATGATAAATCAGCAGCAGCCCGCAGGGACGCAGAGCGAATGTCGTGAAAGCCTTGGTCGGGCTGATTGCCAGGCAGAACGGCGTCCCGGCTTCGATGAAAGGCTCAACCTGATTATGGAAGCTTTCGCGCATTAAATCGGAGTAAGAGACATTTGCGGATTTGGCGGCGTATTCGAACCCCGAATAAGCGCGGTCAAGCGCTACGGGCACTCCTGCGGACCGCGCGGCGGAGGCGCGTTCTATTACGATATCGCGCGCGGGCACGCGACCCGTAGTATTCATGGGACCCGCCTGGTAAACCGGAAGCACCCCTGCCCCGCCAATAACATCGTCTGAGGAAAACTCCCCGTATCCCAGGCGCAGAGAGAAAGCGATGGCGCGGTATGCCGGCCAGCCAAACTCCTCCACGCCGATTGATTTCAATCCATCTTTCATCAAAAGGGCGGCCTGGACCGCAGTCTGAACCGCGCCTGTTCCGGCGTCGGAAGGGAGAAGCAAATCGAAATTCCGCCGGTATGCTTCGGGAACTCTCTGCCAGCGCAAAACCGCGTCCAGAACCTCATTTTTCAGCGCATCCGAATTAAGATAACTTCCGAAGGCGCTTTCCTCCAATTCCTTTTCAACATACTCCAGGATCGTCCGGGACGTAGGCGCGGGCTTCCCATTCTTATCCAGCAGAATGCCAAGACCGTAATTTTTTCCCTCGGAATCTTTTTTACAGAGAATGCCCGCGATCTGATTTGCATCAAAACCTTTTTCCCGCAAATTCTTCGCTTCGGCAAGTACCTGATCACCAAATGATATAGACATAGAGATATATTCTACGAAAGAGATGAGTTATCTGAAAGTTGCCGTGTGTGGACTTAAAACATCCACTCCAGCATGGGCCGTACTCCCACGCCGCTGAAGCCGAGGTCGAGCGTCTGGCCGCCGGGGATATTGAGGCCAGCCTGATCGTTTGCGTAACCGGAGACGTTGTTCGGAAAGGCGCCGCCAACTTCCAACAACCAATGCGGAGTGCGGAGTGAATTTAATGCGGAGTTCGGAGTGCGGAGTGTGGAAGAAGGAATTCCGAATTCCGAACTTGATAGTTGGTACCGCATCGCAAGCAGTGACGAGGGAAGCAGCGTTGCTGCTGTGACGAGGGAAGCGAGTTGCGACTGAAAAGAGGACTCCTTCCCCCCTTGCGGGGGAAGGTTGGGATGGGGGGTGGTGTTTACGTTCATAGTACCCCCCACCTCTGTCCTCCCCCTCAAGGGGGGAGGAGGGTTTTGGACGGGAGTTCCCGCCGCCGGAGCCGACGCTATCATTGCGGCCGCCGCCTTAGTATTGTGCAGCCAGTGTATCCGTCGAACCAGCCAGCAATAGAGGTAGCCCGGCACAAAAAACAGCCCGATAATCACGCTCACCAGCAGC
>Ga0181520_10011959_pt1 | contig 11263 bp, 5 predicted proteins | sample PEATcosm2014_Bin_29_FD_132451 | JGI IMG/M metagenome (GOLD analysis project Ga0181520, IMG submission 132451) | Peatland microbial communities from MTU Mesocosm Facility, Houghton, MI, USA - PEATcosm2014_Bin02_30_metaG | ecosystem: Environmental > Terrestrial > Soil > Wetlands > Peat | place...
ACGATTTCACCGATCCGTCCCTGGGGAGCATTCCAGACATTTCGATGATTGCCGCAAATCCGGACAGCTACACCCCATGTGTTCCGTCTGGCGATAAACCAACGCTGCATTGCGATCTGGCCTCTACTGATCCCGGCGCGAATTCGGGGGACGCGGCGGCGGAGCATGGATTTGCAGCACAACTCGGATTCCGCTTGCCGAACATCGTGATCTCGCCATTCACGCGCAAGCACTATGTCTCGCACATTCCCATGGACAGCACGGCGGTCATCAAGCTTGTGGAGAGCCGGTTCATCGGGAGTTCCGTGCACCTGACCGCGCGCGATGCAGTTCAGCCGAACCTTCTGGATTTCTTCGATTTCAGCGGAACGCCATGGGCCACGCCGCCCACGCCGCCCGCACCGGTATCGGCATCGTCGCTCGGCTACAATCCGTGCCTGCCGCAGGACATGGGGCCATGATGATAGCACGCCAAGCTGGTATCCTTCAGTTCACCGTTTGTAGTTCTGAGTTGTGACTCCCCAAAATTGAGATCTACCGTAGATTCAAACACATGAAGGGTTGATCCGATCTGGTTTATCTGCGTGTAAAACTGGTCTCAAGGTGCGTCAGTTAACGCTCTTGGCTGTTTTGGATTCTCGATTCTTTCGCTCTCGCCGCGACCTTTTGTTGGAGAATCTGGCTCTTCGGCAGCAACTCACCATCTTGAAACATCGGCATCCTCACCGCGCTTAGTTATTCCTGAAAGATTGTTCTGGTTATTGTTGCGGCGTGCCTGAAAAAAATGGAAAGAAGCGTTGATTGTGATCCAGCCGAAGACTCTTGTTCGCTGGCACCAAGCAGGATTCAAGCTGTATTGGACGTAGCCCTCGCGACGTCGGAATCCCATAGGAAGAAAATGTGTCAGCAAACAGTTGCGCGAACTCATCTTCCACTTAGTCACCAAGAATCCTAGCCTTATACCCACGTCATCGATTCGTCTGACTGTTCCAAACTTGCCCAGGACAACTTTAGGTAAGCGAGTCATGAGAATACCGCGCACCGTTCACAGCTCATGCTATGCAATTCACCTTAGGACGTACAATTCCTCAAGAACAACGAATCTCGTTCGTTACCCCTGAATGACGTCTGTGAGACCAGAATCTGGCGGTAATCTTCTTTTACTCCGCCGCATTACGCCGCTAGCGTGGCGTAACGTGGTCTATTTTTGCTCCGGCGCGTACACCTCGGACTTGCTCCACGCACAGGTGTCGCTTAAATTGATGGTTTGAAGCGTGGTTCCAGCCGATTCGAATCCACGGCGACTGTCCAAGCCACATCCACGCTGAGTCAAGGAATCTGAAGACGTCTGGCAGCCAGCACGAAGGTTGCCCGGGTGTGAACAGAGGGGATGCGGCCACGCGGGGCGGCGCCACTTGCAAAATCCTGAATTGCTCATCTCTCTTTTGCATTGATTGAGTTCGAACCAGCGAAGATAGTTCCGGACAACGCTGGCCATTGTCATCCGGACTCCGGCAGCATAGTTGCGCTCCGCCATGTGAAGCTGCAACTCTGGAGATTGCAGAATGGTGGTCAGTTGCTCAGCAAGATCGACCGCATTGCCTGTGTTATAGAAGTTGACGGCCATGTCTTCATTCGCTGCCATTTCGCGCAGGTCGGGGATATCCGCACATACGATAGGAATCCCATACTCACATGCTTGATGGGCAGGGCCGCTCGATCCAGTGGCAGAGTCATACGGCAGTACAAGGAGCGATGTTGTTTTAAAAAGCTCAGGAATTGCTTCTTCCGCAACGTATCCGTAGAACTCAATCGGCAGGTATGCGGGCTGTGCCGCACGTATCGATTCCCAGTATCCTGGCTTCGTATGATGATTGGCGCCGGCCACGATCAGCCTGGCATTCGGAACTTTCTTGAGAACAGCCGGAAACGCCTCCATGAGCGTCTCCAGTCGTTTGTATGTTCCCCAGTGTCCAATGGCGAGAATGCGCAGATCTGGATTGCCGCGCTTTGTAAAGTCCGGAGCAGTGGGAGTCGATGCGAATGTCCCGTGTGTACCCAGAAGCACGTTTTGAGCGGAATACTTCGCATTCAAGGTGCGACGATAACCGGGAAGAAGCACTGAAACGGAATGCGCCCAAAGTAACGCTTTCGTAGCCAGATCGGCGCCGATTCGAAATAGCCTTTGGCGTCGTACTCCGGCGGCGGAAAAATCAACATGCTCAATGATGTGGTGCAGAGTAATATGCGTGAAGAAGCCAGCGGCTCGCGTGAGAGCAGGTGCACAAAGACCTGCAAATGCTGCAAATGGATTTTTTGGCGTTGCAAAGCTTGAAAAGACAAGGTTGTACCACACAACATCGGGCTTCAGTTGCCTAATGGTCCTGAGCAGACGCACCGGAGTCGCCAAGCCGCCGAACTTCCAGCAGCGGATCACGTTGAAACCAGCTAACTCTGATTGCTGATGAGACTTTGCAGAGTTGCCATTCTCGTCGGTTGCGAAATCGTAGTCAGTCAGTTCATCGGCGAGGATGATCAACTCGACGTCGGGATTGTTCTGTAAACCCTGCGCGATGTGAAACGCATACTCGTTCAACTGTCGGACACTCGGCGGAAAGGTGGCAACTAAACAAATCCTCATCAACGATCACCTCAAAACAGACTGATGCGCACATAAGGCCTGAACTGTTGGCTCTGATCTCCGGTAAAGTTAAAGAAGGTCTCTTCTTGAAGACCCGCCGAGAATCGAACTGGATACTGCAGCACAACTGCTCCGGAATCGTCGTTGAATTTGCGACGAAATGGACGCGCATACGAGATAGAAAAGCTGTTTTGGATTGCGTCGTAGACGTGGAAGATTCTGGTGCTGGACTACGCGGTTGACACCTGCAAATCCCATTTGCGGTTCGGGGCGAAATCAACTGTTCCAGCAGGGCGCAGATTCTGCGCAATTCCAGAGTTCGCACCCACTACTCGCCATGCCCGCAGATCCTCTGCCACCGCTCTGAGATCCAGTCGTTCGCTAAACTTATGCTCGACGCCAATATAGGATGAGGTGTAATAATCCTCGAAATTCACTGGCGAGAAGTACTGATCGCTTGCCCCCCATCCAGTCACCAGGGCAGTTTTCCCCCATGGCCTGCCGACTCGCAAATTTATCGCACCGGCAAGAGATCGTGAATGCAAATTACTCTCGGTAAATGGTCCTGTTTCCCGGATAACATATCCTGTGGCCGAGACCGCGTTGAAAAATGAACTGGTTGACACATAAGCAAATACTCGAAAGAGATTCTGGTTCATGGCGACGGGAGACAAGGAATCGCGACGAACTGTTCCCTGAAAGCCGCTATTGAACGTCAACACATTGGTTCCTAGTCTGATCGTCGGATTTAACCCGACGTTGAATACATAGTCGGTCGTATTGCGGCTGACAATCGAGTTTGTACTGGGTACCGATATTTGCCCTCTGGTGTTCCGTAACTGGAGGAATCCGCTGGTGGTAGGCAAGTGGTTAAGATGCAGATGGTATGCGTCGGTCCACTGAGTCTCAAGGGATGAACGCGGCGGTGGAAGAAGAGACGTATCAGAGCTCGGAACCGGAAATGGTGCGTCAAGCTTGGAGTCCAGAACATAAACCGTAGTATCTTCGAATATAGGTTCTATTGAGAAGTCGGAAAGTAAGCTCACCTTGGGAGTGACCCGCAATCCTTCGTCAGCGCCTGCCTCAAGAAGTCCCTGTTCCGCCACCTGATCTTCGCCTTCAGCGTTGGAAGCCTGGGCAAAGGAAGTGAGCGCCCTTTCGTTGTGGTGCTCTTGGCGAAGGACGTTGGCCTTGGCAAGAAGATACTGGTAATCGGGAGCACTATCCGCAGCAGCGCTGACCGCGGATAACTCAGCCCGTGCTCTGACCGTATCCCCTAGTGCAAGATAGTTGTTTGCCATGCCGATCCTTACCTCCGCATCGGGTGCGCCTGCTGCCTTGGCGCGTTCAAGATAAGTTTGCGATAACTGATAATCATGCATGACCCGAAAAACGTCCGCCGCTGCGATGAACTGCGTGCCAATTGGTGGCGCCGTCTCTCCTGCCTCAGCCTCCATCAGAGCCAGCGCAATCTGCCTCTCTGCATCTTCTGAATGACCCTGCTGTGAGACGAGCTGCGCGATTGCCAAACGCACGTTGACCCGGTCGCTGCCGAGCGTTTCTAGTGCCTTTCGAAAGCGCTCCATGGCCGCGTTGCGGTCTCCGATGATGCTCAAGGCCTCTCCGGTGTAGACAAAGATCTGGCTCTGCTCCGGTTCAGAGCCGTACCCTGCGGTGGGTGCCGATTGGGAATGCAGCTCCGCCAACTGTACATTTCGAAGCGTTTGATCTCGATCTTGCAGGTTTGCATAGGAGCGTGCAAGGAGCGCGTAGACGTTAGCGTTTTCAGGGGAAAGTTTCTCTGCGATCTCGATCTCATTGATCGCGTCATGATACCGCCGCGCTGCGAAAAGCGTATTTCCCAGCCCCAAGTGGAGCGCGCCATCATTGGGAGTGAACTTCAAAGCAAATCTGTATTCGGTGGCAGCTTTCGCCAGCATGTCTTCACGCCCATACGCGGTTGCGCGAATCATGTGTATGTCTCTTGAATCGCCGAGCGCCCTCTCTGCCAGGTCCGATTGTTGAAGAGCTGCCTGAGGCTTATGCAAATCTAAGTTCGCATAGGCAAGTCCAAGATGCGCTTCGCCGTCGTTTGGCTCTCTCTTAAGGGCTGATTCGAAGTCCGATGCGGCAGCTACGGGTTGGTGAAGGTCATTCAACATGTATCCGCGATTTACGTATGCCGTTTCCACATTCGGATCGCGATCCAGCGCAACGGTGAAGTCGTGACGCGCCTGCTCGGACTGGCCTTCATGCTTATGCACATAACCCATCAGCAGCGGAACGTCAGGCTCTTTCGGGAAGACGCTGAGATATTTCGATGTCAAATTCAACAGTTCGTCGTATTCTCCGAGGTGGAGCAAGTCGTAACCAAGATAGACGACTACGTCCCTGTCTCGGGGCAACACTTGTATTGCTTCGCGGCCAACTTCCGCCGATTCCTGGTATTCGCCCTTGAAGCTCAGATACCTTTCCTTTTCCCGAAGAAGTTGAGGTTCCAGCATCATTTCGTTCGTCACGCGATTTAGCCACGTTCCAGCCAGAACAAGGTTATGCGCTTCGATGGCTGCGTTCATTCCACCTGCTAGAATCATGGCTTTTCGCGGAGCCAGAGCATACCCCTTGCTATAAGTGTCGTCAGCTCTTTTGAATTCGCGCCGAGCAGTATAAAGATCCCCGAGCGCAAGGTAGGGAACATATAACGCAGGGTGCGCTCGCGCCAGGCGCTGAAAATACTTCTCCGCATCTTGGTCATGCCCCGCTGCGCGCGAAGCGTACCCGAGAGAAGTAAGCGCGAATTGGTTGTTCGCATCCACCGAAAGAATCTGCGTATAAACTGCGACCGCGTCCTCAACGCGACCGAGTTTCATCAGAATGTCTCCTTCGAGCTGCAAATCGTCGCGATCGTGGGCGTTGTTTGCGAGCGCTCCTTTGATGTCGCTGACCGCGCCGTTGAGGTCGCCTGCGTTCATCTTGATCAAAGCTCTCAGGCGCAAGAACGGTGCTCCGCCAGACACGCGATCGCCCAAGCCGTTCATCGTGGTTTGCGCGATTTCGAGCTGAGAATGAGCGGCTCCATCGTCAGCTATGCCCTTGTAGAGACCCATTAAATCCATGTGAAGTTGGATGCCGTAGAGAGGTCCCTCGGTCGGTTCAGCCGGTAAATTTGCTATGGCGGCACTATATTCCCGTACGGCATCCAGGTCACGTTCCTCGAGTTTCGCAATCTCTCCGCGGATTGCGTGCAACCGATAATAATTGGCATCGAGTCCAGCGGCACGCAGAAGAAATGGCTCCGCTTTCTCAATAGAACCGGCAGCAACCTCGGCCTGTGCAGCGGAAAGCTGCAAGCCTAAGTCCTTTGGCCCAGCGTTGGCGGCTTGCGAATATAGCCTTGCGGAATCATCCAACTTGTTATCGAGCTGGTAGGTATAAGCGAGTTCAGCTGCTACGTCTGGTTTCGGGTTACGAATGGAATTGAGAGCCGCGATTGCCAGTGAATATTCTCCATTATCGCGATAAAAACCAGCCATTGATCGCTGAACATCCGGGTTATCCGGTGAACGCTGTTTGGCCAGTTCGAGATAGCGGCTTGCCATATCCATTTGCGTCAGGTGCCGGTACGAAAGCGCCATCAGCAGTTCCGAACGCGCGTCTGGCTGAATTCGTTCCGCTCTGCCCAGCCAATCGATTGCTTCGGTATAGTCCGCAGATCTCACGCAAAGATCACCGAGTAGCAATGCGTCGTTTCTACGCTTTGGATCAGAAGAAAGCACCTGTTTAAGAAGACGCACGGCGTCTTCAGTTCGGCCCATCAGGTTGTAGGTCTGCGCAAGACCGGAAAGTCCGTCAAGTTCAGATGGGCTAAGACGAAGACCGCGATTATAGGCATCTACCGAGACCTGAAGCTTCGCATCGAGCCGCGCCGCATAACCAAGCAGAAACCATAGTTGTGGATCGTTTGGAGTAGCTTGCGCGGCACGTTGCGCAAGGTCTAGTGCGAGCGCATGGTCGCCATGCTGGAGAGCCAACTGAGCGGCGCGCGCAAGACGCGCGTTCTCAATGTTCGATCCCCAACCGAGTGGTTGGCCTGAAGAAGGTGCTTGCTTAGATTGTGCCTGGGGACTCTTTGAGGCGTCAGAACCGATGTCGTAAGTCTGCGCATTGACGCCGAGGACTGAGAAGATAAATACGAACGCCAATAAACACTTCAAGACATCAAGTTTGGTAATCAAGAGAACGCCAACGCGGCGTCGCGTTCGGCTAATCGATCCAGAATAACCTCTTGATCTTGGGCGTAGATACACTTTCAGCTCCTGGAGTATTTCCAGCTAATGCAAAACTACGGTGAGCTTCCGGATCTGGTTGCGAACATTGGCCGAATCGTGATAACCGGCAACGCTCTGCCATTTCAGCGCAACAGCATCACACTATTGCGTTGCACCTTCGAGAGAACAACACCCGCTTCAGCCATGAAGTGACGCAATAAGCGAAACTGGTTTTTCAGGTAAGTTTCGCCCCTCACAAAAAAGGAGAATGCAGCTCAGATGTTTCCTTGTTTGCTTGATGAGCAAAGTCAATGAATCCTCAGTGTTTGGGATGATTTCTTTGCCAACCCCCACAACCATCCACCAACGCTACGCTACTGGCCTTTTGAATTCTGTGCGATATTGAACACGATAAAGAAGGGGTCTTCTACGTGTTCAAAATTGGTCAGACTTCGAATCGCCTTACTGAGATACTCGCTGGGAAGTTGTGTGCCGAAGCATACCGCGGGCTGCCACGCGTCGCGAAGGGTGCATTGCTACATCCTCACAGAGTTATCGAGAGGTCATCGTGCAAAACGCTCAGTCGATTACGCCGACAGCGCGGCCCATCCCGATCATCCTCATTCTGATGACGGTTGTCGTGGTCCACCTGCCGCTTTTGCTCATGAAGTTGCCGCTGAAATCGTACGACGCTAACTTTCACATTTTCTTTGCCTCTCATTATGTCCACCATTGGTTTGAGCCCTGGAACTCGAAGTGGTATGCAGGCTTTTCCCAGACCACATATCCTCCCTTGCCGCAGCAATGGGTGGCTTTGGCCTCTCGCATTCTCGGCTTGGACATGGCATATATGGCGGTACAGCTTGTCGCCATTTTGTTTCTTGTCGTGGGCGTCTATCGTTTTTCATTGCTTTGGGTCAGTCCGCGCGCCGCATCGATCGCTGCTCTGGCGAGTGTATTTCTCGGCTCGGAAAGTTTTCTTATTTATTCTGCAGGACAATTGGGCACAACATGTGCGGCGCCAATCTATTTGAACGCTCGTCCGTTCCTGTTCGAGTGGGTCCGATATGGCAAATGGCGATCCTTTCTCAAAGCGAGCGTGCTATTTACCGCTGCCGCGGCTGCCCACCATGCGACGTTGCTCTTTGGGTCATTCTTCTTCGCAGTACCAGTATTGGCGCTGGCGTTTCTTGATCGTCAGGGTGATGAACGGATCTCGACTCCGGCCTTTGCCCTTCGTTCCATCGCGATCGTCGTAGTGGTGGGAGTTGCAATTGCAATTGTGCTTCTTCCGTTTTGGATCGCACTGATTCACTATCCTGTCACCCAGGCTCCTATTCCGCATCCCAGTCGCGCAAACTACATCCTGAGCCCTCAGTGGGGTCTCAACTACTTCGTCATCCCTTATGGAGCTGTAATCCTAGCCCTTCCGTTCATATTTATACGGGGTTCCGAAGTTGCCAGGCTTCGTCCCTTGCTTTTCGGTTTCTGGGTGGCATTTATGGTGGGCCTCGGCGGAACAACTCCCGTGGGTCATCTTCTGCTGGGACGAGCCTTCGACGTGCTGACCATGGAACGTTTCAGCTATTGGGCTACGTTGCTCGCAATGCCTTTCGTTGGACTTATTGCCGCAAAACTCGTTGATCGATATCGACTTTGGGCGATTGCCGGTTTGACCCTGATGGCGGCTTTCAGTTGTGCGCTGGCCGTGGGATGGGCAACCTATCGACCAGCGGATGCCGAGGATTTCAATGTCGATCCAGTTGCATCGTGGCTTAATCGTGACGGTCACGATCAGTACCGCTACGTCACCCTGGGATTCGGTAATAAAATCTCGCGGCTGGCAATGATGACGAATGCCGGTAGCGTTGACGGCGAGTGGAACTCCGGGAGGATGCTGCCAGAGTTGACTCGCTACGGTGCGGGTGCACTCACCAGCTCAAAATATTTCGGCGAACCCGGTCTCGATGCACTCCGTGGGATGTTGGCGCACGCAGACCATTACGGTCTCAAATGGGTATTTGTGCGGGATCGATATTACGATCCGCTTCTGTCTTTTGCGGGCTGGCGCCAAGTGGACAACCTTGAAAACAAAACCATCATCATATGGAGCAAAGATGGAGTGCCACCTGCTATACCAATGAACGCGCCGCAGGCTCCTCCACACTGGCAAGGCCTCATGTGGGGTATTCTTCCATTCGGCAGCAGTCTCTTGGCTATCCTGGTTATTCTGATTCCAGAAAAGAGTCGCCAGAAAAGACGAGTTGTGCGTACAATCGCCACCGATGAATTTCTTGCGCACGGAAGGTTGGTCTCATGAACAAGGGGCGCCTCCTAGCTGTCTATCTGACAGTTGCGACAGTAGCACTTATAGTGATAGGAACACTATGGCCTGTGCCGACAGCAGTGGCCTATGCCGGCAGAGGAAGACTGCTGCAATCGTCATCAACCCCGGAAGCGGCGGTCGAGAATCTAGCTGAAGACACCCGTACGCAAGCCTGGCAAAAGGCATATACCCATCTCGCCAACAAAGCTCAATTCACGGAGCAGGAGTTTGTGAACGATTTGACAGGATATTACCCCAGCCTTCTGACCTACTCGACACTGGACAAATTCGAAGTGCGGCCGCTCCACGCCTCTGCCAATGAAGCTGAAATTGAACTCAAGTTGCAATGGTCCACCGTTGTTGGCGCTTCCGTAAGCACACGCAACTTGCGTGTCGTAAAGATTGGCGATCACTGGGAACCGGAGTGGCCAATCGTCAAGGAGCCCATCGTGCCTCCACAAGTTATCCCAGTAAATTATCTGCGCTGGGATGTGATCTACCGCGGTGCGGGAGATGACTGGGGCGCTCAGGACGCGGAAGCGCCTCATGTGCGCATTGTGGATATGCATCCCGTGGAACGGGCGGACGGCGTGGTGATTCTCGGCGAGCTTTTGAACGAAGATGTCGTGCCTGCCTACGTGTCGGTTAACGCGACCCTGTTATCGAAGAGCAAGCTGCCGATTGCATCCGAAGGCAGCTTTGACAAGATCTCCCACCTTTTGCTACCGAAGCAAGTAACGCCGTTTCTCATTAAGTTTCCCAACGTGAATCTCTCCGAGGTCGGCAGTGTTCGAATGGAGCCTTTGTCGACGCTCGTATCTGCCTCGGCAGACCCCGTGATCGAGATCGACAATGAACAACTGCATCCGGCGCCGGAGGCGTCATTGACCGGTCAACTGATCAATCAAAGTGGTCAGGTTGTAAATGTCGCTCACGTTCTCGGAGCCTTCTACGATAAGAGCGGTCAAGTGATTTGGGTCGCTGACGAGTATATCGACCGCGCCCTTTCGCCACAGAACCCCGTGCCGTTTGAGATTCATATCCCTGAGGATCTCGCAAGGAATGTCAGTAGTCAGCGGACCGTCATTGCGACATACACTTCCGGAGGTTCCCTGTGATAACCAGATGGGCATTCCTGCTCAGTGGCATGGGTTTGGTCTTGATGCAATTGGCTTTTGCTGAGGAAGGGGGCATGCGCCTGCCAAAAGCCGTTGAAGCCGGCGACGCGTTCTCGATTCAGAGCGCCAGGAGCGAAAAAGCGACTCTATACATCATAGGCCCCGAGCAGGTATTGAAGCGCGAAATACAAACGGGAGAGACGACGCTGTTTCCTGCGGGGTCGCTTTACAATGCCGGCCACTACCTGGCCGTTCTTATAGGAGACTCGTCAACAGAGACCGGCTCATTTGATGTAGTGCCTTCAAGTAAACCCGCGGACCTGAGTTTTCTCGCGAGACCTTCTCGCCTCCAGGTCGGCATTCATGACGGCATCACCGGTGCCGTGTATCTCTTCGATGCCTATCACAATCTAATCGTCGCACCGACATCAGTATCCTTTGAACTGTCGAATCCATCTGGCACTGTGGAGAAGCGCATAATGGTGACCCGTGATGGCGCTGCCTGGACAGGGATGGACTCCACTGCTCAACAAGGCATTGATAAGTTTGTGGCTCGGTCGGGCGGAATCTCTAGCACACGCATCGTAAGGCAGGTCCCAGGCGATCCGTGCGAGTTAAAGATGAGCGCACGGCAAGCGGGCAAGCAAGTTCAATTAGCAACAGAGCCGGTGCGCGATTGCAACGGCAATGCGGTACCGGACGGGACAATAGTGACCTTTACTGCGACTTATAGAGGCCTGCAGTCGACGGTCGATGTACCGCTCAAGCGCGGTTTTGCAGAGGTGCAAATGGCCGAGCATAGCGGAGCAATGTTCTCTGTTGCGAGCGGGGTTGTTCTGGGGAACCAGATTCGATGGGATAAGTAGCCATGCTAAAGCGCCTTCTAATTCTTTGCGCGATCTTTGCCGTA
>Ga0181520_10011962_pt1 | contig 11261 bp, 9 predicted proteins | sample PEATcosm2014_Bin_29_FD_132451 | JGI IMG/M metagenome (GOLD analysis project Ga0181520, IMG submission 132451) | Peatland microbial communities from MTU Mesocosm Facility, Houghton, MI, USA - PEATcosm2014_Bin02_30_metaG | ecosystem: Environmental > Terrestrial > Soil > Wetlands > Peat | place...
GCCGGCGCCGAGCAGATGCGCTGGACCGAACCCGTCCGCCCCGGCGACACCATTCGCACCGAGATCGAGGTCGTCGGCATCCGCTACGCCCGCAAGCGCAAGGACTATGGCGTCGTCACCACCACCACCCTCGCCTTCAACCAGAACGATCAGGTCGTTCTCCGCTCCACCATCAACTTCCTCGCTCCGCTCCGGCCCACCCCGTAGGAAGCCGACCGTGTCCGTCGCGCCCGCTCGCCTCTTCCGCCTCGCCCTCGCCGCCAGCCTCACCGTCTCCGCGCTCCTCTTCTTCGCGTGGAGCTGGCGCTGGCCGCTGGTCGGCGACTCCGCGCTCATCCACTACATCGTCTTCCTCATGCAGCGAGGCTGGGCTCCCTACCGCCAGCTCATCGACCAGCAGTTCCCCGGTTCCTACCTCATCGAACTCGCCGCCATGCACATCTTCGGCATGGGCGACCTGGCCTGGCGCTGCTTCGACTTCTCCCTGCTCATCGCCGCCTCGCTCGCCTGCTTCGCCGTCACCCGTCCCGCCACTCCACCGGGTGCCCCATCCCAGGGTGCCCCACTCAAGACTGCTTCCCCGTCTTGGGTGGGAAGCCCTGCCGCCGAATCCGGGACGGAAGCCCGCTGGCTTCCCGGCCTCTTCGCCGCCTGCCTCTTCATCCTCATCCACGGCCGCGACGGACTCGCCGAAGGCGGCCAGCGCGACCTCACCATGGCCGTGCTGCTGCTCGCCGCCACTGCCTTCCTCTTCGCTGCCGTCCGCCGCAGCGCTGCCCGGCGCAACGGGCTCTGGGCCTCCGCCCTCTTCGGCCTGCTCTCCGGCATTGCCTTAACCATCAAGCCCACCGTTCTCCCCCTCACCTTCGCCCAGCTCGCGCTCGCCTGCTTTGTCCTGAGCCGCCGTGCCCACCCCTGGATCGCACACGCCGTCTCCGCCGCGCTCGCCTATCTCGTCGCTCCCGCCCTCGCCGTCCTCTTCCTGGCACGCGAGCACGCCTTCAGCGCCTTCTATGCCGGCTTCCACGGCATCGTCCCCTACTACGCCAGCCTCGCCCATCGCCCGCTCAGCTACGTCGTCCTGCACAGCGTCTCGCCCGTGCTGCCGCTCGTTCTCATCTGGTTCGCCCTGCTGGCCGTCAACTCCCGTTCCCGCCCACAGCCGCACGACTGGGAACGCACCGCCCTCGCCGTCGGCGCGCTCTTCGGCCTCTTCGACTGCATCCTGCAGGCCCGTGCCCTGCCCTATTACCGTTACCCGCTGCTGGCCTTCCTGCTCCCCCTCATGGCCCTCGACTTCACCCGCGCCCTGCGCACACCGCGTGCCCCATTCACAACAGCGGCCGGGGTCCCCGGCGAGCGGTCTTTGCTCGCTGGGGTGGAAGCGTCATGGGTGGGGTCCAAACGGCTCAGTTCCGCCCTCGCCGTCATCGCCCTGTCCTTCGGCGGCTTCTTCCTCGCCCCGCAATCCGCCGTCCTCATTCATCGCTATCGCTGGTGGGAGACCGATTTCATCTCCTCGCTCCAGCAAAATCTCAACGCCCTCGGCGGTCCCGCACTCTCCGGCCACATCCAGTGCATCGACTCCATCTCCGGTTGCGAAACCGCCCTCTACCGCATGCGCCTCGAGCAATCCACCGGCCTGCTCGCCGATTACCCGCTCTTCGGCCCCGACAGCGTCCCCATCGTCCGCCAGACCCGGCAACGCGTCTATCAGGACCTCCTCGCCAATCCGCCCCGGGTCATCGTCGTCTCCAGCTGGCTCCACTTCGACGGCCCCGGCAACTACCTCAAGCTCGATCGCTGGCCCGCGCTCGAAGATTTCCTTGCCACCCGTTACACCCTCCAAACCGAGTGGACGCCCTTTCGCACCAACAAGTGGTGGGGCCGCGAAGAGACTCCCGCCAGCTATCGCATCTACGTCCTTCGCCCCACCCCTGGTCCCTGACACGTCGTACCTCGCTCCTAACCCCCAATCCACATCCACTCGGCGTATCTTGAAATCTATGCGCATGACCGTTCTCGCCTCCGGCTCCAAGGGCAATTCCACGGTCATCGCCTCCGCCAACACCCGCCTCCTCATCGACGCCGGCCTCTCCTGCCGCGAGCTGATGAAGCGCATGCGCTTGGCCAACGAAGACCCCGCCGCGCTCGACGCCATCCTCATTACCCACGAACACCAGGACCACATCGCCGGCCTCGCCACCCTTGCCCGCCGCCTGCGCATCCCCGTCTATCTCACCGAGCCCACTCACCGCGCCTGGGTCCGCATGGTCACCCCGCGCACCGCACCCACCTACGCCCAATGGCTCGACCACGTCCAGGCCGAAAAACTAGCCCGCACCGAAGCCGCCGCCGCACAGACGGCCACAGAACCCGGTGCCCCCTCCCTCGATCCTGAGACATGGAGAGATAGCGCCACCGAACCGGGGGCCCCACCCGAGACAGTTTCACCGTCATGGCTGAGCAATCGCGCCACAGAATCCGTTGCAATCTCCGCCGACTCCGACTCCGAAGACGAAACCCCCGCCCTAAAACCCGACCCCAGCTTCCTCCCCGCAGTCGAATACTTCCGCTCCGGCGCCAACTTCTCCATCGGCGATATCTCCATTACCCCATTCACCATCCCCCACGACGCCGCCGACCCCTGTGGCTTCGTCTTCGAGTCGCACACCGAGCACTGCCGCATGGCCATCGCCACCGACCTCGGCTACGTCCCGCCCAACGTCAAGGCAGCGCTCCGCCGCATCGATGTCCTGCTGCTTGAATCCAACCACGACCTGGAGATGCTCCGCGACGGCCCTTACCCCTGGTCGGTCAAGCAGCGCGTGCTCTCCCGCGTCGGGCACCTCTCCAACGACGCTACCGCCGAATTCCTCGCACGCGACTACGACGGCGGCGCCGCCTACATCGTCCTCGGCCATCTCTCCGAGCAGAACAACGCCCCGGAACTCGCCCTGCTCGCCGCCGAACAGGCCATCCGCGGCCGCATGACCCTGCTTGGTAACCGCATTCTGCTGGCCCGCCAAACCGCCCCGCTCGACCCCATCTGCCTCTAAGTCCTCTCGAATCTCCATGTGACCGCGGACACGGCACAGCCGCCCCCGGTTTCCGCAATATAAGGGATTCATGAGGGAAGCCCGAATCTGCATCTTTTCCCTCAAACGGGAGTCAAATCTTGTAGAATGATGTCTATACCGCTATGGCTGAATTCGCTTCAAGCTCTTCCAGGTCGCGCCGCATGACTATCCCTCATTGCACCGATCCGCTCATCGGAAACATCCTCGCCGGATGGCGATACGACATCTCTGGCCTCTCCCCGGCCATGCGCACGGATTACGATCAGCACCTCTCCGACTGCGCCCACTGCCGCCACCGTCAGCACCTGGCCCGCACCATCGACGTGCTCTTGATCTCGGTCTCCTCGCTCTCGATTCTCGCCTTCCTGCTGGCCGTGGCCGTACTTCACCGCGTCGAAGCCATCGCCCACCTGGGCAACAGCCTGCACGGCCACTTCTACCACACGCCCATCACCGTTTCGCTGGAAGCGGCCGCCATCGCCGGCCTCGTGATCTCGCTGCTCCTCTGGGTCCTGGTCGCCATCGCAACCCCCATCCCCGGCCTGGTCACCGACGCGCTGCAGCAGCGCATCCCGCCCCATATCCGGGAACGCATCATGAAGAACGCCGCGTAACCCGGTTCGCTCTGCGGCAATACGCCTAGCCACGCAAGGCCGCGAATCAAAAACCGTTTATTAATATTTCGGGCCCCCACCCTGTTTTTGTCACGGAATCCGTGTCGATCCGTGTAAATCCGCGGCCCTTGTTGTACTTGTCTCATCAAAATACGGTAGCGTAGAAGCATCGCCATGCCTCCCATGCAGTCCCACGCCGAGGGCGAAGTTCTGCCCCCGGTCCATCCCGAAGCCCCCGCCGAAGCCTACTCCCCCGAACAGGCCCGGCGCCACCGCGAGTACCACGTCTGGGATCCCCGCGCCGCGCCCGGAACCTACTTCCTGCTCGCCATCAACGTCGCCGTCTACGTCTGGATGTTCACCCACCACGTCGACTGGAACAAGCCCACCGAATTCGACCTGCTCCGCTACGGCGCCAACGAGCCCTGGCTCGTGCTCCACAGCGAGTGGTATCGCCTGCTCACCGCCACCTTCGTCCACGTCGGCTTCGTACACATCGCCTGCAATATGTGGTGCCTCTGGAACCTCGGTATCCTCGGTGAGCCGCTCATCGGCCCCTTCGGCATCATCGCCGTCTACATGCTCACGGGTATCGCCGGAAACCTGCTCAGCATGGCCTTCAACGTCGTCGCTGCCGTCTCCACCCACAATCCGCGTTTTCTGTTGGAAGTCGGCGCCGGCGCGTCCGGCGCGGTCTTCGGCATCGCCGGAATCTTGATTGTGCTGCTCTCCAACCGGGCGCTGCCGTTCCCCTGGGAGGAGCTCCGCCGCCTGCGCAGCATGGTCATCAAGTTCGCCGCCATCAACCTGGTCATCGGCCTCAGCACCATGGTCTTCAACTTCGGCATCCGCATCGACAACTTCGCCCACATCGGCGGCTTTGTCTCCGGCCTCGCCCTCGGCGTTCCCCTCGTCCCGCGCATGACCGCCGGCCGCACCCGCTACCTCGCCCGTCAGAAGGTCACCTTCTCCGTCGCCTGCTTCGTCCTCGCCCTCTTCGGCTACTGGATCGCCAACCTGCTGTAAGCGCTCACGCGCGTTTTGACTGCTTCACGTGGTTCGCCCGTTGGTCGACGCCAAACCCCGCTTGCGACCAGCGGGAGCGCCATCGCGAAGCTCAATACCCGTCACGAAGTGACCGCCCCACGCGCAGTGGGCCCGTCCGGCAGGACGGTATCAAAACAATTAGAAGCAGGGGTTGTACTTACACCAGCGTCGTCTGCGCGAACTTCCGCACCATCGCCAGCAGCAGCTTGCGGTCATTCTCGCTCAGCCGCGACGCGTACCGCTGTATCTGAGTCAGGAACCGTATCTCGTCCTCACTCAGCCGCAGCGACGACATCTCCCGGCTCACCGCTTCATCGCTGAAAAACTGCGCCAGCTGCAGATCCAGCGCATACGCAATCTTCTGCAGCGTCTCCAGCGACGGCACCGTGTGCCCATTCTCGACCCGCGAAAGATAGCAGCGCAGCAGCCCCGTCCGCTTCTCGATGTCACCCTGCGACATGCCTTTTTGCAGGCGATAAGCCCGGATCGTCGACCCGATGTTCATTGCAATCGTGGTGACCGGAGGAAGGTTGCTCAGCTGCGCGGGAGATGTTTGCATATCTGCCATTGACCACAAAGTAACCATCCCCCGCCGCCCGGTCAATGACTAATTCGGGGTACACTCCGATTCCCGAACCACCCAAGGTTCCCCGGCACGGTTGTCAGTGCTCGGTTGTCAGTTGTGAGTAAAGTCGAATCCGCTCCGGGTCTTATGTATTCAACTGACAACTGACCACTGAGAACTGACAACTCGTCTCACCCCATATACATCCCGCCATTCACATCCAGCGTGTGCCCGGTAATATATCCCGCTCCCTCCGACGCCAGAAACGCCACCGCCGCCGCCACATCCCGGTCCGTTCCCACCCGTCCCAGCGGTATATGCGTCGTCATCGCCAGCTTCTGTTCCTCCGTCAGCACCGCCGTCATCGCCGTTTCGATATATCCCGGCGCCACCGCATTCACCGTAATCGTCCGGCTCGCCAGCTCCCGCGCCAACGACTTGGTCAGCCCGATCAGCCCCGCCTTCGACGCCGCATAGTTCGCCTGCCCTGCCTGTCCCGCCTCGCCCACCACCGATGCAATATTGATCACCCTCCCCCACCGCCCCTTCAGCATCGACCCCATCACCGCCTGCGTCATCAGGAACGCTCCCGTCAGGTTCGTCGCCAGCACGTCGTCCCAGTCCTTCTTCTTCATCCGCAGCGCCAGGATGTCCCGCGTAATCCCGCCATTATTGACTAGGATGTCCACCTTCCCCAACTGCGCAATCACCGCCTTCACGCACTCCTTGATCGACTCCTCGCTGCTTAAATCCAGCGCGTAAGCATGCGCCGTTCCCGCAGCGGGCAAGGTCACCCCAGCGCTCGCCGCCCCTCCGCAGATGGCGGCGGCCTCTTCGATCTCGCCTGCCGCCTCGGCCAGTTGCGCAGCGTGGCCATTGATCTCCACCGCGACGCCATCCAGCTTCTCCAGGTTCCGCGCGCACAACGCCACCGTCGCGCCTGCCTCCGCCAACGCCATCGCGCACGCCCGCCCAATCCCTTGCGACGCACCCGTCACCAACGCAACCCGCCCCTGAAGTCCGCTCACACGCATCTCCATTCCCGACGACCCCTGATTATACGGAAGCCCTCACCCGGAAAGCCCCCCATTCACCGCTTACCATGCTCTAATAGCACGATGAACGACGCACCAGGGGCTCCCACAAAGGTTCCGGCGCGTCACGTCGCCGCCGTCGTACTCGGCAATGCGCTCGAGTTCTACGACTTCCTCACCTTCTCCTTCTTCGCCGTCTACATCGGCCGCGCCTACTTCCCCTCAGCCGACTCTGCTCACTCCCTCCTCGCCACCCTCGCCACCTTCGGAGCCGGCTTCCTCACCCGCCCCATCGGAGCCCTGGTCATCGGCCGCATGGGAGATCGTCGCGGCCGCAAGCCCGCCATGGTGCTCTCCTTCTGGCTCATGGGCATCGCCATCGTCGGCCTCGCCCTCACCCCTCCCCGCTCGATGATCGGCGTCGCCGCACCCATCCTGGTCCTCTGCTTCCGCCTGCTGCAAGGCTTCGCCCTCGGCGGAGAAGTCGGCCCCACCACCGCCTTCCTGGTCGAGCTCGCCCCACCCCATCGCCGCGGCTTCTACGCCGCCTTCCAGCTCTGGTCGCAGGATGTCGCCGTCCTCACCGCCGGCCTGGTCGGCTTCGGCCTCGCCAAACTCCTCAGCGAACACCAACTGGAAACCTTCGGCTGGCGCATCGCCATGCTGGCCGGAGCCGTCGTCGTTCCCCTCGGCCTCGCCATCCGCCGCGGCCTGCCCGAAACCTTCCACGTCGAGCGCTCCAGCAAAACAACACCCACCCCGCTCCGCCCCTACCTGCCCATCATCCTCATCGGGCTCACCCTGGTGGTCTACGGAACCATTGGCACCTACTCCGGAAACTTCGCCACCACCTACGCCATCTCCACCCTGCACCTCAAGGCCAGCATCGCCTTCGCCGGCACCATCGTCGTCGGCCTCACCGGAGTCGTCTTCGACCTCCTCACCGGAGCCCTCTCCGACCGCATCGGCCGCAAGCCAGTCATGATGGTACCCGCCATCCTCCTGCTCGGCTCGATCCTGCCCGCCTTCCACCTCATCCTGCGCTACCGCACCGCCTTCACCTTCCTGGCCGCCTACGCCGTCCTCAGTACCCTGCGCGCCATGTCCACCGGCACCATCATCACCTGGCTCACCGAATCGCTGCCGCCCGCCTTCCGCTCCGGCGGCCTCGGCATCATCTACGCCGGCTCGGTCTCCGTCTTCGGAGGCTCCACCCAGTTCGTCCTCGCTTGGCTCATCAAACTCACCGGCAGCCCGCTCGCCCCCGCCTTCTACTGGACCGGCGCCACCATCATCGGCCTCCTCGCCATGCTCGCCGCCCACGAATCCGCCCCCAGCAACCACCCACCAATCTCCCAATTTGGTGCATTCGAAGCCAGAAAAAGGTAGCCCTACTTCACCGGTACGTGCATAGTGATTGGCAGAGGTGATAGCTATGACTATTCATGGTCTTCAGCAGCAATTCAATCTGTTGGTGGCCGCATGGCAATCGGAGCGCCTTGCTTGGGCGCATCACAGTCGGCAGCGCAACGTAGCCCTCGCAATGGTCAGCCGAAGCCGGATGACGTCACTCGGGCTTCGCGCGATCAACGTGCAACGGCAGATTGGCGATTTACTCTCGTCGTAGGGCCACTTCCTTGCGCATCGGCCCTGTTCAGCACGGGCACCCTAGTTCGTAAGGTCAGAATCTCTGTGTTTGCTCAAACAGAGCTACGCATACTCCGGTAGCGCCTTAGCTCGATTCTGGCCGATCCTATGGATGCGCTCCGATGAGAACGGTTATTAAATCAGGGTCAAGACCCACCGATACCCAGGGAGCGCTTCTGTCCTGGAGCCCCCGGTCAATCGTCAACTTAGTAAAGTCTGGGTCAATGAGACGTGGCATCTTGTTTCGCGACGCGGGGAGCGCCACAGAGAGTCCGCTTCCTAATAGGTCAGCAGCCTCCATCGTCCTTCTTGAAGCGTGTTTGCTGACAAATACCATTATCCCTTGGCCGAGTCCTTTGGCTGCACCGCATCCTTGGGTAAAGCCAAGATTCGGAGACAAGATATCCCATTTGGCTCCGGCGACACCCGCGACAGTCCCTGTTCCTAAGATATTTGCGATTGCCGCCCAAGAATCTATCGTTTCTTGATCCGCTGCCCCCTGTTCTCCGCAGACAAACAGGCCTACGCGTTGCCCAGCGAAAGGCTCCAATTGCTTTACTAGCCCCGGGGCCGCCGAGACTAGCAGTTTTGCCCTTGGGCCCTGTTTCTGGACCTCTCTTTCCAATGCGAGGCGGGCTGTCTCAGCCTCTACCTGGAAGCGAGCTGTGTTCTGCTTTTCCGTCTCAAGATCAATACGCAATTGAATATTGCCAGATTTCAGCTGCTCCGTATCCTTTCCCAACTGGGCAATTTGCGCCTTCTTCTCAAGGGACTCTGCGTCCGCTATCTCGTCCTTCCGCCCCCCCGCCTTGATTGTCACTACGGTGCACGCGAACGCCGTCAGCAGAGTTAGCGCAATGCCCCAGTTGGCAGCTGCTATCAACAAGGCCAGCTTTTCGGAAGAGTTCCAGAGATCGCCCATCCTTGTACCTTTCCCTTCGTCTGGAGAAGGCGACATCGTGATCCTGCCTATGGCTGCCATGATTCACTTGTCCTTCGCCTTGGAGCATCCGATAGGAACACGTTCCCCGCGAAAATCACCGACTCGTTAAACACCGACACACAAGACGGGTACAGAAGCCGATTACGACTCCAGCGTTGGAGCGCCTAAGACCGCATCTGCGGCATCTGCTATATGGCGGTATTCGGCAAAAAGCGGAATCTTCCCTTGTCAAAGGTGACCCGAAAGAATTGAGTATGCTTTTCCTCGCCATCTTTGAAATGTACGATCAAGTTGTAACTCAACTCCATCAGTTCGGGTGGGCTGTCATCAAGGAAAAGTCGTAGCAGTTCTCCTTCTATGTTCCCAATCTTTTCGAGGTCATGTGCGCCTAGGCGTGGGGCACCAACCTGCTCAACTCTATATCTAATTCCTTTTGGGTGCTTTTCTGCATGAGGTATCGCATCGAAGTGTAGCAAGAACTTCCCCAAAAGAGAGGGGACGGGGTCGAAGCAAATAGCCGTTGGCACCCTGCCACTCAAATGGTGGACTGAAAACGTGACGGGAACCGCATGCTCTCTCCATGCTTTGGGGCCTTCGACGCTGTGTGTTTCTATACCGAGCAAGGGGCGTTGGCCGAAATACTTGTCCTGTAACTTTCTCGTCTCATCTTCCAACACAGCAACTCGTGCATGCTCGTCATGCCATGCCAAATAGCAAGCGACCAGCAGGCAGAAGCCAGCCAGCGAAAAAGTGGCGCGCGTAGCCCATGCATTGCTTTTGTCTGCGTACAAAACCCACATTCCAAGCCCCGTAAACAGCGCGCAGCTCATAAGCACCCACCACTTCTTACCGAGGGCCAAACCGAACGCAATAATGTCCGTTTCCATGATGCAATTGTCGGCGTCCTCCCGCCCCGCGTAAAGGAGGACCTTGGCATTACCGATTTCTCGCTCCACCCACGACACAATTGCCGCCAAAAACTCCTTGACACGCCCCATACGACTAAAGAAGGGACACAGAGCATCGCAGCCACACTGCACTGCCTGTCACTCCACCCGGCACTTCCGCCGCCATCCGACAATCTTCTGCACCAAGTCCACCCCTAAGCCTTTTCAAAAGTCCACTTAGATATATCGACAGGGGGAGGGGGGATACCACCCCGCCAACCCGGACAGAGTTAGGCAACAGGTTATCCACTCCCTCGATTCTTGGCGTGGCTTATCCTTGCTCCACAATGTCCGAATCAACCTCCGCAGTCGTAGAAAGTAAATCCACCGCGCCAGCCGCCTCCGAGACCGACGTCTACGCCATCACCGGCGCCGACCCCGAGGTCCTCGCCTACGCCATGGCCAAGTACTCCCGCTCCTCGCTCTCCATGAAGGAGTCCCTTGCCGAGATCTCCTGCCAGCGCGCCGAGCAGTTCCTCAACACCTTCTACTTCCAGTACGGCCATCGCTCCATCGCCGACCTCGCCCACATTCCCTTCGCCATCGAGCGCCTCTCCCTCCTCGCCGCCATCTCCCTGGTGGACGAGACTCGCTGGGATGGCCAGGAGCGCTCTACCCGCTACCAGAACTTCCGCAAGTCCGGCTGGTACACCCCCGCGCTCTCGCCCGAGCAGACCACCACCTACACCGCCTCCGTCGAAGCCCTCTTCGCCGCCTACGACCAGGTCGGTGCCGGCATGCTCGACGCCCTCAAGCGCACCGTCCCCCAACCCGCCGGCATGGACGACGGCGCCTACACCCGTACCCTCAAGGCCCGCGCCTTCGACGTCGCCCGCTACCTGCTCCCGCTCGCCACCAACACCTCGCTCGGCCAGATCGTCAGCGCCCGCACCCTCGAATCGCAGATCTCCCGCCTGCTCTCCAGCCCATTCGCCGAAGTCCGCGCTCTAGGCGAACGTCTTAAGTCCGCCGCCGCGTCTCCTGCCTGGAACGTCAACCACGAATCCGCCCGCGTCCTGCTCGAAGAAGCCGCCTCGTTCTCAATTCCAGACTCAGCCGGCCGCGAAGACTTCCACGCCCGCCTCGCCGGCGCCCTCGTCCGCGACGTCAAGACCGCGCCCACGCTGGTCAAGTACGCCTCACCCAACGACTACGCCATCGCCTCTCGCGCCGAACTCCGCGCCGCCGCCGCCGAGCTGATGGCCGGCCAGCCCATCGACCCGGCTCCCGTCGTCGACCTCGTCGAAGACGCCGGCTCCCTCGAAGTCGAACTCGCCACGTCCCTCCTCTATCCCGAATGCCACTACTCCTGGCGCCAGCTCCAGCGCACCATCGCCGCACTCCCCGCCGCCCGGGTTGCCGAGATCGTCGCCCTCGGCGCCAA
>Ga0181520_10011963_pt1 | contig 11258 bp, 11 predicted proteins | sample PEATcosm2014_Bin_29_FD_132451 | JGI IMG/M metagenome (GOLD analysis project Ga0181520, IMG submission 132451) | Peatland microbial communities from MTU Mesocosm Facility, Houghton, MI, USA - PEATcosm2014_Bin02_30_metaG | ecosystem: Environmental > Terrestrial > Soil > Wetlands > Peat | place...
GACATCGCGCACTGGGGCCTGAATTTCGATAGCACCGGCCCGACTGAGGTGGAAGGCAGCGGCGAGATGCCGCCAGCCAATGCGGCTTGGAACACAGCGCCAAAATACCGTTTTGAGTTGAAGTATCCGCAGGGCATCACCATGACCATCGCCGGGGGCTATCCGGATATCAAAGGCGGCGTGAAGTGGATCGGCACCGAGGGATGGGTCTGGGTGGATCGCGGTGCAATGGACGCCTCGAATCCCGACTGGAAGCAGGGCAAATATCTGCCCAGGGAACTGCGCAAGGTGAAACTTTATACCTCTTCCAATCACCAACAGAACTTCCTGGATTGCATAAGAACGCGCCAGGCCACTGTTACTCCGGTTGAGGTCGGGCATAACTCGGCCCTTCCCGGGCACCTCTGCCTGATCTCCATGCTTACCGGAAAAAAGATCCGCTGGGACGCGAAACAAGAGAAGATCATCGGCGATGAAGCTGCCAGCAAGCTGATGACACGCGAATACCGCGCACCCTGGAAGATGAGCTAAACAACTCTACGGCCACGGCCGGGCTTCTTTGCTCTCACCAGCTAAGAGCGCCGTTGTCTTCGATCAACGTTGCACTTCAACCTTGGCATCGACCGGGGAGACATGACAGCTTCGACTGAACAAATACAGGATCACGGCCGGAAAATCCGCTGGGATTTTACCTTTGCCTTTCTGAGTTTGCGCCTTTGGCTGGGGGTGCGCGCCCTGTTCGTGGGCATTGAGAAATTCAGTGCATATCGAACCGTAGCCGTGCCGCTTGTCGATCCCGCTACCGGACAGCCGGATGCGAGCGGCGTAATGGTGAACATAAACGTCAAGTCCTATGCGCTGGCCAATTACGCGGGCATCCCCGCGGCGCTTAGTGACAAGTTCTACCACGAACCGCTGTTTCCCAAGTTCGTATTGGTGATCTTCGACCGCATGCTTGGCCCGGCATTTATTCTCACCGGAATCATGCTCCTGATTGGCCTGGGCACTCGCCTCTCGCTGCTGGCCCAGGCAGCGCTTTTCATCGCGCTCACCGTTGGCCTGGTTCTCATCGATCAAGATGCCGGCGTGGCCTATCTTGGCATTCATATTGGCCTGGTGGCAGCTGCCTTTCTGCTCATCGAACACAACCGGTTTGCGGTCCTGAAAAAATGGTAGATCCCCTTCTGAATCGTCGTGAGTTCATTGCCGCAACCGCGGTGGCTGGCGCTGGCTTGTTGCTTGAAGCCTGCAAGTCCGACGCCGGGAAAAAACCGGCAGCCGCCAAGAGTTCTTCGCTGAATACCATCAACTTTGCCCTCATCGGCTATGGCGAAGAAGGTAAAGTGTTGCTGGAATCCCTTCTGAATATCGAGGGCGTCAAGCTTGTGGCGCTGTGCGATATCTGGGATTACCACCGCAACGAGGGCGCGCGCTATCTCGAAAAACTCGGCAACGAGGTCCGCGTCTACGAGAATTACGAGGACCTGCTGGACAAGGAAAAAGATCTGCAGGCGGTGATCGTCGCCACGCCGGACTTCTGTCACGCGCCCATGACCAACACCTGCCTGAAGGCCGGCCTGCACGTGTATTGCGAGAAGTCGATGAGCAATACCATCGAAGGCGCGCGCTCCATGGTACATACCATGCGCGAGACCGGAAAGCTGTTGCAGATCGGCCATCAGCGTCGCAGCAACCCGCGCTACCTTTTCACCCTCAACCGACTGCTGCACGAAGCGCAATTCTGCGGACGCCTCACGGCAGCGCAAGCGCAATGGAACCGCGCGGTGAAAGAAGATTTCGGCTGGCCCAAAAAATACGAGATGCCCGCCGGCACGCTCGCCAAATACGGATACAAAGACATGCACCAGTTCCGCAACTGGCGCTGGTTCAAGGGACTCGGCGGCGGGCCGTTGTCCGATCTCGGCTCCCACCAGATCGACATTTTCAATTGGTGGCTGGGCGTGATGCCCAAGTCGGTGATTGCCAGCGGCGGTCTCGATTACTACAAGAACCACGACTGGCCCGACAATGCCATGGTGATTTACGAGTATCCGTTGGCCCAGGGCGTGGCGCGCGCGTTCTATCAGGTGCAGACCACTACCAGTTCGGGCGGCGGCTACTTTGAGACCTTCATGGGTGACGACGGCACCATCAAGATGTCGGAAGATCCGTCGCTTTGCGCCATTTACCGCGAGGCGCGCGCCACGGCTGTTTCATGGGACGATCTGGCCCAGAAGGGCTATGTCCGCGCCAGGACATCCTCCGCCGCAGATGCTGCAAAAGTGGATGTGCGCGAGACTGCGCAAATGGCGGAGTATGAGATTCCCGTGTTCTTCAATAAGCCGCCACATCAGCCTCACCTGGAGAATTTCTTCAACGCCATCCGCGGCACGGCAAAATTGAATTGCCCTGGCGATGACGCATTCAGCAGCGAATATACTATCCACAAAGCAAACGAGGCCGTGGCATCCCAGACGCGGATTACCATCACGGCTGAAGAAGTGAAGGCCTGAGACAATGATCAAGATTCTGGTGAAGACTCTTACCATTCTGACTGCACTGCTTGTTGCAACTGCCGCGCCTGCGCAGGACAAAGTTCCGTTAAAGACGCAACTGCCGAAACCCCTCTTTGTCGGCACGCCAGTGCCGCTCAATGTGCCTAATCTTGAGCACCCAGCCAAAGGCAAGCGCCCCGATTTTCTGGTACCCGCCGGCTCCAGAAACCTGGCCAAAGACAAGAAAGTCACCGCCAGCGACAACAGTCCTATCGTTGGAACGCTGGACATGATCACCGATGGCGACAAGGACGGCAACGAAGGCTCGTGGGTTGAGCTGGGGCCCGGCAAGCAATGGGCGCAGATCGACTTGGCGCACAGCGCAAATGTCTACGCCGTGCTCGTCTGGCACTTCCATTCGCAGGCACGCGTCTACCGCGACGTCGTGGTACAGGTCTCCGACGATCCCTCGTTCCATTCGGGCGTGGCCACCATCTTCAACAACGACTTTCGTAACGAGCTTGGCCTTGGCGCCGGCAAGGATCTGAATTACATCGAAACCTACGAGGGCAAGCTGATTGACGCCAAGGGCGTCAAGGGGCGCTATGTCCGCCTCTACAGCAACGGCAACACAGCCAACAAGTTGAACGACTACATTGAAGTTGAAGTGTGGGGCAAGCCGGCCGCCTGAGTCCGCCCATCTGCCGCAGAGGACACGCCATCTCAGAGAGCGCCGCAGTTCGAATTATCGATCCGGTGAGCGCCGATTCGCTTGTTGATCCGTCACCGGTTGTTCTCCAGCAGCGGGACGGATCGCGCTTTTCATCGCGCTGGGTGCGCTGGGCGGTCTTTGTTCTTGTCGCACTTCTCGGCCTGCTCCTTCGCCTGCCGCAACTGGGCGCGCGGCCCATGCACACCGACGAGGCCGTCAACGCATACATCGTCGGAGAAATGCTGGCCGGAGAATCCTACGTCTACGATCCGCAAGACCGCCATGGTCCCACGCTGGCTGCACTTGCCCTGCCGCTGGTCAAATTGCAAGGGGCAAAAACATTTGCGGCTCTCAATGAGACGCAACTCCGCCTGACAACGGTCCTCGCCGGAACGGTCACCATTCTGCTTTTTGGCGCGGCTGTTGAATTCTTCGGCTTCGTGCCTTGCCTCATCGCCGCGCTGCTGTTTGCCTGCGCGCCTCTGCCCGTCTACTACGACCGCTATTTCATTCATGAGTCTCTATTTGCCGCCGCCACATTTGGCTTCATCGTGGCCGCTGCGCACGCATGCAAAAGACTCTCCGCCGCCCATGCCGCGCTGGCTGCCATCTTCGCGGCGTTGATCCTCACTTCAAAAGAGACTTCGATTCTTCACTTCTTCGCGCTGGCTGCCGCTGCATTCGTCTTCTGGTTCTGGAATTTGCGTAGGACGAGTCTCGTTCGTTTGTGGAGGCCGAAAGCGGTCTTGCCGGCAGTTGCCGTTTTCGTTTTCATCAGCGTGGCACTGTTCACCTGGTTTGGCAGCAATTGGAGAGCCTTGCCCGCGCTGTTGTCTGCAATTCCCAACTACCTCGCGCGGGCTGCCGGTGAAGGCCATCAAAAGCCCTTCTGGTATTTTGCCCGGCTCCTCACCGGCGGATGGTCGGGCAGCGCCATCTGCGCATTGGCTTGCGTCGGCTTCTTCCTTGCCGCAAGAAAGCGCAATCCTTCTGCGTATGGGTTTCTGGCGTATTACGCATTTTTCCTTGCCGTCATCTACAGCTTGATTCCTTACAAAACGCCGTGGCTGGCATTGAATTTCTGGCTGCCCATCGCCCTCTTCGCCGGCCTTGCCATCGAGTCGCTGCTTCACATGCCGGCAAAGTATCCCGCGCTGCGCGTACCCATGACGGCCTTTTACATCCTGCTGGCGGCCTGGGTCACGGTCTCGATCGCGCACGATACGCGGCAACGCGTCTTTGCGCATCCAGCCGACGAAAGCAATCCGTATGCCTATGCCCAGACGTCGGAGGGTTTGCTGGACCTGCCCGCGGAGGTGGCAGAGTTGGCCCGTCAGAATGCGCTCGCATCGCCGCGAATCGCCGTCATCGCCGCCGATCCCTGGCCGCTGCCGTGGGTTCTGAGGCACTTTTCCCACGTCGGATTCTGGCAGCCGGGGCAGCAGGTTGCAAATGCGGATTTTTACATCACCTCCACCGAGGCCGCGGACCAATACAACAATCAATTGCAGAATCTTCGCCCGGAATTTTTCGAGCTGCGTCCCGGTGTGCTGATCGTTTTGTGGCTGCCCGCGCCCAAGTGATATTCATGGCCAACATTCACCAATTCAACCATCGCGCCATGGCCACCTACTTCGAAGTGCGCATCGCCGGCGAAGAGCAAACTTATGCCGCGCAGGCTGCGCAGGCCGCGATTGATCTTCTTGATAAGCTTGAATCGTACTTGAGCCGCTTTCGCTCGAACAGCGGCGTGGCACAGATCGCCGCTCTATCACCGGGCGAGACAATCTGCCTCAGCGAGCCGGTTTTCGCTTGCCTTGAAATCGCAAAGAAAATGGAGTTGGCCACACACGGCGCATTTTCCATCACAGCCGCGGCCTTGCAAACACAAGCCTCCTTGCCGCAATGGAGCTTGCTGCCCGGCGAGTCTGCAATCCGCTGCGACAGCGGGCGTTTGCAATTCGATCTGGGCGCCATCGGCAAGGGCTTTGCGCTGGACCGCATGGCGGAACTACTGTGCAACTGGGATTGCCCCGCATTCCTTCTGGTTGCAGGTGGCAGTAGCATCCTTGCCGGCGACCCACCAGGGGACGTCCCAGGCTGGTCTTGCGGACTGGGCGACGACAACGCACCTCAGCGGTTCTTTCTCTCACACGCATCGCTGAGCGGCTCGGGCCTTGCGGTCAAGGGCAGCCACATTCTCGATCCGCGCACCGGCCAGCCTGCCTTCCGGCAAAATCGCGCCTGGGCGTTGACCGACACGGCCGCTGAATCCGACGCGCTCTCCACAGCGTGCATGGTGTTGAGCGAACCGGAGATCAATGAAGTGCTGGCGCAGGATCAGTCGTGGTTGGTGTTTCTCGAAACGGACGGATCAGCCCGCCCAATGGGAACCCGCGTGCTGCCACCCTCAGCTTGATCTCCCGCTAAAAGAACGGCCCTCAGACAATTACTTGTCGCCTCTTATCATTGAACGTTGTACGCTTTGGTGATCTTGTCCAATGCGTTTAAGCCGCGTTGGCTGCGTTCGCTGCTAAGGACAACTACCGGATTCCCATCTGTGCCTTTATATTCTTGCGCTGCTTGCATATCCAGCTTGATAGCTTCCAATTGTTTTTCGGCCATATCTTTCAGTGGGTCTTTTCCCGAATAGGCAATAAACTCACCTTGCCTGAACCCGCCGAGTTCAGTTGTCCTTTTTCCGTTCGAGCCCTCCGATACGATCCTCCAATCATTGTCGGGATTCTTGCTTATATCGACCGTGGCGTCGGCTCGTGCGTTGTACGAACTCAAGGTAGCAGCGGTCAGGCCTTTTGCGGCCTTGGAGAATTTCGCTCCTCCTGAAGCGGGTTTATCGCCCCCTTCGTATTCCGCGGTATACCTTACGGGCGGGTACCCATTACCAGGATTCAGAATCCATGTGCCTTTCATCCCATCCGGAGAAATCGTTACATCCGCGCCGTCAATTCCGCCCAGTCCGGGGTCGTGAACGATGACTCCGCCATCGGGGGCAAGGCCTTTGACCGTACGCTCTTTCGAACCTGTCGACGGGCCCGCGCCATTCATGCGCGCTTGGGTCTGTGCGGCGATAGCCGCGGCCTGCGCGCTCAGCGCCGCGTTGGGATCGGCGGGCTGGGGCGCTGGTGTGGAATTGGCAGGCACGCCTCCGCTTTTCTGCGCGAGATACGCTGCCCATACTTTGTCGATCAGCGCTTTGAATTCGCCGCCGCCGGGAGGGCTTATATACGCAGTGATCTTATTGTCGTTATTGACCATAATCATCGCCGCACCTTCAGGGCCAGCTAACTGGACCATATGCTCTGAACGGCTGCCCCGCATCTCGGTAACCGTGTAATCCTTGTTATCTATCTTCATTGTGGTCTGTTGCATCTGGGCGTTCACGGGAGCAACTAGGCCAATTGTCGCGGCAAGCATGGCTGCTGCGGTGTGTCCAAATCTCATTCTCGACCCCCTCGATAACGGATACACTACCATGAAAGCGATTCGTCTGGTCGTGAAATGATCGGCATTCGAGCGCCAAGCTTGACGGCTCAGTCGTAAGGAAAACGAAAGCAAACAATCCCACCGCCGGCGCTGTTTCCTCCCGGCATTTTCCGGTCACGATAACGATACCTGTCCGCAGATTCGCGACTACGCCGAGCCCGAAGTCTTTGATCCAGGAAGCGATGATCCATGTGGCTTCTTTTCGCGCGAAAAGGCCACCTCGCACGCACCTTGCAAGACCACTTTTGCTCCGGTTTCTCTTGAGTCTCCCATCGGCGAGCCGACGCGAGGGCGAATGAATTGGCGAGGCTGAGAGTGCGGTTGGTAACGTATGGGTCTGGGGAAAAACGCGACAGACGGCGCTGCAAGTCTTTTCTTATTAAATGGGAAGCTCAAGCTGGCTGGGCGCGGGGCCGTTGTCTGCGGCACGCACCGCTTGCAGCCACCGGTCCAGGAAGGCATTGAGTTCGATTGGCGGGCGCAACCACACCTGCGCCGCGGTTTCGCGCCATGCAGGGCGCACCAGCGCGCTGAGGCTTGGCTTGCCCAGTCGCTCGACAGCGCGAAAGGCCGCCTCGTCGCTTATGTCGTCGCCCAGAAAGGCGACCGGCCCGTAAGAAACCGCCTCGGCAAGGATGGCTTCGACTGCCCCACCCTTGTTGCGGCCCACGCGCAACTCAAGCCCGGCCTCGAACTCCAGCAGCGCCAGACCCTCCAGGCGCGCTAGCGGCTCAAAAAGCGCGCGCGTGCGCTGCTCGATTTGCTCGGCTTTTTTGCGCGAGGCTCCGCGCCAGTGCATCACCACGCCGTTGGCCTTGTCTTCAAAAAGTCCGCCCAAACTGTCCTGCTGCAGGGATTGGCGCAACTCGTCAAGCTTGGCCTGTGTCGCCGGCGGCGCCTGCTCCAACACCCGGCGGCCGTCAGGGAAGAGCCTCTCTGCTCCGTGCAGACCCCAAACCTCGAGCGCCGGATCAAGGCCCAGCAACGGCGCAATCTCCTCTGCGGGCCGGCCGGTAATCATCACCATCCGCGTGCGTCCCTGGCGCTGGATGGCCGCCAGCTGTTCACGAACTCCAGCCCACGGACGCGCCTGAAAGCGGTCTACGCGGAAGGGCGCAAGCGTGCCGTCGTAATCCAGCAACAAAAACGGGCTTACGTCCGGTGCAAAGGCCAGGAAAAATGCTTCCAGTTTTTCTGCAGGCTCGGGGCTCAAGGTTGGCTCGCTTTCAATGCCAGTTTACCGTGCACCCCGCCTGCCCTTGCTGTATGCGCTATTCTGTCGATGAGAGCGGTATAACTTCCTCCCTGCCGGCAGGTGCATTCCATGGCGCTGGACACGATTGATCGGACCGCCAAGAGCCTTGTGCTGACGGTGCAGGACTATTCCTGGTTCGCATACCGTGCCTTCATGAACCTGTGGCGCCCTCCCCTCTACTGGCCGGAGTTTCTGGTGCAGGCCGACATCATCGGCGTGGGATCGCTGTCAATTGTGATTCTGGCCGGCCTCTCGACGGGCGGCGTGTTGGCGCTGCAGTCCGCGGCCACGCTCGCGGCCTTTGGCGCCACCGCGGTCACCGGCCAATTCGTGAGCATGACCATGATTCGCGAGCTGGGACCGGTGCTGACCGGCGTGATGGTCTCTGGCCGCAATGCCTCATCAATGGCCAGCGAGCTGGGCTCGATGGTGGTAACCGAGCAGATTGACGCCATGCGCGCCTTGGGCGTGGACCCCATGCGCAAGCTGGTCACCCCGCGTATCTTCTCCAGCATTGCCATGCTCTTCTTCCTGACCATCGTGGCAGATGCATGCGGCATCGCCGGAGGCGGCGCGGTAACCGTCTTCATGAACCACCAGAATGGCACCCAGTACTTTGCCATGGCCTGGGAGCACCTGCGCTACCCTGACATCCTCCAGGGGCTCATCAAGCCGCTCTTCTTCGGTTACATTCTCTCTTCAATCGGCTGTTTTTATGGAATGAGAACCACGGGGGGCACGCAAGGCGTGGGGCGGGCCACGATTCAGGCTGTGGTGGCCGCATCCGTCATCATCATCTTTGTGGACTTTTTCATCACCCAGATTCTGCTGGTGCTCTTCCCCGCCCTATGAACGAGCCAGCAAACACCATGCTGCCTGATCGAAGCCCGGCCGCGGGACCGGTGCTGGCGTTTTGCGGCGTTTCGCTGGCCTTCAGCGGACCGCCGGTGCTGGAGGACGTGACCTTTTCCGTGGCGGCGGGCGAGACGCGCATTCTGCTGGGGCCTGCCGGCGTGGGCAAAAGCGTGCTTCTCAAATTGGCCAACGGGCTGCTCCGGCCCGATGAGGGCAGCATTTTGCTGTTCGGCGAAGAAATCTCCCACATGCCCGAAGAGCAACTCTTTGCCCAGCGCACCCGCACGGGCATGGTCTTCCAGGAGGGCGCGCTCTTCGATTCGCTCAGGGTGCGCGACAACGTGGCTTACCAGTTGATCCAGGAGCGCGTGCCCGACGAGGAGATCGACAGCCGGGTCCGCGAGGCGCTGCGCTTTGTGGAGCTGGAGGAAACCTTCAATCTGCTTCCCGCAAGCCTCTCCGGCGGCATGAAGCGCCGCGTGGCCATTGCCCGTGCGCTTATCAACCAACCCGAGCTGCTGCTCTACGACTCGCCCACCGGCGGCCTTGACCCTGTTACCTCAACCACCATCATCGAGCTGATTGTGAAGGAACGTGACGTATACCGGACGCCCTCGCTGCTGGTGACGCATCGCCTGCAAGATGCATTTACCCTTTGCACCCACCACTTCGACACCGAACTGGGACGCATGGTCCCGCTGCCCAAGGGCGAGACCGACCCGAACACCACCTTTCTCATGCTGGAGGAGGGAAAACTGATATTCGATGGATCACTGCACGAGCTGATCCGCAGCCAAGATCCGTTCGTGAGGGAGTTTCTGGAATAAAGCAGTCCATATTTTTGAAAGAACGATGTATGATATACACCATGAAGCGGACGCAGCTCTATCTCGACGACGAATTGTGGACAGCCCTCCATGTTCGCGCACGGCTGGGAGGCACAACGATCTCTGAGCTTGTCCGCACGGCCGCCCGTGACCGCTACATGGGCAATCTCGAAGAGCGCCGCGCCGCCATGGAAGGAATCGTCGGCCTCTGGGAAGACCGCGCCGATCTGGCGGACAGCGAAACTTACGTTCGCAATTTGCGCCGCGGCACGCGCATGAAGAGGCTGGGCATCGAGTGAGTGTCCTCCTCGATTCCGACGTGGTGATTGAAGTCTTGCGCGCCAGGGATCAGGGAATTCTGTCCCTATGGTCCACGCTCGCCGGTTCCGGTACACCCATCCTTGTTTCTCCCGTTACCATAGCCGAGATCTGGGCTGGCGCACGGGCCAGCGAGCACCCGGCAATTTCCCGTTTCTTCGGCCCGCTCACCTGTGCGCCGGCCGATCATGTAACCGGGCAACTTGCCGGAGAAATCCTGCGCAAGTACAGCAAAAGCCACGGCGTGGAGATCGCCGATGCCCTCATTGCCGCCGCCGCGGTTCAGCATAAGGCCGCCCTATGGACCCGCAATCGCAAGCATTATCCAACTGAGGGGTTGACCTTCTACTTTGTGAGACAGTAGTGCGACGCCGTCGCGACGCTGCCCTGCCCTGTTCCCTCGCTTCCCTTCCGTCTGCTACCCTTGCCTGTTTTTGATTTCGGCAACGAAGGGCAGGTGTACCCATGGGATTCAAGTTTCAAGGCTTTGATTTCCTCCACCTCGACTCCAACTTCAGCGAAGACGAACTGCTGGTCCGCAAGACCGCCCGCGACTTTGTCGAGGACAAACTGGTCCCCATCATTGAGGAGTGCTTCCGCAGCGAGCGCTTTCCGCGCGAACTGGTGCCGCTGATGGGCGAGTTGGGCTTCTACGGCGCCAACCTTGAGGGCTATGGCTGCGCCGGCATGTCCAATGTGGAGTACGGCCTGGTGATGCAGGAACTGGAGCGGGGCGACTCCGGGCTTCGCAGCTTTGTCAGCGTGCAGTCGGGCCTGGTGATGTACCCCATCTACACCTTCGGCTCAGAGCAGCAAAAAAATACCTGGCTCCCGGCGCTCGCTTCGGGCGAAAAGCTGGGTTGCTTCGGGCTGACCGAGCCCGGTTTTGGCTCCAACCCAGGAGGCATGACCACCACCGCGCGCAAGACTGGCGACGAGTACATCCTGAACGGCGAAAAACTCTGGATCACTTCCGGCACGATCGCCGATGTAGCCGTGATTTGGGCCAAGATAGAAGAAGAGGACCGCCTGCAGGGCTTCCTGGTGGAGACCGACCGCCCCGGCTTTACGGCCTACGATATTCACGGCAAATGGAGCCTGCGCGCATCGCACACCAGCGGCTTGTCGCTCCAGGATGTGCACGTACCGTTGACCGCGGCCATGCCCGGCGCCGACAGCCTGAAGGCCGCCCTGATGTGCCTGAATCAGGCGCGCTACGGCATCAGTTGGGGAGCCATCGGCGCAGCCATGGATTGCTACTCGAACGCTCTGCAATACTCCAAAACCAGAAA
>Ga0181520_10011965_pt1 | contig 11256 bp, 8 predicted proteins | sample PEATcosm2014_Bin_29_FD_132451 | JGI IMG/M metagenome (GOLD analysis project Ga0181520, IMG submission 132451) | Peatland microbial communities from MTU Mesocosm Facility, Houghton, MI, USA - PEATcosm2014_Bin02_30_metaG | ecosystem: Environmental > Terrestrial > Soil > Wetlands > Peat | place...
GTGCCGATCATGAAGACTTCCGAGTGCGCGAAGTTGATCAGGCCCAGCACGCCATAGACCATGCTGTAACCGAGCGCGATCATCGCATAAACGCAGCCAAGCAAGATGCCTTCAAGAATCACGCCCGGCAATATCTGTAGCAATGCTTCCGACAAACGAACAATCTCCAGCTATACGATCCGTTCGATCCGCGCAGTATAGCTGGAGAGAATATGATTGCAACAGGGGGAAATGAGGCGAGTGTTCAGTGGTCAGGACTCCGCACATGAGCCGAAACAGCTGAGTTCTGGAGTCGGGACGCCATCGTCCCGGTCGTGCCACCCACCTGCACCGGCGCGAGGGCGCGCCGGCTCCACGGAATTCGTATCAATTCACGTTTGAAATTTCGAGTTTCCTGCGTTCGTTGCTTGATGATGAACATGACAAAGAGAGACTACACGAACTCAAATCCAGAGCCGCAAAGAACGAAAGGGAGGTCCGTCAACTTGGTTCTAGCGTTAAGAAAGGACTTCTGAAACAAATCGGTATGCGAATCCTATTTCCCCGCCGGCGGAGCGGCGGAGATGACTTTTACTGTTGTGCCGGGGAATGAAGCTTCCTTGAACTGGATGACGTAATAGTCGGCTTTCTTGCGGTCGCCTTTGTCGTCGAATTCGATCAGGCCGGTGATGCCCTGCACGGAGGATGTCCGCACGGCCTTGCAGACGGCTTCGCGCGACGGAATCTTGCCGCCATTTTCCTTGGCCGCAGTTTTGATGGCTTCGATCAGGACTCGCGCACAATCGTAAGCGTAGAGGGCAAACGACTCAGGCTTTTTCTTGAACTTGGCCTCAAAGCTTTTTGCAAACCCGGCGGCGGCCGGATACTGGTCCACCGGGCCCGCTACGCTCGTGTAATACGTGCCCTTTGACGCATCCTGCGCAATCTTCACAAACTCGGAAGAATCCAGTCCATCCGGTCCCATAAAAGTGGCTGTGATCCCCTTCTCGCGCATCTGTTTCACCAACAAGCCGCCCTGATCGTAAATACCGCCCAGATACACAAGATCCGGCTTTTGGAGCTTCATCTGCAGGATCAACGGCTGGAAATTGGATTTTTCCTCGGTACCGACAAAGCCGACAACATTGGCGCCCAGTTCCTTTGCCTTGTCCCTGAACGCCTCGGCATTGCCCTGTCCATAGGCGGTCTTATTATTGACGATAAATATATTTCTCGCCTTTAACTCTTTAATTGCGTACTCGGCCGCAATGGGGCCTTGAACGTCGTCGCGCCCGCAAACGCGATTGACATTTGGGTAGCGACGGTCAGTGACCCTGGGATTCGTATTCGCCGGCGAAACCATTGCGAGGCTGTAATCTTTGTAAACTTCGGACGACGGGATTGCCACGCCGGAATCGAAGTGGCCGACAACCCCGAGAACTTCCGGCTCGTTGACAATGCGCTTTGCCACGGCGACGCCGACATCGGGATTGGCTTGATCGTCCTGAGGCGAAAGCTCCAACTTGAATCCCAGTTTGGCAAACGACTCCTGCGCTTCATCAACGGCCACCTCGGCGCCGAGTTTGATCATTTCGCCCAAACCGCCCTCGCCGCCGGAAAGCGGACAGCAACTCGCGATCTTGATCGTCTGCGCGTGCGACACGGATTGAATTGTAAACAGAACCAGCAACGTCAGAACTGCAATCGTGGTCTTCATTTGTCGCGCCTCCAATATTGAACAACTGTCGAACAGCAAAAGGATGACAATATGCGAGAGTCTAATCGGCAACTATCGAAACTCAAGGGACATTTTGGGGAATGCGATACCGGTCTAGACTTTTTGCTCTCATTGCCCGGATGCGGGCAAGGATGGGCGGATGACTGTATGAAAGCAGAACCTTGAACGGGTGCGGCGTGAGGTTTGAAAGGTTGTCCACAGTCAGCTTCTTCAGGCCGGCTATCATCGCATCGGGGTTTTCAGTGGTTTCGACCGCGTATCTATCGGCTTCGTATTCGTGGCGTCTTGAAATAGCGTTCTCGACAATTCCGATAATGGCAGCGATCGGCGTGTAAAGGAAGCCAAAGAAAAACAGACCGGCATAGATGGAAACATGCTCCATCTTGAAAGCCTCGAACAACCCGCGATTCCCAATGAAGAGCGACATGAGAAAAAACATGAGCCCTGTTGTCGCGATGGCGCGGGCGATCGCCGATAGAATATGCTTCTTCTTATAATGCCCCATTTCGTGCGCAACGATAGCGACAAGCTCGATCACGGTGTGCCTGGCGATAAGCGTATCGAAAAGCACGATGCGGCGCGATTTTCCAAAACCCGTAAAGAACGCGTTGGTCTTCGCCGATCGTTTCGACCCATCCATCTTGAACAGCCCTTTCATCTTGAAGTTCTGTCCTTTCACGTACATCTCAATTGCATCTTTCAACTCGCCGTCTTCGAGTGGAATGAACTTGTTAAAAAGAGGCATGATTACATACGGCGCGATAAACATGAGCAACACTTGGAAGACCGTCACCGCGATCCAGCAATAGACCCATGCAAGAGAGCCGGCCTTCTCAAAGAACCAGAACATCGCCGCAAGAACCGGAGCGCCGATTATGATGCCGAGCAACAGCGATTTCAGAATGTCCAGTACGAACGTTTTTGGCGTGGTTTTATTGAAACCGTATTTTTCCTCGATGACGAATGTGCTGTAGATTGAAAATGGCAAATTGACGACTGCGGAAGCTATTCCCAGCGTCGCGGCAAAAATCAACCCGGTCAGGATTGGACCGAGCCCGAAACAGCGCGCAAATAAGTCAACAAGATTGAAAACGCCCGTCAGGATCAGCGCAAGATAAAGAACGGTGTGAAACGTATCAACCGCGATTCCGAACCTTGTCGTTTCCCGCAGGTAACGTTGCGACGTCTTATATCTTTCTGCGTCGTACGACCCGTCGAATTCCGGAGGCAACCCCTCCTTCAGATTCCGGAGATTCAGCCAGTCGGCAAGCAGCTCAAGCAGATAACTGCCGACCAGAACCGCCAATATGATTATGAGATAAACATTCATCAATCCGCATTAGAGCCCAAGTATAATGTATGATCTACCCGCCCATCAAACTCGCTTTTTCGCAACAACGTACAAAATCTCGTATGTCGCGTAGACTCCGCCAATCCCGTCCTTGTAGTTGGAGTCATAGCTGGAAACAAGCTTCCGGAGATCTGCTCTTGTCAGCTGTGCGCCGGCCCGCGAAAAACGGCCGCCTGTCAGGCCCTGTTCGTGGAGACATTTCAGAAAAGCGGCTGCGGAGGGAAACTGGATTCGCGAACTTGTCCTTTCCTGCGATGCAATTTCAAAGTCTGCCCCTTTGAGCGAACGAACAACTTCATTCTCAGACGGAAGCTTCGACTGCGCCTCTTTACCGGGCGCTACTTCCCGCCGCGCAGCATGCAGCTCAGCGAGGGTTCCTTCGATCATAATGCTGAAGACGAGATGTCCGCCCGTTACAAGACCGCCAGCGAGTCCTTTAAAAGCCGGTTCCAGCGGCGTGATCCAGTGGAGCGCTGAACTGCTCACCACTAGATCGAACAGTGCGCCGTTTCGTACGCTGTCAACATCTCCAACGATCCACAAAATCCCGCCTTTGCCTGCCAATCTGGCTTGAGCCATTTGGATCATTGCGGCAGAAATATCCACAGCGCAGATCGTAGCCTCCGGAAGCAAAACCGCCAGCTTCTCCGTCAGCAGTCCGCTGCCGCAACCGATTTCCAGGATCCGGCGGTTCGGAGTCAGCCCTGCCGTCAGACCGACGACTCTTTCGGCCGCCTCCTTCTGGACGGCGGCATGGGAATCGTAAGTAGCCGCAGCGGCCGAGAAACGGGCCGCGACAGATCGCTGGTGATTCATTGAGCCGTCTGGTTTTCTCCTCATGGCGCTTTTAGGAACTTTCTGATATGCGACGCAAGGCCGTTTGGATTCGTAAGAACGAGATTGTGTCCGCTCTCGTCGTCCGGGATGAACGCGCCCCTTGGAACATTGTTGCTGAGAAATTCCCCCGCCTGCCACGGTACGATTCTATCGCGCCTACCATTAATCACAAGCAGTGGAATCTTCAGGCTTCCCAGAGATCCCCTGAGATCCGTGTCGTTTAGATATTGAAGTCCGTGGCTCAACGTCTCTATTCCCATCGAGAGACTTGAGGCAATCTGTTTCTCCATCAAGTCATCAGGAAGCTGATATGGAGACGCTACGTCGCCAAGAAATCCTCGCATTATGTCGGCTGCTTTTTTTGAAAGACCCATCTTGACGGCCCTGACAACCTGGCTGTCCAATCCGAACGGATAGCCCTCGGCGGCGCAGAATCTTGCCGTTGCCGCAATGCCCACAATTCGTCCAACGTTGAGTTGCTCTTTGATGCACGCTTCCAACGCTACGATCGCGCCCATGGACCAGCCGATTATCGCAGGCGGCACGCGGCATCTATTGACCAGCTCCTTGAGCCCAAGCGCATATGGAGAGCTATTTCCACCTGCCTGTTTCCTTCCGGTGGACAGCAAATCGATAAGCGAGACTGCTTTTACATAACAATCCCTCGCCAGAAAGGTGGACAGCGGAGCCATGGCATCCTTGCTGTGCGCCCAGCCGGAAATCATTATAACAAGCTTCTTGCTCATATGATCCCTTCAGCCTGTGCACTGGCAATGACCGTAGCCGCAGCCTGTTTCAGACAATCCATGGAGTGGGCAAGTGTGACGGATAACCTGATTCGCGCGGTTCCCTGCGGAACTGTCGGAGGCCGGATCGCCGCCGCGACGAGCCCCTGCGCCTGCAGACGTTTGGATAGCGCAAGCGCCTTCGCTGAATCGCCGACTATCACCGGCACAATCTGGCTCGCGGATGAGCCAACATTCAAGGCCGCCGTTTTCAGTTGAGCACGGAAGAACGTTGCCCGCTTCAGCAGATCCTCGCCCATGCCGGGATGTTTCTTCAGTTCGTCAAGGGCGCCAAGCGACGCACCGATCATGGCCGGTGGCGGAGCGGTTGTATAGATGAATGCGCGCGCACGATTCACAAGAAGCTCGCGCATGACAGTGGAGCAGGCGATGAATCCACCGTAACTGCCGAATGCCTTGCTTAGCGTTGCCATGGACACATCCACCCGTGACTCCAGACCGTACTCGCGAATAAGCCCACTCCCGCCCGGCCCAAAGATGCCGGTCGAGTGCGCTTCGTCAACCATGAACATGGCATCGTGCTTTTCGGCTACTGCGGCAAGTTCGCGTAGCGGCGCTATGTCGCCATCCATGCTGAACACCGATTCGGTTATCACAAGCCGCCTGCCTATAGACGGAACTTTGCAGAGAAGCTTGTCTAGATGCCCGGAGTCATTATGATTGAAGCGTACGAGTTTACATCTGCTGAGAATAGTGCCGTCAATGATGCTCGCATGCGACAATTTATCGGCGAAAACAAAATCGTTCTTGCCGACAAGAGTCGGGATTGTCCCGACATTGGCGAGGTAGCCGTTTCCGAAAATCAGCGCGGCTGGATAACCTTTGAATTCGGCAAGGCGTCTTTCAAGCTCGGCGTGACATGCCAGTGTGCCGGTCATCAATCTCGAAGCCCCGGCGCCGTTTCCAAGTTCTTGCAGAAAACGTTCCGCCGCCGCTTTGACATTGTCGTTGTTTGCAAGATCCAGGTAATCGTTGGAAGAGAAATTGAGGCATGTGCGTCCGTCTATTCGCACAATTCCGCCAACGTGCGAATATTCTCGAATTTCCCGCAGCAGATTCTGCCCGCGCAGTTCCTGCAATTCTTCTTCCATCCAGACTTGCGATTGGCTCATTCCCCGGAATATAACCCAAGTCCGGCTTCAACCGCAACCAGGCAAAAACATCACGGCCATGTTGTGAATATCACGTTCGAGCGCTGTTGTGTATCCGCCGACATAATGAAAAAGCCACACGTACTCCCGCTGTGTGGATTTCCAATGTAGGGAATGTTGCCGAGCCCCCATGTGTAAGAGGTGATGCCGGCGCCAAGCCAGTCAATGTATCCACCGACCCAGTTGCCCGCGTCGGTTTTATAGATGAAACAGCACACGCCTTCGAGATACTGGTTGTACATCGGCCATGTGTGAGGCGTCCATGTAAGGGTCACGCTATTGTTGGCCATCTTGATGCCTGTCATGCGCACTGTGATCGCCGCATGCCTGAAATCGAACCCTCCCATGACTTTTGCATCCGCCATAACCAGGCCTTGCGCAGCTTCTTCATTATTCGTGCTCGCACCGGTTTGACTCGTTCCTGAAGTTGTATTTGTATCAACAGCCGCAACCGGGGAGACGCTGGTATCGGCAGTATCGGCCGTCTTCTTGGTGAGATTGTCAATCTGTTCGCACCCACCAATAAAAAGCGGCAGAATCATCGCCACTGCAACCAACATTCTGCGGTAAGGCAGCATTACATCTGTCCCTGTCTTTCGACAATTCACCGGCTTGAAATTTAAATCCATTGTTCACCTATCCTTTTAGTTATTTTGTGACGTTACCCAGCACACATCCGACAATACGCAAAACCGTGTAAATCCGCTTTCGCGATGAAGGTTAATGAGAATATTATCGAATTCCGTCTCACTCGGCAAGCTTTGATCTGCGTACGACGACAAGAATCCAATGGGGCTTTTGGACTTTCACCCCCGTGAATAATCGAAATCAAGTTGCAGATCCTTGAGTATCTTCATATCGCGCGCAACATCCTGCCCGGCGATGGTGAGAAGTCCGCCGACCATCATGCCCGTCGCACCGGCATAAAAAATCATGGATTGAAGATCGCGAAGATGAACCCGGCCAGCACAAATTTTGATCTCCGCCTTTGGGTTCATCATGCGGAACATGGCGATTGTCTTGAGAATATCCAGCGCTGTCATCGGCACCTGATTTCCCAGTGCTGTACCGGCGATCGGAACGAGGAAATTCATCGGAATCGAAGTAACGTCTTCCCTCGCAAGAATTGCGGCAAACTCGACCCGCTGTTCAAGATTTTCACCCATTCCCAGAATTCCACCCGAGCAGACTTCCAGCCCGACCTTCTTGACTAACCGCAGGGTGTCGAGCCGCTCCTGGAACGTATGAGTTGTGCAAACCTTTGGAAAGAAACTCTCCGCCGTCTCAAGGTTGTGGTGAAACCGCTTCAGCCCCGCTTTTTTCAAAGCCCGCAGTTGTTTCTCGTCCAATCCGCCCAGCGATGCGCACCATGCAACCTTTGGATTCGTACGGCTCATGATGGCGCCGCACAACCGGTCCACTCCGCCCTCGTCCAGCGACTCGCCGCTTGTGACAATCCCGAAATGATCTATTGGATATTGTGCGGCGTCCTCCATTGCCTTGACGATACTGCCCCCAGAATAGAGACCGTACACCTCGACTTTCGTCTTATGCCTCGCTGACTGCGCGCAGAAGGCGCAGTCCTCACCGCATGCGCCGCTCTTCGCATTCACGATCGAACATAGATGGACCTTATTCCCGAAATAGCGCCGCCGCATCGCATCCGCGCACGCCATTATTTCGGGCAGATCACAGGGATCGGATTTAAGAATCGCAAGTGCAACACTTCTGGAAACAGCCTTATGTGTTTTCGACGCACGCCTGAGTTGAGCTAACATATTGACCTTCATAAAACGAAATCCTTTCTTCTTATATTCAGGCAATTCTCATTGTGGCGACAAGCGAGCGTCTATTCCTGTATGCAAAAAGGCTCACCGGGGATGGTTCGCCCACCATTCTGTCTCCTGCCAGAGCGAGGCATCCCGCCGAGCCTGAAACTTCGAGACAAATAGATAGATGCCGCATCTCGAGCAAACGATCTGATTACGCCGCCGGGAAGAGCAGGCTCATGAGGTCGCCATTCTTCATGGCGCCGAGGCTGCCGTCTTTGCAGGCGATCTCGTCGAATACTTTGACAGCATCGGGGCGTCGGCCGACTATCCGCACCGCCACCGGCACGGGCGTGCGGGTGTGCTTGCCCATTCCGACCGGAACCGGATGATCAGGCAGCACGGCAACATTGACGCCGGCGCCGACAGCTGCCAGAACAGGACCGACAACGCGGGAATCGAAGTTTTCGATTGCCCTGATCTTATTCTGGAGATTCTTCTCGTGCGACACTTCGTCTATCGCTTCAAGATGCAGATACACAAGATCATGAGTCTCTATTGCCTTGATGGCGGCATCGGCTTTGCCTTCGTAATTGGTGTCAATGTAGCCTGTCGCGCCGGAAACCGGAATCACATCCATTCCAAGGCACCGGCCCAAACCGACGATCACATCAACAGCGGAGATGACTGCGCCTGTAATTCCATACTTGTCCTTGAGCTTGCGCAGAACGCCAGCCTGTCCACCGCTCCACGGCCATACGCCATTCACGATCGGTTTGCCTTCTTTCGCCAGCCGTTGGTTGACCGGTGAACTCTCCAGGACTGCCGTTGCGTCCGCTATCATCTTCCTCAGAAAATCGGCGGTCGGCTGAGCGTCGTCTTCCAGTGACGCGGGTAAGTGGTCCGCTACGTACTCGCCATGATTATCGTCAGGTTTTTCGGTCTTCACCTTGTGCGAGAACTCCGGACCCGACAGCACCAGGATGTTCCGGTAGCTTACGCCGGCATAAAAACGCACATTTCTGCCGCCAAAGCGTTCGTTGAGAGTGCGGATCAATTCATTGGCTCCGGCCTGATCAATATGGCCGCCGGAAAAATCCTTCAGGATCCCGCCTTCGACGGTGGTCAGGTTCAAGCGAAACGCTTTGTCGTCTTTGCCAAGCGGTATGTTTTTTCCGGCCGCTTCAAGCGGACCGCGACCGCAGTACTCGGTCGGCAGATCGCAACCAAGCACAGACATGTTGGCCACTTCGCTGCTGGTCGGGAAACCCTGCGGAAGAGTGAGAAGCGTGCCGCTGCAACCGTCCCGCGCTATGGAATCCATGGCTGGCGTGTTGGCATACTGGAGCGGAGTCTTTCCGTCGAGCTCCGGCACCGGTTCATCGGCCATTCCATCTCCAAGAAAAATTATGGTTTTGTTGTGTGACATTGCGGGTAATTTTGCCAGAGAGGCATTTCAGTGTCAATGCCGACATCCATTCCCAAATCCCACGTGAAAGCCCGGGCAACTTCCGCTCGCGCCCTATTGCAACTTTGCCCTGGCTCGATAGAAAGTGGCATGGTCCTGCGTCGCATTCGTGCAGGCGACGATGCCACCGTTGGCGGGAAGCCCGGAATAGTTCGGAACAAGTTGCCATGACCCGCTAATCAACAGATTGGTGCATTGCTCAATATCGTAATATCGCGTCAAGCCATTATAGTTCGAATCTGTCAGAATGGACGGAACGCTCACGATGATCTGCCCGCCCGAAGTGGCAATGATAACCGAAAAGCTGCTGCTGTGATTGGTTGGATTTATGCCGGCTAGATAGTCCTGCCACACCGTCATGCCATTGCCATCGGCGTCGCTTGCGGCCAGGCCGGCATAGTTACTGGTTGCTGTTCCGGGAAAGTATTCCTGGATCCATGCAGCTGGAGGGATTTCGTTGGTAGCCACAGCCGTCTGCGCAACGCCATATGCACTGAAGCTGGCATTCGATGCCACCGTCATGTAGGTCGCCCAGATCCAGTTGGTGGATCGAAATACCTGCTCAATCCTGACTTCATCAATGATCGCGTTTATCGCCAGGCTGATTGGGCCGGCGTCGCCGTTACCGTTGTATGCCCCGATGCCGGTGGTGTAGGTGTCAAAATTGATATTGCCGGTAACAGTGTGCCCGGCATTGAGCGGAACGCCATTCCAGAAGTTCCTGATCACACTGCCATTGTATGTGAAGGCGACGTAGTACCAGTGACCCACAACCGGAGCCGGGCTGATCAGGTCGTCATTCCCTGCCGTCCAGCCGCTCATTCCAGTGGTGTTGAGCATGTCCCTCAGATGCGTCGCATCGCTAAATCCCAGTTCCCTGTACTGCTCATTTCGAATTAGCACCTGCTCGCCGTTTGGAACCGTGCTGAAGCAAACCCATGCCGAATAGGTCGCGTTCGGAGCGGTAAAGTCCAGGCTGCCGGAATTAGGAATTGTGACATGGGCGTTCCCTGACATTTTCTGGGCGCCGCCAATCATACCGACCGCGTTGCTTACGGCAGCGATTGCAGTTCCCTTGTTCTTGTTAGCCGTGGAGTCCAGCGCGTTCGATTGACCCATATGCCAGACAGCCGCAAAAGCTTTCGCATCCCACGCCGCGCCGTTGGTGGCATAAGCCGGCGGCGCAGAGGCTACGCCGGCATTCGTATTGCCCCAGTAAGCCCAGATGTAATAGCCGCTGTACAACTGCGGCACCTGGATCCACACGAGAGAAGTTCCGTTGGTGTTCCATTGCTCAATCTCGTACTTCAGATTGTCCGAGCCGTCTGCGGTCGAGAAGCGCAAATCGTAGCCATTCGTAGAGGCGAACTGACCGTAAGAAAAACCGGGCAGATTTGCGTTCAGAATGGCGAGGGCCGGAAAATTTGTCAGCGTCTCAGGCCTGCCGTAGCCGGAGAACGTGAGCATCATCCTGTTTGTCCATGCCTCGAACCCCGTCGGCCACCAGTTATAATCTACAATGGTCAGGACGACCTCCCGAGCTTGAAAGGCCCCGCTGACGTTGTTGCTAAAAGTCACCGTTGCCTGACTTGTGCCAACGCCGAGGTTCCAGGCGTTTGTGTTGATTGAGACCATCACGTTCGTCGAAGCACCGGCTGCGAGCGTTCCGCCAGATGCGGAGAGCGTAACCCATGACTGGATGTCCGATGCCGTCCAGCCCACGGCGCTGCCTTCATTGTTGTAAAGCGTGTAAACGATATTGGTTGGCGCAAACGGTCCGCCCTGACAACCCTGAACATTCAGCCCGCCTGCGGGCTGAACGACCAGCGCGTCCGACGGACCGTACGACGTCAAGTCGCTGTCGGCAAAATCGGCCGGCACACCAGCACCCTGCGAGAGCCCGGCCAAACCTTCTTCCGCGGAGATCCCCAGATAGCTCAGGCGAATCACACCGTTGTAGAACAACTCGTACTGGAAACTGTTCTGTCCGCCTGAGGCCCAGTCGAAGACATCCTGGAAAGTCACCACGGCGCGAGCGACGAGTTGTGTCCAGGTTACGGCGCCGCCGAAACTGTGATCCAAGTCCACGAACAGCGCCGAGATCCTGGGCCGATTGAAATGATTCATCAATGACTCATCGTACCGCCAGTCTCCGGA
>Ga0181520_10011967_pt1 | contig 11255 bp, 1 predicted proteins | sample PEATcosm2014_Bin_29_FD_132451 | JGI IMG/M metagenome (GOLD analysis project Ga0181520, IMG submission 132451) | Peatland microbial communities from MTU Mesocosm Facility, Houghton, MI, USA - PEATcosm2014_Bin02_30_metaG | ecosystem: Environmental > Terrestrial > Soil > Wetlands > Peat | place...
GAGAGGATGGCACCGCTGCTTATCGCGACAAACTGCCCAGCGCCATAGGTGACTCCTCCAAGGGCAATGCCCGGAGCAAACTCAGTCCATTGGAGCGGTTTGAGCATTGCGGAGATGATATGGCTTCCGACGAAAACAAACTGATTATTTCCGTATGCCGCGCCCGCAATTTGAACCGGAGTCTGATATACATTCGTCCAATGGATACCGTCGTAGGACTGCAATATGTAACCCTGAAATTGTCAGATCCAACCTTAACGGCGACCCCGGTTATGCGTTTCAAATGAGGTGTGCGCCGTTAGGAGTCCTCGATTAAATTGGCACAAAGCGATGCTGATGGGTGCCAGCCCCTCCGCGACGGGAGCGGGGTTTCCGTTAGGAGAAATCCCGCAGAGTTTCGGAGAATGGTGACACCGCTTCAGTCACGCAAATATCGGGTCGGCGCAAAGGCTTATGGCGTGGCCGCGCCGGAGCGGGACAGCCCGGAAGTCTTTGCGCCAATGGGAAGCGGTTACGACGGGTCAACCGGCTTTTGCGAGTGGCGGGCGGTTCTTTCCCAATCGTGACGAAGCCGCTTGAATGGAGCGAATGCCAGGGCGAGCGTGGCGGTGGCACAGTCCATCCGCGTGGGGTGTCCTAGGGGGCATCCCCGCACATACAAATCCACAATGCCCGTGCCTTACGGCGAAACCAGCAGGAAGAATCCCGCGGGGTTCACCCCAGGCGTGTTCGTGTAGCCATATCCGCCGCTCGTGCCAAACACGTTCGTCCACACCGGCGTCCAATTTGCCACCGGCAACGCTACGTTCGTCGTCGTCAATATCCGGTATTGCGCCCCAGCCGGCCCGTTCGTTCCGCTCATCACCAGCTTCCCGTTCGACGTCACCGCCACCCCTCCCAACACCGACTTGGGCTTGACCATCATGTAACTCGACCGCGTGCTGGTGTTCGAGCCGCCCGCCCCTGTCACCGTCAAGCTCACCGTGCAGGTTCCCGCCGCCGCATACGCATGCGTCACGCTCGCGTTGCTGCTGTTCGTCACGCTGTGTCCATCCCCAAAGTTCCACACCCAGTTGGTGATGCTGCCCGTCGAGGCGTCCGTGAACGTCACCGTCTGCGTCACAAACAAATTCGTCGGCGTCCCGCTGAACCCGGCCACTGGCGCCGGTGCCGCCGCCGAGACCACCACTTCGATACTCCCGTTTGCCGCAACGCTGTTGCTCCAGGCTAGTCCCGGACTCAATGCCGGCAGATTGGTCGCGTTAAAACCGCCTGTATACAGATTTAAGCTTGCCTTGAACAATTGGAAGGTGTCGCCCGCAACCAACGGGCCATCCCCCGCATTGGTTATGACCGTCAGCGTGCCGCCATAACTCACCCCGGAACAGACAATCTGGTCGTTGGTGTGGTTGTTATGCGACACCGCCATGATGCAGGCGCTGCCGGAGGCCAGCGTAAGGCTACTGTTCATGGTCAACACCGTTCCCGCCGCGCTGACATCCTCTCCCGGGGCAAGGGCGCCGCCAGACTGAACGGCGACCGAGCCGCCGATGCTCCCGGAACCGCCCAGTATGCCCCCGCTGACGTTGACGGCGCTGCTAATGCTGCTGTTGACGAGCAATGTGCCGGCGCTGACGGTGGTGTTGCCGTTGTAAGTGTTCGCGCCGCCCACGGAACTCAAAATGAGCGTGCCGTTCCCCATCATATTCACAGCGCCGGTGCCGGTGATGACATTGGTTACCGTGTAAGTATCCGACCGGTCAAAGGCCAGAATACCGGGCGAGGTAATGGTCACACCGCCGGATGTCAGTGTTCCGTCAGCACCGCCGTCGCCGATTTGCAATGTGCCGCCGCTGACCACAATCGGGCCGGTGGGACCGGTGGCGGCATTGCCGATGTCGGTATTCGTGCCGGTCAATATCAGGGTGCCGGTGCCAATCTTCGTCAGCGCCGCAATCTCGGTGGTCGAGTAATTGGAAATGGACCCGGCGAAAGCGGTGGAGGTGTTCAGACCGCCAACACTCCAGATTGTGGTGCCGGTGGTGGACCTTGAGCCCAACAGAACGGTTGACGGGCCGCCGATCAATTCTCCGAGATTGATTGTCCCGCCTTCGCGGCTGGTCAAAAAGACGGCATCGTTCACGTTCGTGCCGAGGTTGAAGCTCGCGCTGGCATTGCCGGTATTATAGGCGCTTGTTCCGCTGTTAAACCGCAGGGTGCCTCGGGAAGCAAGACCGCCGCTGTTCATCGGGGCGACGATAATCTTGCCGCTAAAGGCATTCATCGTTGCGGTGGAGCTTCCACCTCCCATTGTCAGAGTCGTTCCAACAACATCCATATTGCTGATGATAATGGCACCGTTGCCCGACCATGATCCGGGCCAAGAATTGTTGCCACCCCCGCCGCCGTTCAAGTTAATTACGGATGTGCCGGTAAAAAACAGGGAGTTACTAATGGTCGTGCCGGCTGGAACGGACATGGTGCCTCCGTTGTTCGTTATGGTTCCGGCGCCCAAACTCGCGGCATTCCCCAATTGCACAACCCCGCCGTTGATCACCGTGCCACCAGAATAGGTATTGGTGGCCGGCAGAGTCAGAATGCCTGCGCCGATTTCCATGACGCCGCTTCCCGAAATAACCCCGGACACTGTCTGCGTGGCGGAACTGTTATAGTTCAATGCGCCGTTGTCGGCAATGGTCTGCGCATACGCGCCGCCGCCCAACTGACCCGAACCGCCAATCGTCAGCGTGCTGCCGGAGTTGATGGTGGTGGTCCCGCCATAAGTTTCCACCGCACTCAGTAAATTTGTGCCCAAGCCGGTTGTCACCAGATTGCCAGTGACACCACCGATCACGCCGCCGAGCGCAAACATATTTCCATTGTTATCCGCCGTGACAGTGATGTCCGGTTGCACCGTGATGTTATTGGCGAGGTTCAAGACGGTCGCGCCCGACTGTAGCGTACCGCTGCCCACCACACTCACGTCACCCGCACCCAGCGAATTGTCATTGCCCACCTGCAAGATGCCGCCGCTCAACGTCGTCCCCAATGTGCCCGCAGATGGCGGCCCGTAGGTGTTGACGTTCGACAGAATTGTTGTGCCCCCGCCACTAATCGCCAGATTCTTGGCGCCGTTGGAAGCATTGGCAACGACACCGGAAAGCGTCAATTGATTGCTCGTGCCCACCGTGGCGGTCGCATTGTCGTTCAGGGAAATCGGGGTTTGGATCGCGTTCGCGGTGCCGGCGGTCACGTTGAGCGCGGCCCCGTTGCCACCGTTGTCGAGCGTCAGGGTATTGGCACCAGAAATCGTGTAGGAATTGGGGTTGGTGAATATCATCTGGCCGACTGTTTCGGAGACGTTCAAAGTCACCGCGCTGCCTGCGGCAGACCCAAAGATGGCGGAATCTCCGGCAAATTGAGGCACGCCACCACTCCAGTTGGCGACATTGGACCATTTTTGGTCACCGCCTCCATCAGTCCAATCAGCCACCGTGATTAATTGAGTTACCGTCAAAATCACACTTGAGCCGCTGACTGATATTGCGCCGCTATACCCGGCGGCGACTCCATTTCCTCCGGTGTAAGACAGAATGGCGCTGGGGGTGCCGGTGATTGCAGCGGCGGAAATCAGTGTATAAACCCCCGTTTTCAACGCCGTCCCCGGCACGATAAGGGTGATGATGTTGTTGTTGAAGTTGAGCGTGCCTTGAGAAACAGTCAGTGAAGGATGGGTGCTGTCCGTGCCGGATGAGGCGCCGCTCCAAGTCAGTGATACGGGCTGTGTATTCAAATCAAAAATTCCGGTTGCACCGGGCACAATGGCGGCCGCCACAGCAGCGCCGTTGGCTTTCAAGCCGCCGCTGCCGAGAGTATAGGTGGCGGAAACGCCCAGTGCTGAAACATCGAATGTGCCGCCGGCGTTGATGTTGACCGTGGAAGCGCTCGCCAAAGCGCCGCTGCCGCTTAACGCCAACCTGCCGCCATTAATGGTGGTGGCACCGGTGTAGGTGTTCGGGGAAGTAAGCGTCAGTGTGCCCGATCCGGTTTGAATCAAAGTGCCGGTTCCGGTGATAATTCCTCCCAAAGTCTGTGCAGCGGTGCTGTTGTAAGAAAAAGTGGCGTTGTTGGTGATGGTGCCCGAATAATTGCCGCTGTTCAACTGGCCTGGATCACCGATGGCCAATATGCCAGCATTGTTGACGATGTTGCCGGTGAAGGTATTCACGCCGCTTAAGGTCAGCGTGCCGGTTCCAGTTTTGGTGAGGGTCGTGCCGGACAGCACACCGCTTAACGAAATGTTTTGCGCGGCACCTGAAGCATTGGCCGCCTGAATCGTTGTGCCCCCGAGAAACATGGGCAAGGACGACGACCAGCCGGCCGTCGCGCCCAGGATGCCGCCGGACAAGTTGATTATGGCGGTGCCCCCCGCTTGAACGATGCCGCCACTGCCCAGATAGAGTGTTCCAGCATTCAATTGAAGCACGTTCGTGTCGGAAATCCCCGACGCGCCCATCGTGATGATGGCGGCATTGGCCGTCCCGGTTCCCCGCACCTGAAACACGGCGTTGCCAGCCTGCGGGCCGCCCACTTCAATGCCGGTCGTCGTCTCGTTGGCTGTGAGGGTGCCACCATTGACATCCAATATTGACCAACGAGCGGTATTGTTGCAATCAACATATATCACCCCGTCAACCGCCAGGCTGCCGCTGTCCATGCGGGCGTTGACGCCGGAGTTCGCCCCCGCCAAAGTGCCCATGTTGAGAGATCCAGTGACATGGACTGTCCCGCCGTTGATATACAGTCCATCCGTCGCATCTCCCGTGGCCGGCTGGGTGCTGGCACCCAGGGTCCTGCCCCACGTCATGCTGGAAGCCGTCAATGTTCCGCCCGTGATGTCAAAGAAGTCTATGGTGCCGCCCGCATCACCCGTCAAACCGCCATTGAAAGTTGCCGAACCGGAAGTCATCAGCAAGCCCGCCGAACTGCCACCGAGATTGCTGGAGGCGCTGGCCGTCAGCGAACCGCCGTTGATCACAAGTTGCGCGCCGGCAGCACTCGTTACATTGACCGCTCCGCCATTGATAACCCCACCCGCATTGAGTTGCAGCACGCCCGCATTGATTGTGGTTGTGCCGCCATAGCTGTTCGAACCAGCGAGAACTTCCGTGCCCACCCCGTTCTTGGTCAGGCTGACAGTGCCCGCCGTGTTTTTAATTGCGCCGGAGAATGTTCCGTTGCCCCCGCTGTTGCCGATGGTCATGGTCATCGTTCCCGCACCCGAACTGTCAATCGTGCCGGCACCGTTCAAGGCGTCAAAGGTGGGGCTGAATCCGTTAAGATTAAGGGTGCCGAAGACAGCCACGCTGCCGCTGGAAATCCCGCTGTCATTGCCCAATTGAAGAGTGCCGGCGGTGATCGTTGTGCCGCCGCTGTAAGTGTTCACCCCGCCCAAGTTCAAAGTCTGGCCACTCCCATTCATGTTCACACCCAGCGACCCGGCGGTGTTCTTGATCACACCACTGAAGCTGCCGCTGCCGGTGACAGTCAACGCCAGGGTGCCCGCCACCGTACTGTCAATCGTGCCGCTGCCCGTCAGTCCGTTCACCGTGCCGCTCAATCCGCCCAGGTCCAACGTGCCATTGACAACCATATTGCCCACGCCAGCCCCGTTGGGCAGCACATTCGCCGCACCCTGCTTCAGTGTTCCGGCGGTGATCGTCGTGGCTCCAGCCAGAGTGTCCGCGCCATTCAAAACCAGCGTGCTGCCCGCGCCTGTGGTCGAGAGTGTCCCGGATCCGCTCACGGCTCCCATGGTCTCGGTGCTGCCGCCGGGCAGGTTATAGGTCAATGTTGAATTGTCCAACACGGGACCGCTGCCAATCGAGCCGGCGGTCGTCCCATTCCCAACCTGGATGCCCGCTCCGCTCCCAATCGTCGTCCCCCCGCTGTAACTGTTCACTGTCAGAATTCTCAAGGCTCCAAGGCTGTTGTCCTGTAGCGCGGATTCACCACCAATGTATCCACTACCTTGAAACTGATATTGCTGGCTGCCGGAGCCGTTGATCGTCACAGACAGCGGACTTAAAGCGCCCGAAAGATTGACCAGAGTATTGGCCGAGGTGTCATCAAAGGTAACATTATCCACATTGTGGAAGACCGAGGGGTTGAGCACGGTCGGTCCCAAGTCGTTCCAATCCGTATCTCCAACCACGTTCCACAGACCCACTCCCGCTCCATCTCCAAGCCAGAGCAGATTCTGGGCGACATACGCCGATACCACTAAATCAAGTTCATACCCCCCCCCAACGGATGAATTGATCACCATCGCCGCCGCTTGGTTAAGCTGCGAAAAGCCCGACACCGCCAAAGAGCCGCCCGATCCGGTGATCGTGCCGTAGGGAACAGCGATGATCTTGTAAGTGCCGTTGGCCAGCGTTCCGTCCGTTATGTTCAATTGGATCGTCCCGGAGGTCAGGGTGAGATTCCCGCTCCCGGACGCGCCGATGGTGATAATCCCATGCTGCGCCGCGCCGGCATCCATGTTGATCAGGCAACCTCCACCGTTCAACGTGAGGCTGTTGCTCAGCGTCAGCGTGCCGCTGGTTCCCGCCGGACTCAATACCCCGCCTGTCACCAGGCTTACATTTCCATTGATGGCACCGTTACCAGTCACACTCCTGGCCAGCGAATAGGTGCCCGCCGCTGAAACGTCCAGCACCCCGGGTGAATTAACGATGGTCGCTCCACCGACGGTGCCGGTCGCGCCAAACGCCAGCGTGCCGGCGTTGACGGTCGTCGGTCCCGTGCAGCCGTTGACCCCGTTGAGCGTCAGGGTGCCCGTCCCAACTTTCGTCACCGTCGCGCTGACACCGCTTAATGAGCCGTTAAACGTCGAACTCGCATTGTTGTTCCCAAGGGTCAGGGCGAAGCCGCCGGGCAGCGACAGGCTCCCTGTCCCGCTCAATCCCCCGAAGGTCGCGGCGGTCAATGAACCGAAGCTCAAGGTTCCGGACGGCGTCGTGTTGAACGTGCTGTTTTGCAGCGCCAGCGAGTTGTTCAACATGAGCATCCCCCTGGTGATGTAGGTCGTCCCGCTGAACGTGTTCGCCGCGCCCAGTTGAACCGGGCCGGATGGAGTGGTCGCCGCGGTGGAACCCACGGTCAGGCCGACCGAATTGGCGCCGTTGTCCGCGATGACCGAGTTGATGACGACGCTGCCGCCGGCGGTGGTGTTGTTGTTGATGATAATCAGGTCGTGCGAGCCGTCCGCATTGGTGTTGCCGGAGGTCAGTGTGCCACCGGTAATCGTGGCGGCGTTGGCCCCAACCGTGCTGTTTACCAAAATGCCGCCAGTGGTGATCGTGTTAGCACCAGTAAGAGTCACGGTGAACGCACCCGCCGCGCCGAAACGCAATGAGTTGACCGTGGAACCGGATACCGGAGAATCGTTCCCTGTCACCGTGGTGTTATTGGGACTGGCCCATGTGTCGTTGACGTAGGTGGCGGCCGTATTCTTCGTGGTTGCCCCCTGCGCCAACAACCAGTCAGTCCCGCCGGCGGTGAGATAGCCCAAAACCGTCGAGCCGGGAAATGCGTATTGCTGAGTGTTACCTCCAAAGGTCGTGCTTCCAGTGCCAAGAATGACATCCGCCATCGAACCGGCGTTGCGGCTGACCGCCGTGAAACTAATGGAGACACCGGAAGAAGCGCCGCGCGTTCCAGCAGTCATAACGGTGCTGCCGGGATTCATGGTGAGGGTGGAGAAAGCCTGCGTGCGATCGCCGGTGTTGGCAGTGCCCGTAATGGTCAACGTGTTGTTGCCGGTCAACGTCAGCGTGACATTGGCCCCAAAAAACGGGTTGGCAGTCCCTTCGGAGGTGTTGCTTACAAGGGCCAGTCCCAAAGCGCTGTTGCTGATTACCAGCCCGGCGTCTGAAGACGATGCAGCCGCCGTGGTCGGATCGCTCTCCCAATTCACGTTTAACATGCCGCCGCCTTCGATGGTCAGCACACTGGCACCCATGTTCCAGGCGTTCAAGCCGTTCAAGCTCACAGTCTGGCCGCTGGCGATGTTCCATGTCTGGTTTGTGCCAAGCATCAGCGGCGCGCCGATGGTTAAATTCACAGTTGCGGCTGACATGTCCAAACCCACTCCGCCGGCGCCGTTGAGTGTCAAAATGTTTGCCGCCGTCCCGTCGGTGATGTTCACGTTACCGCCGGGATTGACGATCTGAATTTCGCCGAGTGGCATCGCCGCGCCCAGAGCCACCGTGTTGGCTGCCGTTACGATGCTGTCCCATCGGCCGATGTCGCCGCTGCCGGGAGCCGTCTGGCTGACCCAGCTTGAACCGGTCGTGAGCTGTGTGGTGTTATTGTCCTTGGTCTGGATCGTCTGCGTCGCAGACGGATTGACCACCACCAAGCCCGCGGTCGCACTCACCACCGAGCCGAACGCATTGGTAACCACAACCAGATAATCGCCGGTATCGGCTGGCTGAACGTTGTTGAGAGTCAGCGTTGTATTTGTTGCGCCAGCCAGATTGGCATTGTTAAGTTGCCATTGATAATGGAGGGGCAGCGTGCCAGCGGCGGTGACACTGAAGGTTGTGCTTGCGCCCGGTGCCGCCATCCGGCTGACCGGTTGGGTGATAATTTGCGGGGGCAAATCCAAAATCAGAGTCCCTGAAACGGGTGACGAGATGTTGTTGCTCTTGTTTGATTCGTAAAGCCAATTGTATATGTCCACTTGCACGAACAGCGTGTAATTGTAAATCCCGCCAATGGTGGCGGGCAGAGTTACCGAGTTCGTTTGCGAATAATTGCCCCCCGCCGGCACGCCTTGGTTGAAGTAAAAATCGCCCGCATCAATGGAGTTTGCGTCCAACACGCCGTTGGTCGAGAACCACACCCGGTCAAACCAGATGCCCAAGGCTGCTCCGATCCCCTGGTTGGTCACACCCCACGACACTTGGATTACCGGGTTGGCATTCGATGCGGTAACCGTCGCCGGCATAACGACCCATAATGGCATCAAGTCCGGCGGCGTCAGCGTGAATGTTCCGGAGACCCCTGCTGAAACCTTGTCGGCCAGGCTGGCTTCATAAATCGAGTCGCCCGCGTCCACTTGCACGAACAAGGTGTAGTTTCCGCTTCCGCTCATCGGCAGGGTCACGTTGTTGGTCTGCCAGTAACTGCCACCCGCCGGCACGGTCTGACTGACCCCGAAATTACCCACGGCAATTGAATTTGCGTCCAGCACGCCGTTGGTTGAAAACCAAACCGTGTCATACCAATTGCCCGAGGCCGCCACAGTTCCCTGATTGGTCACACCCCACGATATTTGAACCGATGGATTGGGCGCGGGAGAAGTCACGCTGGCTGGCGCGGTGAAGACAACCGGCGCGAGATCCGCCGGGAGGCTCATCGTGAAGCTGAAATTTTCGGCGGCGGATGAAGTGTTGGTGACTGTGAGGTAATAGGAATAGCCCGGCAGCCACGGCCAGTTGTTGGGAGTGTTTAACGTTTGATTGAAGCTGACATCGGCCTGATTGCCATACGGACTGTAGTTGTCATAATAACTGGTCCAATGCGCCGGGCCGCCCGCCAGCGCAATTGTGCCTTGTTCCAAGGCGAACACGATGTCGGTCGAGTTGGAGGCGCTGAACAGGATGCGGGTGGCTTCGGGAGGCACATCCATGCGATAAAGCAAAGTTCCGTAGCCGGGAATCACATTGGTAAACGACCCGCCGAGGAAGGCAAGGGTGTTGGTAACATTGATTGTGCCGCCATTGGTGGCCGAACTCACAGAAAAAGTGGTATCAACGGGAGACCAGAATCCGAGATAATAGACACTGCCGGGACGTAGCGGCGGAGTGGTCAGACTATATGTTCCCGGCGTGTCAAAGCGCGGATAGGGGCCTTCATTCTTCCAATCGCCAGCCCACGTTTCCAGATCCTGGGTTTGCCACGAATACCACGGTCCTGGATTGTAACTCGGATTAGCGTAATTCCCCGGAGACGTGACATTCCCATCACCGGGCGGGCTAGTGTCGCGCACAAACATAATAGCACTACCCAAGGTGCGACTGAAAGTCACCACCCAGTTCGTAGGTGCCGGATCGGGGATTTGCACGCGATAATAGCGCCAGTCCCCACCGTCTAGACTTTGGTTGGTGAAACTGCCGCCGTTCAAGGCCAAATCCTGCACCAAACCATTCGTGACAGAATTGCCGCAGGAAAGTTGCAGCCGGTAACGGGCATTGGCGTTGCCGTTCGCTTGCACGGCGAGCACCCACAAACCATTTGTCAATTGGGTTGCATAGCGGCCATTAAGGGGAACCCAATTGCCATATTCCGTTGTGCCGCCGGTCATTTGGCGGTCAATCAGTTGGCCATCCCACGAGTCGCACGATCCCTCGGCATAGTGGTTCAGGGTGGGCGCGGCGCCGACCCTCAGGTAAAGGTTTGGATTGCCGCTGATGGCCTGTAACTCGGTGCGCAATACAGCCGAATTGTTGGTTGGCACCATGACTGCATAATAATCATACCCACCCTGTAAAAGATCAATGCCCTGATCGCCCGGCAATGGGTTGCCGTTGGTGTCCACACCACTGTCGCCAATCATCGGCAACATCAGTCCCGGAGCGGTATTCGTTTGTCCCACTGCGGGCATCATCCAGACCGGATGGGCGAGGGTGTTGGTTGTGACGACTCTGCTGGTAAGCGTGTAGGTGGTGGAACCACTGCCAACAACATCCACATACCAGACGCCCGGCGTTAGGTAAGGCGGCACGATGATGGCATCTTGCGAAGCGAATGCAGTGGTGTCGCAAGTATTGTCGGGCAAAAGATCCTGGCGCACCCGCACCGAAGGTGAGCCGGCGAGCGCGGTCAATTCCAGTTGCCATCCCAAAACCGACGCGCCGTTGACTGCCGGGGGAACGATTACCTGATAATAAGCATGTTCCGTATCCGCCAAGGTGCCGGAAACAATGTTGCTCAAACCGCCTTCATTCAGCTCCGAGCTGAAACTTAATGGCGGGACGACCGGAGCAGTCACCTGCAACACATAGCTGGCATCCGGATAATTACCGGAAACACTGGAACCATAGATCGACAGGCTGTAAGCACCCGGTGTCGGGTTGGGAATCGTGATGAGATTCCCGGAATTCCACTGATTGTTCGTCCCGCCGTAATTCCCGTATCCGTAGAGGGCAGGCACCACCAGATTCGTGCCCCAGTTCAATGTCATC
>Ga0181520_10011969_pt1 | contig 11252 bp, 13 predicted proteins | sample PEATcosm2014_Bin_29_FD_132451 | JGI IMG/M metagenome (GOLD analysis project Ga0181520, IMG submission 132451) | Peatland microbial communities from MTU Mesocosm Facility, Houghton, MI, USA - PEATcosm2014_Bin02_30_metaG | ecosystem: Environmental > Terrestrial > Soil > Wetlands > Peat | place...
GTGGATGACTCCGCAAAAGCGGATCACGTATGCGGAGTGGCTTGCGCAACGCACCGCCCAGAGCGCAGAGCGCAGAGCTCAGTCAGGGGCTCAGGGGCAGAGCGCAGTTAGCGATGATCAGGGGCCCGAAGCTGATCGGAAGATGCGAAGCGTTCGCTGTTCGGCCGACGCCACCGCCGAGCCGGATGAAGAAGAGAAGGCCGCGGCCGAAGAGGTTCTGAGCGAGCCGGAAAAGGACCCAACTTCCCTTCCCGCAGTGGAATATTTCCGCTCCGGCAGCGGGTTCCGTATTGGGGATATTGCGGTTACGCCCTTTACCATCCCCCACGATGCCGCCGATCCGGTGGGTTTTGTTTTTGAGGCGGATGGCGTCCGCATCGCCATTGCGACCGATCTCGGTTACATGCCATCTAACGTCGGTGTGCACCTGCGGCGCTGCGACGTGCTCATGCTCGAATCCAACCATGATGTTGACATGTTGCGCGACGGGCCTTATCCGTGGTCGATAAAGCAACGGGTGATGTCGCGCGTGGGTCACCTCTCGAACGATGCCGCGGCGGAGTTTTTGGCCAGGGGCTACGATGGCGGGGCTGCTTTTGTAGTGCTCGCGCATCTTTCGGAAAACAACAATCTCCCGGAGCTGGCGCGCATCTCCGCGGAAAGGGCTCTGCGGGACAAAATGAGTCTGCTGGCCAATCGCCTGATGCTGGCAGAGCAGGATCGGCCTCTTGAAGCCATTGTCCTCTGATGGATTAGTTAGTTTATAATCAGAGGGTAGCCGCCCTGCATTGGATTCTCACCCATGGCAGTTGGGCCGGGCTATTGGCTGGGTGAGGGGAAAATGAGGACCAGAAACGATGAGCACATGCACCGATTCGGTCGTCGGGGACATATTATCCGGTTGGCGTTATGACATCTCGGGGATCTCGCCCGAGATGCGCATAGATTACGAGGCACACCTGGCCGCGTGTTCGTTCTGCCGCTCGCGGCAGAGAATGCACCGAACGATCGACGTGGCTTTGATCGGTCTCAGTACTCTGTGCATTGCCGCTTTCCTGCTGGCACTGGCAATCATCCATCATGTTGAACCGCTGCGGACAGCCGCCGTCGTGATGCATCTGGAACACAGGGCAGTGGTGTTCACCCTGCAGGCAGCTGCAATCCTGGGTTTGCTGGCCTCGTTGGCGGCGTGGATCCTGGTGGCGATCGCAACCCCCGCACCGGTTTACCTCACGGGCGTGGCCATCGAGCAGGCGCGCGTGCTGCAGGACCGGCTACCGGAGGATCTGCGCAGCCGCTTGCGGGCGTAGCGGAGCGTCAGGAAACGGGCCAGAGCCAAAGGAACCGCGAGGCCCCTGGACTTTGGTTGCAGCGAGTGGCCTACCTTCCCCTGCCTGCGCACTGCGTCTACGCCCTCGCTTCGTAAACATGTTGAATGGCGTCTCGGTTACCGGGTTGGTTCCCAGCGGATTGAGCCTGGTGATTTAGGTCACATTCAGTGTGCAAGCGGCTCTGCGACTATTTCAATTCATGGAATTGGGCAGGCGGAGAGGAGCTGAACATGTTGATCTCCATTGAAGCGATTCGTTATGGCACGGGGTACGATGCTGCGGGCCGCTGGCATGAGGGGAGAGCGGATCTTCGCTCGGCGGCTGAGTTAGAGCAGGATGAGCAATTGATCGCTCCTGCGCGTGGAGCGGTTTGCGGGATTCTGCTGAGCGGGATCTTGTGGGTTGGGCTCGTGGCCGCGGTGCGCGGCCTGCTGACCTTGTTCCGGTAGTTTCCCCCTCCATCGGAAATGGTGGCGCTCTCGCGGCACCCTTTTCGTTGCCGCCAGTTGCTGCGGCCCCAATTTACAAATTGGGCGGAACAGGAATCGGGGGCAGCTCATCCTTCGCCTCGACAACGCTGTCATCCGTGGTTGGGCGGCCGTTGCAATCGCTTTCCGCGCCCAGCGAGTTCCTGCTCCCCGCCGGGGCGTTGCGGTCGATCTCGCCCGAGCAGGCGTCGGCGGCTGTCGTTGGGCTTTCGGGTGTTTCGTTCCGCGTCGGGGTCATGGTCCGGGGCTCTCCTGTTTCTGGTTGGATGCTGGAATTTAGCCGGCGCACGCCGTGTTGAGGGCTAACCGCGTTGGAATTGGATTTAGTCGGAGTCCGATGCGGTTTGTTATACTGCTGAGGTTGATGGTTGAGTGCGGCGTTTCCGCTGCCGCAATTCCACAACTCCTTTCCCAGCTGGATCCCTCCGGCGGCCAGGTAGCTCAGTGGTAGAGCGCGGCCCTGAAAAGGCCGGCGTCGGCGGTTCGATCCCGTCCCTGGCCACCATCTCCGCAACCCAGGCTAATCCCGCTGGGCGCTATCGGAAATCCTGGAGTTCTCACCGGCGTTCGCGGCATTGCCGCCGAAATCGTTACTCGCCCTGGCTCTCTCCCGCTGCCTTCCACACGTAGAGAAAATTCTCATCGCTCGAAGTTGCGATATCGATGCGCCGCTGCTTCGTGGCCCGGCTCAGAGCCGAGCGTATGTTTTCCTTGGTGTCGGGTAAAGAGCTGAGCGGAATCTGCAGGGCATTTCCCTCTTCCAGCTGTTGGATGTCGGCCAACAGGACCTCGATGATGTGCTTATGCTTGCCGTCACGTCCCTTGGGGACGTCGGCCTGCCGGATCGATCCAAAGGTCATGGGGGACCTGTCAGCTCGACGGCCCATTGCCATAGCATCACTCTCTCTGGTAACGCAATTCTAACGCAATCCTGACGTTAACGGGGCGAATCGTGACGTTTGGCGTTTTTTGGCCTGATGGGGTATGCCCGTCAATTGACGTTCGATGGCCTGCTAACCCCTTTATAAAGAGTCTCCCCGTATTCCGCGACCGATGCTACTTTCGGGGTAGACAAGAAAGAAGGGCCACCTGAACTTCCCGACAATACCTCTCAAAATCCTGGCCGCGAATGGCATCGCGCGGCATACCAATCCATCGAAGCCGGTAATCATGATCGTAGACGACGAGGTCATAATCGCCGAAACTCTCCGAACGATCATGATGCAGCATGGATACGCCTGCTTTGCCCTCTACGACGCAGCCTCGGCGATCGAACTGGCCCGCGTCATCCCCCCTGACCTGTTGCTGACTGACTTTGTTTTGACTGGGATGAGCGGCCTGGAACTGGCGATTCAGGTCGCAGAAACTTGTCCAGCATGCCAAATCATCCTCTTCTCTGCCATCGTCAGCAAGGCTGATATGACCATGATGTGCCTGCCGCATCACCCTGAATTCGCGCTTCTGGAAAAGCCAGTCCATCCCGACATTCTTCTGGCCCGGATTGAGAACATGCTCCAATCGGCTGCTGCAGCGATCATGCCCGGCCCGAAAAACCGACTCCACCTCGAATCGAGCGGCACCAACCGGTAGCGCCCCTCACCGCGCCGGTGGCTCAAACGTCAGCAACACATCCACCGTGTGCGCTTCCTGGTCTGCGGTCCATTTCGCCCGGAAATTCCATCCCCGGATCGACTGCAGCTCCGGCGCGCGCAGCCGGTGATAATCCTCCATGAACTGCGGAATCAGGCTCGGGTTGAACACCTCTCCCTCCCGCATCTTCCAGTACGCCAGCACTTCCGCCTTCTGCGCCTCGCTCAGATTCGCCACTGTCAGCTTCCCCATGCGATACACCGCCCCAGGCTCAACCTTGATCGTGTAATCCACCGTATGGTTGGCGCGATCGAGCGCCGGCACAGCATCGATTTTCGCTTCCATGTAACCATGCGTCTTGTAAGCCGCAGCTGCCATCTCCTGCGCCTGCTTCCACAGTTGCGGATTCGCCACATCCCCCGCGTGCAGCTTCGCCCGCTGCGCGAATTGCTCCTCCGTCATGAACAAATCGCCCTCGATATGAAGCCCCGACACCCGAAACTGCCCGCCCCCCTCTGAGGTAATCGTCACCTTCACCGGAACAAGAACCTTCCCGCCCATCACCCGCGGCACACCCCACGCCGGATCGGTCATCGTCATCCCCAGAAAACCGCGCCCGTCGTAAACCCCGCGCACCGCCGCCGCCACTTTGTCGCGCATCGAGCCATCGAAAGCCTGCCCATCCGTAGCCTTCTCCACCGCCTCGAGCGGCTGCGTCCAAACCCCGCTGTAGCCCTCAATCCGCACTGGTTCAACCACCACCGCAGGGGTGTCGATCCGATAAGCGATCGCCACCTGATCCCCATTCGCGTCTCCAACCGGAGCCGTCGTAATCGCCGCGCCGCGCACATCCTTCGCCTCCAGCAGCGAAGTCAGTACCGCAATCACCTGCTCCCGCATCGGTCCGCCAGGATAAAGCGACCCATGAAACAGCGGAATCTTCGCCCCCACCGCGCCGTTCAGCGTCGCGTCATCCCACCACGGAAAGTTGTCATAGCGAACCGGCACCACCGCCATCGAGGGGTTCAGCACAAAACTCAGCTCGCTGCCATCGAACGAGAACCGCACATCGGTGAACAAACCCGTGCCGGTCAATTTGTCTGACGCGGCCTGTATCTGGTCCCGCGTCACCGCTTCACCCGGATGCAGTCCCGTGTACGCCAGCAGCTCCGCCTGGCTCAACTCAGTCCCCGAGAACACGATCTTCTCCGGAACAAAAGTCTGCGCAAACGCGGCGCTCGCGCAAATGGCAAGGATCGAAATTAACGAAAGCAGCGGCCCCGGAATGCGAATGCGCATGCTCGCAACCATAACCTGTGAGGCCGTTCCCCCGCCAGCCGTACTGTCGTCATCTCAGAATCGCGAACAACCCGATCCCATCAGTTCAGCGGCCCACCCCGGCGAAACGTGACCACCAGATCCACGATGTGCGAGTCCTCGTGCTCAAAGGCCTTATACGATGCCGACCACCCATCGAGCGCGTGCAGTTGGTTTTTGTACCTGAGCAGGAACTGCGGAACTGCCACCGCATCGTAAACATCTCCCGGCTGCAGCGGCCAATACTGCAGCACCTGTGCCTTCTGCTGATCGTTCAGGTTCACCAGCGAAAGCTCGCCCATGTGAAACACCGGCCCCGGCTGCACCGTGATCGCATAATCGACAGTGTGGTTCCCGGCATCTTTCGTCGGAGCCGCATCGATCTTCGCCCGCAGATAACCATGCGCCCTGTAAGGCCCCGCGATCGCCGCCAGCGTTCCCCGCAAAAGATCCTCATTCACAACATCGCCAGGATGAATCTTCGCCGCCTTCGCGAACTCCTCCGGCGTCATCAGCACGTCTCCGGAAAGATGCAGCCCCGCCAGCCGGTACTGCCCACCCTCCACAATCGTCGCGCTCACCGGGACCATCACCTTGCCGTCCGCCACTTGCGGTTCGCCGTGGGCGAACCCCGTCATCGCCACATCCAAATATCCCTGGCGGTGATAAATCGCTCGCACCGCCGTCTCGAGCGTCGCTTCTGTCGCCGGATCGAAATCCTGCCCCACCGCCGCCTTCTGGATCGCCGCCAGCGGCTCCGTCCACGCGCTGCTCGCCCCCGAAAACGTCACCCCCCCAATCTGCACCGGAGGAGCATCGATGTGGAACTCCACGCCCGCGTCCCTCATCGCCTCATCCTTGGCGGGGACCGCTGTCACCGTGGCCCGCACACCCTTCTCTGCCAGCAACGCAGTCAGCGCCGCGGCCACCTGCTGCTGCATCCCGCTCTCCGGCGGCGCCATCCCGTGAAACAGCGGAACCCTCGCAGCCACCGCCGCGTTCAGCGCCGCCCGGTCCCACCATGGAAAGTTGGAGTAAGACACCGGCTCCAGAGTCGCCGCAGGCTTCAGCGCATAATTCAGCTCGACGCCATCGAACGAGAACCGCACATCGGAGAACAACCCGGTATCGATCAGTTTCTGCGCGGCCGCCTGAATCTCCGCCTGCCCCAGCGCCTCGCCGGGCTTCAGGCCCGAGACCGCCAGCAATTCTGCCTGGCTGGCCGTCGTGCCGGAGAAAGTAATCTTCTTCGCAATGTATTTCTGTCCGGGAGCCGAACTAGCCAACCCGGCGATTATCAGAAGGCAAACCAACCCTGGCCGACGGAACATTCTCGCAAGATAAACGCCAACCGCCCCGCTTCGCCACAGAATTTTCAGCCCCGCATCAAACCCGCTCGATCGTGACCGTCTGCAGTATCACCAGGTCCGCCGGCCGGTCCTGGCGATCCCGCGATACCTTCGATATCTTGTCCACCACCTCCTGGCCCTCAACCACCTCGCCGAAGATCGTGTGCTTCCCCGTCAGCCAGTCTGTAGCAGCCACGGTTACAAAAAACTGCGAGCCGTTCGTGTTCGGCCCCGCATTCGCCATCGCCAGCTTCCCCTTCTTGTCGAACCGGTGCGGCGACCCCTTCGTCTCGTCCTCAAACTTGTATCCCGGCCCGCCCATCCCCGTCCCCGCCGGATCGCCGCCCTGAATCATGAAATCCGGAATTATCCGGTGAAACATCGTCCCGTCGTACAAACGGTTGTTGCTCTTCGTGCGCGTCACAGGGTGCAGCCACTCCCGCTTCCCCTCCGCCAGCTCGATAAAATTCGTGACGGTCTTGGGCGCTTCCTCTTCAAAAAGCCGGCAGACAAATTGCCCATGGTTCGTGTTGAATACGGCATACGTTCCTGGCTGACGTGACATGTGAACTCCCTTTTTTCTGTTCGTTGGAAATCTGGAAACTTAGAAATGTACCCGGGTCAACGTGGCTGGCTCGGCGCCGAAGCTCCAGCCCCTCCGGGAGCCGCCTGTCCCGCCGGAATAATCGTCACCTTATTCAGCATCACCGCTTCAAGCGGCTTGTCGTTGCTGTCGCGATTCACCCGCGCAATGGCCTTCACCACCCATACGCTCGCGTCGTCGCACTGTCCAAAAATCGTGTAGTGCTGGTCCAGCGAGGGCTGAGGCGCCTCGGTGATGAAAAACTGCGACCCATTCGTGTCCGGTCCCGAATTCGCCATCGCCAGCCTTCCCGCTACGTCAAAGTTCAGATCCGGATCGAACTCATCCTTAAACAAATAGCCCGCGTCCCCCATCCCCGTGCCCAGCGGATCGCCGCCCTGAATCATAAACCCCGGAATCACCCGGTGAAATGTCGTCCCGTCATAGTACGGCTTGCCGCTCACCTTCTGCTTCGTCGTCGGGTCGGTCCACGCCTTCGCCCCCCGCGCCAGCCCCACAAAGTTCGCCACCGCCTCCGGCGCCTGCTTGTCAAAAAGCCTGCACGTCATCCGCCCCATGCTCGTCTCGAAGAGCACCGTCGGCCCGGTCGGCTCGGCCGATGGATGCACCCGCGTATCCGGGGAATCCGGCAGGCTCTGGGCCACGGAGGATTGTGGCACTGTTGGAGGAGCCGCCTGCGCGCCTGGCGCGTCCGGTAGACTTTGCCCGGACTGAGGGGGCTGCTGTGCGAACCCGGAACAAACAGAACAGGAGACCACAATTGTGGCGATGAAGGCAGCTCTGCGGATCAAATACATCACAACAACCAGACTATCTCATGGTTGTTAGCCTGTGCGAGGAGCACCTCACCGGTTTCCGTGCATGCCTGCCTTAAACCTCCTCGGCTTCAGCATGTATCGCGGCAACAGAACCAGCACGATGGCAACGCCCGTGTACCAGAGCATCCACGCCTCAATGGAATGCCGAAACCAAAAATGCGCGCCGGCGGCCGCCAGCCCCGCCAGCAGAGCCGTGTTCCTCCATCTCGTCAGCGGCGCCAGCACTGCCAGCAAATCGCACGCGGCAATCGTCCCCCACTCCTGGGAGATGTGCCCCGGAATCCCCCCCGACACATGACCCCAAAAACCGGACAGCGCAAATCCGACCAGGACAACCCGGCAGATCAGGCTCAAAATCACCGACAGCGTCTGCATCGTTACAGACTACGACACGTTCCCGCCCTACTTTCCCTTGTAACTCACGTGCCAGATCGACCCCGAACCATCGTCAGTAACAAACAGCGAGCCATCATTCGCCACCGTCACGCCCACCGGCCGTCCCCATACCCTCCCGTCCGGCAAAACAAATCCCGTAAGAAAATCCTCGTACTCGCCCGTCGCGCGCCCGCCCTTCATCGGCACCCGAATCACCTCGTACCCCGACCGCTTCGCCCGATTCCAGGACCCGTGCTCCGCCGCAAATCCGTCCCCTTTGTATTCCGCCGGAAACTGCGAGCCCTCATAGAACAGCATCTCCAGCGAAGCGAAATGAGGATTCACCAGCACATCCGGCGTGATCACCTTCCCCGCCAGCTCCGGATGCTTCCCCGCCTGTCGCGGATCCTGCACGCCCCCGTTCGTGCTCATGTAGTACCACGGCCACCCGTAGAATCCGCCTTCCTGCACATGCGTGATGTAGTCGGGCACCAGGTTGTCGCCCAGCATGTCCCGCTCGTTCGTCGAGCACCACAGCTCGCCCGTATCCGGATTCACCGTTTCCCCCACGCAGTTGCGAATCCCATACGCGTACACCTTCACAAACTTTCCCTCGGGCGTGAACTCCAGAACATCCGCGCGATGAAGCTCCTCCGGATGCGTATCCGAATCGTCGTCGTTCGAGTGCGAACCGACCGAAACAAACATTCGCTTCCCGTCCTTTGAAAACGCAATGTCCCGCGTCCAGTGGCCACCCCCGCGCAACCGCCCGCCACCCGGCAAATCCGCCAGCTTCTCCGCCGGCCCCCGCGCCTTCATATCCCCGGCCTGATAGGGAATTCGCACCACCGAATCCGTGTTGCCGATATAAACCCACTTCGCGTTCGGTCCCGCCGGATAAAACTGAATCCCAAACGGCTGGCTCAGTCCCGTGGCAAACGTCTCCACCTCCGCGGGCTTGCCGTTCGCCGTCGCCCCGCGAAACACCATGATCTTGTCCTGATAACTGAGCGCGACAAACAGATCGCCGTTCGGAGCCGTCCGAATCAGTCGCGGCTGATCCAGCCCCGTATAGTACTGCTCCACCTTGAAGCCCGCAGGAGCCTGCGGCCAGGCTCCGTCAGGACGCGGTCCCACATCCGGCCCATTGTCCACGCCCTTCGTCGCGTAAGGTGCCGGAAGGTCGGCTACCGTCAAATGCCGCCGGATCCCGGGCTGCTCCTTGCTGTAATCCGTAAATGCATTCTGTCCCGTTAACACCTGCCCCTGCTGCCCGAAACATGGAACCGCTGTCCTGGCCATACCGATAGCCGCCAATATCGCGAAACCGCTGGCAATCAACCTCTGCATTTCTCCTCCACCTTTTTTGGGATTCACCGGAAGACCGATTCCGTCCTTCGCTCCGGCTTTTCGCCAGTAGCCTCTCGCTAAAAGCCCTTCGCTGGCAGCCTGTTTTTAGCTGGCAGCTTTTCGCTAAACGCGCTGCGCTCGCCTTTAGCTTCCTGATGCCGGCGCTCCTCGACAGGACTCGTCCGCCTCAGGGATTTTTCCCGCTATTCGGGACAGGCAGCGACTTCAGATCCTGCGGACTGCTCATCATCCGCTGCAACAATCCCGTCGGAATCGTCGCCGTCAGCAACGCCTGATTCCTGTGCCGCTCCACACTGATGCTGTTGATCAGCGTCCGAGCATCCGCGTCGAAGGGCTGCGTTTCGCCCCCGGTGCTCGCCATCGACTTCACCAGCGTCAGTATCGTCTGCAGCGACTCCGTCGTATCCGCCGCTGCCCCGTCGCTCGGCGCAATCTCCTCCACCCGCAAATGCACCTTGCCAATCCAGGTCAGCGACGCAATAAACGTCGCGTCCACCGGCAGCGGCAACCGGATCCCCATCACCTTCGGGCCATTAGCCCCCAGCGGCAGCGCGATCTGACCCAGCCCCCACGCAATCGAAAGCAGCGGCACGTGCGAATACTGCTTTGACAAAATCGACGAGCCCGAAAACGGCAGCGCCGCCGTCCGGTATCGATCGATCATCGAGTGGATCTGCTCCGGCAACGGTGTGTTGCTCACCGCCACTATGTCGTACCCCAGCAGCGCCACCCGCACCGTCCGCCCTTCGCTCGGAATGTTGTAGATCGTGTGCCCGGCGTACTCTTCCCGCGAAGGCGCAACTCCAGCCAGATACTGCGCCAGCTTACGCCCGTCGAAGTGCCCGACAAAAACTTCGCTGAACGCCACCGGCCCGTTCGGCCCATGCGGATTCGCCATCCGATGCAGCGCAAATGCCGCTTCATCCAGATCGCGCTCGAACTGGATCCCTGTCGCGTCGATGAACTGCTGGTATTCCGGAGAATGCTGGACCGGGTGCTGATCGAAATGTGTCGCCGATCGCAGCGGCCGCAGATTGAAATACACCATCCCATCGGACTCCGGCAACAGCCGTGCCGCTTCCGGTGGCGCTTCTTTGCGGAGATAAATCGCCCCAGCCAGCAACACCAGGACGACAAGCACAATGGCGATGGAGAGCTTCGTGCGCCGATGGGTCATCGAATGGGCTCCCCGCTGTTCCGGGGAGCAACACTTCCTATTTTCTCACCCGCCCCCGTTTCCCGCACCTCCGCGGAACCCATATCCCGAGAGGGGAACAGCGGTTCTGCGTCTCTTCGCCCGATATCGACTCCTCTGTGCTGCCCCACTCGATGCATTGCAGCCCCCATTCCCCTGTGATAATTTCAATGCTGGACCTGTCAAATCCGGCACATTCGTGTGCCTCCATGCGGCGGGTGCAAGTCCCGGGCTGGCGTAGCTCAGCTGGTAGAGCATCTGATTTGTAATCAGAGGGTCGGGGGTTCAAATCCCTTCGCCAGCTCCAGTCTTCCCTCCTCGGACCGATAAGGGTCGATTCCCTTCGCACAGGTGGCCGAGTGGTTAATGGCAGCAGACTGTAAATCTGCCGCTCTTTGGAGCTACGGAGGTTCGAATCCTCCCCTGTGCACCAAGGTTTATACGCGCGGAACATCGCGCGAAATTTTTGAGGGTTGCCGATGCGAAATGCGGGCAATAGGCGCAAACTGATAGCGCTTGCCTTCCTGGTCGCGTTGGGCGTCCTCGCGTGGTACACCATGGATGCCGGCAAAATCCGGCTCGTGGTAATGATTTTGTTAGGCGGTTTCGCCCTTCGTATAGCGCTCAGTGCTCAAACCAGGAGCGACGATGGCGCAGCGGAGGATGCGCAGTAGCTGCTCGGGTTCTGCGGTTGCAGCAAAGGGCTGATGTAGCTCAGTTGGTAGAGCACTCCCTTGGTAAGGGAGAGGTCACCGGTTCAATCCCGGTCATCAGCTCCAGATTTCAGCTTCTAGCCGTTAGCTATTAGCTTCCA